>Ga0116148_1002664_pt1 | contig 17329 bp, 12 predicted proteins | sample AD_UKC055_MetaG_FD_89786 | JGI IMG/M metagenome (GOLD analysis project Ga0116148, IMG submission 89786) | Active sludge microbial communities of municipal wastewater-treating anaerobic digesters from USA - AD_UKC055_MetaG | ecosystem: Engineered > Bioreactor > Anaerobic > Digestate | place: USA... | reverse complement strand
CTTGCGGGCTGGTCTCCGCTTATTCAATGTTCCTGCCCTAGCAATCTCAACGACAAAAAATCTTTTGCTGAAAGATATTTATTGTCGGTTTGTCCTTTAATGTGTTATTTTCCTACCCTAAAAATAAACAACAGAGGTTTACGTGTTAATGAAAAAACCTTATCGGGTCTTCTTTTGTGTTGCTTTCCTTTTATGCATTATGCTTGCTACTACCGGTTGTAGAGTCTTTGATTGGTTCAGTAAAGATTCTTCATCCTCAGGCGGCAGCGCACCATATGCGCCTCCAGCAGTTCCAGAAACTTTGGAACAGGAGCGCCCAGTCGTGCAAGCTAGGGTCAATGAACTCTCGCAAGCTTTGACAGCTGGAAATGTTGATAAAATTTTTGAACTTTGCAATGAACAAGATGGTTATAAAGAAAAGTTTGAAGCAAATAAAGAGAATTTTCCTCAAATGGCAGAAAGTCTTAAGAGCGCTAAATTGACGCATTTGGCTGACGATTATGACAGTTACGGGGAGCGTGTTGGTCAAATAACCGTTGACGTTGGTTCTAAATCATTTGCCTTACCAATTGTAAAAATTAATGGGCAATGGTTTTTTCAAGATCTTTGAAATAAGGGCAAAGAGAATGAAAAAACATATTTTATTACTGGCCTTTTTTTTTATTTTAGGTAGATGCACTGCATGGGAAATTAAGGGAAAACTTAATGCTCATGAGGTAATTAATGGCGCAGCTATAGACTATTTCTATAAAAATTTTAACGAACGTAACAAAAACTTGGATGAAGAAGCTAAATATGTCGGTGTTGCTTGGCATTTTGGTTCAGAGAAATCAGTTGTTGAAAGGAATGATGAGGTTGAAAGAACAGCAACTTTTGCTGATTGGGTAAAAATCGGCGGTGTTGATGCAGACATTAGCTCCAGAAACTCAGAAACAGCTTATGGCCTTGTTGCAATTGAAAAGCCATTGCGGCATTTTTATGACCCGCTAAAAACACCGACATATTTAACAGACTTTGGTCCAAGCGCCAAAAATAAAGTTGTTAATCCTAAAATGGATCATATAGCTTGGGCTTTAACCGAAAACACACATCATTGGAGTTTTTATCAAGGGCTTTTGCTTTACAAAGCTGCGATGGAAAACATAAGCATTAAGCAATTGCCAAATGATGTTGCAGATTTCCAAGGCTATTTTACTCTCGATTATTCTGGCTATCGCGAAAGCATGTTTGCAGCATCTTTCAGATCCCTAGGTGAAACATTGCATTGTGCAGCGGATTTGTGTATGCCATCACATGTAAGAGATGATAGTCATGGTGGGGGCAAAAGCTCCGGCGGGAAGGACTTTATTGAGTCTACTGTTGGCTTTGATATGGCTACAAAAATCCTACAGCAGAACTCTAATATGCTTGAAAATGAATTTTTGAACAAAAAATACTCAGTTGAAACGATTCTTAAGGGTTGTGCTTTATTTACAAATAAGTCTTTTTTTAGCAAGGATACTATTTGCAATAAGGATCCGTATATAAAACCAACCACATATAACCAAAAGATATATGATAGTCCAAGCTTTAAGGAAACTGATCTTGAAGCTAACACAGATGATGAAAGACTGTATCATACATTTGGTTCAAAACGAGTAATTCTGCTTATAAGAAAATGGTCAGATCACTGGTCTAAAACGGCGCCTAAAATAGAATATTTAGTGCCACCAGAAGCGGCAGAAGGGCAAGCCAGTGTGTTATTACCTCTAGCCGCAGCTGCTGGCGGCGAAATAATTGACAGATTTTTGCCAACAATGAAACTTGCGCTTGAGATTTCAAAAGATCAAAACAACGGCACAGTTCTGAATGGAAGCCTTGTTCACGAAATTGACAAAGACATCGAATGGAAAAACATCGGCGCAATTAAATACAATGGCGAAGGTGAAATAAAGGTTAATAGCTCAACTGTCGCAACTGCCACTTTTGTTGATGGTGTCATGAACACTGTCAAGGGCATGTCATTCAAAGCAAATGACAAAGTTCAATTGGTTGTTAAAGCCGGCGCACTGATTCATAACAGCAATACCGTCATCATTAGCGATGCCGTGGTAATAACGCCAGCCATAACACTAACCTGCTTAAAAAGCTCTAACTTCACACAATTACTGCAAAAGGTCGCAGTGGAAGACTCGCGCAGAGTCGGATATATTGGCACGCTAAAGCCTGAAATCATGGCAACGGTACTGGCTGAAGGCAACGATACAATCGCTTATAACTGGTGGTGCGACGATGCAACAGGAACCTGGGTAAGTGATTATTTTGCGCCCTTTACCTACTCAACTTTCCCTTACCATGATAGACCCATTTTCAGCCAGGATGGCATAACTCCAAAAGATCTCAAACCAAAACAGATTGAGAACACAAAATATTTTTGTGCACCAGCGGGGAATCATACTTTGCATATCCGGGCTTACTATGGCTCGGGAGCATATCAAGGCTTGTTAGAAAGTCCTGTAGACAAGTCTTCTCAAAATTATGTACAAAAAGACGTGACGTTTACTGTCGCGGCTGCTACCTCGCCAATTATTCGCTACAAAGGTGCCACGCCCTGGGAAGAAATCTCGTTTAAAGAAACTGCCGTTGAAGAGAATTTTACTGGTCCAGAATGGGCTCCAAATACTTGGAAACGCCTAAAATTCAAGTTTGATGGTCCCTATACATATTATCCCGATTACCAGAATAACCCAGAAATAAAAGTCACGGGAAATTATGCAAATGGCATTCGTAGTGGAAAATGGATTATCAAAGAAAAGTCACATCAATACAGGTTCGATTACGATTCTAACGGAAAAATTATCAGCTTGGCCGAGTATGATAATTCAGGGAATTTAAAAGTAAAATATACAGACTGCGATTTAGTAAGTCCATCTTTCAATGTTGCAAACGGTGATCTGACAACAGGTGTCGCCATTGTAACCGCTCATGTTGAAACCTTTGGTGACCCAAAAGAAGAGTATAACCTTGTAAATGGAATCAAAGAAGGGGCATATAGTTACTCAACAGCTGATGGGAAAACAATAAGCGGTCAATATTCAAATGGCGACCCATCTGGGACCTGGACATACTATGATCCATCAAAAACTCCATCAGACTGGACCGTGACGCATTGATTTTTTGTTAATCGATCAAAGAAATAACCAAATTTCTGAAGACAAGTGAGGCAGCATCAGAGTTGTGGGTTCCACACCGCAAGTGGCTGTGGCGCCCACCCGGCTTCCGCAGGTCGCTGCAATGCCCATCTGCCCCGGCTATGCCTCTACCGCTTGTCATTTATTGTCATTCTTCCAACTTTTTGCGCCTCGATGCCCCAGTCGCCGCGTCATCTGGACATTGGGGCCGTGTGCCAACCGGTCTAGAACAAATAACCAAAACCCATTAGCCGGCAAATTCCTTTGGAATCCGATGTTGCATCTAACCTCTAAACACATTTGTCATAAATTGCGGCCTGATGATATTATGTTTGTGTAATAAATTTAAGAGGATACGAGAATGACATCAAAAAACCTTAGAATCCATACCGTTTTTATTGCCATTTTACTTCTGTTGTCTGTCCTTGCCGGGCAGCTGGTAAACGCAGACAATACAACTGTTCCTGAATCTGTTTCACAGCTGTTGTCCGGCAAGACTGTAGATTTCAGCGGCGTCGCCGGGCAGATTCCGGAGCATCGGCTTCCGGCCGCTCTTGCTGCAGCCGGACTTCTTAAATTTCGCGCCCTGCACGGTGAAATTTCCCTCTCTGCAAAAGAAGCTGCCGCCTTTGAAGAACTACTTCTTGCTCGCATTTCTTCTGCAAAACAAATAGCTTTTTCGCAAACTGAAATTTGTCACAAAAAAGTTGAACCGCGCGAGATAATGTTCGACGGGCAAAAGCTGATTGTTCCGGAGTATTTCGAAGCCGATACCGCCCTTGCCATAACCGAATGCCGACCAAAGGGCGAAGCCGGATGCCTGTTCCCGGATTTTAATATCGGAATTTTCTCGCAAACTCCGCTGACAGATGTGAAGTTGGTCATAAACGGCCAGATTGTTGATCCCGGTAGAATTCAGATGAGTCAAAATGAAAGCTGTTTTGAGCTGTTATACAGAACACCAGCACTTTCAGAGGCATTTTTGGGGATCGGCACACATACCGCTGAAATTTCTATAAGAAATCAGGCTGGTGAATTTGTAAATAAACAATGGTCTTTTACTGTTGGAATTTATGACGTTTCAACGCCACCTCTTCCGGATAATGCAAAGGTAATAGGCGAAATCAATTTGTCCGCTGACAAACTTTTTCCCGGACAAAAAACTTCTGGCAGCCTGTGCGCCGTTATTTATGAAGATCCATCCGGAAAAAAATACGTCGAATATTGCCTGACAACGCCAACAGGTCAGATTATCAAAAGCAGAAACCTCGCTTTCATCGGTAGAGAAATGTTGGCAAAACGAGCTGCTGCCGACGATCTAACATTATCACCCAAAACATCTTACGCATTTATTGGGAATGAACTGAATTTTTCTCAAACATGGGCTGGTTCCGGCAAGGTTTTATCGGTTGATTGGCAAATCAATTCAGGTGAAGTTTCCACAACGGAAACTTTTATTAAAATGGCTGGCAATACATTTGCAAAATGCACGGTAGTTATCGAAGATGCGTACACCGATAATGCCGGTAATCAGACTTCATTTCAATACAAAATTTCTGCCGATAAATCCATTCGTGCCCTTGATCTTTCTGCCAATATATTTTCAAATCGAATGTTGCAAATCTCAAGCAATGCGACAGCTTCATTTGCTCTCAAGGTGGCAGCAGACTGTGTTGTAACCTATGCTGACGGAAATGAGTTGATTCAAGGCGACCTGGCGGAGGGGATTGCCTATAGTTTGGGTTACGCCGCAACGCTAAAAGTTGAACGCCTGCGCTGGAAAATTCACGTCCAGGAAGGCAACCCGACAATTAAAAACCCGGTGGCCACGACAACCCAGCTCTTATTTACAAAACCCGGCTTTGCCGAGCTGGTGCTCGATGCTAAGCTTGTCTGGCAACAACAGGGTGAAACTTATGAGTCGGATTTGAAGCCGGAAACTTCTGGCCTGTATGCGTTTTATCCGGTGAAAGGTTCAGCACAATTCAGCAAATATCCTCAAGGCCAATTGTCGGCAGGCACAAGGCATATTGTTTTTAAATCCTTCGAATTGGAAATTAAACAACAGAAACGTATTGTAACAACTCCTGAAAACGCGGAGTTTGCTGACCCAATACAAATATGTGGCTCGGCATTATGGCCGGCGTCATCACCCTTAATGGTGTTCAAAGCCACTCCTTTGATTTTTAATGCAAAAAACAACCATGAAATCGAAACGGTAAAGCCATTCGTTTTTAAGACGCCAATGGAAATAAGTGATAAGTCCATCGAGCTCAACCTTGGCGGCGAATTTCATAGCGATGAGAGCTCTCCGAAGAGTGGTAGAACTGTTATTGGAAAGCTGCCGGCAATCCCGGTTTATGACGAAAATGAAGTTTTACAACTGCGCTTGTATCCGGAAGAATTGGTTACCGTCTATGAAGGTCAGGAACAAACTTTTAAAGCAGAAATCGAACCATTGCCTGGCTTGGGGCAAGGAATTTATTCTGGCGCCTCTCAGAACCTTAATGTCCTGAATGGCTATTCGGTAAGCTCAGTCGAGCATGTTTTATGGTATGAAGAACCGCTGGGCGATGAAGGCGACTGGAAAACCAAGGCTGAGCGCGGGGTTGATTTTTCTCATATATTCAACCCCCCTCTTGGCCCCGGCAGCTATACGATGAATTGCGGTGTCGTTATGAGTTTGCGAGAGACCGATACTGGTGATGAAGTTCCGGTCTATCTGGAAAGCCTTGTGCCAGTTGATGCTTTGCCGGGCTTGCGCATCTTTTCGCCAATAAACGAACTAGCTTACCCTCTAAATGTCTCATTGAAGGTTAAAAGCAGCTTCGATAAAGAGAAAAACATCTGGAAAAAGATCAAATGGCGCTTGAACGGCAAAGAATATAACCATGGTTTGGACGAAGGTCCATTTTATATTGAACTGAACCGCGTTGGAAAATGGTCGTTGCAGGCTGAGCTTACAATAAAAAACCCGCAAACTAATGAAGACATGCTTCTCAAGGATCGGGTTGATTTTACGGTAAATCCGGTTGAAATCGGCCTTACTCCCACCAGAAAAGTGCTTGATTTCGACCTGCAGAAATCTCAGAAATTATCTCTCAATATAACCCTTAACGGCAAAAAGGTTGAAAAACCCGGCAAGCCGGTAGAATGGGGCCAAGATGGCCTCGTAGCTTTGGTAGACCCTATTGAATGGTTTTCTGCAACAGAGCCGGATAACTGTGCAACCGTTAACAGTGATGAAAACAATCTCACGACAGAAGCAGGTTTTACTGTAACTGGCGCAACAACAGTGTTGGCAACTGTCACGATTCGTCTGATCGATGGCGAAAATTACTTCAGACGCAGGCACAAAGGCTTTGAGGATGAATTCGAAGAGCCAGTCTTTTCCTTTCCGGCTGTCCGAGCCGATTTGTGGGCAATACAGCAAGATTGGCTATCTTTTAATGGACGTTTTCCAAATAGAGCAATTATGGGCACTCAAAGATTTTTTCACCTTGAAAACGGAACCGTTAAAATAAATAACAGGTCATATACTTGGCTGACAGATGGTATTTTCGACGAAACATGCGAAATTGCGCCAGCGTTATTGGGAGCTGCTCCGTTAAAAGCCGATAGAATCACCGTAGAGTGGTTTGCTCCTAAGAATCAGACTTCTTCAGATTTTTCTTTCAAACCTCAATTCCTTTTGGACAAAAAAACAGAAATCACTCTTACAGCTTCCATTGCCTTTGGTTCTGGTGATAGTCTGAAGCCAGGCGAAAAAAAATATGAGGTCAGTGTTTCCCCATTATCAGATGTTATAGATTCGGCAGTTAAAGCCGTACCCGCATCTGTAACCATTAATAAGTCATCGGCTGTAGGCTTGTTTTTTGGCCCTGAAGATGGCGCTCTGCTTACGCAAAATGAATTGCTTGTCTGGGACGGTGAATATCAAGTCAAATTGGATAAAGTAGCCTGGCTGGTTGGTGTTGGTGGTCTTCCTGGAGTGGTGATTTCTCCAACCGAAGCTAACTTTTCTTTTATGCGTGAACACCCGGGTGAATATATGGTCTTTGCTCGCCCTGCCTTCGAAGTTAAGGCTGTAGCCGAAGATGTGCAATCAACCAGGGTTCAACTAGAAGCAAATCCTACAAAAATCTATGTCAGCGCTAGTGTCGTAAGTTGGTTTTTAGATCCGGACAGAATGGATCATCTTGACATGCTCTATTACCTCAGACCGGATGGCTCGCCTAATCCTGTGTGGTATTATACAAACAAACATAGAATCTGGTGGAATGTGGGAATAAAAGCTAGTGTACCATTTGTTATTGGCTGCAGCTCTTATGTGCACTTGATACCGGAGTTTACTGAAGCTAACCGACCAGATATAACAAGGTTAAATTACCAATGGCTTACCACTGATAATTTACCAATTGGCAATGAAGGAATAGTCAACTGCGCCGAAGGCGCAGATGTTCCAACACCGGACAAAATAGGCAAATACCACCTTCGCCTTGAAGCAGAGGGCTGTGATGAAATTGTTATTCACACCGAGGTTTATGTAGTGCAGCAGATTACTGCTGATACCTATAAAGAAAATTTCTTTATTGATTGTGTGAGAAATTCAGTAGCTGCTCTTTCTGGTTTCGATAAAAATACTGACGGCAAAACTCTGATAGACACATTCTTTTTTTGGTGGTGGAATTCAAACGGCCAGGAAAATGGAAATCATTTGGAATATGGTGCTCAAGCGTGGAGTGTTAAGGATGTTATACTTCGGAAAGGTGGCATGTGTGGTGGCTTAGGAAATTATTTTTATAAAAGTTTGAAATGCCATGGTTTTGCCGGTTTAAATAGAATTGGGTTTGATCTGCTTACAAAGAACTACCCAGTTCCAGATTCAGATAACAAATCTTTAGATCCCGTTACAACAGAGTATTGGGGCGCTGTTATTTATACAGATCCTGGTTTAAACCAGGAAACAATGCCGGATAACAAATTCACTAGATGGCCAAGTGAAATCAGCACTGGTACTTATCATTTATCTTACGCAAACAGATATACCGGTGCAGACAAAATCCCTCCTGTCGACATACAGAAAGTTGTGATTGATCGCCAACTGAATGTTGAAGTAAACACGACAGATCGATTTTATATGTTTTTTGCTCCAAATGATGGCCATGCCTTGGTTTTTTATACCGATTCATCAACCCAAACATGGCTTTACGACCCTTCTTTTGGCAGTGGCAAATATGGAGCGATCAAGGTTGATTTTCCTGATTTGGGAAAAGACACAATTATAAAAAGACTGGGAATTGCCACAAATACTGAAATTTGGTCTTATTTGGCAAAATCAATTGGCTATTTAAGAGGTTTTACCTATTTCAAAGATCATAATATCTACAAAGGAATCTCTGTTTTTGATATCCCTTTCAACAGTGTTAATTACTTGAAAGTTAGATTTCGGAAATATGTTGATTATACATTTTCCTACTGGGGGGACTAATGAAACTAATACATTTCATTTTAACATTTGCTATTTTCATGTTTATGCTTTCGCAAGCCCAAGCAAATGACTTCGTTGATATTACTTTATATTGGCTGAAAGCTGTTGGTAATGATGAAAATATCAATGAGCCAATATTTGGGGATCGGGTGTATTCAACCGAAGAAGGAAGATATATATCCGAGCTTTGTTCTTCTCACAGGTTTTCTGCAAATAGCTTCACAAGATTTCTTAAAGAAACCGAATTCGTTGAAGAATATTGGCCTATTGCTATTGGCGTAGGATCAGACGAAGATGCCTCTATGTTGTTGCAACAACATCCCCCCGTTATTGATACGAAAAAACTACCCAAGGATGTCATCGCCAAAATACTGACTCGGAGAACGCCCTTGTTGAACAATTTTGTATTTGATAAAACGAAGTTTGACAATAATATTTTTGATCCGAAATATTTCGCCTTTGCAAGTAGCAAAGGCCCTATTTCGTATCTTGATTTTATCTGGCAACGGTTGTTAATTATGATGTGTCTCTCGAAAGACATGAGGTTTGAGGAAGAAGTTAACAGTCTTATCAGCTATCTGGCAACTCCAAATCCGTCTACAAACATTTGGGATGAAACCGATAAGCAGTTACATGCAAGGCTTACTTGTGGCGGCGGCATTTCTTATGTAAAGAGTATTTGTATCGGCTATTTAAACCTTTTCAGAATACAGCGAGACAAGCCCCGGCTAAATCCCGGTGATGAAAGCACTTGGGTCGATTTCGAATGGTCTAAATACCGTGTGAAATAAAAAGAAAATTAAGTATATTTAAACAACAATTATTTATACAGGGAGATTTTAGCCCCCCTCTCATTTCCTAAAACCCTCACGTCTCAGGAAACAGGCTAGCGAGTCTTTTCAGCCCATTCGCGTCCCAGTGGGCCGTTTCAGCTTTTCTGCCATGCGCCCAAAACCAGCATATTTACCCACCAGTGACTCATAAAATACACCAACCAGCCCTACAGCACGCCCACGGGCTCATTTTTCCAAAACGGCTATAAAAATGCTGTTTTGGCGACTTTTTCCGCCAACGGGCTGTAGGTAACTTGCCCGACAACCACTAACCGCCCCTCTGGGCTCACCACAGGGGAAACCGTTTTAAATATCTCTTCCGTAAATCCTTTCCCCGCTGCACCGCCCGTCGAATCTTTAAAATACCGACTGACGCGGAAAAGTAAAAGCCTCCACCCCGTCCGGCTAAGTCGCCGGCCGGGTCCCCGCCTTGACTTTCCCGCGCCAGCCTGGTTGTCTGGGGGCATCGACGGGCGGCTCCGCAGGGGAAAAGAAGTTCAACGGGAAAGGATTTTGCCGTAACGGCAAACTTCTGACAATCCGTTTCTAGCGCGAAATGTCACAACTGAAAATGACAATAAATGACATTCGATTGAAATCTCAATTCCTGGTGAACAGCTCTTCCGGCAAAGAAAATCGTTTTGCCAGAATGCCTGCATGACGCTTATTTATGCGCCGTTTTCCGGAAACAATCTCGGAAACTACGCCCTGACTGCCAATTTCAGAAAGATCAGTTTGTTTAAGCCCATGTTCAACCATCAGATTCCGCAACAGCTCAACGCCGGAAATAGTGGGAATCTGATGATGAATTCGATCATAGTCTTCGACTATTACTTCAAAAAGCTCAAGCAAACTCGCCAGAGGATGCTTTTTATCATCGTTTACGAGATCAGCAAGATACTCCATGGCACGAACAACCAGATTATATTGCTTCCTTGTGTGAATACGAGACAACGGAATCTCTTTAGTCAACCTTAACCAGGCCGACTGAAAATCGTTTCCGAATGAAACTGGCTTTGCAACGCTACTCATTTTTCCAGGCTCCTTTGTCGTATTCCGCATGACTTAGAACAAAACGAACATAGACCTTGCCGCGATTGAAGTGAATGCCGCAGATAACTCGATAGTTGTTACCGGCAACATTGAAAACATAACGGTCTTGTCCGGATTTCAAACGAACTCTATCTACAGAGGGAAACATTGTTCGCAAATCATTAAAGTCTTTATAGTTGCGCGATTCAAGACAGTCAAACCATGTTCGCATAGGCCCAAGACTTTCTGGGTGCCGGTCAACGAAGTCTCGAACTTTTGCCCAACTGATAATGTGCATTTGCGTTCCCTCTGCTTTAATAATATCTCAAAATTGAGATATTATCAAGCAAATATTTAGTTTCTATGATTCTGCCAGTCGCTTGTCAGTTACACAAAACGGTTTATAGAGACATGTAATTCGAATTGCGGAAAGTTTGTCACAAAACTTCAAATTTCATGTCTTTTTCGGCTCATTCATGCCTTTTACAGCCGTTTCTCGGGAAACGTTTGGCTGGCTTTGTTGTCATTTATTGTCATTGAAGCGCCAAAAGTAAAATTAGTCTTCTGTCTCGACCGCTGACAGAAAGACTTCTGGTGGAACCTTGAACCGACGCGCCAGGGCTCCAATATGCCGCAGATTCAACTCTCGTTTGCCGGCTAAAATCTCTGACACCACGCCTTGACTTCCTAATTCCGAAAGATCCTGTTGTCGCAAGCCGTGTTGATCCATAAGAAAGCGCAACATATCAAGGCCTGTCACATCGTCCATCGGTTGCTGCGCATCATCATATTCGCGCAGTCGCATTTCCAGAATGTCCATCAGACCACACAGCGGATGTTTCTTCTTCCGGCCAATTTCAGTCATGACTTCTTCCATAAATGCTGTTGCCCGATCGTAATCTTCATCTGACCTGATTCTATCTACAGCCACAATTTTTACGACATCTAACCACTTGTTTAGAAGATTCTGCCGCTGCGGAATCCGATTTTTTGTTGCATTAACGCTGGTGCTCGTTTCCTTCATGGCTTCACCTCACTTCTTTTGGCGTTTTGGTTTCCATGTACCGCGGTCGTATTCTTCGTGAGTCATTACCGCCACAACGAAAACCTTCTGCCATCTATATTCGACCTTTGTAACCAAACGAAACTTGTTTCCACCGATGTTAAACACGCACAACCCACGCACATCATCTGTTGCCGGAAATACCGCCTTGATTTCCATCAGATTGTGAAATGTCATGCGGCTCACAATTTTAAACCATGCATCCAAAGGCCCTTTTGCGGTTATATGTGTCTGAGCGAATTCATTGAGTTTTCTGCGCGTTATAACATGCATCTTAATTTAAGTATATCTCAATTTGAGATATTTTTCAAGTGGCTCTTTGGCTTTAATACGGCAGTAACAGATAAAACAAGTCACCTAGGGAGTGGCGCGTAGCATAGTCGGGTTAAACAGCTCAAGCCAGAACCTTTTCAATAAGCTTATCTGTGGCGCTTTTTTCTCCGGTGGTTGCCATACTTTTACGGGCAAGGGTTTATTAACTGGTAATGGCAATAGTCTGGCGGATAAGGTGGCTATTTGCTTTGATTGTTCACTCAACAGCTGATTTTGTCTTTCAACAGTCGAGGCTAGCAGCAAAACAGCTTTTTCTAACTCGGTTATCCTGGCAGCGCTTTTGTCGTTTTGGTTACTTTGGCCGCAGATTTCCTCAGGTGGATTTACCGGCAAAGCCTGGGTAGCTTTTATTTCAATAGCGGCAACGGCGGGAGATGCGCCAGAGGTTACAGCCTTTTGCATTGAAATTAGAAGATCAACAGCACCAGCAGGCAAATAGAACTTGCCTTCTGTTTTTGTCATTTCAATATCAAGCAGTTCAAGCCAGTATCTTACTTTTTGTTTCGTTATACGGGCCTTGCTCGCGGCTTCCAGAATCGTTACCATGATATACAGCCTTTCAGACAGTGTGAATAAATTATTCTACGCGAATTATTCAATATTCGCTGACCACGTTATCGGCACATATTCAACATCTGATTACCCGATCGAGATTTTACTGAATATTTTTTATACGCCAGCGAATAAATTTTTATACAGTCGCATGGTCGCGATTTGGGAGCATAATTACCAGACACGAACAAAAGCTGACTGGAAGCTATTTATACGGTGTTTAAACAATTACAAAGCCGTTCTCAAAAACCATCGTTTTTAAGAACGGCTTCTGAACGTTGCATCTAAAACGAAAAAACAAATGTCAGCGATTCTCAAAAATCATTCTTGATTCTACATTCTCGATTCGTTATCTTCACAATGAATTTTGAGAGCCAGAGGTGTTTATGCGAATCGGTTATGCCAGAATTTCAACTGACGATCAAGATCTTTCTCTACAAATGACAGCCTTAGAACAAGCACTGTGTGAAAAAATATTCACTGATAAGATTAGCGGCAGTCTGGCTGATAGACCTGGCCTTAAGTCAGTTTTTTCACATCTTCGCGCCGGGGATACTTTGATTGTATGGAAGCTGGATCGATTAGGCCGTGGAGTGAAAGGGTTGATAGAGCTGATAACAAATCTGGAAAGCCAGAATATTCACTTTCAAAGTTTGACTGAACAGATTGACACATCAACTCCGGCCGGTCGCTTCTTTTTTCATGTTATGGCCAGTCTTGCACAAATGGAACGGGAACTGATTATAGAACGAACACAGGCCGGCTTGGCAGCAGCTCGCAAAAAAGGAAGAATTGGCGGTAGAAAACGTTCCATGACAGATAGCAAAATTGAAACAGCCAAAAAACTTTTTGCCGCTGGGGCGCTTCCAAAAGATATTGCGAAAGATCTTGGGGTTTCTATACCCACTCTTTATCGATGGTTGCCAGCATCAACCAGGACCTAAACAGAGCAAATTTCGTTTTGGTGCTAGAACACCCCCCTGAATAATCACCGTCTAAAAACTGATTTTAGACTACTTGGCGCGCTCTGTACGAAACCCAAAGTGATTTTTGAACCTTTTCCCCTTTCTGTTAGGAAATTTTCTCTTCTCAGGCCGTATTTTGAAAAAGTGTTCTCAAAACACGGGAGTTTTACGTTCTTGATCTTTGACTGTTCTCAAACATCAATACTAAAACTGTTCTTAAACCACGATACTGAAAAACGAAGCTTTTTGCCTTGTAACTGTAAAACTCTGGTTTGATAAGGGTTTTCAGAAAACAGTGTTCTCAAACTACAATAGCAGCAGCTTGCTTCTGCTGGCAGCTGTGTATTGTAAAAAATCTCTGGTGATCATCATTTGATATCTAAACTGTTTTCAAATATCGGTAGTTTACAAAAAAACAGACAAACGAACCTTGAACCAGATCAGCCAGGTTGGTTTACAAATTTTCTAAGTCCTCTAGTCGTAAGTTTATCTAAAGTACTATCTAAAATATATCCAACTAAAAAACCATGCCTGTAACTAACATCTGATCATTGCTTCCAAGTTTGGCACTGTTCTCAAAACACGGGAAAAGTGTTCTCAAAACACGGGAAAAGTGTTCTCAAAACACGGGAAAAGTGTTCTCAAAACACGGGAGTTGTAATGTGGTCTTCCCGTAAAAATCTAATTGAGGTTTTTCTTTCTATAATGGTTTGGTATGTGTTATTGTTTTACGGGTTTGTTTTCGTTGTTTGTTAAAAACGAGAGGGGGGGGGCCAATGGAACGAGATAATGTTAAGCAGAATATAAATTTTCTGGAATATCCTCTTTGGTTTCAAGACGAAATAGCTGCGGCAAATGCAGAAGAAGGCATGATTTGGAAAGATCGCGAAGGCTTTATTTATAGAGCTGGTTATAAGCCACCGGTTAAAACAGATGCAATTTTCTTGTTGTATTTGTTGATGCAAAGCCAGCGAAATGGTTATAAACAGGAGTTGACCTTAACACGTTATCAAATCCTCAATGATTGCGACTTAGGCGACAGCATTAGGTCATATAGTCGGCTTGAAGATAGTCTGAAACGTTGGAAAATGGTTGGTATTGAGTTTATCGGCTCTTTTTATGACGGTGAAACTTATAGTGCTATAAACTTTGGTATAATCGATTCTTGGTCTATCAACGAAAAAACAAAAGAGCTCAAAGTCTTATTCTCACCAGCATTTATACAAATGATGCTTGGCAAAGGCTTTTTCAAATATATCAACTTTGCTGAATTCAAGAAACTACGCTCGCCACTTGCAACCAGATTGTATGAAATCCTTTGCAAATCATTCCATGGTCGAGATACCTGGGAAATCAGTGCCGTCAAAATGGCTGAAAAGATTCCCATGAAAGAACGCTATCCCGCTCACATCGTTCCCAAGATCAAAACCGCTATAAATCGTATTAACAAATGTTCTGACACAAAATTTCTGCTTGAAACCCGCAAAATAAACCGTGGTCAAACCGTTCTATGCTTCAAAAAAGCAGTTTCTGCCAGAGCATTACTGCCATTTGACCAGCCAGAGAATAAGTCTTTCACAATTCCAGATAAGCCAGAAATCACTGTTTTAATCAATCTTCTTCCCGAGCCGCGCCGTTCACAAAAAACCATTCTTGAGCCTGTAATAGCCTTTTATGAAATGCGTGGCGCTGATTATGTGGCCCGGAACATCCGCTATACCACCAAAAACGCGAAAAGCAATTACCGGCCATATCTTTTGAAAGCTTTGCAGAATGATTATGGCCTTGCAATGCAGGAAGACGAAGAATCCGCCCGGCAAGTTGTTGCTCAGGAAGCCATTAAGATGCAGGCAATTGCTCAAAGTGAAGCCGTCGAACAAAAACGCCGCAAAGAGCAGGAAGAAAACAAGAAACGAGCCCAGGCATATATTGAAAGCCTTTCTGAAGAATCCAGGGCTGATCTTCAGGCAGAAGCCATTACCAGTATGTCTGACAATATAAAAGAAATTGTTCTGAAAAAAGGTCTTGGCAGCAAAATTATGTTGAATATGGCCATGGAAAACATTGCTTTGCAAAAGCTTGCAGAAATCAATGCTAGTAAGCCTGTTCAACCAACTTTGGAAATGGCTGCATAATTTTGACTGTTATCAAACTACGATAGTTTTTTGTTATCTGGGGTCACGACACCAACAAAACCATGGAAAAAGTCGTTATCGAGAAATTTTTTAAAAATACTTAAGCGTTTTGGTGTGAACTGGTTTGTGTTAAAATTTAACAAGGATTTTAATTTTCTTGCACACTGTGAGGGGCACCCATGAAAAATAAATTTTTTATTGCATTTATGTTTTTATTGCTTTCTTTTTGTGCATTTGCAGATGAAATGCTTTTTGATAAAGAAAAAGTTATTCTTGAAGGTCTTGGCAAGAAGAGCTTGAAAACACGCCTAAAATATATAGAGCTGGCGAAGCACTCTGATAGTAAAGCTGTTTTTGAGAAGCTTAGAGAAATGTACAGAGTTAATAATATCATCAAGGATGATGTCTTTTATGCAATGAAATGGATGAATGCCTACAATAAAGGTGTTTTTTCAGAAGCGTTTGCGGCTTCTATGAAAGAAGAATTTGAACGCTTAAAAAATCTAAATTGGGCCAATAGACCACAAATTTTTTATTTGCAAGTCTGCCTATCTATAATTCAGGATCAACTTTATCCTGGTTTCGATGGTTTTGTTGAAGAAATTAGCAAAGATATTGACAAAACACTTGAAAATTCAAGTCATGAACGGATAGATCCTGTTAAATTGAAAGCCGAAATACTTGGGGAGTGCATATTTTATTTTGCCAAGCGTAATAGATCAGGCTATATGCAAAAGCTCGCAGAAGTTTTTATGAAAAATGAGATCAGCGAACAAGCGAGTATAATAGAGCTATTTACTGAAAAAAAAGATCCAACTATTTTTGGGCCTCTATCTAACTTTCTTTCAAATGACGAAAACATCGATACGCATGAAACACTATTTGAACTATATGAAAGCTACGCAAAAACAATTGGTAAAGATATTCCCCAAAATATCCAAAAATCTATAAACAAACTAAAATTAGAAAGGCAGAAGAATGCCAAAGAGCTTTTAAAGGATTATTGATTTATGAAAAAATTCTTCTGCTTTTTGATTTGTTTTCTGCTTCAAATTTTGCCAATAATGCTATTGGCAGAAAATAACACAGCCTATTTGCATCTAAGTAAAGAGGAATTAAATCTGAAAAATGATTTGATTAATGCTCTTAAAAGGGACGACAAGGGCAAGTATGAAGAGTATCTTAGCCAATTTCCCGCCTTGATAGATGCTTTGACTTTATGCAAAAATGGTCTTTCGAAGAAATTAGCTTGGGATTCTCAAAATTCCAGATATGTATTGGTGGAAAAAAAGCAGGTTTCTCAATATGGCATTGGGCAGCTTGTTTTTAATTGCCTAAAAAGAACAAAAACCGTTGTTTTATTCACAAAAGGCTTTGGTTCCAAAAGCACAACTGGTGGCGGCGAAATAAATGGTGCTTGTCTTGAGGGTGAATGGGCAAACATCGGCAATGGCAAAGAAAAATACAAAGTGCGCAATTATAATGTAATTTTTGTTTCTGATGATTTAAAATCATCTCCTGCCGCTATATCATTAATTTTGGCTCACGAAGTCGGTCACATATTGGCTGATGAATATCGGGCAAATTGTCCATTACCATATGGCTACACAAAAGAAACTCTTAAAAAGCCTCCATTTTGCTATTTTCCAAATTTTGAAAATGATGATGACGATATGTGGTGTTATCCATTTGAAGGTATGATGGCAGAAGACTTGGGGCTTACAACACTAAAAGAAAAACATTTATACACAGGTG
>Ga0116148_1002658_pt1 | contig 17352 bp, 9 predicted proteins | sample AD_UKC055_MetaG_FD_89786 | JGI IMG/M metagenome (GOLD analysis project Ga0116148, IMG submission 89786) | Active sludge microbial communities of municipal wastewater-treating anaerobic digesters from USA - AD_UKC055_MetaG | ecosystem: Engineered > Bioreactor > Anaerobic > Digestate | place: USA... | reverse complement strand
TTCTCCGCCACTTATTTGCATCAGCTCTTCAATGCCCAAAAAGGTGGCAAAATTACCCGCTGCCACATCTTTAAAGGCATTAACAAAGGTAAGCATAAAAACTTGGCTGAAATCAATAATCACTCCGCAAATCAATTTAGAAAAATTAACCAAAACTGCAGCCAATATAAGACCACCTAAAAGTTTCTTATAAGAATATTTTTCAATACCTAAAATAGTACAAAAAGCAATAACCAAAAGCACAATAATAAAAAACATATTACAAACATCGCGTACAATAATCCAACCTCTCGTTACTACCGGCTCATTAATAAAATTGTTATATTGTGCTACGGCTATAAGCAAAGAAATTATAGCAGTTAATAAACGGCCCAATACATGAATTAACCACATAAAAAGACTCGCTACAGCCCTTAATATGAAGCCTGTTGCATCTGCTTTAGTCACTGAAGGAAAAATTAAAAGAGCCAAAAAAATAACTATAAAAAGAATAAATAGTTTTTGATTACGGAAAATTTTATTTTTTATTTTTTTCGTTTTTATCATTTAAAAATAAATGAACAAACTAATTTAATCAAAAAATTTTAAAAATTCCTGTAAAAACTTTTGGGGTTGTGTTTTTTGGCGTTAATAAAAATTGGTAAAAAAAGTGTCAAATTTGATTTTTTGAGGAGATAGCCCTTTATTGATGCGGGTTTGCGGAAGTCGGAAAAAGGGGACTGTCCCCCTAAAATGAAAGGATTACTTCTCTACTTTCCCTCCTAAACACTCTCCATTAAAACACCGAGCCTCGCTCCCTGTACAACCATATTGACCACTGCCCTTTTTTGTGTCGGGGGCTTTTGCGCATGTGCCAGATAATACATCACATCTTTGACATATATCACAACGCTCATCCCATATATTAGGGGAGATATTTTTACATTCAGGGCTTGTGGCTCCTTTGCAAGTTTTGCATATCGGGCACTTGCCATTACCTGAAGTTATATATCCGCAATAATAACCACTACCGCTGCAATTTCCCGTGCCACAACCGTCAATATTACATTCATTAAACTTATCTTCGTTATCAACTTGAAAAGTATAACCGATTTCATCTGGGATTGCTTTTGAGCAAGTTTCAATTAATGGCAAACACTCTCCCTCTTTAGAACAATATTCTTTATAAGCGCACTCTGAACCCTTAGTGCATTCAATGGGATGAATTGAAATACTTCCTCCAAAAGACGTTCCTGCTCCCGCTGTCTCTAGACAAGTCTTCTCATCATCGGCATAAACTCCACCATTACACCATCCCCAATTATCTTTAACATAAACTTTAGGGTTAAATGAACATTCCTTTCCCTCTTCACAAAAATAGATATGATAAAAGAGAAAATAAGCGTTTCCTTTCTCTCCTTTTGCGGTAGTACTTATACAAGCATCAGGAATATTGCCAAAATTAAGACATTCTTCACCGTCGCATTTATCTCCTACGATACTTATCCTATCATATAAACTATCGGTATTAGCTTGGCCATTCAAATTATTACATCTCACATTTGATTCGCAACATATTGGCTTATGATTTTTGGCCATCATCTCGCTACTGCCACTGATTGTCTCATCATCATCATCATCATCCCAATCAACTTGAACCTCGCGAATAGGCATATGGTCTTTATCCGCCCAAGCGTAAAATTTCAAAGAAACTGGCAACATTTTTACCCCACTAACAGATCCTTCATCCTTATTATTTATGGTAATTTTACCTGCTTTCCCAATAGTATAATCTTTTGATGTTGTTTGTATCACTGAAGCTACTTGAGGATACAAATGGTCATAGGAAGAATTTATCTTGCCGGGCACTGTAACGTTCCAATTATCTGTTGTTGATTCGTTATAAGTATAAGTATTTATATCAAATGTTTGTTTTTTATAAGATTTAGCAAACAAATTATTTTGAATATCTTGAGAGCTATAAATAGCATCTTCCCGTAAAGCATTGCTATAACAACTAAATCCCGAAGGAGGCTTTTCTTGGGTTAAGAGAACATATTCTTTTAAATTATCATGGGAAAACCATCCCCAAGGAGTACAAAGTGTGCCTCGAGTTTTTCCATTAATATTCTCAGCGTCCCCATAATAATTTTTCACATTATTAACCCGATTGGTAAAGGCCTTATTATTCCCGCTATCATCAGCAATTTTCACTGCCACTTTACAGCTATTTTTAAGGTAGATTTTAATACCCTTGTTATCGTCATCACCGAATTTAGCTTTACCTGGACCAGTGCTTCGATCTCTATATAGCCAAATAAAACTTTGTAAAGTCCCTTCAAGATCATCATTATCACAATTATACTTACCATCAACAACATTAACCTCGCTAAAACAAGCTTTTATTTTAGAAACGGTCCCCCCATCGGGGCAACTACAATCCCATTTTTTACTAACCGTACCATCATCATCAGCTATAACGCGTCCTGTCCATCCATTTTCTTTATTAAGTTCCACCCACTTTCTTGCTTCAAAATTAGCAGTGCAAGATGGATCTCCATCGTCTGCCCCTAATTTTACTTCTATCTTTTCTATGTCTTTCATTTTAAGCTCTATGCCAAATTTGTTCGTCCCGCATTCAGAAGCAATACGATCCTCGGGTGTAGCTAAACAATAGTAGGGAGAACCGATCTCATTATATGCACAGTTAAATTTATCTTCACAGTCTCCTGTATTCCTCACACCTATTTTTTCTACAGGAAAAATCTCATAATGGCACGTGCCCTTCTCCATATAGCGACATTCATATTGTTCTATCTCATATTTGCTAGCATCTGAACTTAATTTCTCCGTACAATACCATTGGTTATGACTTGCTGCTTTATAACCAGCAGTTTCAAATCGTTGATAAATATCAGGAACGTCCATAACCATTCCAGGATACCAAGTAATACAATAATCTTTATTTTGATTATCTGCTTCTAAACAATACCCTCTTTGCCCCATATAAGCAGTTTCTCCGGTTAAAGCAAAACAAAATTGATCCTCATTAGGATCGCACGATTTATTGGTGTTGTTGATGTTTTTAAATCCCTCCCAGGGAGTATTGCCATAATTAAAATACAAAACCTGTCCTGAATAATCAGCTTTGACATAATGGCACTGACATTCAGGGAATATCGCGTTTGGGGGATTATTGTCGCTATCAGGAAGACAACAGTTTGTATTTCCTTCGCACTCAGACGCAGAAAAGGGTGAATTATATTCGGGAAAAATGCGACAAGTTTTAGGAATAAACTTGCTTTCCCCATCAATACCAACCGTTTTGTTTTCTTTAGTACTATAACCCAAAACCCAGGACGAGGTTCCCTTATCGTAAACAGACCTTAATTCTTCTATAGGATAAGTGTTATAAAGGGTATAACCAGAATAATCCAAATCTCCCCAAGAGATATCACGGTTTTGATAGTTTTCTTTGCTCAATGGCTGTAATTTTCCATTTTTATCATAATAAATATTAGGCGGGTCAACAAAATGAGCGCATTCCGGGTCTATACCTTGTCCTTTTAGCTTATCGCAACGACGATAAGCATCGCAAATTTTTATATTACTATTCAAACTCGGCACCCATTCCGAAACATAAGAAACGCAACTCAACCATTGGCCACATTCTCTATCTCTCTTTACTTTTAATATTTCGTCTTCGTTCTTTTGGCTATTATAAAAGAAGACACAACCATCTTCCGGACTAGCTTTAACACATTGACTCCTATCTATTTTATCGTTATCTAAATAATAATAAGGAGTATAAGTTCTTAAATGAAGATAATCATATTCTATGGTTGTCCCTGTCTCCTTAGGTCCGCGAAGATTAAATTCTACTTTTTCTAAATTATTCCAGTATTCCTCGGGAATGGAAAATCTCACTGAGTTTTCCTCCCATTCCCCTTTCCCTGATAAAGTAGAACTTACGTTTTCATAATAACAAGTATAAGTATTATTTGATTGATCTAATTTCCAATTGCTGTCTTGTTTCTCTAATTCTGAACATTCCTCCGCTGGAAAATTATCAGTAAGCTTATATCGAGGCCGAACGTGCAATTTCCAAGAATCGGTGTTCCCCGAAACCGGGGTTATTTTCCCATAAGCAGTAAAAGTATAATATCTTCCCGGTTTAATGCCCATTGATTCTATTTGTTGTTTCGTATAAGCTTTATTAAAAACAACATCTTGCGTTTTACAAGTACCATCCTTAAGTTGTTCTTCACAGACATTATCGCTAATAACCAATTTTTGATGTTTTGCTCCGTGAATATTATTTTCTCCTGACAATGTCCTATTACCGGCGGGGACAGCCTTATCAATGTTATTACAACTTCCTGGGGCACTCCCTCCGCAAGTAAGAAACCAGCCATCAGTCACCCCATTTCCATCCTTGTCTTCTTCAAAATCTTCAAACCAAATTGTTTTTCCTAAAGGATCTAAAAATTCTGTACAACCCGCTTGATTAAAAGGACATTCACCTACATAACCATCATAATTAGAATTTTTATTAGAATAAATACCAAATGTTCTTTCATCAATATATTTAGGATAACAAGCCTCTCCTGTTATTTGCCCATTTTCTTTTTTATACCAACCTTCAATTGCTTGGTCAGTACTATATGCACAAATCTTGTTTTCTTTTTCCGGGTCCTTAAAATATGCTGGGCCATTTCCCGCTATTATATTATAAGCCTCGCAATTTTCATTTTCATAATAACAAAGTATGGGTTTCTTAGTATAATTATTGGGATCATTTATTAAATAATTATCATCAAAAAATGGAACTTCCGGGGTGTATTTTGCGCTTGGTTTGCCAAAACGCTCGCATCCTTTTTTATTAACCGAACATTGGGATTTTCCATCCAATATCCGATAAACAAGTTCATCAGCCGGTACAGTTATATCGTCCTCAACTGATTTATTCGCTGTATTAAATTTTTCCTTAAAAGGCGAATCAAAATTTTGAGTTTTTATCAATGCCTGACATCCGACTTCATTTTCATCGCAAAGAGAAGCAAAGGAATGGAGATAATGAGTTTGGCCAGCTCTATCTTGATATCCTTCGCAACCAATTGTTTCCGAGGTGCATTCTATAGGAGTATACCAGCTGTTTTTTATTAGATATAAATTATTTTGAATTTTGGTTAAAGAGATATTATCAATATAAAAATTATTTGGACCTTCAATAACTAATTCCGTGTTTTCCGTAATGGCAAACTCAGAAGGAACATAAATAGCATCAAATTTTAATTCTTGCCATTGATTAGCTAAAGCATTTTTTTCTAAAATATTTTCTTCGTTCTTAGGATATAATTTTTTACTCTGGTTATCAAAATAAATTTGATAATCTCCTTCTCCTTTTACCCAAAAACTTACTTTATAACTATAACCCGAATCAAGGAGGACCTCGTCATCCTCATCAATTAAAGGACGACTAACACTTCCTTGCTTTACTTCCATAGAATGCCCTTCTTGATTAGTTGATTCTTCTGACCAAGAAACATTGTTATAAGCTACTCCTTTGCCCCATAACTCTGTAACTTGCCCTTCTTCGTCAAAATTATCAAGAAAAATTTGCTGCCAATTATTAGCTGTTGGACCCTTATATTCTCGGCAACCTACATTAGCCGACGCACAAGTTTGCCCTTGAGAAGGAATAGCCATAAATAATGTGCGGTTATTTAAAGCTGCTGCCGGGATAGTTTTACGATAAGGATGGCAATCTTCTGAACAACTTATAGTATTTTCCCAAAGATGATAAGATATCTTTCCGTCAGCAGTATAAAATTGCTTACAATGAAGATTGGTAATAGCATCAAATTCATTTCTACATAAACCAAATAAAGGAGAGGGTGATTCCAAATCTGCTGGACCATCTTCTCCTTTTTTTAATAAATGTTTTTGCAATTGATAACCGGCTTCTTCGCTGCCAATCCAAGTATAATAATAAGCGCAGGAATCATCGTTTCCCGCCTCTTGACCATCATCGCCTATAATAGACACATTATTTTTATCTATTTTTATACATTGGCGAAGATAAGAATAATATTCTTTTCCCTCTCCTCCTTCTTTAACTAAATCAAGGTTAGTAAATTCCTCACAACCCACTTCTCTAACTGGACAAGTTTTAGCGGTAGAAGGAATAAAAGCTAAACCATCTTGAGCAACATCAAAATTAGTGGCTTGTTGGCGAAAAATATTATAGCCATCACAAACTGGCGCACAATAATTATTAGCATTAACTATAGCAGGAATTCCTAAAAATCCTGATAAAGGAGTGAAAAGCTCGCAACCTACATTTTTTTCTTGACAACTTTTAAGAAAATTAGAATTGGGATCAAGAGTAGGGCAACGCCCGTCGTCATTATCCTGCGGCGAATCATAACAATGATAATAATCCGGAGCTTCCTTATAATAAACTACGCTATTACTATCTCCATATGTTTTGAAATTAGGTAAAGTATTAGCTTCTAAAATCGGCCAATAAGTTTCCACAACTTGGGCATTTTTTAGCTGAATTTCACTCCTTCCAGTATTAACAGTTAAAATAAATACAAGTTCGTTTTGGTTGGGTTTTAATTCAATAGTTTGCCAAACTGTTTGCCATTCATCTGTACTATCGTTCCAAGTGTTTTCAGCAGCTAATGGAGTAAAATTACTACCACTAAAAGAAATTTTCCCTGTGCCAGATGATAACACTTTAATATCAGCGCTTGAAGTAAAATATCTCTTCCAAGGTTGGGAATTTATTTTTATCGGATCAGAAACAAATGGCCCTCCATTATCTTTTGTGCTAATTTTAATAGCACTAGTTTTAATAGCGGATTCATTCTCTATAGATATAGAAAAAGTTTCAAGATAACTCTGGGGTTCTTCCCATCCCAAAAATTCATCAACCTTATCATCATCAGTTGTTCCGTTAAAATAGCGAAAATCTCCGTTGGGCAATAAATTAGTATTTAACCCAGGACTTATTCTAATAAATTCAGAGCAACCCTCATTAGATGCCTCGCATTTGCTTACTGCTCGATTAAAGAAAATAACATTTTCATTTTTCTTTTCCTTTTCAAATTCCCTTGAATAACTCATTCCCGGTGTAACGCAAGCCCATAATCCATTCTCTCCTAAATTAGTATTCCAATCTTGACAATACCATTGGCAACCAACATTATTTATATTGCAATTAGCCGTATCCAAAGTTTGAGAAAGATAAGAAAATTGTTTTCCATCAGATGTTCTTTTAAAAGCAGTGCAACCAGTGTTTTGCGAATCGCAAGAATCGCCGTTAAATCGCCAGATATTTTTTTCTGCTAAACAATAACCATATGCCTGACAATCCCCCTCATCATTTTGAGCTAAACAATCTTGCCAATCAAGACATATTTCTTGACGTTCTTTTTTAATAGTTACGTCCGAATATCCTTGATAAGCGCAATTAAAGGGGAGAGATTTCAAAACCCAATTTGGGTTAACTAAATGATAAAAAGGGCTTTCTTTATCTGAAAAACCATTAACTACATTTTTTAATGTTGCTGATTTAGTCTTACCTTCACTAATTTCTTGAGCAGCTATTTCTAAACCTAAAGGCACTACTCGAGCACGGCGTAATTTCTTAATATCATTTAAACTATATTGTTGTGTCGCCTCAGGATTGCCAAGCGTTTTTTCCCCAACTATTCCCCAATCAGCGTGAAGTTTATTATCATTCATTGCTTCACTAATAGTCAATTCCTCTTGAGCCGCGGTAGCCAATCCTATATCAGCAACGCAATTAGTAGGGAATAAATTACTTGGATCGCAAAGAGCATATTCTTCTTCTAAAAGTTTTTTTGCTCCTCCTTTAATCAATTTTACTGTGCCGATGCTTTGATATAAAGGTTTATACGCTTTAAGAGCGCTTTTGGTAACATCAACCCCTTCGGGACTTAATGCCGGGTTTAATCCTACTGGTCCCTCAAAAAGCTGTTTAAGTAAATAATTAAAATATGTAGTGGCTACAACATTTAAAGTATCGGCAACTAAAGCGCCAGTGTATTCAAATCCTCCTTTAGTTAAAGGGTCAACCCCTAATTCTGCTGTTCTCCTTTCTACTACCGGAGCAGGAGTAATTGTTTCTCCACTTATTGTTCCCACTACATTTTTAACCATTCCAGCTAATCCTTGAGCGAATTTTTTGTCACTTACTTCTTTCTGCACAGTATCAACTTCTTTGTTAAGTAAAGTAAAAATCGCCCCTAAATCAGTTCCTTGTGGGGAAAATGCTTTAGAAATTGTATCCAAAGCAGCAACTCCCGCTTCCCCGGCTATATTAGCTATCCCTTGCTGGTCTGCTACTATTTTTTTCAGATCTTCAATCATCTTCTCTTGGGTTCTTTCCCAATCCTTTAAACTGCTAAAGATTGTATCTGCTTTTTGGGCTGAAGCTAAACACGCTTTATAATAAGAATTTGGAAGGTCAGGAAGATCGGGAGCAATACATTTAATATGATCCCTTCTCTTATTTCCTTCCGATGAGCAAAAAGATAGACAAGAGTCATCATAACAAAATGTGGTTTGTTCTTTTTTGCCAGCGCATTTTTTAGCTATTTTAATAAATTCTTCCCTTTCTGGGCGATCCGGCGCCGAACCCCATTCTATCTCTATCCCTGTTAGAGTTTCAAGAATATAGTTTAAGTCTTTTTCTCCCTCCGTAACTATACTTCCACCTATCCTACTAAGTGCCTCATTTAAGTCTTCTCTGGCGTACTCAATTTTTGCTTGTCTTGTTTGTAACACTGTTTCCCATACTTCCGCCACCGATCTAGCGGCAGTATTCATTGTCTTATCCATATCAATTATTGATTTCATCCGGGTTTTCATATTGTAAGTATTGCCTTCTGTTAAATCAACATCAATCTCAAAAAGGTGTTTATGACTGGCCTCGGCTACTCGTTTTTTAATAGTAGACAAAGAACAAAGCTCTTCTTCTCTCATTTTTCCTGCTTCAGGTTTTTTTAAAGAAAGAATAATTCTCAATTTTACCGTAGGATCAATAGGGTCGCAAAGGCTTTGGTTCAAAAAAGAACCTTGAGCCACTTGGTCAATAAATTCTCCCATGATATCATCTTCTAATTGCTCTCTAAATTTATCAGGCTTTTGCAAAAACATTGGTTTTGAACCCTTAAAGCCTGTAGCTGCCCATTCAGAAGTTTGCTGAGCAATTTTTGCCATATAAGTATTCACCACATTGCGATAAGCAATAGCTCCGCCAGATTTCATCATAAAATTATAAGCATCCTTAAGCTGTTGCCAAGTCCATTCTGCTGTGGTTACTCCAATATGAATAAGATCAGTTACCCAACCCGCTTCTGCCCTCTGGGGAAAAATTAAAAACAAAGGCAAAACAGAGAAAAAAATGATTAAAATGGTGAATAAAATGGAAATTATTTTAGATTTCATAAATTTAAATGGGGACAGTCCCCTTTTTTCGACCCTCGCCAACCCGCATTAATAAAGGGTTATCTCGCTCGAAAATCAAATTTGACACTTTTTATACCAAAAGAGAGATTCCTGTCCTTTTGGCTAAATTTTTTAAGAAATAAATACCCAGCCCAACAACATATAATCAAAAAATTCATTAAAAATTTTGAAAGTTTTGAATAAGTTGCAGCAAGGTTTGATCGTCAACTTTATCTAAAATTTCCGGGTCAGCTCCCTGTTCCTCAAGAAGTTTCCTTAATGCTTCCATATCTAAATTCCCCAAATCTTCGCTTGTTTCTTGTTCTGGGGTTGAAAAATAATTTGAACTATTTTGTGCTTGTTCTTGTTTCTTTTGCGCAGCCAATTCTTTCAATTGATTAAAATCATAACCAGTTTGCTCCTTAGTTTCATTATACACTTTTATTAAAGTTTTGTCATCTAATTTATCCACAATATCAGAAGAAAGTCCTAATTCTTGGACTAAAAAGGTTCTTAATTCTCCGGTATCAATTTCTTCTTCTATTTCTTCCTCTGTTTCATTAGTAATTAGATTTTGTTCTTCAATAGTAGGAGTTATTCCTTCGATTATAGTTGTTGATTCTCCGGCTTCTGGCGAAAAGGGCGTGGAATTAATATTTAAGGGATTAGAGCCAGTGCCAATTTCTTCTTTATCGTTATAGCCATCGCTATCTGAATCGGCCAAATAAATAGAAGTTCCATATTGGAATTGCTCTTCAAAATCCGAAAGCCCGTCTTTGTCTGTATCCACGGTTTTAAAATAATTTAAAATATCCTCTTCTGTGGGCGTTATTGTTTCCTTTCCTTTATAAGTGGGGAAGGGTTCATATATTTTAGAAACAAGATAATAGCCCATAGCTATGACCAAAATCACGGAAATGAGAATAAAGAGCACGGCTAATTTTGTATTTTTTTTCTTTTCAGCCATTTTTAATTAAAAATTATTTTAGTTAATTCCAACCAATTTTCTAAAGACAATTCCGCCGGTCTAATTTTAAAATCAAGATTTAATTTTTTAAAAATTTCCCGTAATTGCTCCTTATCCCCTATATTGGCTTTTACTAAATTATTAATTAAATACTTACGAGGGGAAAGAAACCCTGCTTTAATTAAAGAGAAAAAATATTTTTCTGTCTCCGGGGAGGGGAGTTTTTTCTTTAATTCAATTTTTATTAAAACAGAATCCACTTTTGGTTGAGGCCAAAAATTTTCTCTTCCAACAGATAAAACTATTTGCGGCTTACCATAAAATTGGCAAGCTAAAGATAATTTACTCATTTTCGGCGGTTGAGCGGTGATCCTTTTTCCCACTTCCTCTTGAAGCATTAAAACTAAAACTTCTGGCCGAGGTTTTTCTCCTAAAAATCTTCGTAAGACATAGCCGGTAATACTATAAGGCAAATTAGCCACTAATTTATATTTTCTATCTAAAAGCCCGAGAACGGATAAATCAACTTTTTTAATATTTTTAAAAATAAGAGAAACATTAGAAAATTCAGCCAAATTATTTTTTAAAATTGGAGTTAATGTCTTGTCGATTTCTAAAGAAAAAACTTTACCTGCCTTTTCAGCTAAACGAGAAGTTAAAATGCCTGTACCCGCGCCAATTTCTAAAACAATATCATTTTTTTTAAGATAAGCGGTTTCTATTATTTTATCTAAAATGCGATTATTAATCAAAAAATTTTGACTTTTTTTAGGGTGAAATAAAAAAGCAGGGACCATATCCCTACGAGACTCTTTCCACATATTGACCGGTTTCAGTATTTATCAAAATTGTCTCTCCTTGTTTAACAAAAATAGGAGTAGAGACCTTTATGCCTGTTTCCAAAATTACTATTTTGGTCGGACCAGTGGCTGAATCTCCTTTTATCGCTTCCGGCGCTTCCACTACTTTTAAAGCCACCTTTTTAGGCAAAACAATATTAACTGGTTTATTTTCAAAAAATAAAATTTCTAATTCTTGCCCTTCTTTTAAAAATTTTTCATTTTCTCCAATTACTTTTTGAGGAATAATGACTTCTTCATAATCGGGCAATAACATAAAAGAAAAAAAATCTCCTTTTTGATAGAGATAAACAGCAGAAAGACGGCGAAGTTCAACTGGTTTAAAATTATCAGCTTCAATAAAATTTTTAGTGATTACTTCTCCTGTCTCTAAATTTTTTAATTTTGTTTTAACAAAAACTCCTCCTCGGCCCGGTCGGCGAGTATGTTCAAAATATTTCACTTCCCAAAGGCCATCTTTCCATTGAATAATTAAACCATTTTTTTTAAGGATATTAATGTCCACAATAAATTATGTTGAAATTTAAAATTTTGATTTTGAGATTTGACATTTGACATATTTTCGTTACCAGCTTGATCTACGCACACCGGGCAAAGCGCCGCGATTAGCTAACTCACGAAAACAAATGCGGCATAATCCAAAATCGCGTATATAACCTCTTTTCCGTCCGCAACGCCAACAACGCCGCACCGTGCGGGTAGAATATTTTGGTTTCTTTTTTGATTTGGCTATTTGGGCAGTAGTCGCCATAATAATATGTCAAAAATCAAATATCAAGAATACAGATCAAAAGGCAAAAATATAAATTTGAATAAATCTAAAATCTAAATTAAAAAATTGAATATATAAAATTTAGAATTTAAAGTTTAATCTGTTTTTAATTTTAACCTTCAATGTTTGAGATATTTATCTTATATACGGGATTAGCGCCATAAAACGAGCGCGTTTTATAGCACAAGCCAATTTACGCTGATGTTTAGCGCAAATTCCTGTTTTTTGACGAGGCAATATTTTTTTAAAAGAAGAAATTCCTTTAGAAATTGAATTAATGTTTTTATAATCAATTTCTTCAATTCCTCGTTGACAAAAATAACAATGTTTTTGTTCGATTTCTTTTTTGTTCATTTAATTTAAGTTAAAAGGGTATTTCATCAACATCGATTTCCTCTTCTCCCTCTTCTTCTTTAATTTCTTCCGGTTTATCTTCGCTCGGCTCAATAGCACCACTGGGTCTCGGCCCTAATTGTAGCTTTTCAGCGACAATTTCCGTTCGAGAATGTTTTACTCCATCTTTAGTTTTATCATCCCAAGAACGAGTTTGCAGCCTTCCCTCAATATAAACCAATCCTCCTTTTTTAAGATAAGAAGAGGCAATTTCAGCTAATCTCCCCCAACAAACCACATTATGAAATTCCGGTTCCTTTTGAGAATTGCCATCTTTGTCCTTCCAATAGCGATTTGTTGCCACAGAGAAAGAACAAACATTTTGTCCATTGGGCGTGGTCCGCATCTGAGGATCTTTAGTAACATTGCCCAAAATAATGGCTTTGTTGACGTTCATAACAATAAATTAAAAATATAAAATACAAAAAACTAAAAATTTTATAAGAAAAAATTTGAAGAAATTCTTATCTTTCCTCCATCATTATTTTATTTCCAGTAATTTATCAATTTCTTTATCTATTTTTGATAAATCTATTTTTTCTTTTTTGGGCTTGGGTTTAATTTTTTCTTTTTCTTCTACGGGAGGTAAAACTTCCGTCACTGGCGCCGGTTTCACTCGTCTTGGTCTTTGCTTTCTTATTTTCCCTTCTTCTTTTTTTATAATCAAAAAACGCAAGACATCTTTTCTCAGTTTTAAATTTGCTGAAAAAGATTTGACCTCTTTGGGAGATAGAGTAAAATGAAGAAGGACATAAAACCCTTGACGCACTCTCTTTATAGGGTAAGCCAAAACCCTGGCGCCCAAATTTTTTTCTTCTAAAATTTTTCCGCCAGAATCTTCTACTATTTTATTTATTTCTTTAGTTATTAATCCGACATCTTTTTCTGTATAAGGAGCCGGAATAATATAAAGCATTTCGTAAGTCATATGTATTTCTTTATTTTAGGACATAACTTTATTCTGTCAATAGGGGAAATAATGTCTTTGGTTAAAAAAAATTTTGAGATAGAAGAAGAATCAAAAAATGTTTTAATCTTGAAGTGTCCTGTCTTTGATCTAAATGATTTTCAGAAAAAACTTGGCGGAACAATAAAACTTGGAGAAATTAAAACTTGCTTACCATTAACTCAATTTTCTAAAATTTCTCCTCTGATTTTTTCTCTACTCCCTTTAACAGCAAAAAAAATTTATTTTGGTTTTAGTATTTATCCAATAGAAGAAACGGCTCCTTTAAAAAATTTTAATCAATTAATCAAAGATTTATCTCTTAAAATAAAAAAAGATTTAAAAGAAAAAAATATTTCTTCTCGTTGGGTTGCTTCAAAAGAACCTTCTCTTTCTTCAGTGGTTGTTAAAAAAAATAATCTTGATAAACCGGAAAAGGGCGTTGAGTTTGTTATCTTGGTTTCAAAAAATAAATTTTATTTAGGCAAAACTGCCGCTTGGCAAGATTTTGAAAAAGAAAAATATTTTGATTTTGGCCGTCCTTCTCGACCAATTAAATCAGGCCTGCTTCCGCCAAAATTAGCTCGTCTTCTTATCAATCTTTCTCAAGTAGAAAAAGATGAAATTATTTTAGATCCCTTTTGCGGCAGCGGCACTATTTTAAGTGAAGCTATTGGTTTGGGCTATAAAAAAATTATTGGCGCTGATATAAATAAAAAAGCTCTTAATAGGACAAAAGAAAATATTAATTGGCTTACGAGGCAAACTAAAGAAAAAATAAATTTTCAATTGCTTTTATCTGATGTCCAAAATATAAGCAAAAAAATTCCCTCATCATCGATCGGGGCGATTATCACTGAACCGTATTTGGGGCCACTAAAAACTCCCTCTTCTGAAACCAAAATTCTTTATCTAATTTCCGATTTATCTCATCTCTATCTTAATGCTTTTAAAGAATTCCGAAAAATATTAAAACCAAAAGCAAAAGTAGTTATTATTTCTCCTGTTTTTCTTTTAAAAAATAAAAAATATTTTCTCCCCTTAAAAGATAAAATTAAAAAACAAGAATGGGAGATTATCAATCCATTAAAAAATAGTAAAAAATTTAACAACGTTCCTCTTATTTATCATCAACCAGATCAAAAAATCTGGCGAGAAATTTTAATTTTTCAAAAAATATGACTAAAGAACAAAAAGAAAAAAATCAAAAACAAGACCGCTTGTCTTCAGGAATTAAAAAAATCGCCTATTTTATGGGCGCAGTAATCGTTTTCCTTGGTTTAATTGTTTTGCTTAATATTAAAACTGATTTTATCAATTCTTGGTCGGCAAGTTTAATGAAACTTTTAATAGGATAAATAAAAAATCTAAATTATTGAATTGCGTATTTTGTAATTCCACGAAAGCGGAAGATTCAAAAATTTTTTTGAATTTTGATTTTTTGCGGGCCTGTAGTTTAATGGTAAAACGCTACTTTCGCATAGTAGAAAGTATGGGTTCGATTCCCATCAGGTCCATTTATGCTTGCTTTTTTTCTTTAACCAATAAACTGTAAATAACCGGAATAATCACTAAAGTTAAAAAGGTGGAGGTTAATAAACCACCGATCATCGTGATAGCCATTGGCTTCATTATTTCCGAACCTTCTGCTTGGGCTAAAGCCAAGGGGAACATTCCTAAAATAGTAGTCAAAGAAGTAATTAAAATTGGCCTTAATCTAACTCGCCCTGCTTGAATCAGGGCTTTTTGTTTTTTTATTCCTTTTTGTCTTAATTGATTAACATAATCAACTAAAACAATGGCATTATTCACTATAATACCAGCCAGCATAATCATTCCCATTATTGAGGGCAAAGAAATAGCTTGACGCGTAATAAACAAAACTAAACCAACTCCGATAAATGCCAGAGGAAGCTCAAACATAATAATAAAAGGATAAATTAAAGATTCAAATTGCGAAGCCATAATCATATAAACTAAAATAATGCCCAAAATCAACGCCATTCCCAGAGTTTTAAATGTTTCTTGCATTTGGCTATACGAACCTCCATATTCTAAAAAGTATCCAGTGGGCAAAACTTCATCTTTTAGCTCTTCTTTAATGTCATTAATAATACTGCCGATATCTCTATCAACCGTATTAGCAGTCACCGAAACAACTCTTAATTGATCTTCTCTCTCAATTGTTACCGGCCCTTTTTCTTTTCTAATATCAGCTATTTGCTTCAAAAAAATCCGCGAACCAAGAGGAGAAACTATGGATATATTTTTAATATCCTCAATGTCGTTTAGATAGGATTCGTCATATTTAACTCGAATGTCAACTTCTTCCCCTCCCTGTCGCAATTGTGTAGCAACTACTCCTTGCATTGAATTTTTAACTGCCGAAGCTATCTGCCCAATTGATAAGCCAAAGCGAGAAGCCATCTCTCTATTGATATTAATCACCATTTCTGTTTTTGTTTCTTCAAAAGAATTAGTTGCGTCTCTTATTCCCTCTACGTTAGATATTTTTAGCATAATATTGTGGCTAATTTTTTTTAATTCATCTAAATCTGGGCCAAAAATTTTAATCTCCACCGGAGCATTAACACCGCTTATAAAAGAAGAACCCATATCCATAAAATTCGCCTCTAATCCTCTTATGGGCGGAATATTCTTCCTAATAATTTCTTGAACTTCTATTGAAGTCATTTCTCTTTCTTTTTTATCTTTTAAACTTATCATTATCATCCCCTCATTTGTTCCTCCTCCTTGTATACCCAAAGAAGAGCCAATGAAACTAGTCATTTTTTCTAAATCTTTAACTCTCATAGCCACTTCTTCTATCTGCCCCATCACCCTATTAGTTTCTTCTAAAGATGTTCCTGGGGGCATTTTCATTTGCAACAGTATAGTGCCCATATCAGTTTGGGGTAAAAACTGACTACCGACAAAAGGCAAACAAAATAAGGCAATAATCAAGAATCCAATGGTCATTAAAATTATATTTAAGCGATGATTTAATGACCAGGTAAGAATTTTTTCATAAAAATTTTGAAATTTCTCAAAACTTTTTTCTCCTGATGTTTTTCGGTATTCTTCCTTTGTCCTTTTCTTAAAAATTTTAGAAGCTAACACGGGGATAAGAGTTAAAGCAACAAATAAAGAAGATAAAAGGGCAAAAACAATGGTTAAAGATAAACCGCGTGAAAGTTGACCGGCAATTCCTGTACCTAAAGCCATAGGCACAAAAACAGCTATCGTGGTTAAGGATGAAGCAATAATAGCCATACCTACCTCAGAAGCACCGATTTTAGCCGCCTCTCTTCTTTCTTTGCCCTCTTCCAAATGGCGATAAATATTTTCAATAACCACTACGGCATTATCTACTAACATCCCCACGCCTAAAGCCAATCCTCCCAAAGTCATTAAATTCAAGGTATAACCAGCCAAATAAAGGGGGATAAAAGTGGCGATTAAAGATAAGGGGATAGCTAAAGCAATGGCAAAAGTCGGCCGCCAATCTCTTAAAAATAAAAAGAGTAATGAAATAACTAAAAATCCGCCAACAATAACACTTTGAGTTACTGAATTGGTAGAAGTAGTGATTATTTTACTTTGATCTAAAACTAAAGCGAAATCAATATCTGATGGTAAATACTTTTTTAATTCGGCTAATTCTTTTTTTACTGATTCCGCTGCTTGGACAGTATTAATTCCTGATTGCTTATTAATCAGCATTAAAATACTATCTTTTTGATTAGTGCGGGCATAAGTTTTTATCTCTTTATGAGTGTCGATTACTTCGGCAATATCTTTTAGATAAATAGGCGTGTTATTTTTTATGGTTATTACTGTATTTTTAAGCTCTTCTAAATTTTTATATTCGCCCGTAGTACGCAAAGAAAATTCTTCAATACCCTCTTTAATCGAACCGCCGGAAAGATTAATATTCTCTTGTTTCAAAATT
>Ga0116148_1002649_pt1 | contig 17404 bp, 12 predicted proteins | sample AD_UKC055_MetaG_FD_89786 | JGI IMG/M metagenome (GOLD analysis project Ga0116148, IMG submission 89786) | Active sludge microbial communities of municipal wastewater-treating anaerobic digesters from USA - AD_UKC055_MetaG | ecosystem: Engineered > Bioreactor > Anaerobic > Digestate | place: USA... | reverse complement strand
GGTGCTGAAGGTGCTGAAGGTGCTGGGGGTGCGGTGCTGGAGGTGCCGGAGGTGCTGGTGCTGGAGGTGCGGTGCTGGAGGTGCCGGAGGTGCTGGTGCTGGAGGTGCGGTGCTGAAGGTGCTGAAGGTGCTGGAGGTGCTGGAGGTGCTGGAGGTGCTGGAGGCCTGCCCGCCGGAGCCGCGGCCTGCCCCGCCGGAGCCGCGGCCTGCCCCGCCGGAGCCGCGAGCGAAGCGAGCGCTTGGCGAAGGCGGGAGCGAAACGAGCGCTTGGCGAAGGCGGGAGCGAAACGAGCGCTTGGCGAAGGCGGGAGCGAAGCGAGCGCTTGGCGAAGGCGGATGCCGGCGGTGCGGGTGCTGGAGCCTGGCGAAGGCGGGTGCCTTGAGCCGCGAGCCCTGAGCCCTGTATAGTTGGCCTTCGGTCCCGGCGCCTCATGACGCATCCCGGCAGGGCTCGCACCGCCCTCAAGCGCGGCGCACTCCTCGTCGCCGCCAACTGGCAGGTCGTCGCCATCCAGTCGGTGGCCGACACCACCTTCAAGCTTCTCGCGGCGGCCCCGATCCTCGGCGGCGCCCTGCTGGCCACGCTGCTGCTCGACCGCGACGTCGGCGAGATCCTCGCGGGAAACCTGCGCGACACGCTGTTCCGCGTGGCCGCCACGCTCGCTGCGCACCCGTTCGCCCTCGCCTCGTACCTCGTGGGCTTCTTCACCGTCGTGGCCGGGGGAGTCGTCCTGATGTTCCTGGTCAAGGGGGGCACCGTCTCGGTACTGGTGCGGGCCGACCGGGTGGCCGGGCCAATCGAGCGCCAGCCGCTCCGGATGGCCGGCTTCCGCCGGGGCATGCAGTTCTCGATCGAGGGATTCACGCGCGGGGCGTCGTACCTGTTCCGGCGGTACCTGGTGCTCGGCGTGCTGCTGACCGGCGTCTACACCGTAGCGGCGGCCCTCTGCCTGGTGCTGGCCTGGGGGCTCTACCGCCTCGGGGCAGGCGATCGGCCCGTGCTGGTCGGGTCGGTGGCGGCGCTCGGCTTCGCGCTCTTCTTCGTCATCACGACGTTGGTGAACGTGCTCTACCTGCTGGCGCAGATCGCGCTGGCGGTGCGCGACTGCGGGGTGGCCCGCGCGATCGCCGAGGTGCCCCGGTTCATCCGCGGGGAGACGTGGAAGGTGATGCGCGTCTTCCTGGTCACCGTGCTCCTGCTGATCCTCGCGACGCTGCTGTCGCTGGTGGCTGCGTGGGGCTTCTACCTGGTCGCGTACGTCCCGCTGGCAGGTATCATCGTACTGCCCCTCCAGCTCGGTGCCTGGATGCTGCGCAGCTTGCTGTTCCAGTACCTCGGGCTGACGGCGCTCGGCGCCTACCTGTCCCTGTACCGATCGTTCGCGGGAGATCGGTATTCCGAAGGGCCGTCTCCCGCCGACCTGTGAGCGCCGCCATGATCGAATACGACCGTTTCCTCTCGCAGTCAGCCTTGAAGTCGCAGGGATCGGCCATCCGGAAGATGGGGGTCATGGCGATCCGGCCCGACATGATCTCGTTCGCGCCGGGGTACCCCGACCCGGTGACCTACGCCTGGCCCGAGTTCCGCGAGATCGCCAACGAGCTGCTGGCCGGCGGGCAGAGCAGCGTCCTCCAGTACGGGCCGACGCGCGGGCACAAGCCGTTCATCGAGGCACTGGTCGAGCTGCTGGCGTCGCGCGGCATCGCGGCGACGCCCGACCAGGTGCTGGTCACCACCGGCTCGCAGCAGGGGCTCGACCTCGCCGGGCGGATGCTGCTCGACCCGGGCGACGTGGTGCTGGTGGAGCTGCCCGCCTACACCGGGGCGATCAGCGCCTTCCGCAACACCGAGGCCCGGCTGGCCGGCGTGAGGCAGTCGCCCGACGGGATCGACCTCGACGACCTGCAGGCGGTGGTGGCGCGCGAGCGGGCCGCTGGCCGCCGGGTGCGGTTCCTGTACCTGGTGCCCAACTTTCAGAATCCCACCGGGCTGCTGCTCTCGCGCGAGAAGCGGCGGCTGCTGCTCGAGTGGGCGAGCCGCGACGACCTGCTCATCGTGGAGGACGACCCGTACGGCGCGCTGTACTTCGAGGACACGGCGTCGGCCGAGGACACGCGGCCGATCAAGGCCGACGATACCGAGGGGCGCGTGATCTACCTGAGCAGCTTTTCGAAGACGCTCGCGCCCGGCTTCCGCGTGGCCTGGCTGACGGCACCCGAGCCGCTGATCGCGAAGCTCGAGGTGCTCAAGCAGACCGAGGACCTGCTGACCCCGTCCCTCGACCAGCACATCGTCTACGAGGCCTACCGCCGCGGCATCCTGACCGAGCGGCTGCCGATGCTCAGGAAGTTCTACCAGGACAAGCGGACGACCATGCAGCGCACGCTGCGCGAGGAACTGGGCGACCAGGTCGCCTGGCCCGAGCCCAAGGGCGGCTTCTTCCTCTGGGTGTCGCTGCCGGTGAGGTGCGCGACCGACGAGATGCTGCCGCGGGCGATCGAGGCGCGCGTGATCTACGTTGCGGGCAGCGCCTTCTTCGTGGACGGCACCGGGCGCAACACCATGCGGCTGTCGTTCTCGCTGCCGTCACACGACAAGATCGTCGAGGGAGTCCGCCGCCTCGCGAAAGTGGTGAAGGCGGAGATCGCCGGCCACCCGATGCCGGTGGAGATCTGAAGGGGTCGACTTTCCACGTTCGGCATGTCGGGCATCAGGTACATTGGCGCCCCGGGGATGGGCTTCGCCTGAAGCACCGGCGGGGCGGGGCCGAGACGCTCGATCCTCCCCGTGCGCCCGACCACGACCAGCGTCACCTCGCCGGGCCCTGCCGACGCGGGATACAGCACGTGGGGCGTCGCCACCGGCTCGGCGCCGGCGGGAACCGTTCCGGCGCGGGCTCCAGTGTCGGCCCTGAATACTGCCAGTTCCGGGGAGAGGGAAGGGACCAGCAGCAGGCCGTTCACGAGGAGGGGGCCGCCGGTGGGGCGGAAGCCGAGTGGGCGCATCCACCGTTGGTGGCCGTTGCCGCGATCGAGCGCTCGCAGGACGTTGTCGAACGCCACGAAGTAGACGCGATCGCCACCCACGGCCGGCGTGCCCGTCACCGCCCCGCCGGTACGCCAACGCCATTTCTGGTCGCCGTCCTTGGTATCGAGGCAGTAGAGGTACTTGTCGTCGGCGCCGACGAAGAGCCGGTCGTCAAGCGCGCTGAGAGCGGCGGGCCGGCCGCCGAGGCGCCGCTCCCAGATGCCCGAGCCGTCGGTAATCTGCCGCGCGACGACCCGGCCGTCCTCGAGCGCGAGGTAGAGGCGGTCGGCGGTCATCGCGGGACGCGTTGCGGGCCGCGCGGCGAGCGCCTGGCGCCAGAGCAGCTTCCCGTCGCGCGCGCCCAGCATCAGCGCATCGCCGTCCACGGTTGACGCCAGCAGCCATCCGCCGTCCCAGCTGAGCGCCGGCGCGAGTTCCTCTCCCGGCTCGTAGATCCACTCCCTCTCACCTGTGGCGGCGCGCCGCGCCTCGACCGCGTCCCCCGTGGCCAGGAAGACCAGCCCGTCGCCGGCAGCCACCGCGGCAGCGGGCGCCTCTGCCGTCCAGGTCACGCTGCCGCGCTCGAGCCCGACAGCCGTGAACCGGCCGTCGCGCAGCGGCACGTACGCGTGGCGCGCGTCGAAGGCGGGCGCGCCAGACGGGGAGGCCGGCAGCTCGGTGGTCCACGCGCTCCTCAGCGCGAGCGCGGGCGCGGCCGCCGCCGGAGGCGCGAGCGCCGTTCCCTTTGCAGGAGGCGAGAGCGGCGTCCCCGCCGCGGGAGGCCGCTGGGTGGCTGCGGGAGCGGGGCGAGCGGGCGGGGCGCCTTGCGCGGCCGCCAGGGTCGCCAGCGACAGCAGGACGAGCGGGGCGAGGCCGGCGGGCCGCGTCGGCATCCGCTTATAATACCTTCCGAACCCCCGGCCGCCGCGCCGTCCCGGCAATCACCGCCACGCCCGGTTCCGTGTTGATGCCTGAATTCATCCACCTCCACCTGCACACCGAGTACTCGCTCCTCGACGGGGCCTGCCGCGTGGACGAGCTGCTCGACCAGGCGGCCCGCCAGAAGGTGCCGGCCCTCGCGGTGACCGAGCACGGGAACATGTTCTCGTCGGTCGTCTTCCACGACAAGGCCCGGAAGAAGGGAATCAAGCCGATCCTCGGCTGCGAGGCCTACGTGGCGCGGGGCAGCCGCCTCTCGCGGGGCGGGACGATGCAGGAGAGCAACAACCACCTGGTGCTGCTCGCCGAGACCCGCGAGGGCTACGAGAATCTCATCAAGCTCGTCTCGGCCGCCTACCTGGAGGGGTTCTACTACCGCCCGCGCATCGACAAGGAGCTGCTGGCGCAGCACGCGAAGGGGCTGATCGGCCTGAGCAGCTGCCTCAAGGGCGAGATCCCCTGGAGGCTGCGGGGGCAGCAGGATCGGGAGGCGATCGAGGCCGCCGCGACCTACCGCGACATCCTCGGCCCCGGTAACTTCTTCCTCGAGCTGCAGGACCACGGCATCGAGGACCAGAAGGCGGTGAACGACGGGCTGCTCCGCGTCGCGTCGGCGCTCGACCTGCCGCTGGTCTGCACCAACGACGTGCACTACCTCCACCGCGAGGACTTCCGCCCGCACGACGTGCTGCTGTGCATCGGGACCGGCAAGACGGTCAGCGAAGCCGAGCGGATGCGCTACCACGGCGACCAGTTCTACCTGAAGACGCCGGAGGAGATGGCGCAGGTGTTCGGCAGCCTGCCCGGGGCGATGCTCAACACGGTACGCATCGCCGAGCGCTGCGACGTGGACCTCGGCCCGACCCGCCACCAGCTGCCCAACTTCGAGGTGCCCGGCGACACCACGCTCGACGAGTACTTCGAGCGGATGGTGTGGCAGGGGTTCGAGCGCCGGCTGCCGCGGCTCGAGCGGCTGGCGGCCACGGGACAGCTGCGCCACACGATCGAGGAGTACCGGCAGCGCGTCGCGTACGAGATCGCGATGATCCAGCGGATGAAGTACTCGGGGTACTTCCTGATCGTCTGGGACTTCATCCGGTACGCCCGCGAGCACCAGATCCCGGTCGGTCCCGGGCGCGGCTCGGCGGCCGGCAGCGTGGTCGCCTACTGCCTGAACATCACCGACGTCGACCCGCTGCACTTCGACTTGATCTTCGAGCGGTTCCTCAACCCCGAGCGGGTGTCGCTCCCCGACATCGACATCGATTTCTGCGAGCGCCGCCGCGGCGAGGTCATCGAGTACGTCACCCGGAAGTACGGCCGCGAGAACGTCGCCCAGATCATCACCTTCGGGACGATGAAGGCGCGCGCCGTGGTGCGCGACGTGGGCCGCGCGCTCAGCATGCCCTACGCCGAGGTGGACAAGGTCGCCAAGCAGATCCCGCCGGCCCTCGACATGACGCTCGAGAAGGCGCTGGCCGAGAACCCCGCGCTGAAGCAGCTCGAGGCGTCAGACCCCGGCGTGAAGGAGCTGCTGCAGGCGGCCAGGCGCCTCGAGGGCATGACGCGGCACGCCTCGGTCCACGCCGCCGGCGTCGTCATCGCCCCCAAGGCGATCACCGAGTTCGCCCCGCTCTACAAGGGGGCCCGCGACGAGATCACGACCCAGTGGAGCATGAAGGAGATCGAGCGGATCGGTCTCCTCAAGATGGACTTCCTGGGCCTCAGCACCCTCACCCTGCTCGACGACGCGGTGAAGGAGATCGAGCGGACGACGGGGAAGCGCCTCGACCTGGCCGCGCTGCCGCTCGACGACGCGAAGACCTACGAGCTGTTCTCGAACGGCCTGACCCTCGGGGTGTTCCAGTTCGAGAGCTCGGGCATGCGGGAGATCCTGCGCAAGGCCCGCCCGCAACGCTTCGAGGACCTCATCGCCCTCAACGCCCTCTACCGCCCCGGCCCGCTCCGCGGCGGCATGGTTGAGGACTTCATCAACCGCAAGCACGGCCGGGTCGAGGTCACCTACGACCTGCCGCAGCTCGAGCCGGTGCTGCGCGAGACCTACGGCGTCATCGCCTACCAGGAACAGGTGATGCGCATCGCCAACGAGGTCGCCGGCTTCACGCTCGGCGAGGCCGACCTGCTGCGCAAGGCGATGGGCAAGAAGGACGCCTCGGTCATGCAGGCGCAGCGCCAGAAGTTCATCGACGGCGCGAAGCAGCGGGGCACCAGCGCGAAGAAGGCGGCCGCGCTGTTCGACCTGATGGAGGCGTTCGCCGGCTACGGCTTCAACAAGTCGCACTCCACCACCTACGCGCTGCTGGCCTACCACACCGCGTACCTGAAGGCGAACTACCCGGCGCACTTCATGGCCGCCCTGCTCACGATCGAGTCGCAGAACACCGCGAAGGTCACGATGTACCTCGGGGAGTGCCGCGAGCTGGGCGTGAAGGTGCTGCCGCCCGACGTGAACAGCAGCGAGCTGGCCTTCACCGTGGTGCCCGAGGGGGTGCGCTTCGGCCTCGGCGCCGTGAAGAACGTCGGCGAGGCGGCCGTCCTTGCCCTCCTCGACGCCCGGCGCGAGGAAGGCGGGCGGATCCGTTCGCTGTACAAGCTGTGCGAGCGCGTGGACTCACGGCACCTGAACCGCCGGGTCCTCGAGGCGCTGGTCAAGGCCGGCGCACTCGACTCGCTGGTCGCCGGCCCCGGCGGCGCGCCGGCCTCGCCGGCCATCGCCCGGGCCCGCCTGTTCGCGGCCGTCGAGAAGGCGCTCGAGCACGGGAACCGCAGCCGGCGCGACCGCGACCAGGGCCAGACGCAGCTGTTCGAGATCCCGGGCCTCTCCCCGGAGGAGGAGGGCAGCGAACTGCCCGACGCCGAGCCGTGGCCCGAGGCGCGCCAGCTGGCCGCCGAGAAAGAGTCGCTCGGCCTCTACTGGAGCGGCCACCCGATCGAGCGCTACGCCGGCGAACTGAGGGCAATCGGCGCCCGCAGCCTGGCCGAGCTGCTGGCCAGCGGGGGCGACGGAGACGAGGCGGGGGAGCCGGCCGAGGGAACACCCCGAGGCGGGGTGGAGGTCGCCGTCGGCGGGATCGTCGCCGCCGTTCGGCCGCTCAAGACGAAGAAGGGCGACCGGATGTGCGCCTTCACGCTCGACGACCCCCACGGAAGCATCGAGGTCGTCGTTTTCCCTGACGCGTTCGGAAAGCACGGGGCCGCCGTGCAGACCGACGCGATGGTGCTCGTGAAGGGACGCTTCGAGCGTGACGACGAGACGTCGCGCATCCTCGCCGCCGAGGTCGTCCCGATCGAGGCGGTGCGCGAGCGGGCGGCGCGCGGCGTGCGCATCCGCCTCGCCATGCCGCCCCACGACCGCGGCACCGTCGAGCGGCTGACCGAGATCCTCATGAAGCACAAGGGAGACCGCCGGGTGTCGCTCGAGATCGAGCTGCGCCGGGGGGGGGCGCCGGTGCGCGTGCAGGCCGAGGTGGCCGGCCCGATGCGGGTCACGCCGACCGCCGAGTTCGTCGCCGACGTCGAGCGCCTGTGCGGCCAGGGCGCGGTGATGCTGCTATGACCAAGCCTGCCGACCTGCTCGAGTTCGAGGCGCCGCTGGCGGTCCTCCTGAAGGAGATCGAGGCGCTGTCGCTGCTGCCCGCCGGCGAAACCCGCGACCGCGAGCTGGCGCAGCTGCGCCGGCGCGTCGACTCGCTCCGCGCCGAGATCTACGCCAGCCTGACGCCGTGGCAGCGTGTGCAGCTCGCCCGCCACCCGAAGCGCCCGGGGATGCTGGAGTACGTGGGGCGCCTCTTCCAGGGCTTCACCGAGATCCACGGGGACCGGCGCTTCGCCGACGATCACGCGATCGTCGCCGGGTTTGCCACCTACCACGATCGGCCCGTGGTCGTGGTCGGGCACCAGAAGACCGGCGCCGACACCCGCGAGAAGATCTACCGGAACTTCGGGTACGCCAAGCCCGAGGGCTACCGCAAGGCGCTGCGGGTGATGCGCATGGCCGAGAAGTTCGGCCGCCCTGTCGTCGTCCTGGTCGACACCCCGGCCGCCTACCCGGGCATCGAGTCGGAGGAGCGCGGCGTCGCCGAGGCGATCGCCTACAACCTGCGCGAGATGTCGGTGCTGCGTGTCCCGATCGTCATCGCCGTCTGCGGCGAGGGGGGCAGCGGCGGCGCGCTCGGCCTCGCGGTGGGCGACGCCGTGTTGATCCAGGAGTTCGCCATCTACAGCGTGATCCCGCCCGAGGGGTGCGCGGCGATCCTGTGGCGCGACGCGAACCGGAAGGTGGAGGCGGCCGAGGCGCTGAAGCTCACCGCCCCCGACATGCTCCGCCTCGGCATCGTGGACGCCATCGTCCCCGAGCCGCCTGGCGGGGCGCACAACAACCACGAGGAGGCGGCGCGCCTGCTCGACGAGGCGATCCTGGCCGCGCTCGACCGCTCGTCCGGGCTCGGCGCCGACGAGCGCGTGGAACTGCGCTACCGGAAGTTCCGCGGCATGGGCCGGCTGGGGATCGACTTCGTCGAAATGAAGAATGAAGAATGAAGAACTGCATTCCGTTTGCCTCATTCTGCATTCTGCATTCTGCATTTCGGTAACCTGCTGATGCCCACCCTGCTCTGGGAGACGGTTCCGTGCGACGAGGCCGCGGTCGCCCCGCTGGCCGACGCGCTGGGGGTGACGAGAGTCGCGGCCCGGCTGCTGTGCCAGCGCGGCCTGGCCGACCCCGAGACGGCGGCGCGGTTCCTCGCCCCCTCGCTGGCGCAGCTGCACGACCCCTTCCGCCTGGCCGGCATGAGGGAAGCCGCCGATCGCATCGAGGCGGCGGTGGCCCGCCGCGAGCCGATCGCCATCCACGGCGACTACGACGTGGACGGCATCACCGCCACCGTCATCCTGCGCCGGATGCTCGAGGGGATCGGCGGGGACGTCGTGCATGTCCTGCCCGACCGGCTGAAGGACGGCTACGGGCTGCAGGCGCCCGCCGTCGAGCGGCTGCACCAGTCGGGCGTCCGACTGCTCATCTCCGTGGACTGCGGGATCCGGAGCGCCGCGGCCGCCTGCCGCGCCCGCGAGCTGGGTCTCGACCTGATTGTCACCGACCACCACGAACCCGACGAGGAGCTGCCCCCGGCGCTCGCCGTCATCAACCCGAAGCGCCACGACTGCCCGTACCCCGACAAGCACCTCGCCGGCGCCGGCGTGGCGCTGAAGCTCGTCCAGGCGCTCTGCCAGCGGACGGGCCGCGACGCGTGGCTGCCGGCCTTCGTGAAGATGGCCTCGATCGGCACCCTCGCCGACGTCGTGCCGCTCATCGGCGAGAACCGCGTGATCGCGAGCGCGGGCCTGGCCCTGCTCTCGCGCGGCCCGCACAAGGTGGGGCTGCAGGCGCTGCTCGAGGTGGCGGGCCTGGCGGGCAAACGCATCGCCAGCCACGACGTCAGCTTCCTGATCGCCCCGAGGCTGAACGCCGCCGGGCGGATGGCGTCGCCGGAAGTCGCGGCGCGCCTGCTGCTGGCCACCGGCGAGGCCGCCTCCGATGAGGCGCGCGCGCTGGCCGCGCAGCTCGACGATGAGAACGCGCGCCGCCAGGCGCAGGAGCAGGAGATACTCGCGGCGGCGCGGAAGGCCATCGAGTCCGACCCCGACATCGGCGCCCGCTCGGTGCTGGTGGTGGCGGGGGAGGGCTGGCACCGCGGCGTCATCGGCATCGTGGCCTCGAAGCTGGTCGAGGCGTTCTGCCGGCCCGCCGTCGTGATCGCGATCGAGGACGGCGTGGCGCACGGCTCCTGCCGCAGCATCCCGGCCTTCGACATGCTGGGCGCGCTGACCGCGTGCCACCAGCACCTCGAGCGGTACGGCGGGCACCGCGCGGCGGCGGGCCTCACGCTCGACGCCGCCGGAGTGAAGGCGTTCCGCGCCGCCATCCAGCAGTACGGCGACGACCACCTCGGCCCCGACGACCTGCGCCCGCGCCTGAGGGTCGATGCCGCGCTCGGCTTTGCCGACATCAGGGGACGCCTGGTGGAGGAGCTGAGACGCTTCGAGCCGTTCGGCCTCGGCAACCCGCGCCCGGTCTTCACTGCCGCCGGCGTGCAGATCGTCGACGGCCCGCGGCGGGTGAAGGAGCGGCACCTGAAGTTCGCCGCGCGGCAGCAGGGCCGCGTCTTTCGCGTCATGGCGTGGCGAGCCGCCGAGCGCGAGCGCGAGCTGGCCAACCGCGCGTCGGCGTTCGACCTGGCCTTCTCGCTGACCGAGAACACGTTCAACGGCGAGACCTTCACCGAGCTGACGATGGCCGACGCGCGCGCCGCGGCGCCGCCCGCCGCCCGCCCCCCGGTCGAAGCGAGCCAGGGTCTCGCATGACCAGGTGGCAGAAGCGGCTGCGCCTCGGCCTGGCCGTGTTCGTGCTGCTGGTCGCGGCCACGGTCTTCTTCTCCCTGCGGCGGACGCCGCCCGCCTCGCCCCCGGCCCCACCCGCCCGCGCGGAAGACCCGAACGCCGTGGCGGAGTTCGCGCGGGGAACGCTGACGCAGGCCAAGGGCACCGATCAGGAGTTCGAGCTGCGCTACGAGCGGCTCGTCACCTACAAGGACGGCAGCAGCCGGCTCTACGGCGTAAGCGCCGCGGTGCCCGAGCGAGACGGCCGGTCGTTCACGATCGCCGGCAAGGAGGCCACCGCCGCCGGCGACGAGGGCGACGTCGCGCTGCGCGGCGACGTCGAGCTGCGCTCGAGCGACGGGCTGGTGCTGCTGGCCGACGAGGCGCTCTACAGCGCCGCCGACGGGTCGGTCCGCATCCCCGGGCGGGCGCGCTTCAGCAGGGGCCGCCTCTCGGGCGAATCGATCGGCCTCGCCTACGACAGAGAGGCCGACCAGGTTTCACTGCTGAAGCAGGTCCATCTCGAGGCAGCCGCAGGGGCCGCAGGCGAGGAGACCGGCACCATCGAGTCGGCTTCGGCACTGCTCGCCCGGCGCGATCACATCCTGCGCTTCGAGGGCGGAGCCCGCATCGAGCGGGGCGCGCAGGTGATGATTGCCGACACCGTCGTCGCGCACTTGACCGAGGACGAGGAAGCGGTCCGGCAGCTCCAGCTGCGCGGCCGGTCGAGCGTGACGGGCGGCGCGAAGGACTCGTCCGGCTTCGACGAGATGTCGGCCCGCGACATCGATCTCGTCTACGCCGAGGACGGGCAGTCGCTCGAGCAGGCCCTGCTGCGCGGCGGCGGCGCGGTGGTGCTGCGGAGCGCGGCGTCGAAGGCCCGGCGCCGGCTGGAAGGGGAGACCATCGACATCGACATGGGGGCGGATGGGACGACGGTCATCGGCCTCGGGGCGCGGGGGAACGTGCGCCTCGAGCTGCCGGCCGAGGGCGATACGCCGGCCCGCGTCATCACCGCCGACGTCCTGGCGGCCGTCGGCCCGCCCGACAAGGGGCTCACCACGGCCAGCTTCCGCCGCAACGTCACGTTCGCGGAAACGCCGTCCGCCAAGGATGCGGTGGCCCGCACCGGGACGGCCTCGCGGCTCGACCTTCAGCTCGCGGGAGGTTTCGACACCATCCGGTCCGCCGACTTCTCGGGCAACACGCGTTTCGAGGAGGGAAGCCTGGTGGCGACCTCCGCGAACGCCCGGTACGAAGTGGAGAAGGGTGTCCTCCACCTGGAGCCCGGCAAGGGACGGCGGGCGGCCCGGCCCAGTGTCGTCGACGACCAGGCGACGATCGAGGCCGACCGCATCGACGTCGGTCTCGACGGGCAGCACGTGGAAGCGACCGGGAGCGTCAAGTCCGACCTCCGGCCTCGGCGGGAGGCGGAGGGCACGCCGGAGGCTGGGGCCGGAAGTCCGGGGCCGCGGACCCCGGCGCGCCTGCCGGCGATGATGAAGCAGGACGAGCCGGTCTTCGGCACCTCCGACGCGCTGGCGTACGAGGGCGACGCCGGCCGGGCGGTCTACACCGGCCGGGCGCGGCTCTGGCAGGGGGACACTTCGATCAAGGGCGAACGCGTGACCCTCGACGACCGGACCGGCGACCTCGCGGCCTCGGGGAACGTCGTCTCCACCATGCGGCTCGAGCAGGTGAACGAGAAGACGAAGCAGACCGAGATGGTGCTGTCGATGGCGACCGCCGACGATCTCGTGTACGAGGAGGAGCGGAGGCGGGCGCGGTACACGGGAAACGCCCGGCTGAACGGGCCACAGGGCGACCTCTCGGCGCCCGTGATCGACATCTTCCTCCTGGAAGGGGGAAGCCAGGTCGAGCACCTCGAGGCCTACCCGCCCCCCTCCGTCACCGGGCCTGCCGCGAAGGCGCCGGCGGCGGCGCCCGCGGCGGCACCCGTGTCGATCACCACGCCCGACGGGCGGCGGGCGACCGGGTTGCGGCTCCGCTACCAGAGCGAGGGCGAGCAGTACGAGATGGTCGGCGAGCCGGTGCGGATCGTCGAAGAATGCCGCGAAACTACTGGCAAAACTTTGACTTTCTTCAGATCGGCTGATAGGATCGTCGTCGACGGCAACGAGCAGACACGCACCGAAGTGAAGGGCAGCAGCGGGTGCTCCGCGCCTCGGCTCGATTGAATGGCCACCCTGCGGACGCTCGAACTGACGAAGTCCTACGGCGGGCGCACGGTGGTGCGCGGCGTGAGCCTCGAGGTCGCGTCGGGCGAGGTGGTCGGCCTGCTCGGACCCAACGGGGCGGGAAAGACGACGACGTTCTATATGACCGTCGGTCTCACGCCGCCCGACTCGGGCCGGGTGCTGCTGGACGGGCACGACGTCACCGACGACCCGATGTACATCCGGGCGCGGAAAGGGATCGGCTACCTCCCGCAGGAGCCGTCGGTGTTCCGCGGCCTGACGGTCGAGCAGAACATCCTGGCCATCCTCGAGACGCTCGGTCTGGACGCGGCTACGCGGCGCGCGCGGCTGCGGGAGCTGCTGGCCGAGTTGAACCTCACGTCGCTCGCGTCGGCCCCCGCGTACACGCTGTCGGGGGGTGAGCGGCGGCGGGTGGAGATCACGCGCGCGCTCGTCATCTCCCCGCTCTTCATCCTGCTCGACGAGCCGTTCGCGGGGATCGATCCGATCGCGGTCGCGGACATCCAGCGGATCATCTTCCACCTGCGCGAGCGCGGCATCGGCGTCCTGATCACCGACCACAACGTCCGCGAGACGCTGCGGATCACCGATCGGGCCTACATCGTCCACGACGGCACGATCTTCCGGAGCGGCACGCCCGGGAGCCTGGCCGGCGACGAGGACGTGCGACGCATCTATCTCGGGACCGATTTCCGGTTGGACTGAAGGCCGCTGAAGAACGCGGCCCGAACGGAAAACGCGGAGCGCCTCCCGGGTTCCCCCCGGGAGGCCTCCCCGCGGCAATCGCCCGCCGGGCGACAAGCGCATGGCGTTCGCGCACGAGGCGGGCTAAGATTGGTGGGACGGATCCCCGGTCATGGCGATTCAGCAGAAACTTCACACGAAGCTCGTCCAGAAGCTCATTCTCACGCCGTCGCTCCAGCAGGCGATCAAGCTGCTGCCGATGTCCACGCTCGAGCTGGGCGAACTGCTGACGCAGGAGATGGTCGAAAACCCGCTGCTCGAGGAAATCCCCGCCGAGGACCTCCAGCCCGACCAGGCGGCAGCGGTTGAGAAGCCGGAGGAGCCCCCCAAGGAACAGAAGGCGGACACCTGGGACGACCAGGACTACGAGTACTTCTTCGGCGACTACCTCGACGACGGGTACCGGCCGCGGGCTCCGCAGGAGGTCAAGGAGCTCCCGCCGATCGAGAACACGCTCTCCACCTCGACGTCCCTCTCCGACCACCTCCTCTGGCAGCTCTCGATCAAGTCGGACGACGAGGTCAGCCGGGGGATCGGGACCGCGATCATCGGCAACCTGGACGACGACGGGTACCTGGTCGCGTCGGTGGACGAGATCGCGGCGATGGGCGGGTGGGCGCCCGACGAGGTCGAGCGCGTGCTGCGGCTGGTGCAGTCGTTCGACCCGATCGGCGTGGCGGCGCGCGATCTGCAGGAGTGCCTCTGGCTGCAGATCAAGCACCTGGGGCTCGAGGGGACGCCGACCGAGCGGATCGTCACCGAGCACCTGCGCCTGCTGCAGAACCACCAGGTGCCCGAGCTGGCGCGCAAGCTGGGCGTGGGGCTGGAGGAGCTGAAGCAGCACATCGCGGTCATCCAGCACCTCGACCCGAAGCCGGGAAGCCGCTACAACCACCCGCAGTCCCAGTACGTCACGCCGGACGTCACGGTGGTGAAGATCGAGGACGAGTACGTGGTGGTGCTCAACGAGGAAGGGCTGCCGCAGCTGCGGATCAGCCCCGCCTACCGCCGGCTCCTCGACAAGGGGGCCGAGAACAGCGACGAGACGCGGGCGTACGTGAAGGACAAGTTCCGCTCGGCGCTGTGGCTGATCAAGTCGGTCGAGCAGCGGCAGAAGACGATCTACAAGGTTGCACGCAGCATCGTGAACTTCCAGCGGGATTTCCTCGATCACGGGATCGAGCACCTGCGGCCGCTCGTGCTGCGCGACGTTGCCAACGACATCGGCATGCACGAGTCGACGGTCAGCCGCGTGGTGACGAACAAGTACATGCACACGCCGCAGGGCGTGTTCGAGATGAAGTTCTTCTTCCACAGCGGCATCAGCAGCTCCTACGGCGAGAGCGTGTCGTCGGTCACCATCAAGCAGCGGATACGGAAGATCATCGAGGGCGAGGACCCGCACAAGCCGCTCAGCGACTCGAAGATCGTCGGCCTGCTGCAGAAGGAGGGGCTGGTGCTCGCCCGCCGGACCATCGCGAAGTACCGCGAGGAGCTGAAGATCCCCACCTCCAACCAGCGCAAGGTGCTGTACTGAACGCCGGCCTATGCGACTCGAACTGACCGGACGGCAAGTCGAGATCACCCCCATCCTGCGCAAGAAGGTCGAGAAGAAGCTCGCGAAGCTCGACCGCCTGCTCAAGGGCGGGATCGTGTCGGTGCAGGCCGTTCTGGCGCAGGAGAAGTACATGCGCCGCGCCGAGATCACCGTGCACACCCGGGGCGAGCAGTTCCTGCACGGCATCTCGGCCAGCAACGACTGGGAGACGTCGATCAACGACTGCGTCGAGAAGATCGTGCAGCAGCTCCAGAAGGTGAAGGGGAAGTGGCAGGAGCGCAAGCGCCGCGCGACCTCGGTGCGGACGCTGCCCCCCGCCCCCCCCGACGGCACCGTCGTGCCCGAGCCCCGGCGGCGCCCGCGCCTCCGGCGTGTGCCGCGCTACCCGGTCAAGCCGATGTCGGTCGACGAGGCGGCGCTCGCCGTCGAGGGGGGCGACGACGCCTTCCTCGTGTTCCGCAACGCCGCCACCGACGCGATCAACGTCGTCTACCGGCGGAAGGACGGCAACCTCGGCCTGATCGAGCCGGAGAACTGATCGCCCCCGCGGGTCGCTCCGCATGGCCACCCTGAACCCGGGCGTCGGCATCGGCGCCCTGCTGCGCAGCCGCCCCGAGCTGTTCGGCCTGCCGCTCGAGCTGGCAGCCGGCGCCGGGGGGCTCGACCGCCGCATCACCAGCCCGCACGTCCAGAAGGTCGGCCTCGCGCTGGCCGGCTTCGACGCCTATCTGTCGCCAGGCCGACTGCTCATCTTCGGCGAGAGCGAGATCCGCTACATCGAGGGACTGCCCCCCTCGAACCGGGTGGACGCCCTGCAGCGCACGCTCGCGCGCGACATCCCGGCCGTGCTCGTCACGGGCGGCCTGGCCGCGCCCCCCGAGCTGTCGATCGAGAGCGAGCGCGCCCGCGTCCCCCTGCTCGTCACGCCGGTCGTCACGCCGCTGGCGATCGCCAAGGTCACCGCGATCCTCGAGGACTGGCTCGCCGAGCGGACGATCGTCCACGCCGTCCTGATGGACATCCTCGGGCTGGGCGTGCTGATCGTCGGCGACAGCGGGATCGGCAAGAGCGAGTGCGCTCTCGACCTGGTCGTGCGCGGCCACCGCCTGGTCGCCGACGACACGGTCGAGGTGCGGCGCCGCGCCGAGAGCATCCTGATCGGCACCTGCCCCGAACTGACCCGCCACCACATGGAGGTGCGGGGCCTGGGCGTCATCAACATCCGCGAGCTGTTCGGTGTCGCCTCCACCCGGTCGTCCAAGCGCGTCGAGCTGGTCGTGCAGCTCGAGCGGTGGGAGGCGGGGCGCGACTACGAGCGCCTCGGCCTCGACCAGGCGCACTACGAGATCCTCGGCCTGCGCGTGCCGCTGCTGCGGATGCCGGTGGCGCCGGGCCGCAACGTCGCCATCCTCGTCGAGGTTGCCGCGCGCAACCAGCTGCTGCGGGCCCGTGGCCACCACGCCGCGCAGCGCCTCGCCGCGCGCCTGGAGCGCCGTCTGCGGAACCCCGAGGGGGCCGGGCCCGAGGCCGACGTCGAGGCGGGGGACCGCGACGAGGAGGGGGAGCGGTGAGCGCGCTGGCGCGGCCCGCTCCGCGTCCCGGCGCGGCACGGTTCATCGTGCTGACCGGCATGTCGGGCGCCGGCAAGTCGCAGGCGATCCGCGCCCTCGAGGACCTCGGCTACTTCTGCGTCGACAACTTGCCGATCGCCCTGATCCCGACGCTCGCCGAGCTGTCGCAGCGCGCCGGCAGCGAGATCCCGCGCGTCGCCATCGTCGTGGACGTGCGCGAGGGGGCGTTCCTCTCGCGGTTCCCCAAGGCGCTGCGCAGCCTGCGCGCCAAGCGGCGCCTGGCGCCCGCGCTGATCTTCCTCGAGGCCTCCGACGAGGCCCTCGTCCGGCGCTTCAGCGAGACCCGTCGGCCGCACCCGCTCGCCCACGATCGCCCCGTGCTCGACGGGATCCGCGAGGAGCGCGACCGGCTCGAGCCGATCCGGCAGCTGGCCGATCGGATCGTCGACACCTCCAACCTCACCGTCCACGAACTGCGCGACGCCTTCATGGAGTGGTCGCGCGGCCGCGCCGCCGCGCGCGGCCTGCTGCTGACCTTCCTCAGCTTCGGCTTCAAGCACGGGGTGCCCGCCGAGTCGGACCTCGTCTTCGACGTCCGGTTCCTCCCGAACCCGCACTTCGTCCCCGAGCTGCGCGCGAAGACCGGCAAGGACCGCTTCGTGGTCCAGTACATGGAGGAGCACGATTCGACCGGCGAGTTCCTGGCGAAGCTCCAGGACTTCCTTCGGTTCGTCGTCCCGCACTACGTGGCCGAGGGCAAGAGCTACCTGACCGTCGCGATCGGCTGCACGGGCGGCCGCCACCGCTCGGTCATGATCGCCGAGACGCTGCGCCGCACCCTCGCCGACCTCGAGGGGGTCCGCCTGCGGGTGCGCCACAGGGACATCGACGTCGGGGGGGAATAGGGATCAGGGATCAGGAATCAGGGATCGGGGATCAGAGATCGGGG
>Ga0116148_1002626_pt1 | contig 17490 bp, 13 predicted proteins | sample AD_UKC055_MetaG_FD_89786 | JGI IMG/M metagenome (GOLD analysis project Ga0116148, IMG submission 89786) | Active sludge microbial communities of municipal wastewater-treating anaerobic digesters from USA - AD_UKC055_MetaG | ecosystem: Engineered > Bioreactor > Anaerobic > Digestate | place: USA... | reverse complement strand
GAAATGCGTTTGTTGTCTAAGGCTTTTTCAATGATGAAATTCATTTTTTATTTTTCTTAGATTTTGCTTCTTGTGTTTTTGATTTTTTTCCACCTAGAAAGAGACCTTGTTCTTTTTTTGGTTTTGGTTGACTTATTTGTTCAATTATTAATTCATCTACTTTTTTTATGGTATAATTGCCAGAATAAACAATTGATTTTCTTTGTGTATGAATTTTGATTGGCCAGCCTGGATTATATTCGTAGACATATATGTTACTATCTCGAATGTCTACTTTAAGTTTTTCCATTTCCTCTTTTATGTTCTTAAGTGAGGCGTCTCGTTTCTCATCGGATTCATACACATTACTAGAAAGTATTTTCTCAAATAAAGCCATTGTCATTTTTTTAAAATCAAGAGTATCCATTTTTAAAGTGTTTTCAAATTGACATCTTTGATTATTGCGATTAATTACGTTGAAATAGAATTTGGCATCGGCTTGTATGGGAGCTCCCCCTAGAGGATTTGCCAATTCTTCTTTATAAAAAATAGTGTCTTTCACTTGAAACATTAATCCCATAGGATAATGGACTAATTGAATTTCTTTGAATACTAAATTGGTGATATTTTCTTGTGTAGAAAATAATCCTTTAATAGGCTCCATTATTTCTTTAAGTTTTGGAGTTTTATTGGAATCATCAAGAATAAGCGCGTCAAACATTTCTAATAAGCTCGCACGAAGTTCTTCCCAGTTTACAATCTCTTGAAAAGCGCCAGCATCATTTGTACGATAAAGCACGGAAAGGGTGTCGTATTTTTTTGCTATAGCTTCTGCGGATTTAGAAAGTTTTAATCCACTTAAAATGGAATTTTCTACTTGCCAATTTAAGAGATAGCCTTCTTGAGTGGAATCTTTAACTTCTAGTCGAACGGTATAAGAAGAATAGTCTGCTTTCGTAAGGGAGTCATTTCTATGTTGGATTTTATTTTGTGAAATATTAAAATACTTAACGTCCCCTTTTTTCCAGTACGCTATAAAAGACAAAGAGGAATCACTTTGAGCAAAACATGAAACGAAGAAAATAAAACATAGAAATAGGCTTGTTTTTTTAATCATAAAAAGGACTTTGAAAAAGTGTTTATTAAAATATAGCCTAATAAAGAGAATCTTTTTATCATTACAATATGATTTTTGAAGATATAGAATCTTTATTAAAAAAGTTCAATCAAATACAGATTTTAGAAACTGCTTTTAATCCTGTGGACCCTGTTTTATGGGGGTTCTTAAAAAAACAGGAACGCCTCTCAGTGGTTTCTGAGCGTATTCAACGTAAAATTCAACGAGCTTTAGCGCCTTTCTGGCAACAGCGTTTTATTAGTCTTGAAAATGAAGACGCTCCTCTAGTTCGTCATTTTTTATTGTCTCCTTCATTTTTTCTGCAAACTGATTTAGTGGTAGAAGACACTCCTTTCCCTAAAACGAATCCGAATCTTTTAACAGAGGCTTTGCAAACAGCGTCTTTACCAAAAAGTGTTTTAGATCGAACGCTCCTAAGCCTTTCCAATGGAGAGTTAAGACGGATTATATTAGCTCGCGTTTGGATGGAAAATCCAGAGTGGGTCTATTTTAATGATATTTTTGGCGGCCTCGATCCAACTTACCGTCCGTTATTAGAAGAAAGCGTTTTAAAAATGGCTCGTTCAGGAGTGAATATGGTAATTCGTCTTGCTAGAGAAGAAGAATTAATGCCATCGATTCCTGCCTTTTCTTATGAGAATGGAAAGTTTGTTTTATTAAAAGACAAAGAAAAACAGTCATCGAATTCAGAACCAGAGCAAAAAATAAATTCTGAATACAGAATAGAATCGCTTAAGGCGGAGGCCTCTAAGGGAGAAGTTCTTTTTGATTTGAAAAATGTAAACGTTCGTTTTGGTGATACGGATATTATTCAAAACTTAAATTGGCAAGTTCGTTCGGGTGAACATTGGGTTGTAATGGGCCCTAATGGGGCTGGCAAAAGTACATTGCTTGCTCTTCTTTCTGCAGATCATCCTCAGATTTATAAAAACGATATTGTCCTTTTAGGAGAACGCCCTGGTAAAGGCTTAGATGTTTGGGCTCATAAAGAAAAATTAGGCTTTTTTTCTCCTGAACTCGCTTTACAATATCGTGAAGATTTAAATTTACAAGAGGTTCTTTGTACTGGGTTTTCTACATCATTAGGTTTGTTTAGAGAGCCTGTTTTTGAAGAACGTCAAAAAGCAGATACATGGCTTCGGTATATAGGGTTTGAAAACACGAAAGTCGCTTTTTCTTCACTAACACTAATTGAAAAACGTTTGGTTCTGATTGCAAGAGCTGCAATTAAGCCTCCCTCGGTTTTAATCTTAGATGAACCGACTCAAGGGATGAATCAAAAACATCGCGCTCAAATTTTTGATTGGCTTGATTTTATATCCTCTTCCACAACGATTATTTTGGTATCCCATTATCTTAATGAATGGCCAAAATGTATGACTCATCTATTAGATATGCCTAAGTTCTCTATGCCTTTGCAAAGTAATTTTTGATTTTACTAATTTATAAACATGAATGAAAAAGAAATATTAAAGGCTCTTGAAGTGATTATGGATCCAGATCTACATCGAAATATTGTAGAGCTTGGTTTTGTTCAGAATATACAGATTTCAGATAACGATGAAGTCTCTTTTGATTTAGTTCTTACCACTCCCGCTTGCCCTCTTAAAGAAAAGTTCAAAGTGGACTGTGAAAAAATAGTGAAGGGTTTAGGAGCCAAATCGGTTTCAGTCACATTATCTGGAAAAGTACAAACGCCTCAAACAGAGCCATCAGAAAACTCGTTTTTAAAAGAGGTGTCCCATATTTTAGCCGTATCTTCTGGTAAAGGCGGGGTAGGCAAATCTACGGTGACCGCGAATCTAGCGATGGCTTTAAGTTTATCTGGTGCTCGAGTAGGCATTTTAGATGCTGATATTTACGGCCCTTCTATGGGTGTGATGTTTGGGATTGAAGAAGCGCATCAAGTACATCCTGATAAAACTATTTCTCCTGTACTTGCTAGGGGAGGCATTTCCATTGTCTCTATGAGTATGTTTGCTGATTCTGATAAAGCAACTATTTGGCGCGGTCCTATGGCCAGTCAGATGATTCAGAATTTTTTACACCGAGTTAGGTGGGGAGAGTTAGATTACTTACTAATTGATTTTCCTCCAGGAACAGGGGATATTCAATTAACCTTAACGCAGAGCTGCCCGTTATCTGGAGCCGTTGTTGTGACAACACCTCAAGAAGTCGCTTTAGCAGATTGCCGTAAGGGCCTTGCTATGTTTGATTCTGTTGGTGTAGCCGTTGTTGGCGTTGTTGAAAACATGAGTTACTTTATTTGTGACCAGTGTGAAAAGGCTCATTTTATTTTTAGAACTGGTGGCGGAGAGCGAATTACGAAACAGTATGGGGTTCCTTTACTTGGCAAAGTTCCTTTGGAGCCTTCTGTTGCAGATGCGGGTGATTTAGGTATTCCAGCGGTACTTAGTCATCCGAATAGTGTTTCTGCTACTGAATTTGTTCGAATTGCAGAACAGGTGGTTTGCTCTTTATCTGTATTGTCTTCGAATAATGAACAAGTGCTTTCGAATTATAATTATGAGTGGAGTGATTTATGATTTTACAGCCTGTGAAAATTTCTAAGACTCCAAAAAATGAAGTGCGTTTTGATTGGAATGATGGGTCTTTTTCTGTTTTTAATTTAAAAACGCTTCGTGCTTCTTGTCCTTGTGCTTTGTGTGTAGACGAGCATACAGGAGAACGAATATTAGATCCAAATACGATCCCTGAAGATATTTCGATAATAAATTTGCGCTCAATAGGTCGTTATGCTGTTGGAATTACATGGACAGATGGTCATCGTAGTGGAATTTACCCTTACCGACAACTTAAGGAATTGACGAAAACGAAGTAAAAAACCATATTTGGGTTGACTTCATAAATTTTTGGAGCGTTTGGAACGTATAGGTGCTTTATATATGAGTGACTTTAACGAATCTCTTTATTTTCGTGACTTAAATAGATATCCAACTCTTACACCTCAAGAGGAAGCTGTTTTACTCACGATTATCAAAAAAAATGAATCTGAAGAGATTCGTAAATCTGCTTTGCATCGTTTGATTCGAGGTAATCTTCGGTTTGTAGTGAGTGTGGCTAGAAAATACCAAGGTCGAGGTCTTTCTTTACTTGATTTAATTAACGAAGGTAATTTAGGTCTATTTAAAGCGGCAAAACGTTTTGATATGGAAAAGGATGTCAAGTTCATTTCTTATGCCGTTTGGTGGATTCGTCAATCCATTCAAAAAGCTCTTTTTGAACAAGTAGGAGCTGTTCGTATTCCTCCAAATAAATTGGCTCTAGTCAATCGTTTTAAAAGAACTCTTGTTCAAAATGGAGGTGACTATGAGGCCACTATTGCATTAGAAGAATTTGCCTCTTGCGAACGAGATATTGTGGAGGTCATGGAAAAAATCGTAGATATTTCTCTTGACGCACCAATAGGCGATGATGGCTCTTCTGGAGGCGATTCTGTCAGCACATTGATGGACGTTCTTGGTTCAGAAGGGAATCAAGAAGATGAACTAGAACGCGAAGAGCGCCGTAAATTAATTCAAGAGACTCTTTCTTCTTTGCCTCAAAGAGAAGAAGAAATATTGCGAATGTTCTATGGACTTGATTCTATTGAAGACACCACGTTAAAAGATATTGGAGAAGACTTAAAATTAAGTCGTGAACGTGTTCGTCAAATCAAAAATAAAACATTAAGAAAATTACAGAAAAGTAAAGAGAATAAAGAAAAGCTGGCTGACTTTTTGGAGAGCTAATGCGAGTTTCTTCCAATCACGCGCGCACCGCGGCGATATTTTTTCTGACCTTAATGGGCGGCGTTTTGCTTGCCTATTTTATTTATTTTGGATATCAAAAATTTGGTCCTTCAAAAATCGTTTTAGAGGGTGTTCCTTTTGGTTCTCCTGCGGGTACCATTCTAATCAAAGGAGATGTACCAAACCTTGAAAAAGGGTTTGATCAATTGCCTTTTTCCACTCGTGATGAAATACGTCGAGCTTATGACATTATGTTACAAGGTGGATCAAAACAAGCTTTAGAAGTTTTTGATGCCATTTTAATTTCTTACCCCGAACTGCTAATGGTGGAGTGGGGCGTATTACACGTTTTGTGGGAACAAGATTCGCTTTCTTCTAATGACTTATTACGCTTGGAACACATCATTAAAAAGATGAAGGAAAAAATAGCTAGTCAGTCACTTCATCACTACATTGATAGTCGTGAAGCTTACCGTCTTGGAAGCCATCCTCTCGCCTTAGAACTCGCTCGAAAAGCGACAGAAAAAGGTGCTTCTTTTGCTGACTTTCGCTTGTGGTACGCGGAACTACTTCAAAAAGCAAATAGAGTGTCTCAAGCCATCAGTGAAACAAGAATGGCGATTGGCTTAGCTAAAGGAACTTCTCAAAAAGCGTACGAGAAACTAGCTTTACTTTATCACGAACAAGGCAATTTAGATAGTTGTACCTCAGTCATTGAATACGCATTAACAAAATACCCTGCCGACACACAGCTTCTGCTTTTACAGGGTTTTCTAAGTGAGTATAACGGTTCTTTTGATTTAGCTGAAAAAAATTATCAACGTATTCTTGCGTTACGCCCGAACTTTAAGGAAGCTCAGAAAGCTTTAAATACATTAGGAGAAAAATCTCCGCCGACAAATACGTCTAGTGCTAGGATCACTCCTCGAGATAAAGCACAGTTAGCCTGTGATATTTTAGAACCATTAGTCGCCACGTATCCAGAAAATTTGCCTTTGAGAGAAGCTTTAGGTTTGGCTTATTTGAAGGGGCGTTCTTTTGATAAGGCAAAACAACAATTTCAAGAAATTCAAACAAAAGACCCTGAATACCCAGAAATCCAATTGCGTTTGCAAGAGGCCTCTGTTACTTCGCTACGAGAAGAAAATGATGGGGCTTTAACAGAATCATTGAACCGCGTGATGGATAGTATTCGAACAACAATGCCTTCTAGTAAACATGACTTTAGCACAATGCTTGGTCATTATCTTGTTCGTTATGGGGCGTCGCCAGAAGAATTTTTTACTCAATACGCGGTGACTAACTTTAAGGAAATTGAAAAGAATACTTGGCAAGAATCATTTTTTGAATCCCCCTACTTGCATCAATACACCGTATTATTTGATAAGAAAAATCAATTCTATGGCGTGCACGTTTTAGTTGTTGATTCTTCTGGTAATTCCAATCATCTAGGGTCTGCTCCAGATATCTATAATCGACTTTTAAAACAAAATTCTCGTATTTCGGGCGTAGGTATTGGAACTGGAGAAACGGATTGTAATGGTACAGTAATAGACGCCGCTGTATGGGAAACTCTAGATAATTTTGAAATTCTCGCTCGCATTGTCTCAAAGCCTTCTGAAGTCAGAATGATGCGTTTAGATAAAAAACAAATTTCTGAAAAAATGAAACTTTGTGATTATTTGTCTTATTTGAATAAATATTAAGCTTTCCTTTTTTGTATTTTCCTTTTATGCGCTCTTTTTTACATCATTATTTATGGATTTTAGTTAGCCTTTTCATGGCAGCTTTTTTTCAAGGCTGCACATGTTGTGCTTACTTAAATCACATGTTTAATGCGGAACGAGCTTTTGAAGAAGCGGCTGAATTAAGAACAGCAAGGACTGATAGTATTCCTGGCGATTCTTCTTTTCCATCAATGGATGAACGTAAAAAATACGATCGAGTGATAGAAAAAGGGTCTCGTGTTTTAGAACGTTTTCCAAAAAACAAAAAACGTACAGCAGAAGCCGTTTTTATGATGGGCGAATCTTTTCGGCATAAACAAGAGTGGAATAAAGCAATCACAAAATATGACGAATTTGAACGCTATTTCTCTGATCATGATTCCATGCCTGTAATTCAATACCAGAGGGCTTATTGTCTTTATCGAAATGGAGAGTATAACATAAGTCGTTTTGCTTTAGAACCCGTATTAAACGCAGGGAAAGCGCACCCTTATTATTACGAGGGTCAGAATTTATTGTCTTTATTAGAAGAAAAATCAGATTTACCTAACGAAGCCATTGCTGCCCTTGAAAATATGCTTGCAGATACTCTTGGCACTCCTTATATGAGGGCTAAAATACACTTTCGATTAGCTGGCTTATACTTTAAGATTGAAAATTGGGCAAAGTCGAGAGAACATTATTTAGCTAAAGAAATTAAAGAATTAACTATTCGAGAAAAAATGACTGCTTCTATTCAAGCGGCAGAATGTTTAGGAAATCAAAAAGAATATCTAAAGGCAGCAGAAGAATATAAAAAGTTAATGGTCGAAAAAGATTATCAAGAAAGTCTTCCTGAATTTATTGTTCGTTATGGAGAATTATTGAAGCTTGGCGAAAAAATGACAGAGGCGCGTGCTGCGTTTAGAAAAGCGATTCAAGATTACCCAAGAACAGTATATACAGCGAGAAGTTACTTCCATTTAGGTGATGATGAACAGGTGCGTAGGCGAGCTTATGAACAGGCTCTTGTTTATTATGACAGTAGTTTTGTTTCTAAACCCAATAGTACTTGGGGGCAAGATAGTCGAGAACGTCGAGATGCTCTAAGACGGATGCTTGCCTTAAATAACGCCAATGAAAAAATCAAATCAGATACGGCAGAAGTCGTTCAGAAGAGATTTTTTGATAGTGAATTTCAGATTGCAGAATTGTTTTTATTCAAATTATCAGAAGTGGATAGTGCTATTCAACGTTTAGATGCAATCATTGAAAAGTCAGACGATAGTACTCGAGTTTTACGAGCTTCTTATGCCCGTGCTTTTATTTATGATGAGTTTAAAAATGATCCAAATCAAGCAGAAACGCTTTATAAGGAAATCATAGAAAAGTACCCTAGTACAGAATATGCAAAGCAAGCACAAGTGAATCTGGGCATGAGAGTGAGCATTAAAACAGAAGAAGACCATGCTTATGAGCGTTTTCTAAAGGCTGAAAGTTTGTGGTTTGCCGCTGAATCAATCCCTCTAGAACAAATTGCTCAGGTGGATTCTGCTTATCGTCAAGCGTTTGTTGCGTATGATAGCGTATACTTGGTTTATCCAAAAACGCAATCGGGAATACAAGCCCTATTTATGAAGGGTATTTTTTATCAGATGTATCCAAATACAATAGATAGTGCGGTATATGTATTTAAGGAATTAAGATCAAAATTCGGACAAACACCTTGGGGTATCGAAGCCGATCGACGTTTACAAACGAGAGTCACTATCACAGATGATGAACTGAAAAGGCTACGTTCGCGAATCCAACAAAACGAAGAGCATATAGAACGTTTGTCAAAACAGTATTACGAATCTTTACAGCCGAAAAAAGTGGCTGATCCTACTCAAGAAGTAAAAACAAAAGAAGAAGAAATTCTTGAGAATACCTACAACAGTATGTATGATTTCGAGTAGATTTTATTCTTTGCTTTGAATTTTCACAAAACGAGTGTTCCCTACAAAATCATCAATCGCTTCACAGTAAGAAAGCCAAGGGTAAAGAGATATTTCTTTTTGCAAAAGTTTTTCTTGTCCAGAGGCTATTTCAAGCCAGATAAATCCATTAGAAGCGAGATGATCTTTAGTTTCTTTAAGAAGAGAGCGTATTAAATCAAGCCCGTCTTCTCCTCCAAATAAAGCTAAAGCAGGGTCAAACAGGCGCACTTCTTCTTGTAGAGATTCTTTATCTCGGAGAGGAATGTAGGGGAGATTCGCTACAATGACGTTTGGCTTGCATTCAGCTGGTAACGCTGAAAGAAGGCTACCTTCAAAGAAAGAAATTCGATCTTCCACTTGATTGAGAGCTGCGTTTTCTTTTGCCAAAGTAATAGCGTCGTTTGAAATATCAACAGCAAGAATTTTTGCCGATGGAATTTCTTTAGCAAGAGCAATGGCAATGGCTCCAGTTCCAGTACCAATATCGGCAATAAGAATCTCTTTTGATAAAGAAGGTTCTTGTATTACAAAATCTACCATCATTTCTGTTTCTGGTCTTGGAATTAAAGCTCTTTTATCGCAATTAATTAAAAAGCCTCGAAAAGAGGTGTTGCCAATAATATGTTGTAAGGGCTCTCTTTTAGCACGTCGAGCGACAAGAGGTCTTAAAGTAGAAAGTTCGCTTTCTGTTAAGGGACGGTCAAAATTTAAGTATAAATCCATTCGCTTCATTTTTAAGCCATGAGCTAAAATGTATTGAGCATCTAAACGAGCGTCTGGCACTTTATTTTTCTTAAAAAAATCGGTAGTGACGTTTAATATTTCAAGAACGGTACTCATACACTAAATTTGCCTAGTTTTTCTTGAGCATTTGCCATTTGTAGAGCATCAATGATTTCTTGAATATTACCAGTCATGACCGATTCTAAACTGTAAAGAGTCAAATTAATACGGTGGTCTGTTAATCTATTTTGTGGATAGTTATAAGTTCTAATTTTTGCAGAACGATCACCAGTTCCAACAAGCGCTTTTCGACTGGCTGCTTCTTCTTGTTCTTTTTTAGAAATAGCAGCGTCTAATAATTTGGAACGAAGCATATGCATTGCTTTTCCTCGGTTCTTTAATTGGCTTCGCTCTTCTTGGCAGCTTACAACAACGCCTGTGGGAATATGCGTTAACCTTACCGCGGAATCTGTTTTATTAATATGCTGGCCTCCAGCGCCACTAGCGCGATACGTATCCATTTGAATATCGGATTCGCGTATTTCTATGTCGACTTCGTCGGCTTCTGGAAGAATAGCCACAGTTGCAGCGGACGTGTGAACTCGGCCTTGCGTTTCTGTATCAGGAATACGCTGTACACGATGAACTCCACTTTCAAATTTGAGTGTGCCATATACGGAATCGCCTTCAATAAAAGCAGAAATTTCTTTATAGCCACCTACAGTACCTTCAGAGGCATTAAGAATGCTCATCTTCCAGCCCATTCGATCACAGTACCCGCGATACATTCTAAAAAGATCGCCTGCAAATAAAGAGGATTCATCGCCGCCAGTACCACCTCTAATTTCAATGGTCGCGTTTCTATAATCCCAAGGTTCTTTTGGCACCATCAAAATTTGAAGCTCTTCTGCAAGATCGGCAATCTTCTTTTCTAGAGTTTTAATCTCTTCTTTAGCACATTGGCTTAGCTCAGGATCTGGGTCGTTTAGAGCGAGTTGCCATTCCACAAGATCATTTGTCATTTGAATGAATTCACGGCCTTTCAGGGCTGCTTTTTCAATTCCTTTAAATGTTTTACGCAAGCGAGTATAATTGGCTTGGTCAGAAATTACTTCAGGACGGCTTAATTCAGATTCTAATTCTTCGTATTTTTGTATGAGTTTTTGTACTTTATCTTTCATCAACGCCTAATTTAGAAAAAAGAAATTTTAACTTTAAAACATGCAATGTGATTCCATAGGTGTTTTTCATACAGATTTTTCATATAAATATGATGTAGCTCGTCAGGGGGTCTTCTTTCAAGGCCATCCAGGAGTCATCTCATTAAATTCAGGCTTTGATTATGAACAAGCATTACGGGATCTAGACGGCTTTGAACGCATTTGGTTGATTTTTCAGTTTCATCAAAATAAAGATTGGAGGCCAACAGCAAGACCGCCTGTACCACCTCTAGGTCGTGATCGAGTCGGTGTCTTTGCTTCAAGAAGTCCATACCGGCCAAATGCCCTAGGCTTAAGTTGTGTTCGTTTGCTTAAAATAAAAGGTTTACAGCTATTTGTAGATGAATGTGATTTGCTAGATGAAACGCCTATTTTTGATATAAAGCCCTATATTCCTAAAGCAGATTCCTTTCCAGAGGCTCGCGCTGGTTGGGTTGATTTACAAGACCCTTTTTTGTGGAAAATTCATTCTTCTTCTTTATTTCAAGAACAACAGGATTGGATATTAAAACAATTGTCTTGGAACTTAGCCTCTTTTGCTCAAGTTCAATTAAGTGTACACCCTTTAGATGATAGTCGAAAACGAGTATGTATAAAAAATAAAGAAACACAAGAAGCCATTCTTTCTTATCGCACGTTTCGTATCTTGTTTTCTTACAATGAAGAATCAAAAGAGATTTTTTTGAAATCCATTGACACTGGTTATAGTAAGGAAGACCTTGCTTTGAAAGAAGATCCGTATAACGATAAAGAAGCTCATCGTCTATTTAAGATGTATTTTTGTGACAAAAAATGTCAATAATTGAAAATGGTCATTCTTGATAATAAAAAGGCTCTTTTTAGGCCGAATAGGTTTCCTGCTGCTCTAGTGAAAAAGGCTAGAAAATATATATTTAGGATAGATTTAGGAAAGGTCTTATTATATGAGTTTTGTTCATCTTCAAACGCATTCTGAATTTTCTTTATTACGCTCATCTTGTCGTATTCATGAATTATTAGCAGAAGCAGTAAAAAATAATCAGCCTGCTGTGGCGTTGACAGACCATGGAAATATGTTTGGCGTGCTAGAGTTTTATATGCAAGCCCTTTCATTAAATAAGGATCGAAAAAAAAATAATCTTCCTCCGATTAAGGCTTTATTAGGTTCTCATATTTATGTGACAACTTCTACGGCAAATACAAAAGAGGAGTCATCCTATCATCGTTTAACTCTCATTGCGAAAACGAATGAAGGATATCGTAACTTATTAAAGATTGTAAGCTATTGCTATGAAGATGCAGAACAATGGAATGAAATCCCTGCTGTTCCCCTTGATTATATACGTGAAAAATCGGCGGGTTTAATTGCTTTAGCAGGGGATTTTTTTAGTCGGTTTGGGTTAGATATTCTAAATCAAAAAGAAGATCTTGCAAGGCAATACTTAGTAGACTTGTCCTCTATTTTTGATTCGGAAAGTTTGTTCTTTATAGTACAAGATCAAGAAATCGAAGGACAAAAAAAAGTAAACGCTTTTATGTTACAAGCGTCTGAGGAGCTTCATCGGGGGCTTGTTGCGGTCAATAATGTCCATTATATAGAAAAAGGGGATGCTCCAGCACATAAAGTCTTGCGCTGCATTGCTCTTGCTGAGAAACTTCAAAATTTCAATGATCCTTTATACCCAACAGATAAGTTTTATTTTAAAACAACAGAAGAGATGGTCTCTGCATTTAAAGAGTTTCCTGAAGCTATAGAAAACACGGTTAAAATTGCAGAGCAGTGTGATATTACTATTAAAACGAATTGTGGCTCTGAATTTTGGCCTCAGTTTAAGTTTCCTGATCAATTCAAAGATTCGGATGAATATTTAGCCCATCTTTGTAGAAAAAAGGTTTCAGAGCGTTACCCAGAGGTAACGCCAGAAGTCATAGAACGTATGGAGACAGAGCTTGCTTGTATTAAAACAATGCTTGTGGCTGGCTATCTGTTAATTGTGTGGGATTTTATAAACTGGTCTCGTGAGAATGGGATTCCTGTTGGGCCTGGGCGTGGTTCTGCAGCAGGATCAATTGTAACTTATATTATTGGCATTACTGATATTGACCCTCTTCGATTTGATTTACTCTTCGAACGTTTCTTAAATCCAGAACGCGTGAGCATGCCTGATATTGATACCGATTTTTCGGATCGTGATCGAAGTCGAGTCATTCAATATGTATCCGATCAATATGGTAAAGAGTGTGTAACGCAAATTGTAACTTATGGCGCTTTAAAAATGAAAGCTGTCATCAATGATGTAGGGCGTGTTTTAGGAATTCCTTTTTCTGATGTTCGTACTATTTCCAAGTTATTGCCTACGGACCTTGGGGCTACTTTGCAAATGGCAAAAACGGGTAAAAATAAAAAAGGGGATGCTTTAGACGGTTATAATCCTGGCCCATTAAATGAGTTAATTGAATCGAGACAAACGTATCGAGATTTATGGAATTATTCTGAAAAATTAGAAAACTTATCTAGGCAAACAGGTGTCCATGCGGCGGCCGTGATTATTGCGCCAGTACCAATGTCTAATCTAGCCCCTCTTTTCAGAGCACGTAAAGAAGACACTCCAGTAATCATGTATGATAAGCATTATGCAGAAGATATCGGCCTTTTGAAAATGGACTTTTTAGGTCTTCGAAATTTATCCATTATTCAAGACGCTGTCGCTTTAATTAAACAGACGAGAAATATCGATTTAGAAATAGGTCGTATTCCTTTAGATGATGCTAAAACATTTGATTTATTAAGTAAGGGTTTAACGGTAGGTGTTTTCCAATTTGAATCTCCAGGAATGCGAGAGTACCTTAGAAAATTAATTCCTGAACGCATTGAAGATTTGATTGCGATGAATGCCCTATATCGTCCAGGGCCAATTGAACAGATTCCTCATTATATTGCACGTAAACGGGGAGAAGAACCAATTGATTGTTATCATAAGGATTTGGAGCCGATTCTAAATGAGACTTATGGTGTAATCGTATATCAAGAACAGGTGATGCGAATTGCACAAAAACTCGGAGGCTATACTCTGGGTGGTGCTGACGTTATTCGTCGTATTATGGCAAAAAAGAAGCCAGAAGAAATGGCAAAATTAGAGCCTGAATTTTTGAAAAAATGTATTGACCGAGGTTATAAAGAATCTTTAATCAAGGAAATTTGGAAAGTGTTGTTGCCGTTCTGTGGTTATGCTTTTAATAAAAGCCATGCGGCGGCTTATGCTTATGTGGCGTACCAAACCGCTTTCTTAAAAGCAAATTATGGCCCAGAATTTATGGCTGCTTCCATGACTTCTGAAATTTCTAAAACGGAAAACATTGTGAACCTTTTAAAAGAGTGTTCTAAAATGGATATTCCTTATTTAGGGCCAAATATAAATTCTTCATTTGCCACGTTTTCTGTAGATGGGCAAGGTCGTATTTTATATGGCTTAGCGGGCATTAAAAATGTGGGTATTTCCATAGTCGAAGATATTGTTGATGAGCGAACTTTACATGGAGAATACAAGGATATTTTTGATCTATGTAAACGCTTGTTAGATTATCAGGCTTCATTTGCTGAAAAGAAGTCTCCTTTAAGTAAAAAAGTATTAGAAAGTTTAGTGATGTCTGGGGCATTGGATGTTTTCCCTGGAAGCAGGTCGGCACTTCTTGCCACTATTGATAAAGCGATTGAAGTGGCAAGTCGTTATCGTGAGAATAAAGATTGTGGTCAGGTTTCTATTTTTGATTTAGGGGATAGTGATACATCTATTCATACGGCAGAGGAATTAGAAGATGCCGAAGAATGGACTTATATAGAACTTCTAAACAAAGAAAAAGATGTTCTTGGAATGTTCATCTCGGGCCATCCTTTAGAAGAATATCGACCAGAATTACAAGGGTTTACTACATGCAGCCTAGCTGAAAGTGAAATTAATAATTCAGGATTACTCAAAAGAAGCATTACGATTGGTGGCGTGATTACAAAAATGCGTTCTTTTGAAACAAGGCGTGGAGATACTCTTGGTTCAGGAATCATCCAAGATTTTCAAGGTGAAATTGCCTTGTTTCTAACTTCGGATAAATGGGAAGCTTTCCGTGATCGCATTTCCATTGATGATCGTGTTTTAGTGCAGGGTGTACTTGAAATGCAGCGAGATGATAAGGGCCTACAAGTGGTTGTAGAAAAAATAGTCCCCTTAGAAACGGTTCGTCAAAAGTGGGTTCAGTTTTTACATATTTCTATTCCAGCACTTTCGTTAACAGAAGAAAAATTGAATTTATTAAGTGAAAAATTAAATCAATATGAGCCATTTCCTGGAGAAACTTCTTGCCAAATGGTTTTTCATATCGAATCTCTTTCTGGCTATGAACATGCTTTACAAGGTAAGAAAATTCGTTTTAAATACGAACAAGATTTACTTGTTTGGCTAAAGAAAGATTTTGGCGTGACCGATACATGGGTTTCTAATAAAAGTCGTAGTTGATTTATGGCTTCAATAAAAAAAGATAAACAGCCAACTCTCAATCAAGAGAATCCTAGTATGAATAAGGACTTTGTTCTTTTTTGTGCAGGTGAAGATTCAGGTGATTTCTTAGGTGCAGAAGCCGTTTCTGCGATTAACCTTTGGGGCGTTGAAGCAATAGGTATTGGTGGCCCGCGCATGCAAAAAGAAGGCTTAAAAGCTATTGGCCATTTTGATGATTTCGCCATTAGTGGATTTAAGGATGTATTGACACATTATTCTCAATTAAGTCGGTATTTAAAATTATTAAAAAAAACATTAGAAAATCCTCATTGCGTAGCTCTTGTTTTAATTGATTATCCAGGCTTTAATATGAGATTAGTGGAGTATTGTAAAAACCTTTCAAAGCCTATTTTATATATTGCTCCTCCTCAAATATGGGCATGGAAATCGAAACGAGCCTATAGGCTACAGAATGTAACCTTGGGCGTTTTATATGACTATGAGCAAGAGGCATACAAACGATTTGGTTGTGAGTCATTAAAGATTGAAAATCCTTTTTTAAAGGGTGCTATTTCTTTAGTGGAAAAAAAGGCAAGTAAAGAAAATACTTTCCTATTTCTTCCTGGAAGCAGGCGCCATCAATTGCATCGAAATATGACTTTATTCATAAAAATTGCAAAGGATTTGCATCGTAGAAATCCAGAGTTGCAGATTAAATTTGTCGTGTCAAGAAATAGTCTTATTAATGAAATAAAAAAATGGAATATTGAGTTTGAACAAATAATGGTTCCAGAAAACAGTACCGAGAGAGCCGTACTTTTTTCTAAAGCACAAGGCGTTGTGGCAACTCCTGGATCAGGAATTTTAGAAGTTTCTCTTGTGGGTACAAGAGCGCTTGCTTGTGCAAGGATAGACCCATTGACTTATTTTCTTGGAAAGTTACTTGTGAAAACAAAGTTTTTCACATTACCCAATCTTTTATTATTAAAAAGAATCGTGCCTGAATATTTAAGTCCCGTTTCTTTCTTCTATAAAAAAGAGGTTTCTTCAATTGTGGAAGAACTTCAAAAAACAGAAAAAGAAGATTATTCATCTCAAACTTCTGCTCTTCAAAAAAAATGTGAAGGTACTCCAATCAAATGTTTAGCGCTTGAATTTCTTATGGATGTCCTCAATCGGGATTCTGAGCAAGGTCGGCTTTCCATAAGGCGAAACTAAAGGTTCTTTCGTCTGCAACAATTGATTCACTAAAGAAGACATTTCTTCATTATTTAGCTTTTCATTCGCACGGTAAGCTGTAGTGGAAGCCCAAGCTTTTGCTGTCGAATCTAAGGGGATTTTAGAAGAAGGAGAGTCTTCTTGTAGAGAATCTAAAAATTCATGAATACATTTTTCTGCTCGAGAAAAGGATAGCCCGCTTGGAATGCCTCGAATTTGATAAGTATCACCGCCAAAGGGTTCTAAGTAAAAACCAAGCTTTCTTAAGTCGGGTAATATTTCGATTAGCAGTGATTTTTCCACTTTACTAAGTTCGATTAATTCAGGAAAAAGTAATTCTTGAGAATTAATCACGTTATCTGATTCTAGTGTCTTTATGGCTTGTTCATATAAAATACGAGCGTGTGCCGCACTTTGATCAATGAGTAATAGACCTTCCATATCTTGACAAACAATATAGGTGTCTGCTAGTTGCAAAAAAGAAGGAGCACTATATAAAGGCGTTTTGTCTGGAATCTCAAATGATTTTTGAGAAAGGGGAATTATTTTCCCGAATTCAGGAAGAGAAAATAAATCTTGAGTAACAACTTCTTTATCAGTGGATTTCGGTTGAAAAAGAGGCTTTTGAGAAACTGTGCTAGACCAGCTTTTTTCAGGTTCTTGAACTGTACTAGAAAATGAGTTTTCGCTTAAGTGAATGACAGGGGCTCCACAAGAAGATGATTCTTCTTGAAGCGTATTTCTAATGGCTCTATAAACAGTTGAATAAATAGAGCTGTCATTAACAAAACGAACTTCTTTTTTTGCTGGATGCACGTTCACATCAAAGTCCATATCGGGCATGTCTAAAAATAAAACGCTTACGGGCGAAATCAATTTTCCATAAGGTTCGTATGCTTTTTGAACCGCTTTTATTACGGCAGGGTTCCAAATAGGACGATTTTTCAAGTATAAAAAATGTCGATTCTTTTTTCCGTTCAAAACATCTGGCGGAGAAATAAAGCCCGATATAGAAATGTTGTTTTCGGAGTAATTTACGGGAATTAGTTTTTTTGCTATTCCAGAGCCAATGGTCTCCGCTAGGCGACTTCTTAAATCCCCTTCTACGCCAGTAAATGTTTCTTTTGATTCGTTTCTATATTCAAAGCGAATTTCTGGGTGAGCAATTGCAATTCTTACGATTGCATCTAAAATTCGAGTGGATTCCGCTGATTCACTACTCAAAAAATTGCGCCGGACAGGGGTGTTGAAAAATAAATCTTCAATAACAAAAGACGTTCCTTGAGGGGCACTCACTTCTTCTATT
>Ga0116148_1002617_pt1 | contig 17539 bp, 16 predicted proteins | sample AD_UKC055_MetaG_FD_89786 | JGI IMG/M metagenome (GOLD analysis project Ga0116148, IMG submission 89786) | Active sludge microbial communities of municipal wastewater-treating anaerobic digesters from USA - AD_UKC055_MetaG | ecosystem: Engineered > Bioreactor > Anaerobic > Digestate | place: USA... | reverse complement strand
TTTCTTCCGCTATACCGTTTAATATTGGAGTAACAGTCATATTATCATTAATATTGAATATGTTATATTTAAGTGAGGAACTGCCACAGTTTAAAGATAGAATTGTTTTTTTCATAGTTAATCCCTTTCCATTTTTTCAATTATATCATTGCATATTTTCGGATTCAAGTAAACATAATAATGAAATACTGTTATATTGCTAATCAAACATTTGTTTACGCGAACTAATGTTTATGTTATAATATAGATATAAAACAGCGGAGGCATTAATAATGAAAGATTATCTATCAATCAGAGAGGAACAGACTTATGAGTATATAAGGGATTTTATCCGTGAAAAAGGTTATGCTCCTTCTGTAAGAGACATTTGCAAGGACATGAACATCCCTTCTACTTCCACAGCACATTCATACATAAACAAATTGAAGCGGTTAGGTTATATTGAAAAAAATGATGCAATATCGAGGTCTCTTACATTATCAAAACAGGATGCTGTACCGGTTGTTGAAATCCCTGTTATCGGTAATGTAGCTGCTGGTACTCCTATACTCGCAGTTGAAAATATTGTCGAATACTTCCCTGTACCAGAATCTTACCTAAAAAGTGGCATAACATTCATGCTCAAAGTAAAAGGAGACAGCATGATAGATGCTGGTATATATGATAATGATATGATTTTAGTTAAAAAACAAGAAGTAGCCTATGATAAAGATATTGTTGTAGCTCTTATTGAAAATGAGACTACTGTAAAAACTTTTTACAGAGAACGTGACAGGGTTCGCCTTCAACCGGAAAATAGCAAATATGAACCTATATACGTATACAAAGATCTTAAGATATTAGGAAAAGTATTTGGTGTTTTCAGGATTTTCAACTAAATCTGATAATATATATTTTGATATTTCGTCTATACTAGAATATTCAAATGGGTTAATAAATTTAGCATCTTTATACTTCTTAAACCAGGTAATCTGTCTTTTTGCATAATTTCTTGTATTCTTCTTTAGTAAAGTAATCATTTCCTCATAAGTGCAATATCCTCGTAGATATTTAATTACTTCTTTGTAACCTATTGCAGATAATGCGTTGCTTGAAATATCATTATAACTAATGATATCAGACACTTCTTTTACCAATCCTGACTTTAGCATTATATCAACTCTGTCCTCAATTCTTTTATAAAGCATATCTCTTGGCATATCAAGGATATATATATGAAAATTTAACCCTGAAACATTATTTAATGCATTTTTTTTATATTCTTCTAGATTGCCTTCATACTCACTTAGTATATCTAAATATCTAATAACTCTTTTAGTATTATTTGGATGTGTAGTTAGTGCAGCTTGCTTATCCCTTTCTAAAAGCAGATTGTACAATTGAGTTTTTCCATGTTTATTTAGATAATCCTCGAAAAAGTTTCTATTACTTATTTTTCCTTGTGGAAATTCAATATTTAGTAATAAAGCATCAAGATAAAGTCCTGTTCCACCAACAATTATAGGTGTTTTTTTTCTTTTTATTATATCAGTTATACAGGCTAATGCTTCATCTTTATATTGAGCTACAGAATAATCTTGTCCTATATCACACAAATCTATCATATGATGCTTAACAATACTCATCTCATGCTTGCTTGGTTTTGCAGTCCCAATGTTCATAGTCTTATATATCTGCATGGAATCAGCCGATACAATTTCACAGTTAATCTTTTTCGCTAGTGACAGTGCTATAGCAGATTTCCCTGATGCTGTAGGACCAGTAATTATAATAGGATTATTCATCATATTATCCTTTTAAATAGTTTATCCAAATCATATCTTGTCATTTTAATAACTGTCGGTCTCCCATGAGGGCATGTAAAAGGATTTTCTAATTTCATTAAATTCTCATAAATATATTTCATTTGTTTCTCATCAAGTTTATTGTTTGCTTTAATTGCGGCTTTACATGCTAAGGTATACAATGCTGTGTGAATCTTGTCTGTTTTGCTATTTTGCATGTCATCTATCATTGATTTAAATGCGCCAACAATATCGCATTCACTTATTGTTGAAGGGATTTCTCTTATAAGAACTGAGTTTTTACCGAATTCATCATAATCAAAACCTATCTGTTTAATAAATTCAGAATTTTGTGAAAGTAATTGCATTTCAACACTTGTTAATACAACCTCAATTGGTACCATTAATTGCTGTGATATAACTGATCTGTTATTATATTGAGCTTTAAGGGATTCAAAAAACATCTTTTCATGTGCTGCATGCTGGTCTATTATGTATATATAATCAAATTTATCTATTATTATATATGTATTTAGCACTTGTCCAATTATTTTATATGGTCCAATAGTAATTTCATCATTTATGCACTTTCCGTTCTTTAAAGTACTTGTATTTACAACTTCTTCTTTGCTATTATCATCATATTTCAATACTTGCTCATTAATAATATTATTATTTTTTGATGTTTGATGTATCTGTTCAGAAAATTTAGCCATTTGCTTAGTAAAATCAATTATTGTCTCTTTATTTTCGTTAGCTCTTTCGGATTTTATATAGGTCGGTTTGATTATAGAAGGTGCAAATACTTCCTGCTCTTTATCTAGTGTTTCTTTTATAATAAAATTTAATTTTCCGAATACATCATTAATATTAGATATCTTAACTTCTGTTTTGGCAGGATGCACATTTACATCCACATTCTGAGCAGGTATATCAAGTTTTATAACATAGAATGGGAATTTGCCTTTCATTAACCGAGTTTCATATGCTCTCTCAATTGCTGCATTAAGCTCAGGATACTTTACAAACCTATTGTTAACAAAAAGACTTTGATGCTGCCTATTCCCTCTTGATGCAAATGGCTTACCAATATATCCATGTACACCGAATCCGTCAGAAAGAGCATCTACTTTAATAATATCCTTAGCTATGTCTCTTCCATATATTCCATAAATACAATTTAATAATTCATTATCTCCATTTGTCCTGATGACTTCTTCATTATTTGATATCATTACAAATGCCACATGAGTATTAGCTAAAGAGAGTCTTAAGACTATGTCTGTACAGTATCTTGTTTCCTGCATGTCTCCTTTTAAAAATTTATATCTTGCAGGAGTATTGAAAAAAAGATTTCTTACTTCAATAGTCGTTCCAGTTGCACGTGCTGCTTTTGTTATACTTTTAGGTTGTAAAGCTTCGAATACATATCTAACAGCATATTCATTATCAGCAGTCTTTGTTGTTATAGTGACATTTGCTACAGATGCAATGCTTGGTAATGCTTCGCCACGAAAACCCATGGAAGTAATATTATACAAATCCGAAATCTGACGGATCTTGCTTGTGCCATGCCTTTCAAAAGCCATAGGAATATCGTCAGGTTCAATACCTTTTCCATTGTCTGATACTTTGATATATCCGATTCCACCATTTTTTATTTCTATTTCGATTCTGTCTGCACCTGCATCAATTGAATTCTCAATAAGCTCTTTAAGAACTGAAGCTGGTCTTTCAACTACTTCTCCTGCAGCTATCTGATTTGATGTGAATTCATCTAGTATGATTATTTTTCCGCTCATTTAAGATTTCCTCTCAAATCTTGTTCTTCAATTCATATAACAAATTTAATGCTTCCAAAGGTGTCATCTTCTGAATATCACACTGTTTTAGTATTTCTACTATCTCTTGGTATCCATTATCCTGCTTGTTAAACTCTAAAATTCCTACTTGACCTTCTATAAAAGATTCCTTTTTTCTTATCCGAGTTCTTTTATTCTCACTCTTTTCTAATTCCATAAGAAATTCACCCGCTCTGACGATAAGCTGTTCAGGAACTCCTGCTAATCTGGCTACCTCGATACCATAACTTTCGTTAGCTGCTCCTCTTTTTACTTTCCGCAAAAATACTATATCTTTATCTTTCTTAATTGCTGATATAAAGTAGTTTCTTACTCCTGAAAACTTATCCTCTAAAACTGTTAGCTCATGATAGTGAGTTGAAAAAAGCGTCCTCAATGATCTAGTCTCGTTTAAATATTCTATTACTGCCCAAGCTATCGATAGTCCGTCAAAAGTACTTGTTCCTCTGCCTATTTCATCCAGAATTAGAAGAGATCTGTCAGTAGCATTTTCCAGAATATATGCAAGCTCGCTCATTTCCATCATAAATGTGCTTTTACCGCCTGCAAGATCATCACTTGCGCCAATACGCGTAAATATTTTGTCAGTTATTCCAATTGTTGCTGATTGGGCTGGAACAAAGGAACCTATGTGAGCCATAACAGTTATAAGCGCGGCTTGTCGCATATATGTAGATTTTCCTGCCATATTTGGGCCTGTTATTATTAATGTTTTATCTGATGTATCATTTATATATAAATCATTAGGTATAAATTCTGGACAGTTTGGCATTCTTTCAACAACTGGATGCCTTCCTTCTTTTATATCAATTTCACATGCTGATACCATATTAGGACGATTATATAAATATCTGTCAGCAATTTCGCTTAATGAACATAATACATCAGTTACAGAAAGGCTATATGCTGTTTTTAGAAGCTTTTCAGCACTAGCCGCAACAGTATCCCTAATCCTACAAAAAATCTCATATTCAAGCCTGATTAATTTCTCTTCTGCTCCAAGTATTGACTCTTCCATTTTTTTTAGTTCCGATGTAATATATCTTTCGCTATTTACAAGAGTCTGTTTTCTTATGTAATCATTTGGTACTTGATCTATAAAACTGTTAGTTATTTCAATATAGTAACCGAATACCTTATTATATGATACCCTGAGTTTTTTTATTCCAGTACGTTCTTTTTCCTTTTCTTCAAAATCTATAATCCAACTTTTACCGCCATGAGATGCTTTTCTTAATTTATCAACTTCCTCATCAAATCCGGTCTTAATGAGATTACCATCACGTAATATAATAGGACAGTCCTCATTTATGCTTTTGTCTATAAGTGTGCACAAATCCTCAAAGGTATCAATATCATTATGCAGTTCATTGCATAATCTTGATTGCAGTTTTGACGATAATTCCTTTATGTGTGGAAGCTTATAAAACGAATTCTTCAGTGCAATCAGATCCTTGCCATTAGCATTTGCCATTACTGTCTTAGACACCAATCTTTCTATATCATACACACTTTTTAAAAGCTCCATTAATTCCTGACGGATTATGTATTTATCCTTTAATTCTGCAACTGAATCAAGTCTTAAATTTATGTCATCAATATCATTTAAAGGCTGTTCTATCCATTTTTTTAGGAGTCTTGAACCCATTGAAGTGGAAGTCTTGTCCAGCACCCATAACAAAGTCCCATATCTTTTGTTGTCTTTTAAATTTTCAGTAAGTTCAAGATTATCTCTTGCATTAGCATCTAGTGACATATATTTTTCTGCTTCGTATACATACACGGATGTTATATGCGAAAGATCAGTTTTTCTAGTATTTACTAAATAATAGTAAAGACCTGCGCATGCATTTCTCCAAATATCAAAGTCATTTGTCTTGATTTTGCTTTTAATGGATATTAAAGGAAACGGCATATCAAATATATCCTCAGTCACATCTGAAATATATACGCTGATATATTCTTTTAAGAACTTTGTATCGAAATTCGAAATAATCTCTTTTGGCTTGTATTTAACGACTTCGTTTATAAGTTTTTCAAGTGTATTACCATATATTATCTGACAACTACTCAGTTCTCCTGTAGAAACATCAGATACTGCTAGTGAATATACTTCTCCTTTTTTAAATAAGGACATTATGTAGTTGTTTTCCTTTTCATCCAGCAAAGTATTCTCATTTACTGTTCCAGGAGTGATAATTCTTGTAACATCTCTCTTAACTATCCCCTTAGCTTGTGCAGGGTCTTCCAACTGCTCACAAATTGCTACCTTGTATCCTTTTTTAATAAGCTTGGCTATGTAAGGGTCAACGCTGTGATAGGGCACACCGCACATGGGTGCCCTATCATCCATACCGCAATTTCTTCCGGTTAGCGTTATCTCTAGTTCCTTTGATGCGGTTAACGCATCGTCAAAAAACATCTCATAAAAATCACCCAATCGAAACATTAGGATGCAGTCTTTATACTGCTCCTTTGTTTTTAGATACTGTTTCATCATGGGTGTGAGATTTTCCATTTAGTCGCATCCTCCGCAACACCCTTCATCACATACATCCTCACAGGAACATCCGTCTTCACAAGAACATCCGCATCCATCTTGGCTTGATGCTAATCCAAGGTTTTCCATAAGCTTGTTATTTATCTGTTGTAATAAATCATCCAACGCTTGTTTTGCTCTTATATAATTACCAGTCGAAGCATAATCCATAAGTTCCTTATGTCTAGACTCTAAAACATTTTCCATAGCGAGTATCTCATCCTGCTTGCCCTCGTTATATGTTTTAATGTATTCCTGTTGAAGATCAGAAAATGCGTTAATCATATCAATCCCTCGGCCGTCATTCTCCAGCTCAACCTCTGCATCCAAGTAATCGGTATACTGTTTAGTTTCCTCAATTAATGCGCTTAATTCATCTACTTTGTCAAATATCATATCATCTCTCCTTCTAAGTGCCATGTATGGCCTTTTATTATTTTAACATCAATAAGACTGCCTGTACAATCGGCTTCACATTTAAAGTTTACTATTTTATTACCTCTTGTCCTGCCCGTCATCATAGTATCATTTGTTCTACTTCTTCCTTCAACTAAAACCTGCATTATTTTGCTCTCGTCATTAATATTACTTTTTAAAGTCATTTCATTGACAAGGGTAATGAGTTTTGCAAACCTTTTATTCTTTATATCATCTGATATCTGATCCTGTCGATTTGCAGCAGGGGTACCATTACGTTTTGAGTAGATGAAGGTATATGCGAAATCAAAACCTGCTTTTCTATATACATCTAAAGTCTCTTCAAATTCCTCTTCTGTTTCTCCAGGAAATCCAACTATTATATCCGTACTTATTGTAATATCTTCTATAGACTGCTTTATCTTGTTAATCAGTACAAGATAGTCATCTTTTGAATACTTGCGATTCATCTGTTTAAGTACATTTGTACTGCCTGATTGCAACGGAAGATGGATATGAGAACACATTTTTGGAATGTCTTTCATTGCTTTTATGAGATTATCAGATAAATCCTTTGGATGACTTGTCATAAATCTGATTCTGTCTATGTAAGGTATATCCGATATATAGTGGAGAAGCTCGGAAAAATCCATTTCATAACTATATGAATTTACATTCTGACCCAAGAGTGTTATTTCTTTTATACCTTCTGAGGCAAGTTTCATAATATCTTTTTTTATCATCTTAGGATCTCTTGATTTTTCTCTCCCTCGAACATATGGTACTATACAATAAGAACAGAAATTGTCACAGCCATAAGTAATAGGTACAAAAGCAGTAATACGGCTTTTTCTTTCTATGGGAACATTTTCCGCTATTCCCTTACTATTCTCCCATACCTCATAAATTTTCTTTTTTTCAGATATTCTTTTGTACAAAAGTCGTGGCAACTCATGCCTGTTATGAGTCCCAAAGACGATATCAACAAATTTATAGCTTTTCTTTATTTTCTCTACAACATGTGTTTGCTGCATCATACATCCGCATATGACTATTATTAGATCCTTATTCGCCTGTTTTATTGTTTTTAGCTCACCTATGTGGCCATACAGTTTGAATTCAGCATTTTCCCTTACACAACACGTATTGAAAACAATTATATCTGCTTTCATAATATCCTGAGTCTGTGAATATCCCATCTGCATCAGCATTCCTGATATCTGCTCACTATCAGCTTCATTCATCTGGCATCCTAAAGTCTCTAAATAGTATCTTAAATCCTGACCGCGGTTAATTGAAGCTACATAATGACAATACTCAGCCTGTTCATCAAATATTATACAATCCGCTGAATTATTCTTCTGCAAATTATCCATATCCTATATTATATCAATTTTAAGTAATAAATTAAATACCTATACCGATTAGTAAACTAGTATTAAGATTTTATTTAATGATTTAATTCATCTCTATTCGAAATGATAATGTTTAATGTCTTTTCAATACTCTCTTGAACTGATGCTAAAAGACCATCTGCATACCTTAACGCAGCCTTTTTTATATCATTAGCTTCTTTTTTTGCATCTTCTAAAACAATTAATTCGTTTTCTGGAGCAGCTTGCTCTTTGTTTTTAGATTCCTGTATCATTCGAAGAAGCTCTTTATTTTTTACTTCCTCTTCTTGATCTCTTTGTTTTATAGCATTTTTGAGATAATATATAAGGTCAAGCATCTCATCTTTGCTTACAGATACCTTGTCAGAGAATACAGTCTGCTTAGCATTCGTGATGATATCCTCCATCTGTTCAATTATCTCATATTCATTCATCGTATTATTATCCATTATGTTACCTCGCAATATTTAAAAGAAATTTTTTTCTTACATCGTCTATTATACAATCAGGAATTAGTCCTTCTATAGGTCCTCCGTGTAGTGCAAGTTCCTTTACTGCTGATGAACTTAAAAATGAATAATTTATATTTGTCATTAAGAAAACTGTCTCTATATCCTCATCCATTCGTTTATTTAAGAAAGCCATCTGCATTTCATATTCAAAATCTGATACTGCACGCAAACCTTTTACTATACAAATTGCATTTTTTTTCTTTGCATAATCTACTAAAAGCCCTTGAAAACTTTCAACTTCCACATTCTTCATTCCGTTTAAAGATCTTCTTATAAAATCAATTCTTTCATCGATTGTAAAAATACTCTTTTTAAATTTGTTTTCACCAACTGCAACAATTAACTTATCGCACATCACACTAGCTCTTGATATTATGTCTATATGTCCCTTTGTAACCGGATCAAAACTGCCCGGGCATATCCAAATTTTCATAGCTCTCCTTAATATAAAATGCGAATACGCAGATTCCATACTTTCTCTTGTCTGTCAACACAAGCTTTGCAGGGTTTTCCAGCACGATATCCTTTTCTGATAATTCTGCAATTACAACACTATTATTTCCCATTATATCATACAAATCCGTGTTTTCAATAATTCTTTCATACAACCCAGTGTTATAAGGGGGATCTAAAAAAATATGCGTGAATATCCTATTCTCTGTCTTTAATGTTTTCAAAGCAACCTGCCAATCACTTTGAATTGTTCTAGTAATGTCTGAAAAATCACATTTTTCTATATTCTTCTTTGTCAGTGAAATATCTTTATCTATAAATACCGCTTCTGCTGCTCCTCTTGATAGACATTCCAGGCCTATACTTCCAGTACCTGAGAAGACATCAAGAATATGAGCATCTTCCAAAGGATATCTGGCACTGATTATATTGAATAGGTTTTCTTTCGACCTATCATATGTAGGACGCACTTTCTGGTCTTTCGGACCATCCAATATCAAACTTTTTTTTATTCCAGCAATTATTCTTGGCATATATTAAATTATCCCACAAAATTATCGTTTTCTGTCTTATTTCTAAGAGCTTTTTCAACAAATATTATATAATCTGCAATAGGCATTGGCTTTGCATATACATATCCCTGAATTGCATCACATTTTAATTCTCTTAATAACATAAGTTCCTGTCTTGTTTCGACACCTTCAGCGATTACCTTCATGTCAAGAGCTTTAGCAAGGGTAATGACTCCAGACAGAAGGTTTGCATTTTTCTTTGGATTTGTATTATCAGTTTTGAGAAAAGCAGCATCTAGCTTAATAATATCAAAATCTAGAGCCTGTAATGCTTTAAATGACGAATATCCTGCTCCGAAATCATCTATAGAGCAGACAAAACCATACTTTTTAAGATCCTTTATCCTTTTACTCAATATATCATAATCTTCCAGTGCTCTGCTTTCAGTAAATTCCAGTTCTAAAAATCCATCTTTTATTCCATATGTATTTTTTGTATTAACATAATATTCAATAAATCCATCTTTTTCTGCGCTTGCTCTTGATACATTTACTGATATGGGAATTATTCTGCTGCCCTGCTTAAGCATTTTGTTTTGGAATTTGCAAACTTCCGTAAATACAAATTTATCCAATTGAGAAATATACCCGCTTCTTTCAAAAAGGTTTATAAATTGAGATGGTGGAACTATACCCTCATTAGGTCTAATCCATCTTACTAATGCTTCCGCACCATATATTCTATTGTTTATAAGATCATATTTTGGTTGGAAATATATAACAAATTCTTCATTATCTAGAGCTTTTTCCATAAAGCCTTCTAAAGCTATTGTCCTTAATAAGTCATCATGGCTCTTTTGATGATAAAATTCTAAATTAACGATTGAATCTTCTCTAAGTGAATTCTGAGCAAAGGAAGCTCTGTCTATCATATCAGAAACCTGATATCTGGCATTTCTGTCAATACAGTATACCCCTGCATTAATCCTCATCATGTAACCGCTTACTGGACCAAGTGCTTTCAGTTTCTCTGTTATATCATTAAATCTTTCCTCAATATCTTGTATTTCCTTATACATTATAAGAGCTATCATTCTTCCATCTGCAGTACGACCATATGTTTCTAGATTCTTGACCATACCTTTTTTTAATATTTCTGAAAGATTCTTAATCATTCTATTGACTTCGGATAAAGGCAACAGCTGTTTTATATTTTTGAAGTTTTGAATATTTATATATATTATTGCATACTGAGTTGTCTTGTTTGACTTGATAAGTTCTCCAGCATCAATCTCGAACTTGTATTGATTAGAACATTCTGCAATTGGATCTATATTTTGAAGCCTTTCCATCTTCCTTAATGCTCTGTTGTCAGCCGCAAGAAATATTATGACGAAAATTATAAAAACAGCCATAATAATTACAGATATCAGCATTGTCTGTTCAATAACATAAGATGTTTTATCTGATATTACTGTTGATGGCAGTAACGATAAGGTATACCAGTCAACAATATTTTGCACACTGCTTATACTTACTATTGCACTGTCAAATGAACTGATTACAGTATCGGTATTACCTTTAGATTGTATAAACTTTAATATATTCTCCATCTCTTGTACAGGAAATGAGTAGCTTTCGAGTAATGATTTTACAGTCACTCCTTTATCTTTTTCAAAAACTGCATTACCTTCATTATCTACTATGTAGTATGATCCAGCGTCTGATACATAGAACTCTCCAATGGTATATATGCTGGATACACGGTAATATGCTGCAATGCCTAAAACATTACTATCGGCTTCCATATTAGGTACATACATGATAATCAACTCTGTTTTGCTTGTTGTATCATAAAAGGGCTTACTAAGTGATATTTCTTCTAAGGTAATAAGATTTTTTAGATTTTCATCTATCGTAAGATAAATTCTAGCATCCTGATCATACATCCTTCCATCGCGCATAAAATACATAAATTTCACGCAATTAGTGTTATAAAAGTAATCATTAATTGATTCTCTTGCATCATATTCATTGTCTATATTAATGAATGCAAATTCTGAATAATTCAGTATTCCTTTTGCCTCCAGCGACATATTATCTAGAAGAGAACTAAATAATGCAGATTTTTCTTTAGTTATCATCTCATTATCTGTGGCAGCTTGTTCCATTACAAATTGAGTTATGGAAAAACGCATTTGGAAAAGCATTACAAAAAGAAGAAGAAACATGATGATTATCATTAATGGAAAAAGATATGCGCTTTTGAAACTTATTTTCTTTTTCAACTCATTCCTCTGTTAATATTTTAGAGTGACTCTATCTCTTTTTTCATAGACCTTATCTCACGCCTGAGCTTGTCAATTTCTGCTGTATATTTATTAAAATACTCAACATCCTCATCCGATGGAGTTTCATGTTTTAAAATTGCTTCGACTAATGCTGACTGGGAACGATAGCGTTTTTTCTCAAGTTCCTCTATTTGGTGAATATTCTTTTTAATACTGCTTTTTAATCTTAACTTCTTAAACATCATTACCTCCTATTTTCTCTCTTCCACTATCTTTACTAATAATTCTTCTATAAGTTTATAACCTACTTCTAATCTGCCTTCTTCAAGGTTTTTAAATGCCTCATACACATCCGCTCTATGTGATATAAATGCATTTGGAAGCTGTATAGAAATATAATATAATTCGCTTATCGCATATTGTCTTTTACCTGTTTCTCCATTATGGTTCATAAGAGTTCTCATCACATTCAGCTCTGATGTTACCTCGGTATAGATAATACTGTTATCTACATACATCACATTTTCATATACATATTCTCTTGATGATTCAATAAGCTTGTCAAGAAGTAAAGTGGAATCATTAATATGCACGATATAAAGAGAAAGTATGACTATAAGTATAACCGTAAGAACCATTGTTGTAATACGTAGAGAAGCAAGTTGTCTTTTTTTACTGACTTGGTCGTAGTTATAAAAGTTTTTTCTAAGAAGACTCTGATAATCAGAATCATCTGGTACTTTATTGTCTTCTGAACTGAAAATCTTTTTTATTAATCCAATTTTTTCTTTTTTGGTATTTTCATCATTCGGATTTTCCAGTTGGCTCAATATCATTTTCCTCCTTTACTGAATCTGTAATTTCCTCTTCCTTTTTTATTCCCTTTGCTGTTTTTGTTAGATTAATTATTTCAAGTACAAATAGTACTGCTGCTGGTACGACAAGTAGTACAAATATAAATGCCTTATTCTGGAAAACAACACCTAATCTTCCTAAAGATACAATATTTTTTTCATAGACACCTATCACATCATCAAAACCTACTTTATATAAGTCTGGTATTGCATTTGCGTCACCTTTTGTAACAAAAAGCTTTTGCTCGTTTTCTATAACAATTTCGTATATCCTATGTGTGTTTGGCAAGCCTTTAATAGTTGGATCTGAGGAATAAAAAGTAATCACATCACCAGCTTGCAGTTGATCAGGATTAATCTTTTTTATAAGGATAAATGTGTTTTTTGGTATTTCAGGTTCCATGCTCCTGGAAATAATGTTAATTATGCTATAACCAAAAAAGGATGGTATATTGTTGGTTATTTGGGAATAAATCATACTACCGACTAACAGGATTAAAAAAACTAAAAGAATAGAAAATATTAATGTAATGATCCATTTGCCCTTTTTTCTATTAATAAACATTTTCATAAATACCTCGGTTTTTAAGCATAACTGCAATTATTTTTCACTCTTTTTATTTTTTTCAAGAGCAGCTTTTTTTTGTGCAGCTTCATAAACTTTTTCTGATTTTAGTGCATTCTCAATAGCTTTACGTATCTTAATTTCTTCTCTTGTCAGTTTAGTGTTTCTTCTGCTCAGTTCTTCTATGTAAACCTTTTTTACATTTGGATTTAAAAATTCATACTCCTCTGTAAATTCCTCTGTATCCATTTTTTTGAACCGGGCATTGTATCTTATCTTGGCTTTACTGTCACTTATAATATCATCTATTTTATCTGATGTGTTCTTTCTGAAAATTACATAATGGAATGATAAGAGCTTATACAGGTTTTCCATTAGTTCATTATTAGGTTTATCAGTAGAAGAGCTGCTCTCAACTTCAAATCCTGCACTTTCATAACTTTCAATAAATAGCCATAATTCCAAGCATTGACGCAAGTGGACATTTTTAAGTATCGCGTTAGTCCTCATAACTGGCGGACGAATATAAGCTTTACCCATCTGCAATATGAATTGCGAAGTTTGGTATTGTTGAATAATCTTTCTTAACCGTAATACTCTCTGCCACAATGAGGATTTTGTCATGTCCTCAAATATATTTATGTTTCCTTTCGTATCTTGTTCATCCACGCCATCTCTTGTTTCAATCGTAAAACTCATCTTAACCTGTGTATCTACAACTCTAGTCTCAATATCTAATGACATTTTATTTGATACTTCATCTGCTCCATACTGCTTGAGTTTTTCATATCGAACATCGATAAATAGACCTAACTTGTATACTAAAGTATTAATGAATTTATTTTCATATGTAAACATCTCTTCATCTTTATATATATTAAGTATTTTATTGGGTATAATATTACCTTTTTCATCGATGCTATCAATAAAATTTGTATGTGTTGCAAGGTGTTGTAATGATTTTACAGTTATATTTCTTGATAATTCAATAGGTTTTATTTCTTCAACTTCTTTTATATCCTTTCTCACAGTCCTTAAGGCTGTATCAAGATAAGGTAAAGCTTCTTCAATTTTTTTTACCCATAACTCATCAATATTTTTTTGTAATACTTTTTTCAATATTATAGCATCTGTTTTTCCTTTATCAAGCAATCGGACTAATGATTGGTAGAAATCATAATCCTCATAAATATATGATATGAAATCTTTAGTGTCCTCATATATAGAATTTTTCTGTTTATCATCAAGCAATAACTTTTTGCTATACCTAGGCAAGATAAATTCCTCCTTCGAAAATTATTAGTACATTCTTTGCAGACGTTCCAGATAATTCTTACATTCATTCATATTATTTTTTCCGAAGCTCTTGGAAAGATATACAATTAGTTCTTTTAAATCTTCTCTTATTAAGGATAGGTTGAGACTTTCAAATTTTCTAAACACTTTTGTATACAAGACATAATCAATACCGTCAATTTCTGTGCCTCCGCATGCTACATACACAGGTACGAATTCATAAAGCTGTTTCATAATACGATTTCCAAAAGCAATCCTGAACTTCTGGATAATATATATATCCAGTTTTGCGATTTTGTCTAGGTTATCCTTGGTAACAGGATATTTTTCCCAGGCATCACTATAAAGTTCTTCAAGATATGAAAAACTTATAGGTCTTGCTTCTGTTACAGGAGCATCAAAAGGCTGCCCTTTTTTTTCAAAATATATTGTAAATGCACGGTCATACACTTTGTCAGAAACTGCAAATGTAGAATCATCATTATTTGCAGTACCAAGATACCAAATGTTTTCTGGTATTTTAAGTTTGCCATCAACTAAATTCCTCGGATCTGAGGTCCATGAACTAGGTACAAGTTCCAGTTTCCACTGTTCAGGATCAGGCATTTCTAAAACTGAAAGCATTTCTGCAAAATAGTATTCTACTCGAGCTATATTCATTTCATCAAGAACTATGAAATTGATGTCATCGTTATATGATGATTCATAAATTCTTTTAAGTACTTCAGTTTCATTGAATTTTTTAGTAAATTCGTTAAAATAGCCAAACAGCTCGGTCCTATCTCTCCATGAAGGTTGCACAGAAGCCATTGTAGCCTCATTTTTGATGAATTTACCGAAACAATATGGTAAAGATGTCTTTCCTGTTCCGGATATGCCTTGTAATAGTATAAGCTTTGTTGAAGCCATGCTTGCAATAAGTATTCGCATCATTTCCAGTTCATAATACAGATTCATTTTGCTGCACGCAAAATTTCTGAAATCCTGGCAAAGCTGCTCTAGTGTAAATCCTGAATAATATTCTGTAGGTGTATAGTAAGTATATTTCTGATCAACTTCAATAAGTTTACTGAATCTGCTGTCAATTACTATTTCAGGAGCTGGAGGTGTTTGTGACTTGGCATAACTTTCTGCTGCTTCCATATCAGGGATACTGACACCTTCCATTTGATTTATCTTTTCATATGATTTCTCAGTTATGTCTGATAACTCTTTAGCAAGTTCTTTTGCAGAAATTCCTGCTTGAGACACTTTCAATGACAGAATCCTGTCTTTTTCATCATTTAGTCTTAATATCTCTTTATGCAGATCGGTAATTTCTTCGAATATGCTTTCCTGTGTAACAGTATTCTTTCTAAGGCGAATAATCCTTCTAATTGTAAAAATAACCAATAATATTATGGTAAGCCAAACAGCTAGCACCAAAATTATGGCAAGAATAGAAAATACCCAGTCCAGAAATTTAAATTGTTGATAATGGTTTCTGAATATCTCTATATACCTTCCAATATTAAAAGTTTGTACAATACCTTCAAAAATACCTACAAAGAAACGGATTACTCCCTGTAGCATGAAGTTCATAAATTCAAAAAACCAACCTAAAAACGCATCCATACCTTAAAATCGTCCTTTATTAAATTTAAGTCAAGATTTTTCAGAGTCAGAGTCACTTTCAGACTTACCTTGTTCCATATTCTGCTTAGCAAGATATTCCTCAATGGCTTTTTTCTTTATCTCTTCCTCATATTGTTTGCTTTGCTTATCTGTCTTCATGGATATCATAACTTTAATGAAGTTGTATATCTCATAAAGTAAGAATAGTACTAAAGGAATGACTACGCATACCAAGAAACCGGGCGGTGTCTGAAGGAAATTTAGTACACTTCCGATGCCAGGAACTCTTCTTCCGTTATATACACCTACTACAGCATCATACCGTACTTCTTTAGTATCAGCAATTGCGTTATTATCGCCTTTTGTTGTGTAGTATACATACCCTCCTTCAGTCCTAATAGAAATAATCCTATGAGTATTTAACTCCATAAAGCCATCACCATTTAAATCAACCTTATATGTAATGATGTCATCTTCTTTAAGTGAACCTTTCTGATCAGCTGATAACTCATGGCTGATTATGAGATCACCTTTCTTAAGTGTTGGATCCATAGACTCTGAAAGTATTGTGATGGGCATCCTACCGAATATTACAGCAACCCCGTTCTGATTTTTAGTAGAGGAAAATGCAATTATTGTCATGAACACAGCTATCACTACAAATAACCATAACAATATATTCCCTACAATTTTTAACCCCTTTTTCATAAACTGCCTCCAATTTACTATATAAATCGCATATCTGTACTTAACAGAAAAGGTCTTTCAGTCTCGATGAAAGATCTTTTCCATTAAGCAAACCAGTGCAATCAACTGATGATGCTTAATGCCGACTTACTAAAGTTCCAATCCCACCCGCAGCCTTATCGGCTACGGGCAGGTAAATAGTTAAATAAGAGTTACGGTGTTACTACATAAAAGTTAAATGTTATTCCGAAGGTTGATCCTGCATTATCAGTAATGCATGCTGGGTCTTCACCTTCTAACCAAACACGTACTGTAATATCTTTTACTCCATCAGGATTACTTGAATTTGGATCAGCTATTCCGTTTGCATCAAGAGTAAACATATTATTATATGTTTCCACTGTGGTTAGTGAAGCTTTTGTTGTTGCTGAATTATAAACATCGAAAGTCTTATGTGTGGATTGTGAAAATACCTTGTTTGATAAATTTTCACCTGATTCAAGAACAGCAAATCTAACAGCTTCAAGAACAGTTCCGTTTGCTGCAGAAGTTGCTACCGTAGTAATTTCCAATTCATCCAATCCAACTGTTACAGCAGTTCCACCAGTATTTATTAATTGCAAATCGAAATCAACATAATATCCATCAGTACCTGCAACAGCTGTTGTAGCTTCAATTAATGTTACACCAGTTACTGTTTTACCATCTTCGTCTACAAAGTCATAAGGGTTTGCAACGGTGTACAAATCTACCCCATCA
>Ga0116148_1002583_pt1 | contig 17672 bp, 17 predicted proteins | sample AD_UKC055_MetaG_FD_89786 | JGI IMG/M metagenome (GOLD analysis project Ga0116148, IMG submission 89786) | Active sludge microbial communities of municipal wastewater-treating anaerobic digesters from USA - AD_UKC055_MetaG | ecosystem: Engineered > Bioreactor > Anaerobic > Digestate | place: USA... | reverse complement strand
TGGTGTTGGTTAGTTCGTCCATTTTTTTACTTTCTCCTTTTGTATGAATACTTGTCCAACTGGGTCAAGTTTTTTTATTTGCTCTATACCTTGTTCTCTGCAGCGGATAAAAGATCGCGGATCTCCTCAAACTGCCAGTACGGAGTCGAGGCCCCGCCGGTGATACCGATCAGATCTTGCGGATGGATCCAGGCCCTATCCAGCTCGGCGGGGGATTCAATCCGGTAGCTTCTGGGATTCTTTTGCCGGCAGATTTCAAAGAGCACCCTGGAATTGGAGCTCTCGCGTCCGCCGACGAAAATGAGCAGATCCACACTGCCGGCGAAGCCGGCGATCTGATCGTAGCGCCGGCTGATGAAGGGGCAGGTGGTATCGGCAAAGGTCACCTGGCGCACGTGCCCGGCGATGAGGCCGCACATGCGCTCAAACTGCTCGCCGCCGATGGTGGTCTGGGCGATGACGAAGGTCGCACGCTCAGGATCGATCTCCGCCAGATCGGTTTCGTCGGCGGCGACGATGCCCTGATTTTCGCAATGGCCGAGGATGCCGATCACCTCGGCGTGGCCCTTTTTACCGATGATGACGATCTGTTCGCCCAGGCGGTAGTGCTCGGCCGCCATTTTTTGCACTCTTTTCACGGTCGAGCAGGTGCCGTCGATGACCGTAAAGCCGGCGTCATGCAGGTTCGTCTGCAGGGCGGTTCCGACTCCGTGGGTGCGTATAAAAATTTCCCGCCCCTGCAGACCGGCAAGCTTGTCGGGCTGATCAGCCACTTCCTGGCTGACGGTTTCGAGGCCCAGCAGGGCCAGGCGGTCGATTTCGCGCTGGTTGTGGATGAGTGGACCAAGCGCAGTCAAGGCTTCGCCGCGCTGGAGGCGCGTTTCAACCTGGCTGATGGCGCGCCGGACACCGGGACAGAAGCCGGCCCGGGGATCGATGATGATCTCCATCCTCAGGCACCCCTCTGGCGGGCAGCGTGTACAATATACTCGACCTGTTCATCGATGGCCATGCAGGTGGTGTCCAGTTCGAGAGCGTCCTCCGGCTTGCACAAGGGGCTGATCCTGCGGCCGCTGTCATCCTGATCCCGCTTGGCGATCGTGCGGATGAGCTCATCCAGGTCGACTGCGATCCCCTTTTCCGCCAGCTCCAAACGACGGCGGCGCGCCCTCTCCTCGATTGAAGCGATGAGGAAAACTTTCACTTCCGCATCGGGAAATACCACGCTGCCCATATCCCGCCCTTCGGCGACTATGCCGCCCGGCTCGCCCAGACGGCGCTGCTGGCTCAGGAGGGCCGCACGCACGCCGGGATTGGCCGCCACAGGCCCGATCGCGCTGGCGACCTCGGGGAGACGGATGGCCTCGCTGACATCCTCACCCTGCAGGATGACCCTGAGCCCCGCGCTGGCGGGGACGAGGGCGATTTCACACTCTCTGGCGATCGCGGCCAATTGTTCGGGACTGTCAAAGTCTGCCCGCCGGCGCAGGGCCGCCAAAGTTACGGCGCGGTAGAGCGCACCCGAATCAAGATAAAGATAGCCGAGCTGTTCAGCCACACGGCGTGCGGTCGTGCTTTTCCCGGAGCCAGCGGGACCGTCGATGGTGATGACGAGTCTTTTATTCTTTTCGTCCATCGTTCACTCTGCGTCCTGTGCCAGACCCACCGCCGCGCGCAGGGAGCGGACCTCCTCGTCCTCGAGGTAGCGCCATTCGCCGCGCGGCAATCCCGAGAGCTTGATTGGTCCGAAGCGGACGCGGCCGAGATTCTTGACCCGGTAGCCGAGCGCGGCGAACATGCGGCGGACCTGCTGCTGCCGGCCTTCGCGCAGTTCGATTTCGACCTCTTGCCTGGAGTCACCGTAAAAGCGGGCGCTGCAGGGCTGGGTGATGCCGTCCTCGAGGGTGACGCCGGTTGTGAGCGGCTCAAAGTGCTGCGGATCGAACGGGCTCTCCAGCACGGCGTGATAGAGCTTGGGCACCTTGAAGCGGGGATGGGTGAGCCGGTGGGCCAGCTCGCCGTCATTGGTGAGCAGCAAAAGTCCGGTAGTATTATAGTCGAGGCGGCCGACCGGAAAAATGCGCTGCGGCAGGGGCACCAGTTCGAGAACGGTGCGCCGTCCCTTTTCGTCGCTTGCGGTGGTGATATAGCCTTTGGGTTTATTTAAAAGAACATAGACCGAATCCGCGGCGGGCGCCAGGTGATTGCCATCCAGGGTGACCCGGTCGAGCTCTTCGTCGATACGGGTCGCGAGGCTGTCGATAATCTCGCCATTGACGGCGATGCGCCGCTCGCGAATTAGATTTTCGACGGCACGGCGCGAGCCGAGGCCACAGGCAGCCAGATAACGGTTAATGCGCATCATCGGCCGGAGAGGTTTCCGTGACGGCAGCAGCGGCGTCAAGAGGAAGCTGCGCCGAATCGGGCGAGGCTTCGACCGGCGGAGCGTCTGGTCCGGCCGTCACCGGAGAAACGGGTGCTTCGGGGGCCACTTCTGCGCCTCCATTCGAGTCGCCGCCTTCAGCTCCGGTTTCTGCCTCATCCCCGGCCTCACTGGCGAGGATCTCCTCCTCGGGGATTTCGCGGATGGCCTTTTGGCCTTCGCCCATAGCGAGCAGCTCTTCGATCTCCTTGGGTTTGGGCAGATCGGAGATATCGTCGATGCCGAAATAGATCAAAAATTCCTTGGTCGTGCTGAAAAGCAAGGCGCGGCCCTGGCCCTCGTCGCGTCCGGTGATGGAGATCAGTTTGCGTTCGAGCAGGGTCTGCATCACGCCGTCCGAGTTCACACCGCGGATGGCAGCCACTTCCACCCTGCTGATCGGCTGTTTAAAGGCGATGATGGAGAGGGTCTCGAGTGCGGCACGGGTGAGGCGGTTGCGCTCCCGCCCGGCGAACATCTGTTTGATCCAGCGGAAATATTCGGGCCGGGTGGCGAACTGGTATCCGCCGCCCGCCTTTTTGAGAAAAAAGGCGCGTTCCTTGAGATCCTCGGCCAGTTCTGCGAGGGCGCTTTCGATCTCCGTCTTCTCCACCCCCTCAAGGATAACCCTGATCTGGTTCATGGAAAGGGGTGTGTCCGAGGCGAAGATAAGGGCCTCAAGAATCGACTTGAGTTTGTTCCGCTCCATTTATCCTTCTGATCATAATTTCTGCAAAAGGCTCATCCTGCACCGCGCGAATCTCGCTCCGCTTGATCAGCTCGAGGATGGCGATGAAGGTCACCACCCAGATGATCTTTTCACTGTCCGGAGAAAAGAGTTCGCGAAAAGTCAATTCACTTTTTTTATCGAGGGCGTCGAGAACATTGGCCATGCACTCCTCGAGCGTGGTGGTAATTTCGACCACGCGGTGGACCGTCACCTTTTTGGACTGGTCCATAATCAGCTTGAAGGCGGCGACCAGATCAAAGAGGCCCACTTCAGCGCCGGGCTGAAAATCCTCGCCGATGGTCTCTTCCTCGACCTTGAAGTTGCCGCGGCCGTACTCTTTGAGGGTGGTTTCCTCTTTGCTGCCGAGATCCTCGGCGACATCCTTGAAGCGCTTGTACTCGAGCAGGCGCTGAACCAGTTCCTGGCGCGGATCGGTGATATCCTGCTGCTCCTCGCCGAGATCGGGTTTGGGCAGGAGCATCTGGGCCTTGATGCGCATCAGGGTGGCGGCCATGAGGATGAAATCGCTCGCCGCCTCGAGGTCGAGAAGCTGGATAATCTCGAGATACTGCAGATACTGCTGGGTGACCTTGGCGATCGGTATATCATAGATATCCACCTCCTCTTTTTTAATCAGGAAGAGGAGCAGATCCAGCGGGCCTTCGAAACTTTCCAGTTTGACCTTGTAGCTCATAATCAGCCAGGATACCTCATCATGTGGAACATTTGCGAGTGGAAAGCCTTCCGCAAGCGCCGGGTCCACTTGACATGACGAAGGCCGTCGGAATCACGGCCTTGGCGGCAGAAGAAGAAATGCGCTGTATCTGGATAGCCACGGTCAATTTAAAAAGATATAGGGTTTCCAGCAATCTTCGCTGACGCCCATATGATGCTGAATAAAAAAGAGATGGCTTGGCCGCCGGGGGTCTTTCGCCAGCCGCAGGTTGGCCTGTTCGGGAGAGCGGTCCCCCTTGCGGTTGTTGCAGCGCACACAGGCGCAGACCAGATTATCCCAGCTGTCGGAGCCGCCCCGCACCTTCGGGATGATGTGATCGACGGTGAAAGGCCCTTTGGTGGTGCCACAGTACTGGCAGCGGAAGTTGTCCCGTTTGAGGATGTTGCGGCGCGACAGTTCAACATGTTGATGAGGGAACCGGATATAGCGCAGCAGGCGCACGATGCTCGGCAGGGGGAAAGCCATGTGTTGCGAATGGACCCAGCGGTCGTGCTTCTCGACGATCTCCACCTTCTCGAGGAAGGCGAGGATGATCGCTTTCTGGGCGCTGACGACGGTCAACGGCTCATAATTTTGATTGAGCAGCAGTACTTTGACGTTTTGCATTTTCGATCCTTGGACAAGGATCTCCTCGTCGCCTGCTGATCCAGCGCAATGGCCGCCGGCAGCGTGCCGCCGCGCGTTGTGGCCGGCAGGCGAACACACTATGAAAAATATTAAAAAATATAAGATTAAATATTGATATAGTCAAGTTTTTTCTGCATTTTTGCAGCGTCAGCAGGCGCAGTGCGTCACAGGTCGATTTTTTCGGCCTCATCGATGAGCATGACCGGAATATTATCCTCAACGCGATAGCGCAGGCCCACTACTTTTTCCGGCTTGAGGCCGCACTCCGGCTCGGTGCAGAGTCCGTTTTCATCAACCGGCATTCCGCATTCCGGGCAGTGGCGGCCCCTGCAGGTCAGAGTATCCGCGGCCTCATCGTACTCCAGTTCGCCGTGGCAGGCGGGGCAAATCAGAATCTCGAGCAGCTCCTTGCTCACCATAATTACCTCCTTTTATTCGTTCCAGACGCCCATGCGGGCGAATTTTTCGATGCGGCGCCGCACCAGTTCCTCGCGCGGGAGTGCGGCAAGTTCTTCCAGTTCACCGAGCAGGGCCTCCTTGAGGATGCCGGCGGTCCCGGCGTGATCGTTATGCGCCCCGCCCTCGGGTTCCCTGAGGATGCGGTCGATGATGCCCAGTTTGAGGAGGTCTTCCGGTGCCACCTTCATCGATTCTGCAGCGATGTGGGCGTTGGCGCTGTCGCGGTAAAGAATGGCAGCGCATCCTTCCGGCGAGATGACCGAATACCAGCTGTTCTCGAGCATGAGAATCCGGTCCCCCACTCCGATACCCAGGGCTCCGCCGCTGGCTCCGTCCCCGATGATGACCACCACGATCGGGACTGGCAGGCGGGCCATCTCGAAGAGATTGCGCGCGATCGCTTCCGCCTGGCCGCGTTCTTCGGCACCCAGCCCAGGGTAGGCGCCGGGAGTATCGATCAGGCAGACCACCGGCCGTGAAAAACGAGCGGCCATTTTCATCAGACGGAGGGCTTTGCGGTAGCCTTCCGGATTGGGCATGCCGAAATTGCGGCGGATCTTCTCCCGGGTCTCCCTCGCCTTCTGGTGGCCGATGAGGGTGATGCGGATGGTTCCCAGGGTGCCAATGCCCGCGACGATGGCGGGATCGTCGGCAAAGAGGCGGTCGCCGTGAAGCTCGATAAAATCGGTCATCATAAGCCGGATATAGTCGAGGGTATAGGGCCGGTTGGGATGGCGGGCGAGCTGCACGCGCTGCCAGCGCGTCAGGCTGCTGTAGACCTCCTGGCGGAGCTGGCGCGCTTTCGCCTCCAGCCGTTCGATCTCACGGCTGAAGGCGAGATCCTTGCTGCTGGAGTATTCACGCAGCTCGGCGATGCGCCGTTCGATCTCGACAATAGGTTTTTCGAATTCAGGGACAAAATTGTTCATAATTCGCTCCGCTCCACATTCTGCATGCGAGCGATCACACTCTTGATCAGGATCTCTGCATCCAGAAATGGCGAATAATTTTTCATGTAAAAGAGCCGCAGACGTTCCCGCTCCTCTTCGGAGAGAGCGGGTGCGTGATCAGCCTCTTCCATACTAGTCAACCCCGGTTTCAGGGACCAGGCCAGGCTCGAACGGGCCGGACTGCTCTCCGGGCTGGGTCCGACGAAACTCATCCGTCCGCGCCAGATGGCCGCTATTCTCGGCAGGAGCCGCCACCACTCTCCCCCCTCGCCAGTGCTTTCCCACTCCTGCACTGAAAAGTTCTGCCGCTGCACCCCCGCATAGGTCACCGGCCTGCGTCGCCGGCCGCGCACCCAGCGCTGCCACAGCCATACCGGCCAGGCCAGAAACAGAATGAGCGAAGCCAGCGTAAAGTCGAGGATGCGCTTGAGGACGCGATAGATGGGGCTTTGCAGCTTGTAGTTGATCTCCATCAGCGGCACATCCTCGATGTACTCGATCGAAGCCTTGCCGATGATGACATCCATACTGCTCGGCACGAGCTTAAAGCTCACCTGCTCATGCGTCGAGGCCGAGATGATGGCCAGCATCTCCTGATAGGGCAGGCGGTCGGTGGCGAAGATGACCTCCTGGACCCTCTCCCTGCGGAGAAGATCATGGATGTGGGCAAGCCCTCCATAGACGGGAATCCCCTCGATCGCAGTGATCTCCTCCTCGGGCTGCGGCAGGACCACAGCACGGACCTCGTAGGCGGCATCGAGCCGGCGCCGCAGACGCGAGACCAGGGCCTCGCTGCTGGCGCGATCTCCGACCAGTATGGCTGTGCGGCGCAGCACCAGCTGGCCGAGTCTGCGGGAGAAGAAGCGCCCCTGCATCTGGGCGGCGAGCTTGAGCAGCATGCGCCAGCCGGGGAGCAGCAGCAGATTGAGCGCCCCGGCGTAAAGGACGACGAGGCGGGAGAAACCGATCTGCTTGAAGAAGAAGGTGATGGCGCTGTTGATCACCAGCCCGATCAGCACAGCCACGGTGGTCCTGGCCACCGAGAGCCGCCAGGAAGTATAGACCCCCTGCATAAAGAGGGCCGCCAGCCAGATCGTGCTGTAGACAAGGTGCACAATGAGAAAGGCGTCCCAGGGGAAGCGGGGTGAAAAGCGCAGATAGACCGCTGCCGCCAGCGCGAGAGTCATCAGGGTCAGATCCAGCAGCGGCCAGACCGCGCTGCGCAGCGCGGCGGAGAGCAGGGCAGCCAGGGCGCGCAGGCGAATCGCTACGATCAGGGTCCAGGAGGGGATCCAGGCGCTGTTTTTTCGAAAGTGCTTGTTGACAAAGAGGCGCATGGCCTCGTAGAAGAGGCGGCGCTGTTCAAAAGGGCTGCGTTTTGAGCTCTCGCCCTTGAAATGAATGATCCGAGTATCGGGCACATAGTAGATCTTCCAGCCCGCCGACAGGATGCGGAAGCAGTAATCGAGATCCTCTCCGTACATGAAGAAAGAGTCGTCGAGATAACCGACCTGATGGACCGCCTCGCGGCGCAGGAGCATGAAAGAGCCGGAGATCGCCTCCACCTCGCTGGTCTTGTCCTCGTCCAGGAAGGTGAGGTTGTATCGTCCGAAGAGCGGGCTCTTCGGAAAGAGGGCGGCCAGCCCGATGATTTTGGCAAAGGCGACCCAGGGCGTGGGGAAGCTTCTGCGGCAGGCCAGCTGCAGCGTGCCGTCCGGGTTGAGAATCTTGCAGCCGACCGCCCCGGCCTCGGGATGCCCGTTTAAAAAGCCGATCAGGGTTGAGAAGGTATCTTCCTGAACAATGGTATCTGGATTGATCAGGCAGATATAGCGTCCGGTCGCCTTTTCCAGCGCCAGGTTGTTGCCGCCGGCGAAGCCGAGGTTTTCGGCGCTGGCGATGAGGTGAACGCCGGGGAAGCGGCGGCGGACGAACTCGGCGCTGCCATCCATGGAGTTGTTGTCGACGACGAAAAGCTCATGGTCGATTCCTGCAACGGCGCGTTCGATGGAGATGAGCGCCTGCTCGAGGAATTCGCGCACATTATAGCTGACGATTATGATGCTCAGAGTCATGCACTGGCCATAGGTCGCATGCGGAAAATGATTATTAACAAACATACAAAAAAAGCGGCTGATTCGCAACTGAATAGTATGGCAAAATGAGCGCGATTCATTTTTCGCCGTCCACATAAAAAAAGGGCGGCAATAAGTTGCCGCCCGGATCAGTGTCCCCAAGGGGATTCGAACCCCTGTTACGGGATCGAAAATCCCGAGTCCTGACCCCTAGACGATGGGGACAAAATAACAGGTCAATAGGTGGAGGGTGAGTGACGGGACTTGAACCCGCGGCCACCAGGGCCACAACCTGGTGCTCTATCCAACTGAGCTACACCCACCGTGGCGATTTTTACTCAAGAGTGTTAATTTATGAATTTATTTATTTCAAATCAAGTGATTTTTATCGTGTGTGCGATAAATTCGCCATGGCCAGGTGAAAACGATCCGGATAGTTGGTTATGATTGAGTCTACGTTCAGCTCGATCATGCGCTCGATCTCTTCCACCCGGTTGACAGTCCATGCGCAGACCCGGATTCCCCGCGCATGGGCGACATCGATCCATTCGCCGGAGAGCAGGCTCTGTTCGACACTCCAGACGGGCCACCGGAAAAGCAGTTCATCGGGCGGCCAGGTGCTGGCGAAGATCAATCCCATCCTGATGCCGGGCAGGAGCGGAGCGAGGCTGAGCAGATTCCGGGGGTCGAAGGAGGTGCAGATGAGCCGCCCCGGATCCTCCACCCTTTCGAGGAGAGCGGCGGCCTTTTCCGCCAGCCGCACCGGTTCGCGGACTGTTTTGAGTTCGATATTAAGGCGCCAGCCGGGAGGGCCAAGCTGCAGTATATCCGCCAAAACGGGGATGCGCTCACCCGGAAAGGCGGGGTTGAACCAGCGGCCGGCTTCCAGTTTTTGCAGATCGCGCCAGAGGAACTGATCAACACGGCCGCTGCCGTTGGTCGTGCGCTGCAGGGTATCGTCATGAATGATGACGAGTTCGTCGTCCAGTGAGAGCTGCACATCCAGCTCGCTGCCGTCCGCTCCGAGCTCAATCGCCCGCCTGAAGGCCGCCAGGGTGAGTTCGGGAGCATGCCCTGAAGCTCCGCGGTGAGCGAGGAGGAGCGGCCGGTCGGCGAGGAAAAATTGTTCAGTCACACCAATTCCCTTCCGGGCGATGTTCTATTCTGCGATCAACTGAGCGACGGCCCGGTCCAGTTTCTCCTCCGAGGCGGGACCGGAGCCGATGGCATATTCGCGCACAATACCTTTTTTGTCGATCAGCACCATATGGGGGATGCCGTAGACTCCATAGGAGGTTTCATTGGCTGCGGCCTCCTCCCCCTCTGCGACGGCATAGGGAAAAGGGATCTGGTGGTGCTGCTTGAATTTGACAATCCATTCGAATTCATCGGCGGGAGCGATTCCGGTCAGGTTTTGTCCGAGCTGGTTAAAGCGGCCATAGTAGCGGGTCAAGCCGATGATGACCAGCCCCTTTTCATGGTACTCCCCGTAGAGCTTTTTGAGATGGGGGAACATCGCCCGGCATGGGCCGCACCAGGGAGCCCAAAAGTCGAGCAGGACCACTTTGCCCCGCAGCCCCTTCAGGTTCAGGGGTTGCGAATCGATCCATTTACCCGCCCGCCACTCGGCAGCAGGGGCATTGATGAGGTTGAAAAGGCTGGATTTGGCTGTGATGGCGCGCTGCAGCCGCGCTTCTGTATCGCCGCTCTTTTTCAGCTCCTCAAGCAGGCCGAGAGCGGCGGTTTTATCGCCCTTCTGGAAGAGCAGGTCGGCTTTTTCGATGATCAGGCTGCCGCGGGCATTCGCGGGCAGAGCGGCAATACCGGCATCGGCCGTAGCTATAGCTTTATCCAGTTGATTTTGTTCCTGATAGCCGTAGAGAAGATTGAGATAATAGTCACCGGCTTCGTCGCCCACGAGGAGTTTGAGTTTGTTATTGAAGAGTTGTTCCGCCCTGGCAACCTCGCCCTTCTGCACGTAGAGGTTGAAGAGCATGGCGAGGGGCTCCTTTTCAGCGCCGGCCGGAGCGTATTTTTCCAGCAGGATCAGAGCCGAATCGCTCTTGCCGGCGGCAAAGAAGAGGCGGGCGGCGGCGTGATAGTTCTCCCCGCCAACCTTGACAGGATTCACCCCGCTGATGTAGGAGAGAGCCTTTTCCCGGCGCGCGGTCCGCAGGCTGTCCATGTTGCGCAAGCCTGCCGCGCGCGCCTTGATGATCAGACTGTCCACTTCCACCGCCTTTTTATCCAGATCGACATAAGCCTCCTTCTGGCAGGCGAAGGCAAAGAGGGCCAGCAGTGCGAAAACAGCAGCAATGGTTCTTGTCATCATTTTCTCCAATGGTTGAGTCCTGGAGGTCTACTGCAGGCCGAGTTCCTGCAGCAGTGTATGGGCGCGCGAGACCTGTTCGAGAACCCAGAGTATGTAGCGCACATCGACGCCGATCGAGCGGCTGTAGGAGCTGCTCCAGGCATAATCGTTGATGGTGGCTTCAAAGGCGCGATCAAAATTGAGGCCGATCAGCTCACCGCGTCCATTGAGGACGGGGCTGCCGGAGTTGCCGCCGGTGGTATCCATATCATAGAGAATGTTCACCGGCACCTGTCCCAGATCAGGGTTGATATAGGGACCGGCGACGCTTCTGGCGCAGGCGTCAAGCAGGGCCCGGGGAGCATCGAAGGGCTCCTCCCCCCTGTTCTTCTCGATAATGCCGTCAAGGGTGGTGAAGGGGGCATAGTAGACAGCGTCGCGCGGGGCATAACCGCGGATATGGCCGTAGGTAAAACGGAGGGTGCCGTTGGCGTCGGGGATAAAGTCGTGGCCGTCAGCCGCCTGTTTGATATCCACGTAATCCGCCATCAGCTGTTCCAGCCTGGCGCTGCCGGCGCGCCGGGCCTCACGCTGAATCTGAAAATCGGGATAGAGACCGGCCGCCAGTTTAATGAAGGGGTCTCCGGTCTTGAGCAGTTCTGCGGAAGGCTTGCCGAAGAGCTGTAGCGCCCAGGCAGCCTCCTTGAGCCGGCTGCTGGCAAAAGCCTCATCGAGGAATTTGCCCAGTTTCCTGCCTTTGGGCAGCCGTGCGATGGCCGCGGGCTGCTGACCGGCGGGAAGGGCCTGCATTTTCTCGATGAGTTCACCAAGGAAGAGGCGTTCCCGCGGGAGATAAAAATCGGCGAGGGAGAGCGGCAGCCGTTCTCTGGTGCGGGTCAGGTTGCGCTCCATAAAGGGACTGTCGCGCTCAAGATCGGGCTTGGCCATCTCGACGGAAGATTGATAGAGGGTATAGGCGGTCGAGAGCAGCGCGGAGCTTCTCAGCAGGGCATCCATGAGCTTCTCGGATTCGAAACGGCTGGAGATATCCGCATAGTAGGCGGCGATCTCCGGCAGCACTGTGCTGCGGCTCTGGCGTGCCGTATCGGCGGCGATAAATTCCGCCAGCCGGACCTCCTCATGCCGTTTGCGCTCCACGAGGTTGAGGCGTTCGACGCCGAGCAGTTTGCCCTGGTAATTTTTCCAGGTATTGGCCAGGCCCTTGATCGGCGAGGCGAGTTTGAGGGCGACAGCGCGATCTGCTTTGCTCATCTCCTCCATGGTTTCGATCTGGTGGCCGTACCATTCGACGATCCAGGGCATGCGCAGCCCGCTTTCATACTCAAGATAGTGCGAGGTTGTATGCCGATAGGTCCGCCCGGGATAGCCGAGAATGAAGGCGAGGTCGCCCTCGCGGGCGCCTTTGGCGGCAATCGGCAGGTAGATGCGCGGGGAGTATGGGACATTTTCCGGGGCGTATTCCGCGGGACTGCCGTCGGGGGCCACATAAGCGCGCATGAGAGAGAAATCGCCGGTGTGGCGCGGCCAGACCCAGTTATCTTCTTCACCGCCAAAGTTGCCGATGCCGTGGGGTGGGGCATAAACCAGGCGGACATCAGTAAGATAGGTGTAGATAAAGAGCACATAGCTTTTGCCGGGGAACATCTCAGCGAGTTCGACGCGCTTGCCGGGATTTTCCTTTTCTGCAGCAGCGATCAATTCCTTGCTCTTCTGTTCCTTGGCTTTGGCTCTGGCGGCGAAATCGCCGGCTGCGGCCACCGCATCGAGGAGCTGCCGCGAGACATCCACATAGTCTTCAGTAATGCGCACGGTAAAGCCCCGGGCGGGGAACTCTGTGGCATGGGTGGCGGCATAAAAGCCATCGTGGAGATAGTCGTGCTCGGCGCTGCTGGCGCGCTGGATAGCGGAGAAGGCGCAGTGATGATTGGTGAGAATAAGCCCCTGCGGCGAAATAAAGGAGCCGGTGCAGCCGCCGATATTGATGATAGCGCCGGTGAGGCTGAGGCTGTCGGGATTGAAAATGGACCCGGCGGAAAGTTCAAAGCCGGCCTGGCGCAGGTCGAGTCTGTTCAGTTCACTCATGGGGAACATGCCCTCCTCGGCGAGGCCGAGTGAGGCGAGGAGGATCAGTAAAAGGGGGATTTTGGTCAGACGCATGACGGACTCCTGCTGGGAAAATGGCATAGGAATTGACAGCTCAAAGATAGAAAAAAAAGGGCAAAGAAGAAAGAAGAAAGTCGCGGGGGTGCAAAAATGGAACGGCCCCGGCCGTGGTGGCGGCTGGGGCCGAAAGCTGGTACAAGTTTTGTGGAGCATCGCCGGCTAAGGAGCTGTGCGCCCTTTTATTCGTTGCCCATGATGAACTCTTCCTTACGGATGCCGAGCTTTTTCATCTTGAAGCGCAAATTGGGCTCGGAAAGATGGAGCACCTGAGCGGCGCGCGACTGATTGCCGGCGAACCGGCGCAGGGCGCGTTCGATCATCTCCTTCTCGAGCTGCGCCACAGCGCGGTTGAGGCTCTGCAGTTCAACGCGCTGGAACTTTTCTGCCTCGTCGACAAAGGGAAGGGCCTCCATCAGCAGCATGCCTTCCGGGGAGGAGACCACAACGCTGCGGACAGCGTTCTCCATCTCCTTGACGTTGCCCGGCCAGGAGTATTTCAAGATCTGATGAAAGATCTCGAAGGGCATGGGTGGCACAGTGCGGCCGATTTTTCGGCAGAAATAATCGAGATAGAATTCAAAAAAGGCGACAATATCCTGTTTACGTTCCCGCAGGGAGGGCAGTTTGACGGTCATGGCGCTGAGGGTGAGATAGAGTTCCGAGTTAAAGATTCCCTCTTTGGCATATTCCTGCAGTTTGCCGGTGGCGGTGGAGATAATGCGGAATTCGGCGGCGATGGGCTCGGCGTGAGCCTGAAGCTGGAGGTATCCTCCCTGAGCGAAGCTCATCAGGCGAGCCTGCGATTCGCGGTCCAGGTATTCCAGATTCTGGACGATCAGCGTGCCGCGCAGTCCCTCTTCCGAGGAGTGTTCCTGCTGCTGGAGCAGGGACTGGATCTCCTGATCGAAGGTTTTGTTGAGTTTGGCGGCGTCGGTAATGAAAACGGGTGCTTTTTTGCGGGCGCTGTTATCGATGACAAGTTTGGCAATCAGCAGCTTTTCGGTGCCAGGTTCGCCGGTGATCAATACGGGTTGATCGCCCTTGGCGAGGATCGGAATGGAACGGCGGATCTGAAAGATCGCCGGAGAATGACCAATCAAATCCTCCTGGACGAGATATTCCTCCCAGAGCTTGCTCATAGGGTGCTTCCCTTAATATGCCAATGCATAAGGTGCCAATATCTAATAGAATCAGTGTGTTAGCCGTTCAGATGATGTCGGAGGCAAGGCAGAGTGGAGAGAGATTGTCACAAGAGTATTACACCTCTATCCCTCTTAATATTATCTCTTTTACGGTCAAAAAGCAAGCAAAAAATCATAAAAAGAAATAAATTTCGTAATAAAAAAAACCGGCCTGTCACGATGTAGATGTGACAAGCCGGTTCCTGTGAGGAGACACAGTTAAACTTGAACGCTTCAGACCGAGGAGGCGTAGTGCTGGAGTTTGATCCGGATGCGTCTGACCATTTCGGCCTGACGGCCCTGGATCGTGGCATTCTCGATCATGCCCAGGCAAATCTTCGCCTCCCTGGCGGTGACATTGAGAACGACAGTCCGGGATGAATCCTGAAAGAGAGCGACCTGCCGCGCGCCCTCGCGCAGTTTTGCCGACAGGTCAGCCAGTCCTTCTATGTCTGAGCCCTTGACGATGGTATGATCGAAAAGCGTGAGCATGCTCTCCATCTCCAGCCGGTTGAGCCGAAGGGACTTGTCCTGAGCGATGTTGACACTGAGGCTCAGGAAAAAGAGAAAAGTCATCATGGCCAGCAGGGCAAAAAAGTGTTTCATCCAGCCTCCTGTCGGATCTACACAATCCTTGCAGCGACACTAATCCTGATGCAAGCTGTGTGCCAACATTTAGAGGCATCTTTTGTGCCTGGCTCTCCCCTGCCGGGGGGACAAGCTGTGGTCCTGAAGCCACAACCAACCCTGCGCATGGGGCATCTCCTCCCCACTATCTCCAGGAGCCGGGATTACCTTTCCCTGCGCTTCTTCTCGCGCATGATGGCGAACTGCCTTCTGGCGAATTCCCAGGTTCCGCGCCGTTTCCCCCAGATCGCAGGTTCCAGCTGCTGCTCCGTCAGCAGGCGTTTCAGGGTCAGGACGGGCTCATCGGGATCCATTTCACCGGTGATCATGCAGCCATAGCGTCCGAACGAGCGTTCTTCGCCCTGGAAGGGGAGCGGATCGGAGCCTGCGAGAATGCGCCAGCCCTCACTCACGGCCTTGCGCATGAGGTCGGGTTCACTCCAGAAAGTGGGGCGCATGGCGCTGTCGCCTATGAAGAGGCCCGGCCGCGGCGGTTGTGCGAGCAGTGATTGCACGATGGTCTTGCGTCGTCCTGACCATTTCCCGGGCGCCCAGTTGATGGTGACCAGAGCGCCGGCTTCAAGCGCCTGGTCGATGAGAGCTGAGGTTTCCAGCTCCCGGTCGGGGAGTCTCAACCGTGAGGCGAGAGTGCCGATTTCGAGTCCATCCGCGCTGACCACCTGCCGCCCTGCGATGATATAAAGGACGATGCGTTCGCCGAGCTGAACGCGCAGAGCTTCCTGCTCCCGGGTCGGGATGATGTGATAGATCCCGACTCTGACGCTCTCCTGCAGCTGGGTAAATGCGGAACAGTCGGTGCGCTCCGTCAGGAGCCATATCTTGGCGGTCTCTTTTTCCGGCCTGGCGGAATCCATATTCGACAGGCTGAAGGCGATGGCCTGGTTCAGATCAGCCTGCGGATAGAGGTGAATATGGGCATCGATGATCAGGGTTTTCTCAGACATGGCTCCTCACATTCCTGAGGCGGCCTCCTGAACCCGGCTTTCGGGCAGGAGAGCTCAACCTCCCGCACAAGAGAGTATCTTATTTCGTTGATGACCATTCATGGGCGCCTTGCGACGGCACCGAGATATAGATAGCGGGTTCCAGGCCGGTTCTGCTCCGGTAGAGGGTGCCGATCTCCCTGCAGAAAGAGTCAACGGCGCTGCGTTCCACAAGGTTGACGGTGCAGCCGCCGAATCCCCCGCCGGTCATGCGGGCGCCGAGGCAGTCGGGTATTCCTCTGGCGATCCCGACCATGAGGTCGAGTTCCTCGCAGCTGACCTGATAATCGTCGCGCAGGCTGTCGTGGGAGGCATTCATCAGGCTGCCAAAGTGGTGCAGATCGCCGCTGCGCAGGCTGCGGATCGACTCGAGCACCCTTTCGTTTTCGCTGATGACGTGGCGGCAGCGTTTTCTGACGGTCTCGTCGAGTTCGCCTTCCACCCGGGTGAATTGTTCGAGGTCAAGGTCGCGCAGAGCCCTGATGGCGGGCCAGTGCTTCTGCATGCGCTGCACACCCTCCTCACACTCCCGGCGGCGGTTGTTGTACTCTGATGCCCCGAGCTCATGTTTGACCATGGTGTTGCAGACCACGATCCGGGAATGATCTGAGGGCAGGGGAACGAGTTGATACTCGAGCGACCGGCAGTCGAGGAAGAGGGCATGATCTTGTGCGCCATGGACCGCGATGAACTGGTCCATGATGCCGCAATTCATGCCGACGAACTGATTCTCGGCCGCCTGTCCCAGCCGGGCGAGCTCTTCGCCGGGAAGATGGCTGTCGGCCAGACTGAGGAAAGCGAGGGCGCTGGAGATCTCCAGTGCGGCCGATGAGCTGAGGCCTGAGCCGACCGGCACATCGCTGTAGAGAAAGAGGTCTGCGCCCGGAAGCCTCACGCCCCGCTTTTCAAGCTGGCTGGCGATGCCGGCGACATAATCGCTCCAGTGACCGCGACGTGCAAGGGTGTCGAGGTGAAGGGTGGTCTCCTCCTCCATGTTGGCCGAATACGCCCGCACCTTGCGATCATCACGCGGTGCGACGGCCACCGTGGTATAGCGGTCAAGAGCCATGGGAAAAACATAGCCATCATTGTAATCGGTGTGTTCGCCGATGAGATTGACCCTTCCGGGCGCCCGGAAAAGGCGCGGCGTGGAACCGAAACGGTGCTGAAAAGCCTGTAATATTTCAGGGCATGTCATGTAAAATAGTCCTCTGAAAGAGAGCAGACGAGGCGATCCGGATGAGCGAAAATTGGTGCGCTTCGCCTCGTCTGCCCGGTACGATGATCACGCTTTCCGATGCTCGATCCAGGAGGGAATCAGGAAGAGCAGTCCGGCTACCAGCATGATAGCGCCCCACCAGAGGGAGGGGTTCAGACTGGCAAGACGGGTTTGGGTTTCCGGAGCGAAGATATAATAGATACCCATGGAAACGATGATCAACCCGAGGACGGTGAGCATGACGCCGACGAAGAACCATATGGAGTACATTTTATTGCTGGACATACGCGCTCCTTATCGAATGTAGACTGCCTGCGACGGGCAGCGAAGAACCGGATTTACCAGAAGTAGATATTGAGAATCACGAAAACCACAGCCGCGATGATGGCGATATTCCTGGGCTTGCTGTGCCAGGAAATTGCGCCTTCGTGTTCGACAGTGGTAAACCCCTTCACCAGGCCGACCAGTTCAGCGTCCGGCTTGGGTTTGGTGAAGAACGAGATGATCACTGTGGCGATAGCGCAGACCGACCATGCCCAGGCCGCTTGCGAGAGGTTGCGGGACATGTCGGAGATCGCAGTGACCGGCGCGTTGCTGAAAGTGATGAGATTGACCATTCCTGCGGAAAGAAAGTCCATTTTGAAGCCCAGGAAGATGGTGAAAGAGGTGACCATGCCCAGGATGAGGCCCCAGAAAGCGCCGCTGGGGGAGGTCCGTTTCCAGAACATGCCGAGGAGCATGGTGGCGAACAGGGGTGCATTGACCCAGCTGAAAATGGCCTGAATATAATCCATGATGGTGTTGAACTGCATGGCCAGGTAGGCGGTCGCGACAGAGAGGAAAATGCCGGCCACGGTGGCGATGCGGCCCATCCAGACCAGATGAGCATCGCTGGCGTTTTTGTTAAAGAGAACGCGATAGATGTCATAGGTCCAGACAGTATTGAAGGCGGAGACATTGCCGGCTTGACCGGCCATAAAACCGGCGAGGAGGGCGGTGATGCCGAGTCCGACCAGGCCCTGTGGATAGTAGCGGGCGATGAGCAGCGGCAGCGCTGTATCGTTCCAGGGTTCGCCGGTCACGGGGTGCGCCAGCAGCTTAAAGTCGGTGCCCGCCATCTGGGTGAGTTTGTAGGCGACGAGGCCGG
>Ga0116148_1002577_pt1 | contig 17692 bp, 15 predicted proteins | sample AD_UKC055_MetaG_FD_89786 | JGI IMG/M metagenome (GOLD analysis project Ga0116148, IMG submission 89786) | Active sludge microbial communities of municipal wastewater-treating anaerobic digesters from USA - AD_UKC055_MetaG | ecosystem: Engineered > Bioreactor > Anaerobic > Digestate | place: USA... | reverse complement strand
CCGCCGCCGGCACGCGAAGGTCGTCCACCAGGCGCGTGGGCAGCGGCGCGGCATTGTGGTCCAGCAGCCACAGCGCCCCGCCCGCCGCCGAGAGCATCCCCGAGACCGCCAGCACCCAGAACATCTGCCACGTGCCGGAGATTCGGAACCCCTCAGCCCGGTGCGAATTGATGAACATCAGGCTGACCATGATGAGCGTGTACAGCCCCCCCGTCAGCACCATGCGAGTGAAGGGCAGGGGCAGGTAGACCATGTGCGGCGTGGTGTCGTCCGGAGCGTCGGCGTCGGGCTGTTCGCTGGAAGGCTGGGACAGCCGCCAGCCCTCGAAGGTGCCTCGGGGCAGTTCCACCTGCCTGGCCCCGCCGCGCGGGCCGGACTCCTGGGGGCCTTCGATCGCAACCGGCACCGCCAAGGGCAGGAGTTGGACCAGCAGGACGGCCGTGGCCAGCGTCACCACCGGGCTGGGCAGCCGCAGCAGGGCCGACAGCGCCCCGTGCATCGCCCCCACCGCCAGCCCCGCCATCGCCCCCGAAGCCAGCGCCAGGGCCGGCGTCACGCCGTGGCGAATGAGCAGGGCCGCTACCAGCCCCCCCAGGCCCGACACCGTCCAGACGCTCAGGTCGATCGCCCCGCGCCGCAAGGCCAGCGCGAAGCCCATCGCCATCAGCAGATACGCTCCGATGGTCTGCGAGGCCACCTCCGGCACCATGTCCAGCAGCGTCGCGATCGAGCCGGTCTCCAGGACCGGCCGCAGCGGCTGGTACAGCAACAGGGCGGCCAGGACCGCCAGCATCGCCGCCGTCAGCAGGTCCCGGGTTACCGCATTGCCCGTCACAACCGGGCGGACTTTTTCTTCCAACCACACGAGCAGTCTCTCTCCGCTTCCCGCCCGCCGCCGCGAGCATGAAAGGTAGTATCTTCTCATTTCGGACCGCCTTTTGCAACGCCCCACCGCCGAAGATGCGAGGAAGACCGGAGACTCGCGCCGCCGGCTTCCCCCAACCGGGTCCTGGGACGACCGGTTTTGTATTGCGATCAGGGAAGAATACCGATATAATGCCTGGAGCATTGGGAGAGGAAGGAACTCGTGCTTCGCAAGCCCACAATCCGGTTGCTCTTGATGGCCTTATTGGCCGTCTCCTTGCCGCGCGTGCTGCACGCGGGCGGACGGACGTGGGCCATGTATGCACCGGGCGAGTCCGCACTGGTTGCGTCCTGCGCCTTGGATGTCGAAGGCGTCCTGGGCGAAGCGGACAGTCTCGACTGGGACGACCGCACCCGCAACGGATGGGTCCCCCAGTTGCCCCTCGCCGATGATCGCCCCACCGGTCGTTTGTCGCTTCCCGGCGAAGACCCCGGCGGGCAGGCCAGTTCCGACTGGTCCCTCTTCCGCCAGGGCAGTCTTCTGACGGCCTGATCCACCCCGGCCCGGCCCTCGCCGGCCATCCTGCCGACCCGGCAGTCTCCTACGTAAGCGAACATCACCCCGCGCCACCAGAAAGCGGCGGCACCCCAAGCAGAATCGGACATGACCACAATGGACACCAGTACAGGCGACCCTCTCCAGCAGGTGCAGTCCCTGTTGGACCAGGACAAGCCCCAGGACGCCCTGGACTACCTGAATCACCAATGCAACGGCAAGGCGTGCTTCCACAACGCCCGAGCCGTCTGCCAGATGCGCCTGGGCAATGCGCCGCAGGCCGTCCGGATCCTTCGTCCCCTTGTCTATCCCGACGGGGCGGGCAAGTCCCCTGCCGATCAGCCCCTTTACCAGGCCAACCTGGCCGCTGCCCTGATGGCGGAAGGACGGCTGGTCGCCGCGAACATCGTTCTCAAGCAGGTGCGGGAGAAGGCCCACCCGGCCGTGCGGAAAGTCCGGGACGTCCTGGACGCCTGGAAGAAGACGCTGGGCGTGGGCGAGCGACTCGTCTTCTGGCTGGGAGTGGAGTTGGGCATCCCGTGCCCGGTTCCGATCCGGCCGGGGAGCCTGGCCTAGCCGTCCGTTGAAAAAGTGGCACGGGCCAGACGCCCATGCCACGTTGGGCGGCCCTTTTGACCGGGCTGCTGGCCCAGGGCGGTGAATCTCTGACCCGTTGGAAGGCTTTCGCTTGATTAGGCGGACCCGGGCGGGACTAGAATGTCACAGAAGACAAGGCAGTCCATCGCTCGCCCGGCAGCCCTCCGGCAGGCCGGGAAAGCCAACAGACGGGAGCAAAGAGATGAACCTGAACGAATACTTCGAGAGCAATAATCGCGGCACGGGCGTGCTGGCCACCTCGGACAACGAAGGCCGCGTCGACGCCGCCATCTACGCCAGACCCCACGTCGTGGACGACCAGACCCTGGCGTTCATCATGGACGACCGCCAGAGCTACCACAATGTCGCCCAGAACCCGCACGCCGCCTTCCTGTTTCGAGAGGCAGCCGACGGTTACCAGGGCAAGAGGCTGCACCTGACCCGGACCCGGGAAGAGAACGACCCGCAGAAGATCCTCCACCTGCGCCGTCGCACCACGCCCGATGAATGCCAGCAACTCGATGGCAAGAGGCTGGTCTTCTTCCACGTGGACAAGGTCCGCCCGCTGGTCGGCGACTGAGGCTACTCTTCCAGGAACGCCACCAGGCTCGTCTCGCGCTGGGGGACGACCCTGTAGCCGATCGAGTCCTGGAGGCGACGCAGAGCGGCGCCTCGGGCGTGCGGCAGCAGGGCAGTCACATACGTCGCCCCGCTCGAGCCCAACGAACGCTGATACATCTTCACTAGTCGTTCGCGGACGGCCCACAGGGACGGCGGGAACACGATCTGCTTGAGTTCCACGTCGATGATGAAGCGGTCGCTGTCGCCCAGGTAGTCGAGGAAACGGCTGTCGATGGCGGCGCGGATGGTCTGGGCATCGAAGGGCGCGTCGGGCAGGCCGGCCTCGTTCTGCCGGACGGACGGGGCGGCGACGGCCGTACGCCAGTCGCTGTCGGCGGCCAGGATCGAATCGACGTCCGCCAGGCGCATCATTCGCCCGTCCAGGGGAAACGCCCTCAGCTCCAGGCAGCGGCGGGTGATCTTGTCGGGGCAGTCGTCCAGGAGAGTAAGCTTCAGAGACCAGGCGGCCCGGGCATTATACCAGTAGGCCAGCCGGTCCTCGCGGGTGGGCAGGAGAGTCGGCGTAACGGTGGGCCCGGTCACCGCCAGGCGGGCGAGCTGCGCATCCAACCTGGCCCGGCTGCCGCGGATGGCCTCTTCGACCACCTTCCCCTCACGAACGCCGCTCTTGAGCACGGCGGCCAGGTCGTCGTATCGTATGGCGGGCTCGACACCCGCCGTCGCCAGCTCGATCGGTGCGTGCCCGCCACCGGCGCAGCCGATAGCCGCCAGCGACCAGCCGCACAAGAGGACTACCATGGATCGGACGACCATGCGATGATTGTATAGTGGGACAATCGCCGATGGCAAACAGGAACCAGGCCGACAACTCGCCGAAGCCCCCGTACGGGCCGGCTCCCCGCGTGCGCCGACGCGAACCGCGATCTGGTACGACAGACGCCTCGCCTGTCGGCTCCTCGCCCGGCCCCGCGCGCCGGCGCGTGCTACGCCGGCTGGCCGTGAGCCTGCTGGCAATGGGCCTGCTGGGGACGGTTTGCTGGGCATGGGTCGTGCCCGTTCTGATCCGCTCGGAGATCCAGCGTCAAGTGGACAAGGTGTGGCGGGGGCAGGTGCGGATCGGATCGCTGGACCTGGACTTGAACGGAACGTTGGTCCTTCGCGACGCGCAACTGCTGGACGGGGGGGGCCGCCAATGGCTCCGCCTGGACCAGGCGAGCGTCGAACTGGGCGACTGGCCCAGCCTCCGGCCCACCATTCGCCGCGTTCGGGCCCGCAAGGTGGACGTAGCCGTCCATTTCGACGGCGAAACACCGATCCTGCCGGTCCAGCCGACCCGCGACCACGTGGACCTCCTGGACAACCTGGAGAGCGTGGAAGCCACCCAGATTGCGCTGGCGCTCAATGACGACTCCGGCAAGCTCGAGCAGTGCGACGACTTCTCCGTCAGTCTGCACCGAACAGGCGGAAAGTATGAAGTAGCCATTCACAGGCCGCCTTCGTCGCCGGGGGAGATCTCGATCCTCGCCCAGATCGACCCCGCGACGCTGGAGGCCGCGATGCGGGTCTTCGCCTCACTGGATGTCCGGCCCCGCTATGGACAGATGCTGCTGGCCGCCGTGAACGCGTCGGAGGTGGACTCGGCCCAGGGGCATGTCCACGCGGACCTGTCGGTCAACGGGCGGCTGGACCAGCCCCTCTCGCTGAAGGCCGAGGGCACGCTGACCCTGGGCGACTGGCGAATGAGTTCGCGGGGCAGCGCGGTGGTGGATGACCTGGACTTGGACATCCGCGTGGACGGGCTCGCGGGCCAGGTTGTGCAGGGCGGGCTGGAGGCCGGGCCGTGGGCGGTCCAGGTCAACAGCATCCGCTTCTCGTTCGATCGGGCCAACCAGTCCCTGTTGCTGGACCTGGCCCTGAGCAGCCGCTGGCAGACGGACCAGATGAGCACGTTCTGGCGCCAGTTGATGGCCGACGTGGAAGGCAGCGGCCAGGTGGAGCTAGCCGGTCCGTTGCGGCTGTCGTTGGACACCGGGGAGCTTCTGGAGGCCGATCTGAAGGGGCGGGTCCAGGCCAGGACGCTGTCGGTCCCGCTTCGCCCGCCGCTGGTGCTTTCGGACCTGGAGAGCGAGGTGTCCGTGCGCCCCGCGATGGTCCGCCTTCGGGGGGTGTCGGGGCGAGTCTGGGGCGGACGGCTGGAAGGGGCGGCCGGCGCCACGTGGGGAACGCCGACGACGCAACCGCTCCGCCCGCCGGCGCCGAGCGGCCGGACCCAGCCCGCACGGACCCGCCTGGACGACGTGGTGTTCAGCGGCGACGTGATCCTGACCAACGTTGACATGGCGGAGGTCACCCGCCAGTTCCAGGGGCACGACCCGTCGAGACAGGGACGGGCGTCGGCCAGCGGCAAGCTGAGCATCCGCGGACTGGACGTCAAGAGCCTGGGCGGCAAGGTGGCGGTCTACATGGACGACGTGGAAGCCTTCCGCCTGCCGGTGCTGTCGCAGATTCTCACGTTCCTGAAGGTCCAGAAAGAGACGTCCGATTTCCACGGCACGTTCGACATGCAGGGGCTGACGGCCACCATCGAACGGGCCAGGCTGGCCAATCGCCTGTCGGCCCTGGAGGTCGAGCCCGGCGGCACGATCGATCTGGGCCAGGGGCGGATGGACTTCTACCTTGTGGCTGTGCCTCTGTCCACGGTGCGCGACCTTCTGCTGAAGATCCCGCTGGTGAACCTGCTGGTGAACCTCCAGGACAAGCTCACGCGACTGCTGGTCAGGGGCCAGTGGGACGACCCCCCGTCGAAGCTACTGAGCGTCCAGCCGATTCGCAACGTCGGGGAAGGCACGCTGACGTTCTTCCGCGACGTGGCCCGCAGCGGCGGGCAGATCGGCGGCGACGTGCTCAACACCCTGCGCAGCATCATCGAACTGCCGTTCGGCAAGCCCAGGAAGGAACAACCGGTCGAGGAACCGTGACGGGCGCCGGTGCTCCGTGCGGACCCACGGGCCTCCCGGGCGGGCTTTCGTGCGGGATACGCACCGCCCTTACGTTTGACTGGGTGAACACGAGGTGACGATGATCAAGATGAAGTACGTGTGCCTTCTGACGCCCTTGCTGGCCTGCGCATCATACGCAGCCGCAGGCGACGTGGTCTGGCTGGAGGCCGAGCGGTTCGACAACCTGGGCGGGTGGGTCAACGACGCCCAGTTCCTGGACCTCATGGGCTCGCCCTGCTTGTTGGCCGCCGGCATGGGCACGCCCGTCGCCGACGCCACCACGCGCACGACCCTTCCGGCCGGCACGTACCGCCTGTGGGTCCGCTCGAAGGACTGGTTCCCCTCGCACCACCCGGGGCGATTCCAGGTCCTGCTCAACGGCAAGACGGCGGGCGCGACGTTCGGTCAGTCGGGCCGGGCGGGCTGGCTCTGGGAAGACGGCGGGAGCCTCGAACTGTCGGGCGAGGTGACGGTCTCCCTGCACGACTTGACCGGCTACTACGGGCGATGCGACGCGGTTGTGCTCAGCCGCAGCGCCGCCTGGCGACCGCAGGACGAGCCTCGCGCCCTCGCCGGCCTGCGCCACCAGTACGGCGGCCTCAGCCCGAACGTCCGGGAGATGCCCGCCAGCGACGTGGTGGTCATAGGCGGCGGGCTGGCGGGATGCACGGCCGCGGTGGCCGCGGCGCGAAACGGCGCTGTCGTGACGCTGCTTCAGAACCGCCCGATCCTGGGCGGCAACGCCAGCACGGAGATTCTTGTCCCGCCGGTGGGCGTCTGGCCGCACATGAAGCGATCGCCCCTGGACCCGCGCGAGACGGGCCTGGTCGAGGAGTTCCGCACGACCGGCAATCAGCAGGTCAGCGAGGGCAAGTTGTACACGCAGCGCCTGACGCGCTGGGTGCGGGCCGAGCCGGACATCCGCCTGCACCTGAACACGCACGCGACGGCGGCCGAGATGGACAAAAGCTCCCCGCGCCGCATCGCGGGCGTCCTGGCGGTGGACGTGACGACGGGCCGGCGGATGCGCTTCCCCGCCCGCCTGGTGATAGATTGCTCCGGCGACTCGGTGGTTGCCCTCTCCGCCGGCGCGGAGTTTCGCCAGGGCAAGGAGAGCAAGGCCCAGCACAACGAGCCGTGGGCGCCGGACCAGCCCAGCAGCGAAACCATGGGCAACAGCCTGAAGTACTTCCACCAGGACGCGGGCTCGCCCCAGCCGTTCGAGGCCCCGGACTGGATCTTCCGGTTCGACGACTGCGGCGACTTCGCCCCGGGTCGTCACCCGCCTCTGGTCCGCGACGTGGGCTACCAGTGGATGCTCGAACTGGGCGGCAAGCGGGACACCTTCGCCGACGCCGAGGAGATCCGCGACGACATCCTGCGGCTGATCTTCGGCCTGTGGGACCACGCCAAGAACCGCTGCCCCACTCTCAAGGATCGCCTGGTCAACCACCGTCTGGTGTGGGTCGGCCACGTCGCCGGCAAACGCGAGAACCGCCGGCTCATCGGCGACTGCATCCTGACGCAGAACGACATCGTCAAGCAGACGCTCTTCCCCGATCGCGTGGCCTACGGCGGATGGGTCGTGGACGACCATCACTCGGCCGGGTTCTTCCACAAGGGCACGTTCGGCCGCCATCAGGACGACCGCTCGCAAGCGGCGTTCGGCACGCAGTTCGCCATTCCCTTCGGCTGCCTGTACTCGCGCAACGTGGACAACCTGATGATGGCCGGGCGGAACATCTCGGCGACCCATCTGGCCATGGCCGACACGCGGGTGATGATGACCACCGCGCTGATGGGTCACGCGGCCGGCACGGCGGCGGGCCTGTGCAAGCAGTTCCAGGTGCCGCCCCGGGAGTTGGCACAGAAGCACATCGCCCTGTTGCAGCAGCAACTGCTCAAGGAAGGCGCCTACCTGATCGACCTGCCCGCGGAGGACCCGCGCGACCTGGCCCGCCGGGCCAAGGCGTCCGCGTCGAGCGAGGGGCGCGACGGCGAGCAGGTGCTGTCGGCGGGGAACGTTACCGACGGGTACGGCCGGGCGGAGGGCACGCGGCTGCATGCGTGGGCGCCGGCGAGCGACGCGACAGGGCCCCACTGGGTCCAACTGGCGTGGGAGCGCTGCGTCGCGTTCAACGTGGTGCACGTGAACTTTCAGACGGCCGCCCGCGCCCCGCGGGAGTTCGCCGTGGAGGCCTGGCAGGACGATGCGTGGAAGACGCTGACTCGCGTGAGCGACAATCGCCATCGCCGCCACGTCCTGGCGGTCGCCGACGCGAATGCGCGCGTCGAGAGCGACAGGCTGCGGGTAGTGACGCCCCGCCCGGCGGCTGTCTGCGAGATCCGCGTGTACCTCGAGCCGCCCGACGCGGTCCAGACCGCTCGTCGGGCGCACGAGGTGATGAGGCAGCGCGACGCCGGGCCGTTCCTGCCGTGGGAGATCCCCGTGGCCACCGCCCGGCCCGTGCCGCCGCAACCCCTGGACCCCGGCAAGCGCGTCGAGGGGGCCATCTCGTTGGAGCAGGCGGCTGGGCGGTTCGGTGGGACCTTCCTGGACGACGCGCAGGGCGTCGCGGCCGGCCACTGGGCGCAGTCCACCTGGGGCAAGACGTACATCGGCGAAGGCTACGCTCACGACGCCAATGCCGACAAGGCGGGTAAGTCGCTCCGCTTCGATCTGGACATGATCAAGCCGGGACGCTACGAACTCCGCCTGGCGTACTCGGCCTTCACCAACCGCGCAAGCAACGTCGCGGTGACGATCACCACGCCCGATGGCCCGAAGACCGTGCGGATCGACCAGCGCAAGCCGCCCAGGATCGACGGCCTGCTCCAGCCCCTGGGCACGTTCGAGTTGGACGCCAAGTCACGCGTCACCATCACCGCGGCCGGAACCGACGGATACGTGGTGGTCGATGCGTTGCAGATAGTGCCCGGCAGCCCGTAGTCAGTAGTTGATCCGGGCTTTGTATGTCGGCCGCTATTGCTTGCGGCTTCGCAAAGCGTCGCGATTCGGGCCACTGGCCACTCGCTACCGGCTCCCGGCTCCCGGCTGTTATCAGCGGGTGTTCTGCAACTCCCATATCCGCCCGTCGGCGGTGACGACGAAGAGGTTCTGCCTGGGCCGCTTGGTGGTCTTGAGGACTTGTCCGGGCGCTGCCGCCGACACCTGGTCCACGCGGAACGGGAAGGGCTTGGTCCACTTGATCGGCCGGTCCGGGCGGGAGTGAAACTGCTTGTGCAGGAAGGCGTTGATCAGGAAGCACCCGTAGCCGCGGTTGACCAGCGTGATGCCGCCGGTCTCGGTGATCACGACCAGGTCCGTTCGCGTGTCGCCGTCGTAGTCGAAGGCGGCCGCCAGCAGCACCTTCATGGCCCCCAGGTCCTTGTAGATGCTCAGGGGCGCACCGCTGAGGCGCTCGAAATCGGCGGGCGGACTCGCGGACGGGCCCACGCCGTAGCGGGTGATGCGCCCCTCGCCCAGGACCAGCACGTGCGGCTCGCCGTTGTCGCCCCAGGCGGCGGAGAAGATCGCCGCCGCCGGCTCGGTCTTCTGCGTCCACAACGTCCACGAGACGACGGGCCAGGGCGGGCCCACCAGGCCCGGGTTCTCGGCCAGCAACAGCTTGCCCGTCTTGAGCAGCACCAGCACGTCCGGTTTCCCGTCGCCGGTCGCGTCGGCCAGCGCCGCCGCCAGCCAGCCGGCCTCGTCATCCAGGTCCAGGGGCGGACCTATGGCGGTGAACCGCTGCCCGCGGTTGAGCCAGATCGTCCGCCCCACCAGGGCGTCGACCTTGCCATCGCCGTCCACGTCCGCGGCCGCGCAGAAGGCCGCCTTGGCCGCGACCAGGCCCCACGCGGCGGTGACGTCGCGAACGCCGTTGTCGCTCGACAGCAGCAGCTTTGGCCCGGCGCGACCGGCCGCCAGCAGGTCCAGGCGCGAGTCGGCGTCGAAGTCGGCCGACGCCAGGCACGTCACGCCGGCGGCTGTCTGGCCGATGACGCGGGCCAGGCCGTCGGTGAAGGCCTCGTGACTCACGCCGTCTCGGAAGGTTCGCTGCCCGGCCTTGATGTCCTGCACCACGCGGGCCAGCGCAGCCGTTCGCCCGGGGAACGTCCTGGCGGCCTCGTGGGGCCCAGCCGTCCGCCACAGCGAGCCGTCCCCCCCCGCCGGCAGGGCCAGCAGCCACCGGTCGTCCAGATGCACCAGCATCTTCGCCCCGGGCCCGTGACCGTTGATGAACGCCACCACGGGCTGATCCGGTCGCACCGCGGCAGCCAGGTCAGCCGGGGCGGCGAGTTGGAGTCTCAGCCGTGCCGGCGCCTGCCCCTTGAGCAACTCGCTCACCGCCAACTCCGCCAGGGGCGATGCCGCCTGCACGTCGGCGACCCGGGCGATCAGCACGGTCTGCGCCGACGCGTACACTTTCGACAGGGGCAGGTCCACCTTGATGACCGCCCCAATCGGCCCGGCCGTCCCCAGTGTCACCGCCAGCACCGCCAGAACGCAAGATGATCGCTTCATGGACCGATTCCTTTGTATGGAGGGCGTTGCCGGACACGCCCGGACGCAGCATCACGGCAAATTGTATCGTATGATCATGATGGAGGGATAGGAGCCATGCGCAGTCTCTTGAAATTGGGAGTATTCGCGGTGTTCGCCGCGGCGCTGGTGATGGCTGGACGCCAGTTCTGGGCATCGCTGGACTCGAAGGCCGTCGGGCGGTCGTTCAACTCGCCGGACGGGCGTTATGCGCTGGTGGCCATGAACCACGAGGGCAAGACGCTGCTGGGCCAACCCAAGCAGTGGTATGAATTCCAGGTCATCGACCAGAGCACCGGAAAGGTCATCAGGCAGGCCGAGGTCGACACGGGCCCGGGCATCCCCTGGGCGGATCTGCGAGTCGACGGACAGGTGGTCTGGGGCCCCGGCCCCAAGCGCGTCGTGATCTACCTGGGCAAAGAGATCATCTGGCGAAACGGGATATGACAGCCAAACAGCAAAGGGCGGCGGGTCTGTCGACCACACCGCCCATTGCATCGGTTTGACCGTTCTCGCGCCAATGATCTTGCGGACCTGCGAGCGGAAGCGGGCTCTCCATTCCGCAATCCGCGTTCCGCAATCGCTTATCCTTCGACGTTCAACGTCATCAGGAACTCGGCGTTGGTCTTGTACTTCTGAAGCCGGCTGATGAGCAGTTCCATGGCGTCGACGGGCTGCATGTCGGCCAGGGCCTTGCGGAGGCGCTGGACAAGCTTGAGCTCCATCGGGTCCAGCAGCAGTTCTTCCTTTCGCGAGCCGGAGCGGCTGATGTCGATGGCGGGCCAGATGCGCCGGTCGACCAGGCGGCGGTCCAGGTGCAGTTCGCTGTTGCCGGTGCCCTTGAACTCCTCGAAGATGACCTCGTCCATTCGGCTGCCCGTGTCTACCAGGGCCGTGCCGATGACCGTGAGGCTGCCGCCCTCCTCGACACAGCGGGCGGCCCCGAAGAACCGCTTGGGCGACTGAAGCGCGCTGGCGTCGACGCCGCCGGTGAGGATCTTGCCGCTGTGCGGGGCCTCGGCGTTGTACGCGCGGGCCAGGCGGGTGATGCTGTCCAGCAGGATCACCACGTTCTTGCCGTACTCGACCATGCGCTTGGCCTTGGCGTTGACCATCTCGGCGATCTGGATGTGCCGGCTGGCGGGCTCGTCGAAGGTCGAGGAGACGACCTCGGCCTTGGTGTTGCGCTGCATGTCGGTCACTTCCTCGGGGCGCTCGTCGATCAGCAGGATAATGACGTAGGCGTCGGGGTGGTTGGCGGTGACCGCGTTGGCGATCTTCTGGAGCAGGATGGTCTTGCCCGTTCGCGGCGGGGCGACGATGAGCATGCGCTGCCCGAACCCGATCGGCGTGACCAGGTTGACCACCCGCATGTTGATCTCCTTGGGGATGGTCTCCAGGAAGATCCGCTTGTCGGGGTGGGTGGGCGTGAGGTCCTCGAAGTTGACGATCCCGCCGAGTTTGTCGGGCTCCTCGAAGTTGATCGCTTCCACCCGCAGCAGGGCGAAGTACTTCTCCGACTCCTTGGGCGGGCGGATCTGCCCGGCCACGATGTTGCCCGCCTGCAACCCGAAGCGCCGGATCTGGCTGGGCGAGACGTAGATGTCGTCGGGGCTGGGCAGGTAGTTGTAGTCGGGGCTGCGGAGGAAGCCGAACCCGTCGGGCAGAATCTCCAGCACGCCCTCGCCGTACATCAGCCCGTTCTTCTGGATGCGGGCCTTGATGATCTGGAAGACCAGGTCCTGCTTGCTCAGCCCGGCGTACTCGTCGATCTCTTCCTGCTTGGCCACCTCGTGCAGCTCGGCGACGGTCATCTTCTGCAGGTCGGTGATGTGAACCTGTCCGCGCTTGACCTTCTCGTACTTGGCGTGCATCTCGCGGTCGAACTCGGCCATGCCCGCCTCGGGGCTCTCGTCGGCCCGCTCCTCGCTTGCCGGCTCGCTCCCGGGCTCCGCCCGGGCGGGGGCTTCTTCCTGGCTGCCGGGCTCGTCGGCGGCCTGCTCGGCCCGGGACGGCGCAGCCTCTTCGACGGCGACGACGGCCTGCTCGACCGGCGCCGGCTCGGCGGCTTCGGCGGGCGGCTGGTGTTCGGTGTCGGCGCCGGCCTGGACGGCTGGCGTTTCCTCGGCCGGAGAGGTCTCGGCCGGGTCGGCCTGGGGCGCCAGCTCCTGCACTACGGCCTGGTCGCTCGTCGCCGGCGCCGCCTTCTTGCTCCGGGTGCGCTTGACGGTCTTGGTCGCGGTTTTCTTGGTTGTCTTCTTTGCAGCTTTTGCCATATTTGGCCTCCACGTTATGCCGGATCCGTCTGCGGCTCCGCCTCACATGCGAACGGATCGTGTTAGCTCAGGTTGTTTCGGGTATACAAAGAGTCCGATTGACAGAAGCCGCGGTTTGGGGAACAAGGCGGTCTGGATCAACGCTGCGGACCCGGCGGGAAGAAGTACCCGTCCAGTCCCCTCGCTGTCCTTCCACGCAGGCAACGCCCGGAAGGCCTAACAGAACAGGCCCGAAACACTATCCGGAACGGTCCGTCGAGTGAAGGAACTGCTCGAACCACCGACGGACCTGCTCGCGCAGGCAGGCAGCGCAGGAACTGTTACGAAGCCTATATTGGCATCTGGCTGCTTTTTTGTCCAGCGAAATCTGTAATTTTTCTCGCTCGGCCCAGGCCGACGCGGACCAGCGGCGTGCATCGAGCACCCGCTTCTCTCGCACCTCGCTGGGTGCGTCCACGAACACCAGCACCGTGCACAGGTCGTCCCACCCCGCCTCCAGCAGCACGGCGGCGTCGACGGCCACGCCACGCACGGACTCGTCCGCGAGGGCCTGCTCGATCAGCTCTTCAATTCTACGCCGGATGCGCCAGTGCATGATGCCGTTCAGCGCCGCAAGATGGCGCGGGTCGGAAAACACCACCCCCGCCAGGCGCGAACGATCCACTCCCCCCTGCTCGTTGAGCATCCCCTCGCCCCACAACTCCACGATCTGCGCGCGGACATCCGCCTCGTCCAGAACCTGGTGTCCGATCGCGTCGGCGTCGATCACGCGGCAGCCCAGGCGGCCCAGCTCGGCTGCCACCGTGCTCTTGCCCGCTCCGATCCCCCCGAGAATGCCGATGACAGGCTTGCTCATCCGCGCCGGTTGCCTCCTCAGAAGACTCGTGGACTCGCGAATTCCGGGAGGCGAATCCACGAGTCCACGCTTCAACGGGCAATCGCTCCTGCTAGCGCCGTCCCACCAGCCGCACCTGCCCCCACAGGCTCATGTTCTGCCAGAAGTCGCGCTTGGCCCCGATCCAGGTCATGAGGTTCTTGCGCCCGCTGCCGTCGTTGTCGCAGACGCCGGTCTCCACGCCCAGCATCTGGCCCTGTTTCAGGGACAGACCGGGAACGCAGAAGCCCACCTCGATCACGTAGCCCAGCGGGGTCTTCTGCATCGCGACCTGGCCCTTCCACTTCGACTGGAACAGCTCGGTCTGCGGCTTGGTCACCGAGTACATGCACAGGGGATCGTCGGCCTGACCCACGAAGACCCCCGGCGACGACGAGACCACCACCTGCACCTCCTGCCCGCGAACCTCCGTGCGACCGTCCGCGTCGGCCAGCCTCGGTCCGCCCTCGTTGAACGGGTCGATGTAGATCAGCACGCAGTCGTTGAGGAAGCTCAGCGGCTCGGCGGGCTCGGCGAGCTTGTCGTCGGCGACGATGAACAGGAAGTACAGCTTGTCGCCCTGCCAGGCGGCGCGCCAACTGTAGCTCAGGTCCGCGTTGCCCTTCCAGTTGTCGACGGACATGCCCTGCCCCAGCCAGAGCTGGTTCTCGCCCTGCACCAGCACGGGCTGAATGCCCCGCCAGTCTTCGGTCAGGCCGTCCACGCTGATCTTCCGTTCGACGGCTTCGCAGGTGGGCGCCAGCAACTTGGCCGGGCCCCCGCACCCGATCGCCATGCACGCAACCACAAGGGCCAGACCTGTCATGACATGTCTCATGGATTCGGTTCCTTTCGTAGCGTATGCATACCTTCCGCCGAGGCGAAATGCAACGGTTTGTACGTCGCCGGCCCGCAGCGGGCCGGTCGCTGCCGGTCAAAGGTTCCAGGCTCGGGCGAAGTTCGCGAAGCTGCGATCGTAGGTTCGCTCGGCCTCCGGCGGGAAGCAGCAGCCCGGAAGCTGCTTCTGGGCCAGGTGGTACTGGAGGCAATCGCAGCAGGCCCCCCGCTTGTCGCAGGAGGTGTAGGTGCACGCGCAGTTCTTGCTGTTGGCGGCCTTCTTGCAATCCATGGCGGATCCTTTCACGCGTCCCGGCAGTCGGGCCGGGCCAGGAATTGTAGCATAATCGACCGCGCGAGCGGATGCAAACCCGTCCCGCGGAAGGCTTGTTCTTGCCGCCCCGGGCGGCTGGGCCGTATCATAGTGCGCGACACATCCCCCACCGCGGAGATGCGCCCCGGAAGGCGGGCGAGGCGATGCGATCCGACAGGACAGATCGAGGCTTCACGCTGGTAGAGTTGCTGATGGTGGTGGCCATCGTGTCGCTGCTGTTGGCCATGCTCTCCCCGTCGCTGTCGCGTGCCCGCCGGCTGGCCCGCGCCGCCGCGTGCACCAGCCACCTCCATCAGATCGGCGTGGGCCACCACACCTACGCCTCTGCCAGCAACGGGATCTGGATCCCCACCGTCAGCCGGCAGCGCCAGTGGTGGACCACCTCGTTGCAGAAGTACATCGCCAACCGGGACATCCTGTTCTGCCCCGAGGCGACGCGGATGGTGGTGCAGCCGCAGTTGGGCCTGCTGATGATCGGCGGGCGCAGCACCGGCTGGTTCGACGGGAAGCAGTACCCCAGCGACCCGCTCGATCGCGGCAGCTACGGGCAGAACATGTGGCTCAACCATTACGATCTCTCGATCCAGAACTGGAGCCAGCCCGAGGCGCTGCACTTCGGCGGAAAGGTCGGCTCGATCCTCCAGGGCGATCTGGTGCCCGTGGTGGGCGAGTGCCACTGGGTGGGCGGCTATCCGCGCGACACGGACGTGCCTTGGGACCACGAGTGGGACCAGGTGATGTACAGCGGGCACATGCTCAACCGTTTCGCCATGAACCGCCACGACGGGCGGGCCGGACTGGTGTTCTTCGACGGGCACGCGTCGCTTACGCGACTGGCCGACATGTGGGGGCTGATCTGGCACAAGGGCGGCCAGCCGCGGGACGTGCTCCTGCCCTGGCTGGACTGACTCGCCCCGGGTGCGCGGACAGTTGACCCGCCGCGGGGCAGGGCGTATAGTCGCCCCCGTCAGGCGTTCACTCTCTTTCATGAGGTGCCGGTATGGCAAAGTCGATCCTTCGGTGCGCGGCGGCGGTCCTGGCGGCGATGCTGGTCGCCGCGGGCTGCTCGGGGAACAAGGACCAGGCCGCCCAGGGCAAGGGCAAGCCCCGCATCGCGCTGGTCATGAAGTCGCTGGCCAATGAGTTCTTCAAGACCATGGAGGACGGGGCCCGCGCCCACCAGCAGGCCCACGCCGACCAGTACGAGTTGATCGCACAGGGCATCAAGAATGAAGAGGACGTCCAGAAGCAGATCGACATCGTCGACCAGATGATCTCGCAGGGCGTGAACGCCATCGTGATCGCCCCCGCCAACTCCAAGGCCCTCGTCCCCGTCTGCAAGCGGGCCATCGATCGCGGCATCAAGGTCGTCAACATCGACAACAAGTTCGACGACGCGGTGCTGGCCGACCAGAAGGCGGCCATCCCGTTCGTCGGCCCCGACAACCGCGCCGGCGCCCGCAAGGCCGGCCAGGTGCTGGCGGGCAAGCTCCAGGCCGGCGACGAGGTCGCCATCATCGCCGGCATCCCCGACGCCTTCAACGGCGTCCAGCGACAGGCGGGCTTCGAGGACGCCGCCAAGGCCGCCAACCTCAAGGTCGTCGCCGTCCAGTCCGCCTACTGGGAAATGAACAAGGCCAACGACGTCGCCGCCGCCCTGCTCAACGAGCACCCCAACCTCAAGGGCCTGCTCTGCGCCAATGACAGCATGGCCCTGGGAGCGGCCTCCGCCATCCAGGCCGCCGGCAAGAAGGACCGGGTGCTGCTGGTCGGCTTCGACAACATCCAGGCCGCCCGAAACCTGCTCAAGGAGGGACGGCTGCTGGCCACCGTCGATCAGCACGGAGACCAGATCGCCGTCAACGGCATCAAGTACGCCATGGACCTGCTCAAGGGCGCCCAGGCCGGCGGCAACCAGGAAACGCCCACCGACCTGATCACCCAGGCCGACGTGAAATGACGCCGCGCCCGCATCGATGACCCCGGGTTCCGCCAACATGCCTCAGCACGAGGACATCTCAACGCCCCCGCCGCCGCGGCCGCTTCCGATCGCACCCCGCTATCGCACCCTCAGGGCCATCGTCTGGGAGTACGGCATCCTGGCCTTCGTGCTGGCGGCCCTGATCCTCTTCTTCGGCCAGACCACCGACCGATTCCTCACCTGGACGAACTTCGAGACCCTCGCCAACCGCACCTTGCCCGCCCCGACCATCCTCGCCGTCGGCATGACGCTCGTGCTCATCATCGGAGGGATCGACCTCTCCGTCGGATCGGTGCTGGGTCTCTCCGCCGCGGTCCTGGGCGTGTTGGTCGCGGTGCCCGAACGACCCGGCGACGTGGGCTGCGACCTGCCCCTCTGGATCGGCGTTCTCGCCTGCCTGGGCGTCGGGTTGCTGGCCGGGGCCGCCAACGGCGCTGTCGTCGTCCGATGGGGCGTGCCTTCCTTCATCGTCACGCTCGGCATGCTCGAGGTCGCCCGCGGCCTGACCTACATGTTGACCCAGTCCCGAACCGCCTACATCGGACTCAAGATCCAACCGTTCGCCGAGGCCTCGCTGGGCGGCATGAGCCTGTCCTTCCTGATCGCGCTGGCCGTCGTGGTGCTGGGGCAGTTCCTGCTCAGCAACACGGTTTTCGGCCGCAACCTCGTCGCACTGGGCTGCAACGAGGAAGCCGTCCGACTCTCGGGAATCAAGGTCAAACCCCTGCGCGTGACCGCCTTCATGCTCAGCGGCCTGCTGGCGGCCCTGGCCGCGGTGATCGAAGTCTCCAAGCAGCAGAACGCCGAACCCAACGCCGGCAAGGGCTACGAACTCGAGGCCATCGCCGCCGTCGTCATCGGCGGCACCAGCCTCATGGGCGGACGGGGATCGGTCGTCGGCACCTTCCTGGGCGTGATGATCATGGCCGTCCTCAGCAGCGGCTTGACCGCCATGGGGGCCAGGGAAGAACACAAGCGGGTCATCACCGGCGCCGTCATCGTCGTCGCCGTCATCCTCGACGGCTACCGCAGCCGGCTCAGACCCTAGCGCCTCCAGGCGATCCCCCGCCCCCGCGCCTCAACGTCCCATTTTTCCGAAAAATCGACCCGCGATGCCTCGACGCTCGAAACGGGCGTAAGCCTTTTTCCTGCAATTGGTTGCAGTCTTATCGCGTAATCGCGAATACTGGGAAATCTGCGAAAACCAGGCGCGCAAACGGGACATCTTCACCCGAAATGGGACATT
>Ga0116148_1002576_pt1 | contig 17698 bp, 12 predicted proteins | sample AD_UKC055_MetaG_FD_89786 | JGI IMG/M metagenome (GOLD analysis project Ga0116148, IMG submission 89786) | Active sludge microbial communities of municipal wastewater-treating anaerobic digesters from USA - AD_UKC055_MetaG | ecosystem: Engineered > Bioreactor > Anaerobic > Digestate | place: USA... | reverse complement strand
CGTGACCCTCGAGGACGTCAAGAGCTGCCACGCGCGGGTGTAAGCGTCCCAGAACATGGTGTTGGTGGTGGCGGGGGGCGTCGGCGGCGACGGCGCGCTCGAACAGGTGCGTCGCGCGTTCGCGCCGATGCCCCGCGGACGGGCCGTCCGCCACGACCTGCCCCCCGTCCGCCCGCTGGCGGGCGTCAGCCGCATCGTCCACCCCCACCCCGCCCTCCAGGAAACCTTGCAGCACATGAGCTTCCTGACGATCCCGCTGGTCCACGGCGACCTCTACGCCCTGGACGTGCTGGACGAACTGCTGACCGGCGGGGCCTCCAGCCGGCTGGTCGAGAAGGTCCAGCGCCAGAAGAAGCTGGTCACTTCGGTGGCCAGCAGTTCCTGGACGCCCGCGTGGGGCACCGGGTCGTTCGCCATCATGTTCCGATCGGCGGCCGACAAGGCCGACCAGGCCGAGCAGGCCATCCTGGACGAACTGAAGCTGATCATCAAGGAAGGCGTGGACGCCGCCGAACTCCAGCGGGCCAAGCGGCGCAAGACCGCCGCCTACGTCCATTCGCAGCAAACGGTCGAGAGCATCGCCGAAACGCTGGCCAGCGACTACATGGCCACGGGCGACATCGACTTCTCCCGGAACTACACCAACCGCATCCAGGCGGTGACCGGCGAGCAGGTGCAGAAGGCGGCGGGCAAGTACTTCACGTTCGACCGGATGGCCATCACCCGCATGGTGCCCGCGTCGAAGTTCGCCTCGGCCGAGGCCGCCGCCCAGCGGAAGGAGGCCGGGCGGCCCGAGACGTTCACGCTGGACAACGGCCTGCGGGTGGTGCTGGCGCCCAACGACGCGGTCGGCCTGGTGTCGATGGCGATGGTGACCAAGGGCGGGCTGATGGTCGAGGACGCGCAGACCAACGGCCTGGGCTCGCTGACGATGTCGCTGAGCACCAAGGGCGCCGCCGGACGGAGCGCCAGGCAGATCGCGGAGTTCTTCGACGAGGCCGGCGGCAGCGTCCGGGGCGCGTGCGGCTCGAACAGCTTCTACTGGCAGGCGACGGTGCTGGAGGACCGTTTCGACAAGGCCCTGGAGGTCTTCGCCGACATCGTCGTCCGCCCGGACTTCACGAAGGACGAGTTGGAGATCCTCCGCCCGATCCTGATCGACGCAGCCAAGCAGGTGGACGAGGAGTGGTCCACCCAATCCCGCAAGTTCTTCTTCGGCAAGTTCTTCGAGGGCTCGCCCTACGCCCTGATGCCGACCGGGCGCATCGAGGTGCTCCAGAAGGCGACCGTCGAGCAGGTCCGCGAACACTATCGCCGCACCGTGCACGCGGGATCGAGCTGCCTGGCGATCTACGGCAAGTTCGACCCGAAGGCCGCCCGCGAGAAGATCCGCACGTTCCTGGGCAAGATGCCCGGCGGACAGGTGGTACTGCCCACGGTCGCCCCGCGGACCGTCAAGAAGGGCGGAGAGCGGTACGTCCTGCCCACCCGGAACAAGGTGGCCGCCATCATGGTCGGCCACCCCGGCCTGACGGTACACGACGTGAAGGAGCGGCTGGCCCTGAACGTGCTGGACACCATCATCAGCGGCTATCAACTGCCCGCGGGCTGGCTGCACGAGGAACTGCGGGGCAAGCAGTTGGTCTACGTGGTGCACGCGTACAACTGGCCCGGCCTGGCGCCCGGCGCGTTCCTGACCTACGCCGCCTGCCAGCCCGAGCAGGCCGCCAACGTCGTGGGGATCATCGAGAAACAACTCACCCGCGCGGCGTCCTACACCCCGACCCAGGCCGAGATCGACCGGGCGGTGAACACCATCGCGACGGCCGAGATCCTCGACAACCAGGAGATGTCCAGCCTGGCCTTGTCGGCGGCGCTGGACGAGACGTACGATCTGGGCTACGATTTCCGCCAGCGAATGCTGAAGCTCTACCGCGAGATCGCGCCGGCCGACGTAGCCGCCGCGGGCAAGAAGTACCTCTCGCCCCCGTACGTGGTGACGGTGACCACGCCCAAGCCGGACGTGGTGGAGAAGTAGCCGGTAGTCAGAAGCCCGCAGCCTGCAGCGTTTGGGAGAAGAACGTGAGTCAACAGAGCGACATTCTGGGACGGTCCGTGCGGGACTTCGCCGCCGCCACCGCCGCCAAGACGCCCACGCCCGGCGGCGGGAGCGTGGCCGGCGCGGTGGGCATGCTGGGAACCGCCCTGGGCGAGATGGCCCTGGCCTTCACCCGGGGCAAGAAGAAGTTCGCCGAACACGAGGCCTACTACGAACACCTGGCCGGGCGACTGCTCCACGCCCGGACGATGTTCGCCGACCTCGTCGAGGACGACATGGCCGCCTACAGCCTCTACCAGGAGGCCCAGAAGCAGCCCGACGGCCCGGCCAAGGAAGAGGCCGTCCAGGTCGCCGTCGCCGCCGCCATCAACGTCCCCCGCGAGGCGGCCAAGCTCGCCCTGGCCCTGCTGGGCGATCTCCGCGAGCTGGAGGACAAGGTCAACCCCTGGCTGATCACGGACCTGATGGCCTCGGCCGTCCTGGCGGCGGCCGTCACCCGCCTCAGCGATTACAACGTCCGCATCAACGTCCCCCAGGTCGCCGACAAGGCCCAGGCCGATGAGATCCGCCAGGGCTCAGCCGCCGATTGCGCCAGGGCGTACCAAATCCTGGACGAGATCGAACAGGCCGCCAGAGAGCACCTGTCCTGAACACGTGAGCGCCAAGCCGTGGCTAAAGAATTCAACATTGCCAGACCCGGCAGCCTGTGCACCGCCTGCCAGCGGCCGATCGAGCCGGGGCAGGAGATCGTCGCCACCGTCCGCGACGACAGCGACGAATTGGTGCGCCGAGACTTCTGCACCGCCTGCTGGGACAACGAGCTGGCCCAGGACCCCAACGTCGTGGGCGTCTGGCGCACCCGGATCCCCCAGCCTCAGGAGAAGAAAAGGTTGCTGGTGGACGATTCCATCCTGGTCAACCTGTTCGAGCGGCTGGCCGGCGCCGACGCCCCGGCCAAGATCAACTTTCGTTACGTGCTGGCCCTGGTCCTGTGGCGCAAGAAGCTGCTGGTCTACGACCGGATGCAGAAACTCGGCGACGGCAGCGAGGTCTGGAAGATGCACTTCAAGGGCAGCGACCAGGTCCACGAGGTGATCGACCCCAAGATGGACGACCTCAAGATCGCCGAGGTGAGCGGCCAGCTCAGCCAGATCATGGAGGGCGACCTGTGAGAACCGCGACGAAAACGGCGACGGCAGTTCTGCTCGCCCTGGCGGCGTTGGGCGGGTGCGCCAAGTGCCCCACCGAGGTCGTGCCCCTGGAAGAGATCATCAGCGCCTACAACGCCAACGCCTCGGTCATGCCGCGGCTGTGGGGGTACGTCAAGATCCGCGTCACCTTCCCCGGCCCGGGCGGCCTGCCGGTGAGCTGGGGCTCGACCCTCCCGGCGGCCAGCCCCAACGGGCTGCTGCTGCTGTCCAAGAACGCCCAGGCCCCGCAGGGACCTCACGACTTTGTGCTGATCGGACGCGAGACCGCGTCGGTGGAGCTGTTCCGCATCGGCAGCAGCGTCGAACAGGGCGCGTATTACATGTGGTACCGCTTCGGCTCCAACGCCGGCTGCTGGTGGGGCCGGCACCGCTTCGCCGGGGCGCCCGGCGTGATCGCCCTGCCCATCGACCCGAATCAACTCCTGGCCGTCCTGGGCGCCGTCGAGCTGCCCGCGGACCTGAGCCAGCCGCCGCTGGTGGCGCTGTCCATGGTGGACCAGCCGGGCGACCTCTGCCGGGCCACCCGCTGCGAGTACGCCCTGACCTATCTCGACCGCCAGCCCGTCTCGCGGAAGATCCTCTTCCGTCGCGAGATCTACCTGCCCTGGCTGCACGACCGCAAGGTGCCCAGCCGGCCCACGCACCTGGCGTTCTTCGACAACGACGGGCGGCGGATCATGCACGCCCGCCTCGACGACTACCGCCCGGTCAAGATCACCGGGCCCGGGACGAAGGAAGGCGACTCCGCCGTCGTCCCCACGGACATCCAAATCGAATGGCCGATGCGACACAGCAGCGTCCACATCGTTTTGACTGAAATGAGCACGAAACACTGGTATCCCGAGGCGGCCAACCTGTTCGACGAGGACGGCGAGATCGGCGCCTTCCGCAGCGACCAGGTCACCCAGGTCGACAAACATCTGGAGGCCTCGGAGAAATGACGCGCCTGGCCCCCCTGCTCGTCCTGGTCCTGTCCGCCGTCGCCGCTGCCGCCCCCTCGCCCTCCCACCGCCTGACCGGCAGCGACGAGTCGCTCTGGCTGGTGCGATCCGGCGAGCGCGCGTTCGACCTGGCCGCCAAGCTGCCCAACAAGGACTGGAACGCGGTCGCCCGCGAACTGGGCGGCGAGCTGGTGACCGCGGCAGCCATCGACAAGAACCTTCACGCCTTCTTCCGACAGGGCGGGCTTTACGTCATTTACGACATGGAGGGCAATGCCCTGCCGGGGCTCTCGCCGCGCGGCGTGCACCGCTGGGACGACAACACGCCTCCTGTGGCCATCTGTGCGGGCAAGGGCTTGGCCGGAGCCCCCCAGGACGCCCTGGTCGCGATCGTGCAGAGGCCGGCCGGGCCCATCCCCGCCCCGCCCACTCGCCCCTCCCGCACCACCGCGCCCGCGACCTCACCCGCGACCGCCCCCACAACCGCGCCTACAATCGCGCCCACCACCCGGCCTGGTCACTTCAGTGACCCAGGTCCCCCCCGCGCCAGCGTCACTGCTTCCCCCTCCACACAACCGGTCCCCCGGTCCGCCAGCGGTCAGCCCATGCAGATGGTCAATCTGGCCGTCTACGAGGCCCTGGGATCCAGTTGGGAGTATGTGGACGAGACCCAGGGCGTCCTGCTGGCCCGCGAACACCGCATCCTGCCGGTGGTCGTGGGAGATGTTCTGTACATCCTGATCGCCCAGGGGCCCGACAGCCGCCTGCTCGCCTGGGACCAACGGACCCGCTGGCGCAGCGTGCCGCTGGGCCAGGCCCTCGACGGTTCTCTCCCGCTGGCCGCCTTGAACGTGCACGGACGGCTGACCCTGCTGGCGGCCTCGCCCCCCGCCGCGCCCGAGCAGGCGACGCAGCCGAGTCAACCGGCGTCCGACCGGCTTCAGGTCAGTCTGCACACGCTGGCCATCGCTGAAGAGGGCTTCACTTCGCAGACCATCCGCCTGGCGGGCAGTCCGTTGCTGTGGTCGGCCGACGCCCTGCCCACGGCAGCCGTCCTGGCGGACCAGATCGCCCTGCTCTGGCAGGAGCAGGGGCAGACCCGCATGGGCTACTGCGATCTCAGCGGCGAGATCCCTGCCGTCCACGATAGCGACGCATTCGCCGGCCCCGACCGGGGCAACGGCGATCTGTACCTCCAGATCTTCCGCTATCTCCTGCTGGCCGGGGCGTTCACGATGATGTTCCTCATGCGCCCCCGCACGCTGCCCAAGCCGTTCGGCCTGCCGCCCAGCCAGGGGCCCGCGCCTATTGCCTCGCGTTTCCTGGCCGGCCTGCTGGATTTCCTGCCGTTCATGTTCCTGGCCAGCGGCGCGTACCTGGTCCTCCTGCCGCCGGGCACGAACGTCGACCAGCACGCCAGGCAGATCATGGAGGGCACGGTCCTGCCCGACGCCCTCGCCTGGTGCGTGATCTCGGGCATGACGGGCTTCCTGCTTTACTCCACGCTGATGGAGTTCTACTTCCAGGCCACCCTGGGCAAGATGCTCTTCCGCCTCCGCGTGGTCGGCGACGAGGGGCGGAAGCCCAGTCTCCGCGAGGTCGCCGCCCGCAACCTCATGAAGGTCATCGCCCTGAGCTTCTCCCTCTTCCTGCTGGGGATCTACGCCCTGTTCATGCTGCTCACCCGCATGCGACAGGGCCTGGGCGACATGGTCGCCCGGACGACGGTGACCACCGAGGTCCGACCCGGGCCGGTGAGCCCCAAGCCCCCTGAGCCGGACGACGACCAGGTGGACTGACCTCCCGCCATCGCCCCCAGACCACCCGTTCGCGGAACCCGCTCCGGCTCCGCCGTCCTCCGGGCCATCGCCCCCGGCGCTGCCGTCCGAAAACGTGTTGCCGTTTTGCAACACCGTCCTCTACAATGCGGGTGCGCCTCCCATGACAGATGAAGAGTTCAACCTGGCTGCACGCGTATTCGACGCCTTGCCGCAGGCCGTGCTGGTCTTGGACGGCGAAGGACGGCTGGTGTGGTGCAACCCGACGGCGGTCGCCTTCTTCCACGATCCGCACCAGGCATTGAGCCTGCTGCCGGTGGCCGACATGCCCTCGCTGCTGCGCCAGTTGTCGCAGGCCGACCGGTTGCAGTATCCCTCTCTGTCCGTGCCGGCATCGCAAGGTCGCGAGTTGCTGAGCGACTGGACGGTCTGCCTGCTGGACTCGAGCGACGGGCCCCGCGTGCTGGTGGTGGTCGAGGACGTCACCGAGCGGGCTGCGATGGAGAGGCGTCGCTCCGCCGAGCTGCGCCTGGGCGCCCAGTCGGAGCTGGGCGGGCGGCTGGCCCACGAGTTGAACAACCCGCTGGACGCCGCGTTGCGTTTCGTAGCCCTGGCCCGGCGCAGCGCCGACGGCCCGGCGGGCGAGTACCTTGACAAGGCCCAGTCCGCCCTGCTGCGGATGGCGCAGATCATCCGCACGATGGCCGAGGCCGCCCGCGAGTCCCGCGCCGCCTGGAGACCGCTGCACGAGTTGCTGGACGAGGCGGAGGAGGCGATGCAGCCGACGGCGGCCGCATCGGCGGTCGTGGTGGACCGACAGACGGGGCCGGATGACAACTGCCTGGCGCCTCCGCAGGTCTTTCAGGTCTTCTGCAACCTCATTCGCAATGCCGTCGAGGCCATGAGCCAGGGAGGCCGGCTCAACATCCGCGCCCGACGCGAGGGCGGATGCTGCCAGATCGACTTTCACGACACCGGCCCCGGCCTGGGCGACAAGCTCGAGCAGGCATTCGAGCCGTTCTTCACCACCAAGCCGCCCGGGCGGAACCTGGGCCTGGGCCTGTCCGTCTGCCGCGAGTTGCTGAAGGGCTTGGGCGGCTCGATCTCGGCCCAGGACGCCCCCTCCGGCGGGGCCGTCTTCACCGTCCGCGTCCCGGCCGCCGGCGAGCAGCCGGGCAGCCCCAGGAGCCGAGCATGACCACGTCGCAACCTCCCGCCATGTCGGCTGCCCGCGTCCTCCTGGTCGACGACGACCCGTACATTCTCGAAAGCCTGGGCAGCTTCCTGGAACTCGAAGGCTACGACGTGACCCGGGCCGCCTCGATCGAACGCGCGGTGGACAGCCTGGCCGCCGGGCGGTACGACCTGGTCATCACCGACGTAAGCCTGCCCGCCAGCAGCGGGCTGGACCTGCTGCGCCACGTCCGAGGTCGCCAGGAAGACGTGGAGGTCATCGTCATCACCGGATACGGCACGATCGAGAGCGCGGTCGAGGCGATGAAGCTGGGGGCCTTCGACTATCTCACCAAGCCCATCATCGACGACGACGTGCGCCTGTCCGTCGAGCGGGCCCTCCAGCGCCAGCAGTTGCTGGCCGAGAACCGCCGGCTCAAACAGGCGCTCAGCGACCGCTACAGCTTCGACAACATCCTCAGCGCCGACCACCGAATGGCCAAGATCTTCGAGGTGATCGACGCCGTCGCCCCCACCCGCACGACGGTCCTGATCACGGGCGAATCGGGCACGGGCAAGAGCCTGATCGCCCGGGCGATCCACGCCCGCAGCGACCGGCGCGACCGCCCGTTCGTGGAGGTCTCGTGCGGCGCCCTGCCGGACACCCTGCTGGAGAGCGAACTGTTCGGGCACCTCCGCGGGGCCTTCACCCACGCCGTCAGCGACAAGCCCGGCAAGTTCGCCGCAGCCGAGGGCGGGTCCATCTTCCTCGACGAGATCGCGACCGCCTCCCCCCAGCTCCAGGTCAAGCTCCTGCGCGTCCTCCAGGAACGCCAGTACGAGCCGCTCGGCTCGACCCAGACCCAGCAGGCCAATGTCCGCGTCCTGCTGGCCACCAACCACGACCTGGGCCAGGACGTCCGGGACGGGAGCTTTCGCGAGGACCTCTACTACCGCATCAACGTGGTGAACATCCACCTGCCCCCGCTCCGCCAGCGCATCAGCGACATCCCCCTGTTGGCCGACCACTTCCTCCGCAAGTTCCAGGCGGCGCTGGGGAAACGGGTGGGCGGCTTTTCGGCGCAGGTGCTGGAGTGCCTGGTCCACTACCCCTGGCCCGGCAACGTCCGGGAACTCGAGAACTGCATCGAGCGGGCCGCCGTGCTCTGCCGCGGAGAGATCATCGAGCTGGAAGACCTGCCCCCCGCTCTCCTGGACCACTCCGCCCCTCCGCCCGCGACGACCCTGGCGCCGGCCCACGCCGCCGTGCACTTGAAGTCCGCCCTGGCCGAACCGGAACGACAACTGATCCTCGCCGCCCTGCGGGCCAACGACAACTGCCGCCAGGCCGCCGCCCGCCAGCTCGGCATCAACCGCGCCACCCTCTACAAGAAGATGAAGAAGCTCGGGATTCAGGCCTGACCAGGCTCGCCCCTGTGCGGGCCCGCCCGCGGGAGACCAACCGTATGTCAATGGCTGCGACCATCGTAAGACGCCTGGGCCTGTCGGTGGGCCTGGGGGTGGGGTTGTCGGCGGCGGGCTATGGCCTGATGAGCTTCGCCGCCGACGCCTGCGGCCCGGCCGGCCTCATTCCCCTTCTGGGCGGCGTGCTGAATCTCTATCACTTCCTGCTGTGGGCGATCGTGGTGCCCATCGACTCCATCGACGCCATCGCCTCGCCCGTCGCCCGGACAGCCGTCATGATCGCGCTGCCCGCGCTGGACTGGTCGCTGTTCTTCCTGGTCGCCTTAAGCCTGGGCCGGTCCGAGCGACCGCGGGAGGAAGGCACCGAGACGGACTGACGCCCGCTCAGGGCGTCCGCACCGTGTAGCCCCCCTTCCGCGCCGCCCGGGCCAGGTTCTCGTCCGCCGTCACCACGACCAGGCGGTCCTTGCCGCCGATCGTCCAGGCCGTCTGGTCCAGGACGGCCAGTGTGCTCTTGCTTCCGGGCGGGCGGGCCAGATACAGGAAGTCGTCGCGACGCTCGCCCAGGCGGCGCTTGGCCTGGCGATACTCGCCCAGCGTGCCCGTTTGGAACGCCACCATCAGGCCCCGCCCCTCGCGCAGCCGCCGAAGCGACTGGTCGGCCGGAGCCGTGTCGGCGGAGGGGACGCCGCCTCGGTCGGACAGCGCCGGCCTGAGGTCGACCAGCTCGATCGGCCAGCCGCCGTCCACCACGTACAGGACGGCCCGCTCCCGCTCCATGGCCAGCACGCTGTAGGGGCAGCCCACCACTCGCACGACGTTTGCGCCCGGGCGCGCCTGCTCGGGCCTGGGCCAGAACCTCACGCCCGCCATGGACGCCATGGCCACCCGCGCGTCGGCGGCGATGCTCAGCGCGTGGGCCAGGCTGGCGCGGGAATGAAACGCCCATCCGCCCAGGTGCGGCGGGACCTCGTGGTCGCCCCGCCACAAGCCGTCGCCCACAACGAGCCCCTCGGCCCCGTCCAACTCCTCAGACAGCAGCGCCCCGCCGACGACCGCGGCCGCCATCAGTCCCAGCGTCAGCAGCACCAGGACCCACCCGCAGACCGCGACGCGCACGGATGCCGCGTCCGCCGGGGCGGCCGGGGCGTACGAGCGGTCGCCGTAGTAGTACTCCGCGGGGTCAGAACCCATCGGTCCCGTGCTCCCTGTCCCCCCGTCGCCCAACTAGAACTGCACCTTCGGCGCCTCGCGCTGGGCGGGGTCTTCCATCTCGAAGAACGCCTGTTTCTTGAACGCGAACATTTCCGCCACGATCTTCGCGGGAAACTGTTCGACGGCCGTGTTGTACTCGGCGACGACGGAGTTGTACTGCTGCCGCGAGGAGGCGATCAGGTTCTCGGTCTGGGCGATCTCGGCCTGGAGCATGGCGAAGTTCTGATTGGCCTTGAGGGCGGGGTAGCTCTCGGAGAGGGCGAAGATCTGCCGCAAGGCGCCGCTGAGCATGTTCTCCGCCTCGGCCCGCTCGGGGACGGACTTGGCCGCCACGGCGGCGTTGCGGGCGTTGATGACCCGTTCGAGGGTGTCCTTCTCGTGTGCGGCGTATCCGCGAACGGTCTCCACCAGGTTGGGGATCAGATCGTAGCGTCGCTTGAGCTGCACGTCGATCTGGGCGAACGCCTCCTGGCATTGCACCCGGCGCGACACCAGCGAGTTGTAGAGGAAGATGAAGACCAGCAGAACCAGGATTAACAGGGCCAGGAGTACCCAAATGGCGATCATGAGTCGTCCTTTCCGCCGCCGGGGCGTTTGGCCGTGATTGTATCGCCACCGCCAGCGCCGGTGCAAGCGTCCGGGCGGGTCCGCCCGCCGGGGAGGGCGCGAACGGCCCGGGGCTTATGGTCCGGGTTTTTCCCTCTTTACGGGTTGTTGGCGGCCTGATACAATCGTTTGTACAGTCAGGGTCTTCGAGCCCCTGACCCATGTTTATCGGATGGAGAGGCGGAGTCGGAGGCGGTCGGACGTTTCTTTGTTGTTTCGCACGAGGCGTTCGGCTGGCTCATCCGCACAGGTTCTGGCACTGTTTCCCGAGGAGGAAACACACATGAAGCGACATCTCGGTCAACTCGCACGCGGTCTTGCTGTCGTACTGGTCACGCTGGTTCTCTGGATCGCGCCTGTGCAGGCGGGATTCGTGTTCGACCTGGCCGACGCGGTCGGCGGGGGCAACGGCACGCTGCCCGGCACGGGCGGCAACGGGAACATCACCGCCCCGCCCGCCTTCACGGCCTCGGCCCTGGCGGTGGTGGACGGCACGTTCATGCCGAACACCAACGCAGCCACGCCGGCCACCATTTCCACCACGGCACTGACCTACGACTTCTCGCCTGAGACGTCCTACGGCAACCAGTACGGGGCCTGGTACAACGGGTCCAACGGCATCGACAATCCGTCCGGCGCCGCGGGCCTGCCGAACTTCACCGGCGACTCGGCCTTCCATTCGCTGCTGGCCGGGCACGCCACCAAGGGCATCACCTTCGACCTGGACGCCGTGCGGTCCACCGGGGCGAGCTTCAACGCCTTCACCGCCTACCTGGGCGACAGCCGGCCCAAGGCCGGCGGGTCCATCAGCTACTACCTGCTGGTCGACGGCGCCCTCAAGGCCAACCGCAACGACGTCACCAACAGCGAGGACTTCGTCGCCATCCCCCTGGCCGCCAGCGACCGCTTCCTGACCATCGTCTTCGCCGACGCCCGGATCGCCGACATCAACTCCGACCACTCCTACGCCGGCGACCCGTTCCTGCGGACCGCCAGCGTCTGGACGGGCGCAACCGACTCGAACTGGTCCACCGCCGGCAACTGGGCCGACGGCGCCGCTCCCGTCTCCGGCAGCAGCACCGAAGTCATTCTTACCGGCGACACGAACGTCGGCGCGATCAACCAGGACATCGCCGCTCCCCCCTTCCAGCTCAACCGCCTCCAGATCGCCGGCTACAATCCCGACGGGTCGGCCAGCACAGCCGCCCTGGTCAGCGGCGGCTCCCAGATCCAGTTCGTCGCCAACGGCTCGTTCAACCCCGAGCTGGCCGTCAGCCGCAACCAGCAGGCCACGATCACTAACAACCTGGACATCGCCAACGACCTGTCGCTGATGGTGCTGGACGGCTCAGCCGCCAATGACCTGATCATCACCGGAGTGATCAGCGGGTCCGGCTCGCTGACCAAGAACGGGCCCGGGACCGTGCAGATGACCAGCCGCAACACCTACGCGGGCGACACCACGGTCAACGGGGGCAAGCTCGTCCTCAACGCCGCCAACGCAGCCAACAGCACTCTCGGAACGGGCAAGTTGATCATCAACAGCGGGGCCAGCGTCGACTCGGGCGTCAACGGCTTCGGGTGGAACTTCCAGACCCCCGTTGAGATTTACGGCGGCACGCTGAACCAACTCTCCGCCGACAGCCACATGAACACGATTCTCATGACGGCCGGTACGCTTGGCGGAGCGGGCGAGTTCCGCCTGCACCGCGACCTCACCACGCTGGCCTCCGGCACCGCCTCGACCATCAGCACCAGCAGGCTGGGCATCTGGGAGAACATGAAGTTCGTCGTGGCCGACGGCGGGGCGAGCGTCGATCTGGACGTCTCGTCGCAACTGACCGGGACCGGCACCTTCACCAAGGACGGCCCGGGCACGATGGCGGTCCGCGGGTCGGGAAGCACCTTCAGCGGCAGCATCGTGGTCGACCAGGGCACGCTGCTGTTCAACGGCGCAACCAATTCGCACCCCATCGGGACGAGCAACGCCCGGACGATCACGATCAATTCGGGCGCCACGCTGAGCACGGCGTTCGGCACGCACAACCCGTTCGGCACGCTGACCGAGCCGCCGACGGTCATCATCGACAACGGCACGATGTACACCGCCCAGTACCAGCACTCGCGGAACATCACGATGACCGGCGGGTCGATCCTGCCCTCCGGCGCGGAGGGCGCAGGCAGCGGACTGGACATGCAATCTTCCCCCACGGTAACCATTAACGGCAGCGCGGGCGGATCGCTGATCGCCTCCAAGATGACCCTCAGCAGCGAGACCTTCTTCGCCGTCGCCGACGGGGCTGCCGCCCGCGACCTGACGCTGTCGGGCCCGCTGGCCGGCGGAGGCCAGTTGACCAAGAGCGGCCCGGGCCTGCTGTACGTCTCCTCCGCCAACGCGGGATGGAGCGGCCGCTTGAAGGTGGATGCCGGCACGGTGCAGTACGGAGCCTCGAACATCATCGCCGCGAGTTCCCGGCTGCACAACAACTGGGGCGGCGGCGGGACGGTCGACCTGAACGGCTTTGACCAGACGGTGGCGGGGCTGGGCGGCAACCCGACCCTGACCAACAGTTCGGCGACGCTGTCGACCTTCACCACCGAAGGCGGGAGTTGGGACTACGGCGGGCGGATCACCGGAAACCTGGCCATCGTCAAGACCGGGTCGGGCTGGCAGCGGTTCCAGACCTGGAGCACGTATACCGGCGGAACGACCGTCGATGGCGGGACCCTGTATCTGCGGGGCGCCAACAACGGAGAGAGCAGCGTCGGGCCCGGCACGCTGACCATCAACGCCGGCGCCAACGTGGTCTGCGAATCGCACAACGTGCTGGGTCACAGTGTTGACGCCAGGATTCCCCACGTGGTCATCAACGGCGGGACGCTCACTCCGTACCAGTACCTCCACGTCAAGACCATCGAGATGACGGGCGGTCTGATCGCCGACTCCGGCACGACCGGCGCCGGCCTGGACTGGCAGCACGGGGCCAATACCCTGACCGCGCACGCCAGCGCCGACACGGCCACGGTGGCCGCCAAAATGACCCTTACGCGGGACTTCACCGCGGACGTGGAAGATGGTGCTGCCGACGCGGACCTGCTGGTCAGCGGCAGCATCGTCGCCGGCGGAAAGCTCATCAAGACCGGAGGCGGCACGATGGTCCTTACCGGGTCCAACAGCTACACCGGCGCCACCGACGTACTGGACGGCACGCTGCTGGTCAACGGTTCCAACAGCGGGCTCGGGCTGTTCACCGTCGGCGGCGGGGCCACCCTCGGCGGGACCGGCACGATCGCCGCCGCCGTCCAGGCCCAGGGCGGCGCCCATGTCGCACCCGGCGCCAGCATCGGCACGCTCACCACTGGCAGCGCGACCTTCGCGGCCGAGTCGTTCTTCGACGTCGAACTCGCCCCGGGCGACTGCGACCTGCTCAGCGTGGTCGGCGCCGTCCAGCTCAACGACCCCATCCTCAACCTGCTGAACCTGCCCTCGCTGAGCCATTACCAGGGCAGCCAGTACCTGATCCTGGAAAACGACGGCGCCGACGGCATCGTCGGCAAGTTCCAGGACCTGCCGGAGGGCACCCGGTTCGAGGCCGGCGGAAATCAGTTCGCCATCACCTACATCGGCGGCGAGGGCAACAATGACGTGGTCCTGACCTCCGTGCCCGAGCCGGCCACCGGCCTGCTGCTGGCCCTGGCCCTGCCCGCGGTCGCCGCCCGCCTGCGGCGGCGCCGCTCGCGATAGGCGACGAGGCCCGCCGCGTCCCAAAACCGGGGCTGCGGCGGAGAGTGTCTCGGCAAGCGTCGCGCTCGCGTCGCCAGGCTTGGCGCGAGCGCACGGCCCGGCGTCAGGGCCTGTCGAGGGCGACAGGTCCGCGCCGCGGGTCTGTCTGCAATCCCGCAATCCGCGAAAGCCCGTCGTTTTCCCCCTTTACGGATTTCGAGGCCCGCGGTAGAATCTCTCGTATAACCCGTCCCCAGGATGGGTTGTGCGCGAATTACCTGGTGAGGAAAGTCAAAAAAGGAGTCGCTCGGACGAGCCCCTGTTCCGGCTCCGGTTCTGCGCGACTTGTGAATGGGTCTACCTGTTTCCCGAGGAGGAAACGCACATGAAGCGGCACGCTGGTTCATTCGCACGGGGTCTCACGGTCGTCGCGGTCGCGCTGGCCATCTGGGTCGCGCCGGTCCAGGCGGGTTTCGTGTTCGATTTGGCCGATGGCATCGGCGGGGGCAACGGCTCCCTGCCCGGCACGGGCGGGGCGGGCAACATCGCCGCCGTCTCGCCCTACAGTGCCACGCCGCCCAACGCGTACGTCAACGGGACGTTCATCCCGAACAGCGCGGCGGGCACCGTCCAGATCGACGGGGCCGGAAACACTTACGACTTCGACTCCCAGTGCAGCGCCGGCTATTACAACCCGTGGATCAATGGGAACAACCTGGACATGGACCCCTCCGGCGGGGTGCTGCCCAACTTCAGCACCGATACCAACAACCATTCGCTGATAGCCGCCCATGCCAACAAGGGCATCACCTTCGACCTGGCGGCCATCCGCACCGCCACCGGCAAGACCCCCAACCTGTTCACCACGTGCGCGGGCGACAGCCGGCCCAAAGGCGGCGGGAGCATCAGCTACTTCGTTTTCGTCGACGGCGCCCTCCAGGCCAACCGAAACGGCGTGATCGACTCCGAGGACTACCTGTTCGTTCCCCTGTCCTCCACCGCCAGCTACCTCACCCTGGTGATTGCCGACAATAACAACGGGATCGGCGCCGACCACGGCTACTTCGGCGACGCGTTCCTCCGCCAGGCGACGGTCTGGAACGGATCGACCGACGGAAACTGGAACAACGGAAACAACTGGGTCGGCGGGACCGCCCCCACCAGCGGGACCTCCACCGAGGTCTGGATCACCGGCGATTCCAACGTGACCGCCATGAGCCAGAACGTCGCCAGCCCCTTCGTGCTCAACCGGCTGGAGGTCACCGGCACGGGCATGACCAACGCCGTCAGCATCAGCGGCAGCCAGCTCAGCTTCCAGGCCGACGGCACGCTCAACCCCACGCTGCACGTGAGCCGGAACACCGCCGTCACGCTGGCCGCCAACCTGAACCTGGCCAATCAGTTGACCCTGACGGTCGACGACCTGGCCAGCGGGGACGACCTGACGGTCTCGGGGCAGGTCACCGGCAGCGGCAACCTGCTCAAGTACGGGGCGGGCAATGCGGTATTCAACGGCTCCAACGGCGGGTTCTCCGGCAGCATCGTTGTCAACGCCGGCACGCTGACCGTCGGGGGCAACGCCAACGCCTACCCGCTGGGGACCGCCTCCGCCCGCACCGTCACGATCAATGCCGGGGGGACCCTGACCGCACTGGCCGGCTCGCACAACCCCTTCGGCACCGGCACGGGCGTGCCCACCGTCATCATCAACGGCGGGACGATGAACACCGCCCAGTACCAGCACACCACGAACCTGGACATGACCGGCGGAACGATCAAGCCCACCGGCGCCGAGGCCGACGGGCTGGACATGCGGGGAGCCCCCTCCACCGTCACCACGCACGCCTCGGCCAACCAGGCGACGATCTCCTCCAAGATGACCATTCGCAACACGGTGGTCTTTGACGTGGCCGACGGGTCGGCGGCGACTGATCTGCTGATGAGCGGCGCGATGGTCGGCCCCGGCGGGTTCACCTAGACCGGCGCGGGCCTGATGAGCACCACCGGCGTCCTCAGCTTCACCGGCGGGATCACCGTCACGGGCGGCACGCTCAAGATCGCCAACACCAACACCTTCAGCGGCGGGCTCGACATCCAGGGCGGCACCGTTCAGCTCGCCTACGATTACGCCCTGCCCAGCGGCAGCGGCAAGGGCAACATCACCGTCAACGGCACGCTGGACCTGGCCGGCACGCGAGCCACGGTGAACGGCCTGGCCGGCAGCGGGACCATCACCAGCACCACCGGCGGCGCCCCGATCCTGTACGTGGGCGCCAACAACACCAGCAGCTCCTTCAACGGAACGGTGGCCAACACGAGCGGCACGCTGCAACTGTACAAGATCGGGACGGGCACGCTCACGCTGGGCGGCACGAGCACCTACAACGGCCTGACCACGGTCGGCTCGGGCAAGGTCGTCCTGGCCTCCAACACGAGCCTTCCCTCGGGGTCCGGCAAGGGCGACGTCCTGGTCGAGGGCACGCTGGACGTGGCGGGCTACGCCCCCACCGTCAACGGGCTTTCGGGCACGGGCACGGTTGACAACTCCAGCGGCAACGGCGTGCTGACGGTCGGGGCCAACAACGCCTCCAGCACGTTCTACGGCAAGATCCAGAACAGCGGCGGGACGCTTGCGCTGACCAAGATCGGCGGCGGCACGGTGACTCTGGGCGGGGCCAACACCTACAGCGGGGCCACCACCGTCACGGCCGGCACGCTGAAGATGGCCCGCACGTCGGCCGCCCCGGCTGCCTCGTCGGCCTTCTGGGTCGACGCCTCCAACGCCTCGACCATCACCGCCTCGGGCGGGCTGGTCAGCCAGTGGAACAGCGTGAACGGCGACGGGTGGGCGGCCACCCAGGCCAGCGGCGGCAATCAGCCCACGCTGGTCGCCGGGGGCCTCAACGGCCTGCCGGTCGTCGACTTCGGCGCGTGGGGCTCGGGCAAGTGGATGCAGTGGACGCTGACCGGCACGGCCACCACGATCTCCGACATTCGCACGGTCTTCAGCGTGATGGGCAGCCAGAACGGCGGCGGGTACGTCCTGAGCAACACCGGCGCAGCCCAGTTCCACCGCGGGCCCGCGCCCGCCGGCGCGTACAATCCCGGCGACTACCGTTCGTATATCTGGGGTTGGGACACCCCCGCCGCCGTCACCGGCGGACAGACCTACCTGGACGGCGAGATCGTCTCCGGCACGACCACCAACCTGAACGGAGGCTACCAGCTCGTCAGCGTGGTCACCACCGGCAACGCCTCTGCCAACAACTTCGCCAACGACCGCAACAACATCCCCGGCCGCACGGGCGGGCAGCAACTGGCCGAGGTCATCATCTACAACCGCGCCCTGACCGAGGCGGAGCGACTGGCCACCGAGGCCTACCTGATGCAGAAGTGGTTTGGCGCCTCCGCCGGCGCGATCCTGCCGGCCGGCACGGCCCTGCAAGTCCAGGGCGGCGCGACCGTCGACCTCAACGGGACGACCCAGACTGTCGCCTCCTTGGGCGATTATTCCGGCACGGGCGGGACGGTCACCAACTCCGCCGCCGGGGCGGCCCTGCTGGCCG
>Ga0116148_1002572_pt1 | contig 17734 bp, 13 predicted proteins | sample AD_UKC055_MetaG_FD_89786 | JGI IMG/M metagenome (GOLD analysis project Ga0116148, IMG submission 89786) | Active sludge microbial communities of municipal wastewater-treating anaerobic digesters from USA - AD_UKC055_MetaG | ecosystem: Engineered > Bioreactor > Anaerobic > Digestate | place: USA... | reverse complement strand
TGTGGTAGAAGCCCAGAGCCGAAGCTCGCCGCTCACCAGACTCAGGCCATCGCGGCCTGGGCGTACACCGCAGGCAGTTGCGCGAAAGCGACAATGTATACGTTAAAGGACGCCCCCATGGTGGAGGTAGGGGGAATCTAGCTTGGAGTGTATTTTCGGCAATAGCAATCGGGTCGAGTATCGGCGGCGACGTCGATATCGCTGACCGGAAACATGAATGGTGCAGTGGGCATGAACCGTGCGCACCGGGAAGAAGTCGTACTCACCCAACGTAACAATATGCTGGCAAACGAGAGGTTCCCATGGCGGCGGCGGTCTGATCCAATCGGCAGAAAGATTGCATGTCTTGTCTTCACGATGAAAGCTTTGATCCCCGTCCTCGCCACCGCCATCGTCATATTGTTCTTTGCACCACGGGCCGAGGCCCTTGAAACGCTGACGGCGCAAGATGTGGTGAGTTGGGCTCAGTATGGAATGGGGTATTCCTACTGGTGGGGAAACGGTCGCTGGCGAACGGATAAGGCCTCACCGGGGAGTTGTTCCGGGTCCTGTCCCAAATGCAAACACAGCGGGTCTTATGGGGCGGATTGTTCCGGATTCGTTGCCAAAGTGTGGCGAGTACCATCGTCTACGCCCTTGACCACGAACGCTCATCCCTATTCGACCGCGAATTTTTACAATAACAGCGCGCATTGGTCACGTGTCAATCGTTCGAACGCGAAACAAGCGGATGCGATGGTGTACCGCACCAAGAAAAGCGGGCATATTTTCTTATATGACAGCAAAGACCCCTGGGGGACGATGTGGAGCTATGAGTGCAAGGGATGCAGTGCGGGCTGCGTCCACAACTTGCGAACCGCGACGTCTTCATACGTGGCGATCCGTCGCAAATCGATGGTGGAAACGCCTAAATCCTGTGTGAATCACAACGAGTGTTCCTCGGGACTTTGTGCCTGGAACGGTGATATTTATTGCTGCCGTTCCCCGGGATTTTCGGGCAAGGATTGTTTCTCGGACAACGAATGTCCAAGCGGCAATGTTTGCGCCTACAACGGAAAAAAATTCGTATGCACCAACAAAATCAATTGTGGTGGCTCTAGTCCCACGGGTTCAGCGGGATCGGGCGGGTCGAGTTCCAGTGGATCGAGCGGATCGAGCGGATTCAGTGGAAGCAGCGGTGCGGGTGGACTAGGCACCGGCGGCGGAGCGGGATGTTATGCGCCGACCACCGATCCCTGGCGATACGCTTCGCTCGGCCCCTCATTCCTCCTTGTCGGGCTTGCGGGAGTCTGGCGTCGCCGACGTCGCAATAATTCCAATTCCGAGCGGTAGAGTGCTCCCCATCCCCTGTCGTTTCATCCAACCGGCACGAACGCAAACGAGTCATAACACCGTGAAAACACTACACAAATTCTCCTTCTATCCCCTTCTCCCCGGCTTGATGGCGTTCGTGGTTGCGGCCGTGGGCTGTTCGTCCGGCTCGTCGTCACCCTCCCGTGACAACGGAGGCAATGTGGGAGGGAAAGGCGGTAGTGGTGGTTCGGGGGCCGGTGGAGCGACGGGAGGAACCGGAGGCGTAGCCGATGCTGGTGGTGAGGATGTCGAAGGCGTTCTCGAGGCGGGGCCTGACCGCGAAATGCCGAAGGATTGTATTCCCAACGACATGAAGGTGGTTTGCAATCCGTTGACGAATGAGGGCTGCGATACGGCCGCGGGAGAGGCTTGTGAATTTGGTGTGGAAGAAATTTTCGTTTGTTTTCCTCCTCCCAACGATGTGCAGGAAGGGGGAGCCTGCAATTGGGAAGAGGGTCCTTGGTGTATGCCTACATTGATCTGCGATTACGAAAACGAAGAGGATCCGACGGGAGTATGTCGGAAGCCTTGTTGTTCGAATGACGATTGTGGTTCGAAGTCCTGTGTGCCCATGGATCCGGAATTTGGTTCGTTCGGCACGTGTCAATAGTCCCGGCCGTTCCCGCCCTTCGATCATCCGTTCGACGTTCGACCTCCCTCTTGTTTCGTCGCATCTGTGGCTTGACCCATCCGCGCTTAGCGAGTCTTCTAGCGCCATGAAGACATCGATGCGTGGGTTCGTTTGCGTGGGACTGATGTTCCTTGGGATTGGAACCGTGTTGGGGTGTGGTCCTCGGCCCCAGGAGTCTTTCGTTGCCTCATCGGCGAGCCAGGCGGTGTACGCGGTTCGTTTTCCTGACACCCTCGAATCGACGCGCAACGATTTCAATCAACAGGAGCAAGAAGCCAACGCGGTATTGTCGGAAGTATCGTCGTATCCTCGTGCGTTGGAGCAGCCCAAATGGCAACAGGTCCTGGAGATCGTGGATGCTGCGCTCACGGCGGGACAGTCCCAAGCCTACTCGGATCAGATGCATGAGGTGCGGCACGTGCGCACGTTTTTTGAGCAGGAAAAAGATGAGTTGAGTCGTCGAGCGGGGGGCGCGGCCCAGTACGCCGCGCAGCAAGGAGGATGCACCGTTCAGGTTGGAGGAGCGGTGGGCATGGCGCTCCACAAGGCCGTGGACAAGCAACTCGAAACGCGGTTGCAAGAACGCAATGAAGCCCATTTGCTGGTCCATCGTTATTCCGCATCCATGGGCGACAAGAACGCCGCCAGGCTTTCCGAGCAAGTCGATCGGTTGTCCTATCTTTCTTTTTTAGTCCATATCGGGATACCGGAAACGAAGCGTCAGATCGACGCCATGCTCGCGGAAGCAGAGCAGATTGAAAAAACGGCCGACGATTTCATTGCCAAGGAGACGAGTTACCAACAAGAAGCGGGGCGTACGGACAAGGAAAAAGAAGCATCGGTGGGACGCGTGAAGCTCATGCAAGAGGCGAAGGCCAAGATTGCTTCGAAGGTCGAGGCATCACGCACGGCCGCGCAGCAGATGACGGAGCGTATGGAACGACTGCGCAAGACTTACGAAGAGCGTGTGGAGGCGTTGCGAAACGACATAAGGCAGCGAGGGGCGAAATAAGGATCCAGGCGTCTGATTCCGCATCGTCATCGAAGCATGCTAGCTGTCGCATTCATGTGGGATCCAGCGCTACCGCCAGCGAATCCGCAACGAGCATCCCGCGTTCCGTGGGCGACACTCTATCCCGAGTCACGATCAGCAATCCCAATTCTTGCAGCTCTTTCAGCCGACGACCCTCCACGATCGATCGCGCTACGCCGTCGGAAGTGCGCAATCCAAGAACGACACGTTCCGATATTTTTTGTTCGTTCGACAACACCTCTTCGAAGGTCACAGCGCGCTGTCCGGCTCGAATTCGATTTACGTAGTCCGACACGGACGAGACATTGGCCCAGCGGCGCGATCCATCGAAGGAATGGGCGGCTGGTCCCAGTCCAAGAACGGGCGTGTGGTACCAGTACTTCGTGTTGTGGCGCGAACGATAGGCAGGCGAGCGTGCGAAGTTCGAGACTTCATAATGGTCATATCCGGCTTGGGATAGTCGCGCCCACAGCCTCATGGCTTCTTCCGCCAAAGCCTCATCGTCTTTCATCCGGACCACGCCGGAAGATACGTCTTTGTGCAGGGGGGTGGCGGATTCGACCGTGAGCGAATAACACGAAAGATGTTCTGGATCGAAGGATAGGGCAGATTCGACGGAAGCCAGGGTTCGGTCGACAGGTAGATGGGGGATACCCCAAATCAAGTCGAGTCCGATGTGATCGAACCGGGCGTGGCGCAGTTGTTCGACGGCGATTTGCGCGCATCGAGCGTCATGACGACGTCCCAAGAATCGCAAGGTGGCGTCATCGAAGGATTGAACACCGAGGCTAACTCGGCTGATTCCCATGGTATGCAAGCGAGAGGCGCGAGCGAAGTCGAGGTCGCCCGGATTGCATTCCATGGTTATTTCGAGATGACGATCGAAGTGCAATACATTTCGAAGTCTTTCGAGGAGGTTTTCGATCAACCGATCGGGCAGGACACTTGGCGTACCTCCGCCGAGATAGAGCGTATCGAAGGTTGAGAACGAGTCTTTCAGCGATCGAGCCTCGGAGATGACGGCCTCGAGCCAGTCATGCATGAGGGCTGTCGAGGTCTCGGAAAAAAAGGCGCAATAGCGGCATTTGCTCACGCAAAACGGGACATGGACATAACAACCGGCTTGGGAAGCTGATGTCAAAGCCTGTTCAGTCTTTTTTGCTGGTGAGCACGGCGACGTACGCATTTTGGGGAATCTCGACGTTGCCGACCATTTTCATGCGTCTTTTACCGGCTTTTTGCTTCTCGAGGAGCTTACGTTTTCGGGAGATATCGCCACCGTAGCACTTGGCGGTCACATCTTTTCGAAATGCGGGGATGGTTTCGCGAGCGATGATTTTCCCTCCGATGGCGCCCTGGATGGGCACTTTGAACATGTGTCGAGGGATGACATCTTTGAGTCGTTCGCAGGCGTGAACCGCACGTTCGCGCGAACGTTCGCGATGAACGATCATCGACAGGGCATCGACTTTCTCGCCGTTCACGAGGATATCGAGTTTGACCAGGTCGCTTTCGCGGTAATCGATGAGCGTATAGTCGAAGGAACCATATCCTTGGGTCATGCTCTTGAGCTGATCGTAGAAGTCGAACAGGACTTCCGCGAGTGGCATATCGAAGAGCATTTCTACACGGCCTGGTCCTGGATAGCGGAGTTCCGAATTCTCGCCGCGGCGTTCGATACACAATTTCATGATCGCGCCCATGTACCGGTCCGGGGTAAGGATACTTGCGCGGATATAAGGTTCTTCGGCCAGAGCGATCGTCGTGGGGTCCGGATAGTATGTCGGATTATCGACCGATATCTTGGAACCATCGTTGAGGGTGAAGTGGTATTCGACACTGGGCGCGGTCAGGATCAGGGATTGATTGAATTCGCGTTCGAGTCTTTCTTGCGCGATTTCGAGATGAAGCAGTCCGAGGAATCCCGCGCGAAATCCTTGTCCAAGAGCCGCGGAGGAGTCCTTGGTATACACGAGGGAAGCATCGTTGAGCGTGTATTTCTGGAGAGCATCGACCAGGCTCGGGTAATCGTCGGAAGCTACCGGATAGATTGATGAAAACACCACGGGTTTGGGCTCTCGAAAGCCCGTCATGGGTTTGTCCACCGGATCGTCGGCAAGCGTGATGGTGTCCCCGACTCGGGTATCGGCAATCGTTTTGATACCGGCGATGATATAGCCTACGGAGCCTGCCGACAGGGATTTGGTGGGAGTGCGCACCAGCCGATGTTCCCCCACCTCCTCGACCCTTCGAGTCAGGCCGTTGGACATGAGCAACAACGTATCGCCTTGCTTGATGCTTCCTGAAAAAACACGGCACGAGATGACGGAACCGCGAAAAGGATCGTAGGCAGCGTCGAAAATCACGGCACGCAAGCGATCGTCTTGTGGCGTTTTGGGAGGCGGGATGCGTTCGACAATCGCTTCGCGGAGCGCATCGAGCCCTTCACCGGTTTTCGCGGATACGGGAACGGCGAGGCTACCATCGAGCCCCAATTCCTTATCGATCTGGGAGCGTGCGGCATCGATATCGGCGGAGGGGAGGTCGATTTTGTTGATGACGGGGATGACTTCGAGGTCATATTCCATCGCGAGATAAAGGTTAGCGACGGTTTGCGCTTGCACGCCCTGGGTTGCATCGACGAGCAGCAGGATACCTTCGCAGGAGGCCAGAGCGCGGGATACTTCGTAGGTGAAGTCGACGTGTCCAGGGGTATCGATCAAGTTGAGGATGTAGTCGTGTCCATCGTTGGCGCGGTAGGGCAACGAGACCGTTTGGCTTTTGATCGTAATGCCGCGTTCGCGCTCGATATCGAGGTTATCGAGTATCTGTTCGCGAAAGTTTCGTTCGGAGACGAGGTCTGCGCCGACGATGAGCCGGTCGGCCAGGGTTGATTTGCCGTGGTCGATATGCGCAACGATGCTGAAGTTTCGAATGAAGTTCATGGGAGTCGGCAACGAAGGAGGGAGAGCCTGCCAGGGTTCGGCCGTGGGTCAAGGCCAATCAACAGCGAGGGAAAGGAAGGAGAACAGGAGTAGGCAGAGGCTATTGATGGTGTTTTTATGGCGCGGCGGGCTTTGCCGCGGGCTTTTCCGCTGGTTTTTCTGTCTTTTTCGCGGGTTCGGCAGGCTTGGCCGAAGGCGGCTGGGCCGGAGTCGGGCGCGCGGGTTGCGAGGGCTTTTCCGCGGGCTTTTCCGCGGGTTTATCCGCTGGTTTTTCTGTCTTTTTCGCGGGCTCGGCAGGCTTGGCCGAAGGCGATTCCGGCGGAGTCGGGCGCGCGGGTTGCGTGGGCTTTTCCGCGGGTTTATCCGCTGGTTTTTCTGTCTTTTTCGCGGGCTCGGCAGGCTTGGCCGAAGGCGGTTCCGGCGGAGTCGGGCGCGCGGGTTGCGTGGGCTTTTTCGGATTGGCTCCCTCAGCCCCCGTTTGTCCCCTCGCTGCAGTCGTCCCACTGTTCGATACAGCAGCAGAACCTTGGCCTGATGTTGCAACACGGTTTTTTCCCCGTTTTGCGTTGGCAGGCACTTCCACCGGCGGCTCATACGGCTGGGGTCGTCGCACCACAGGGTCTTCGCCATGAGGCTTGATGGAAATATGAAAGTGGTCGTGATGGTCGCCATTGGTATCGGGAGTCAAAAACTCCCGCCACATACCGCGCGCTCGCAGACGACATCCGAGTTGGTTCAGCGTGCGCCCGGACGAACATGGCTGCGTGAGCCCGCGCTCATAATCCTGGAGGAGCGACAGCCGCTTGCCGGAAGCCACTACCTCGTGAATATCGATCGCAAGCCCCCAAGCATGCAGGCTCATCCGCCCTACCTTGCTCATCCGGTAGGAATAGGCGCCGGAATAGACTACTTCCGAGATTCCCAAAGCCAAAAAATCAGCTCCGACCCACGACAGCGCCACCGCGAGACGACAATCACAAAGAAGAGGGCCGTTCTGATAACCGCGATACGTAACGCCTCCGATCGGCCCATCGACGAGCACCGACGTCTTCATTCCCTTTTTTTCCGGCCCCATCCGAAATGACACCCCCAACCCCATGAGTTGCGTCAGGCATGCTTCGCCATCGGGGATGGTACTGGCATCCATCGTTCGAAGCGACGGCAAATTCGGCACGGGCTTGGGCGGTAGTTCAGCATCCGTTCTGGGTGGGACAGGCAGGTTTTCCGTGGACGGGGCGGGTAAAAGAGAAGAATCAGTCGAGAGGATATCTTCCAGCGTCAATCCCGTTTCTGGTCGCGGGTCGGCCCGCCAATCCTCGGTCGAAGCCCTTTCTGCCCACGGCATCGAGGGCAGAGAAGCATCGAAACGGTCCCCTCCGTGCGTATTACCGCGATGATAGAGCATGGGCCGTGACGCCGGGTCGACGAGATGGGCATGCTCGCGAGCACAGCCCCCGGCTGCCAAAAAAACAAGCAGCGCGCACAGCCTTCGGGTGCAGAACGACACGCGAGCGATTCGCATACCCCGAACCTGTCATCCATCACGGCCATGGACCAAAAAAAAGGATCAATCCCTCCGATGTCTTCCCCATTTCCGGTAAAAAAAGAGGAATCAACAAGACGGATGCAACCAATGTCCATATTTGTTAGGCTTGAAGCGCGGGCCACTCCATATTCTCAGGCAGGATCATGGGTCTACTCTCAGTCTTTCTCCTAGCATTGATTTTCCTGGTATCTTGTTCTTCCAACGATTCCACGCCCGAGCCGGTCATGACCGGGCCCATCAAGGAAATTGAATACGAACTTTTTCCGTTCGTCGTTTCCCTCGATGCGGCGGCACGAGAAGCGCTGCTGGAATCCCGGGAGGATGGGACACTCGTATTCGATGGGATTCCACCCGTGTTGGCCGAGGTAGAGCAGGGCTCGATCCTTGTTTCGAGCGTGGCGAAAAACGCGCCCTATGGTTTTTTACGTATCGTTCGTGAAGTGGAACCATCCAACGGCCACCTCACCTTACGTACCGTGGGGGCGCCGCCTCAACTCGCGTTCCGAAAACTTCATCTTCGAGCCTCCGACCAGATTGCTTCCCTCACCTCCCCTGACAACGAATGGTATTTCCCGACATTGCAACCCAGCATCAAAGGGAGCGGCAAAGCCAGTGAACCCATCGATTTTTTCTTGTTCAATGGCGATGGGGATCCATCCACCAAAGACGATCAGGTTCATGTCACGGGCAAACTCAGCGGTGGATTGACCTATGATATTGACATCGATACGTCGTGGGGCAAGCTCGACGCCATATCGAAAGTCACCGATTGCGTCGGGAAAATACTCTCTTTCGGGCTTGGGGGAAATTGTGAACTTCCGGAGATCAAAGCGTATCTTCATATCACGCCGAACGCGAAGGCGGACGTGCGTTTCGAAGGCGCGGCCTTCAAAAGTTACGAGAAGGAATATCCGCTGGCGACCATCATCGTTTCGCCTGGGGTCATCGAGATAGGCCCAATCGCATTCGTGGTGCTTGTGGATGTCACGGCCACCATCGAGGGGCGCGCGTCGAGTCGGTTCGACGTGGGGGTTTCTGCTTCTGTCGATGTGACGACGGGGCTCGATTATGGTTCGCTTTCTGGTGTCAGTTTCATTCCTCCCAAGCTGAACCACCACTTCGCGCCGGAGGCTACCGATGTGACCCTATCGGGATACGCCAAGGTATCGATCGGGCCGAAGCTTTCGCTGATGTTGTATGGCGTGGTGGGGCCCTACGCGGAATTGAGGGCGAATGCATCGGTGGACGCGGACCAGAAGCGTACGCCCTGTTTCGACGTTCATGCAGGCGCTGATGTAGGTGTTGGATTTCACCTCCAACTGCCTGGACTTGGAACGTTGGTGGATGTGGGCACATCAATTCCTTTGGTCGACGAAAGCGTCGCCACGGGGAGTTGCAAACAGCCGCCTAATTCGAGCAGTTACCCTCCCGGCGCTGGGCCTGACGCGGATCATTATCTCAATCCGACGTTTGATCCGTGGGCTCGACAGCTCGAAGGCGTGTGTTCGACGATCCCCCATCAAACGAGAGATATGGCCTGGATCGAATTGGAAAGGGCGATCGACGGGCATTGGGCTTTGGCGGGGTCCGGAATGGATACGCTGACCAAAGTCGATGACCAAGGCAAGTTGGTCTGGGCGAAACGTTACCTCGATCCAGCCCCGGCGGACTCGAGCAAGCCGCAGGCTCTTTTGATTCAGCGTACGCTCCCCACGAAAGGCGCGGGATTGTTGCTCACGGGCCATCCGTATGCGGTGATGGAGATCGGGCAAGGGGGCGGTGTGCGCTGGGCGGCGAAGTTCGAACCCAGCGAAAAAATCACGGAAACAGGTCCTCAAGGCTGGCTTTCGGATCAAAGGATGTTCATGTCGGTCGCTGACGACGGTCAGGGAAACGCCATCATCGCTGGATCTTACCAACCCGATCAGGATACGCCATCGGGAATCTGGCTGCTTCATCTTGGCGATCAAGGCGTTATCGAATCATCCCGTTGGTTTTCGAACCAGCAGTTTTTGTATCCGCTACAGCTTGTGGCGGTGGACGACGGGGTTGTGGTCGCGGGGATGGACTGGGATAAAAAATCCAATTATCGCGGGTTAGTCCTGGCGCGCATCCGGCTCGATGGAACGGTTGTATGGGCAAAGCGTTTCGGCTCGTGTGGGGGCAGCGGATATCCAGGGATGCAGCCCACGGATGCCCGGCGGCTCGTCAACGGTGACATCCTCGTGACAGGCCTGCTGGGCCTTGGACAGAGAAGCTTCATGATGGAAGTGAAGCCCGAAGGGCAGGTGACCTGGGCAACGGCCTTGTCGGCTGATGACCCGCTATCAGAATTGGCGATTCATTCTGTTCGAGAGCTTCCCACCACAGGATTCCTGGCGGCGGGGCGGTACCATCACCACTACGATCCTTACCGCGTATTTCTTGCGGGCCTCGATGCAAAAGGGCGCACGCTTTGGCTCAAAAGTTACGGGCAGCCCAGTCAAGAAAGCGGACTCCCGGCAAAGCAGGTTTTTCCTTCGATTCAGTTGACGGATGATGGGGCCGCGCTCCTGGCAGCCTATTCGACAGCGCCCATCCCCAGCGAGAATCGTAACGTCTGGATGTTCAAGGCCGCGGCGGTCGATGGCGCGGTGGCTTTTCGACCGGGCGAAGCGGAAGTGCTCGAGTTTCCCCATGCTTCTGTCGAATGCGATCTGACCCCGGAAGCCGTTTCCCTGACGGTATCCGACCTCGATCTTGCCCCGGCATCCTTCGTTCCTAGCATCGAAAACCGCAATATCTCCGTCGAATCGCTCGATCCATGAGGGCCGAGGCTCGTACGCACGGCCGTCCCGCAGACAATAATTTACAATAATATCAACAACTTATATCACAGCCTGCGTATCATGGGAAGATCGGATACGGTGGGTAGGGTGTCGGGAAAGAATCAGGATGGTAAGTGCGCGTATGGGAAGAAAAGGATATTCTACGTTCATGATGAATACTCGATGGCTGGGGATTCTTTGCGTGGGGATTGGTTTTTGGGCCTGCAGTGGAACGGTGGAGACGGCCAGTTCGTCGGGTGGGGGAAGTGCCGGAGCTGGGGGCACGCCGGCGGGTGGATCGGGGGGTGCGTCGATTGGCGGCACAGCGGGCTCGGCAGGAACAGAGCCGATGGCAGGCGGCGCAGGAGAGGCGGCGGCAGGAGGTGATGCGGCGGCAGGAGGTGATGCGACTGCCTGTAAGCCGCAAGACGTTCAAGCCCAAGGTCCTTGCGCGATGGTATTGGGCATGTATTGGGATGGGGCAGCTTGTGTCACCTTATCGGGGTGCTCGTGCGTTGGTTCTGATTGCTCCCATGGGTTCGAAGAGAGTCATGCGTTTCCCACGGGGATACTGTCCGCGCAGGAGACGTGCGAAAAAGCGTATCGGGGTTGTCTGACCTGCGCTCCCCAGGATGGACATCTCGCGGGCAATTGCGCATTTTTGGGCCCGATTATCCGATGGGACGGCAAAAAATGTGTCCAGGAAACAATGGGATGCAGTTGTAAAGGACCGGATTGCCCGAGTCTGTATTCGAATTCGGGGGAGTGTATCAAAGCGCACGCCGCTTGTCCGTAGCTACGCTTGTCCTACGCCGGCCATCCAATTCGACGGCACTATGACCAGGCACGTAGGGTGTTCAGGTTGCTGTCTTGGAGGCCGGGAAGATGGCCACAAAGTATACTGCTCAACAGCGCGCCGAAAGCGTTGTGCGCGAGCCTCCGACATCGAAGCGGTGGCAAGTGATGCCGTGCAGCGGACCGAAGAATTTGTTTTGCAAGCTTTGCAAGCCGACTCCACTATAGCGTTTCGCTTCTGGTCGTGCCGAGCCTTGGATGCCGTTGGGTGCGTTCTTTGGGTTGAAGTTAGGGCCGTATCCGCCCATTTGCAGCGTATGACAGGGGCATTGTATCGAGTCGATATCAAACGATGCGAGCACTTTCCGGCCAAGCTGATGGCTGTGGCTGTGCCAGACGCCGGGTAATCGGACACCGCGATTGCCACCACGCTTGCGCACGGCAATGCTCATTGCCGGTTTTTTAAAATGGGTACGGCGATTGATCTGCGGCCATGGCTTCAGGCCGCCTGCCGATGTCCGGAGATTGTTTGGTTGGACCATGCTTGACAAGCGCCGTAAAGACCGTGATGCGCTTCAGGCCTGTCGTCTGGCAACGGCTCCGGAATTCGGAGGAATCCACTCGAGTACCGCCCGCCACGAAGCTGTACTATGCTTGCTGGACCGTGCGTATCTCTTCAACTGCTGGCGTGGCTTTCACCCTTTTCGGGCTCGGGGCTTGTATTGCGATTCCCGAAGGCGATGGGATTCCGTCGCGTATCACTGACCGTGATGATGCGTCCGCCGACGCCTTCATCAACGTGGAAGCCAACGCGCCTTTGCAAGATGCCGGAATCGATCGCCCGATCACCGATCCCCATGCGATCCTTGGCGTCGACCCATCGCATGGCCCGTTTTCCGGAGGTCGCGTCGCGGTGATTCGAGGAAACGGGTTCAAGTCGACGGCAAGGGTATGGTTTGGGCAGGTGGAAGTGCCGTCGTCGGATGTGACGGCGGGCGATCCGATGCGCATTCAGGTCCTGGTTCCCCCAGGCGATCCGGGGCAAGTAGATGTACGCACCCAAAATGGCGACGATGCATCCACGTCGCGAACCCTGCAAAGCGCGTATACCTACGATGCTTTTTATGCTGAACCTTCGAAGGGACCGACCAGCGGTGGGACGATCGTCAAGCTCATCGGCAAGTCTACGAATTGGGGGTCGACGGCGGAGGTGCGTGTATCCAACGAGCCGTGTTTGACGAGCAAGATCGTGTCACCCAGCGAGATTGAGTGTGTGACGCCGCCCCAGCCCGCGGGCAGTGTGGCCATTTCGGTCAAGATGCCGGGGGAAGCAACGCAGGTGGTGTACGATGCGTTTACGTATTCCGACAGTGACAACGGGTACAAGGGGGGGCTTTCGGGCGGAAAGATGCAGGGCGTGCTGAAGGTCTTGGTGTATGACGCCTATACGGGCAGTCCGATACCGGGGGCGCGTATCATCGTGGGAGACAATCTTGATTCGGCGTTCCTCGGCACCACGGATCAGGCGGGGCTTCATGTGTTTAGCGAGCCAGGGCTTTCAGACAAACGGTCGGTGACGATTGCCAAGTCTTGTTTTCAACCAGTCACGTTCGTGGATGTTCCGGTAGATACGGTGACGGCGTATTTGCCTCCGGTGCTGAGTCCGGCTTGTCTTGGGGACGGTGGAGAGATTCCGCCGGTGGGAGGAAAGGGAGCAACGCTAGCCACCATAAAAGGGCAGCTCGTATGGTATGGGGGGACGGAATTCAAGCGAGCGCATTGGTCCAACGTTCCGTCACCGAAGGGGCCGGACGAGCGGCAGGCTGCCTATTTGTTCCAGCCAAGTTCGGATCCGACCTCGAAGTTTTATCTTCCCGATGCATCGCGGGCGGTTCTTCCGGACGCGGATGGCAGCATTGGATACGAGTTTTCTTTGACAGCGTACCCGGGCAACCTTTCGCTTTATGCTCTTGCGGGAATCGAGAATCGCAAGTCACCCACCGCGGTGTTCACGGCCTACGCGATGGGGTTCCTACAAGGGATCTCGACCCTGCCAGGACAAACGACCAAGGACATTTTCATTCCCATGACGAAGCCGCTAGATCAGGCGGTGGTGTTGTCGGTCGAACCGCCATCGGCGGGGCCCAAAGGGCCGGATCGTTTGATCGCCAGTGTGGCAGTCAAGTTAGGCAACGAAGGGTACGCGATCTTTCCCAACGGTCAGCGGGTTGCGCTGCTCGCGAATACGGGGGATTTGCCGTTTGTCGGGATGCCAGGGTTGACGGATGCTCTTGCGGGTTCTCGTTATGTTTCCTCTGCCAAAGCGGTGACGGGAGCCAATGCGGGGACACCGTTATCGGTCATCGAAAAGTACTTATCCAACGACGCGAGCCTTCCTATTCAGATGGCGGGTTTCGTTCAGGTCCCTGTGCTGCAAGAGCCGGCGGCGGGTCAACCCTTCGATGGCAGGCATCTGCGAATAGCGTATGCGCCAGGAGGGGCAAGCGTCGATATTTCGGTTGTGCGCATTCAGGCCGGAGCTGGTCTCGTCGAATGGTTGGTCGCCATTCCGGGTTCGAAATCACCCGTGGAGCTACCCGACCTTGCGTCGCTCGGGCTCGGTCTGCCCCCGGGTCCGTTATCGATTTTTGTCTATGGTGGGCACGTGGGCGATGGTTCCTTTGACTACGGCACGCTGGTGTATCGTCAACTCGACGCACGGGGCTGGACGGCTTATGCCTACGACGTTTTCCATCGGTATGGGGGCAACTAATCGATGGGTTGGGACCGCGTACGACGTTGTGGGAAGCCGGGGCCATGGCTCTTGTTCGCGAGCATGGTGGGCGGTTGCGGTTTCGACCGTTCGGACCGTTGGGATGATCTACGACCCACGTCGATGATGACGTGCCGCGAGGGGGACCTGCAATGCTCCTTGGTGTTGGAAGTATGTGTATCCAACGGCGCGGGGGGCACGCGATGGACGGTATTGGATGATTGCAAGGCGCAAGGCAAGGTATGTGCTCCCTCGCTTCTTGCGTGTGCTCATTGCTTTCCGGACGAACGGATATGCGATGGGCAGCAAGTATTGGTTTGTACTTCGGATGGAACGAAAAGGGTGGTCATCGACGACTGTGAGGGAAAGCGGGGAGTGGCCTGTCGGTCCGGGGCTTGTACCGATTTATGTGCGGAAGCGGCGGTAAAACAGAGCAATGTGGGCTGTGAGTATTGGGGTGTTGATTTGGACAACGCCAACATCAATGCGACGAGCAATGCGGCGGCGCAGCAGTATGCCATCGTGGTATCGAACCCCCAGCCTGATTTGTCGGCGGAGGTAACGATTGAGCAAGACGATGGGCCGGTAGGTTCGCCCAACGACCCGATGGTTGTCTCTTCCGCGACGATTTATCCTGGAAATCTTCGAGTATTTAAGTTGGGCCCTCGGGAAGTGGACGGCAGTCCGCCGGGTCAATTCGATACGGGTCCGGGCACTGCGCATACGCGAGCGGCGTATCGCGTTCTCTCTTCGGTACCGGTGGTAGCTTATCAATTCAATCCGCTCGACAACGTCAATGTTTTTTCGAATGACGCATCGCTTCTCAAACCGGTCGAAGCGGTGACGTATACGCCTGGTTTGCTCGATCTTCAGTATATTGGTTTGGGTTGGCCGCAAACGATAGCGCATACCGACGATCCGGAGACCAACTTCAATCCAGCGAATCCCACGAATCTTCGAGCATTTTTGACGGTGGTGGGCACCCAACCGGACACTCGTGTTCGCATCGCGCCATCGACGGTCGTGGTAGCCGGCATGGGTATAGAGCAGACCAGGCCTGGGCAGTACATCGAAGCGGTGCTGCAACCGTTCGAGGTTCTGAATCTCGAAACCGGGGATTTCAATGCGGATTTTACGGGAACGCTGGTGGAAGCGGATGGTCCCGTGCTGGCTTTTTCGGGTTCGGAAGCGTCCGATGCTCCTTACTTCGATCGGTTGGCCAATCGGTTTTGTTGTGCGGACCACTTGGAAGAGCAGCTTGATCCCCTTCGAACGGCGGGAACGAGTTTTTTTGCCGCTCACGCCCCCAATCGTTCCGCGGCGGTATCGCAAGCGGGGGCATCGCTGCTCGGAGTCGTGCCGGAGCCGGAATTTTTCAGGATTTTGTCGGTAGCCGATCGACCCGTTCACATTCAGACGACGCTGCCGGAGCCTGATGACAAGCTCGAGTTACCCGGACGCGGTGCCTACTTGGATCTGATTGCCTATCGGGATTTTCATATCGATGCCGACGGTCCGATCATGCTTGCGAGTGTCCAAGCGAGCCAAGACGCAGCGGGCGTGCGAAGAGGGTTGCCTGGTGGTGATCCGAGTCTTCTCATCATCCCGCCGATAGAACAGTATCGCGCCAACTATGTATTTCTCACGCCTGACAAATACGCGTTTGATTTTGTGGTCATCGTGGCATCCACCGAGGCGTTGGTGACGTTGGACGGACAAGATGTCATGGAAGCGGGATGTGCGCGTGCCGCCGCGGATGGTTTGACGGATCAAGAACGTGGTTCGAGCCATTCGCCCGCGTGGGTGTATCGTTGCCAGCTTTCTTTTCCCGTGGTGCTCCCCGATGCGGAAGCGCCCAACAATGTGCTTCCGGGCATACAAAACGATGGTGTCCATCGCATCGAAGCCAGCATGCCCGTACTGGCCCTGGTGTACGGATTCGACAATTATGTCAGCTACGCCTACGCAGCGGGTACGCAGCTCTCGGTGATCAATCTGAAGTGATGCGATACGTCGCGGGCGGGGGTATCACGGCAACCGGATGCTGAAGAGATGATTCAAGACCCGGTTTCCTGAAACGATCCGCTTTGGTAGTAGCGGGACAACAACTCATCTTTTTCACGGAACCGCGCATGAAGCCAGGCCGCCAATGCCTCCGGATCATGGGGAAGATCCGCCATGGGGAAGCGTCGAACATGCAGATGGGCTCGCGGAGAAAAACCTTGGATATACTGCCATAGGCTAGGGACACCATGTTCGTAGCCCAAGGTGAGATCATAAACCGCATCGACATGATCACGGAGTCCCTGCACGGAAGCGACGAATCCTTTGGTTCTTGGGAGCAGCACGTGATCGAGGGGTTCGATTCCCAATTGTCTGGCGTAGCGTTGGGATTGAACTAGTTTTTCGGGCGTCAACCGCGTTCCTTCCACGAAGGAGACTAACCATATCGGGATAGAGTCCCGTGAAAAGCGCCGGAAAGCAGCTTGCACGGAAGCTCGGTCCGAGGTCCATTGTCGATCCACGAAGATACAGTCGAGAAAGACCATTCCCCATCCGACTCCCGGCACGATCTTGATGGCTTTTTTCACGAACCATTTGAGGTCGCCCAACCGGTCTTTGGATTTGGCGAACGCCATCACAAAGGTGATGTCTGCCATGTCTTGATGATTGACGATGACGATGGCGTTTTCGCGCATGGGGACATCGTCGCCGGACACGACGAGGGAAATGTCGTGAATGACTTCGCCAGCGGTGACGCACCAACCCCACCAGGTATTGGCAACCCAGCGGTTGGTTTTTCGAAAGGCGCTTCTTGAGATGGGAAGCACGGGAAGGCTTGCCATTTGGACGGCATTGGCGGCCATGAGCGAAGAGCCTAAAAAAGCGACCGCGGGCATGGCCACCAACAAGCCGCGCAGGCGCAGTTTGATGTTTTCAGGATTAGGAAGTGGAGCAAGGGGCATGGCTACTCCGGTACGGCGCGATATGGGAGCAAGGGGCACATGGCATGGCGGTGAAGGAGAAATAGGAGACGGAGGTCAGCGTTTATTCGACTTATTTTTGCTGCGGGCAAAGGCTGCGGCCATTGTTCCGAATCCACCTTGATGGTCGTTCGAATGGTCGGAAAAGCTCTCGAACGAAGCTCGCTCCTCATCGGCTTGGAGAGCACGAATCGAAAGACGAATTTTCCCATCGTCGGCGATGCTGAGCACTTTGGCCTCCAGGTTCGTACCCAGGGGAAACTTTTTTCGTAAGTCTGTCCCTTTGGGAGAACCGGTCTCCGATGCGGGGATGAGACCCCGTCCTTCGCGACCCGTGGTCCCTTCGATTTGCAGGAAAACACCGTACGATTCGACACGCACGATCTGACCTTTCACGTGAGCACCGGTCGACAGGCGTGGTCCCGCGGCATCCACGAGTTCGACTCGTTCTGATTGCTCTTGTTGCCCCGCGGCTCGAATCGACAACGGTTCCAGTCTCACGCCTCCCACATGCCGCCCGACTTCCGCGACACGAGCCACGATGGTATCTCCCACCGATAGCGTCGCCTCCTGTCCGGTGACATCCGCAAGAGAGGCACGGTCAATGAACGCTTCTCGTTTTCCGTCCAGGTCGAGAAAAACCGCATTTGAGCCGATTTTTACGACGATACCTTCGACACGATCGCCGATCGACCAATGTCGTTGGCGCTGCACAGTCGTTGCATTTTCGAAGAGGGAAGCAAAGGAGTCGTCATCTTGATTCGTGGAATTCATGATCCCGTCGTATAGCGCGGATCAAGAGCGTATGCATCGATGAGCATCACATGCTTTTTCGACTTAGATATATTTTTGTGAACTTAGAACAGG
>Ga0116148_1002571_pt1 | contig 17735 bp, 21 predicted proteins | sample AD_UKC055_MetaG_FD_89786 | JGI IMG/M metagenome (GOLD analysis project Ga0116148, IMG submission 89786) | Active sludge microbial communities of municipal wastewater-treating anaerobic digesters from USA - AD_UKC055_MetaG | ecosystem: Engineered > Bioreactor > Anaerobic > Digestate | place: USA... | reverse complement strand
TCCCCGGACAGTTCTGCGGCTTCCTGGGCACCCGGAAGTTCGGACAACAGAGCGTCTGTCTGCTATTCCCGACTCCCGACGCCCCATATACCATCCTGGATGACGTGGATGGGTGGGTGCGACGCTGCGGGAAATGCTTGAGTGCTGAAACGCTGTTGGAGGAGGAGTAAACGATGCCCTGACCGCCTGAAGGCAGACGAGGCACACCACAGGCAGGTCTTCCCCAACGATCCACCGATCCGCAACGAGACGCATATAGGACCTCCCCGCGACTGACGGGGGAACGCACTAGCCCCGCCCCGTGCGCCCCACCAGCAAGCACAGCAGTATCCCTAAGCCACATCAGACGTAGTATGGGCAGCCACCTAAAACACGGTTGACAGTATGTCGTTGCCTATGCTACTATAGTTTGGACAGAAGGAATTGGATTGTTGGGGCAGTATACAGACCCCGCGCCGGGGCAAGGGCGAGAAGGAGGGCGACGGAGGCAATGAGTGAGCGAGTGACGGTCCCCGAATGTGGGTGCGCCGCCAGTAAGTTCATCGGCGGGCGCTGGGTGAGCATGGCCGAGGTGACAGTCGGTGAGACTACCGGAACTGGCGTGGTGCACGACGCACACTCCTGCTGGAGGTGCGGGCAGGAGTTGGCGGCGGCGGAGTGGCTGGCGAGGAGACTGGGGGAGGAGTTCGACTGTCCGGTCTGTGCGCTGCCCCTTCTCCCTCCAGACGACGGCGACCTCGATGAGCACATGGCGAAGCGCAATGCAGCGTGTCAACACAGGGGGTGTGATACCGCAGGGAATTGTCACAGCGCCCCGGAGGAAGGCTGGCAATGTTGGCTCTCCGCCGCCCTCGCCGCCGTGGGTGCGCCGACCCCCGAGCGGGCGGACGGGCCGGAGCCGAGCGACACAGAACTGCTCGATGCGCTGGACCGGCACCTGTCATTTCGCGGTACGGGCTATACCAACGCGGCCGGAGAGACAGAGATTGACGAGGTTCACGCGCTTGTCATCAACCTTGAAGCCATCGGCGATGACGGGGCAAAGTTCGAGGACTGCGTGACACTGAGAGACTACGCCCGCGCCATCCTCGCCACACAGGAAACCGCGACGGGATAGCAGCAGCAAAGCAGCCGGGCTGGTGCCAACCTTGACCGGGGAGCGCACCAGCCCGAGACAGAGCCGAGGCCCTGCCCCCGTGGTTTCCCCGCGACCGGCGCAGCGGCCTACCCGAGAAGATGCAGGAGAAGTGATGTTGAATGGCCTGGATTTCTGTGCGGGATCGGGAATTGGCAGCGCGGCTTTCGAGGCTTGCGGCTTCGCTCGGACTCTCGTGTACATCGAGCGGGATGCCTATTGCCAGCGAGTGCTGCAGGAACGAATGCGGAGCGGAGACCTCGCGCCCGGCTTCCTGTGGGATGACGCCAAGACCTTCGACGGGAGGCCGTGGCGCGGGATCATTGACTTTGTGTTCGGCGGCATCCCGTGCCAGCCGTACTCGTGCGCGGGGCCGGGGCTGTGACCACTGGGTGGACCTGTGGACCCGCAGGCGGGGAGAGTATGGCCTGGACACGACGACGGCGGACTGCTGGGTGATACGGATCGGGGAGCACTACGCGGCGGGGCGGATCGGGGAGGCGGGACGGTGAGCGGCATCTACTGGACTGACGCGCTGCAACCGATCTACGAGGCCGGGCCATTCTGGAACAACGGGAGATGGGCATGAGACCAACCATCATAGCAGCCGGGCTCCTGCTGACCTTGGCGGGATGGACAGGAGCCCAGCAGACGCAGACAGAGCCGCAGCCCTGCCGGATCGAGCTTCCCCGCTCGGCAGCGCAGGACCTCCATGCCGTGCGCGTCGCCAAGTGCCGCTATCTCTGGCAGCGCATGGCCCCCTGGTCCGCCAAGCCCGAGATCATCGAGCATTTCGTCAGTGAGCATGAGCGCCTGGGTATCGGCCCCGAGTGGCCGTATTCGTTCTGCTACGGGTTCGCGAACTTCGGGCTGACAGTGGGCAGGCGCGTTGGCCCCTGTTATGGCCCGATGGATGTGCGCCGCGAGTGGGCACGGGCCTGCGGGTTTGCGCCGAATGACTTGCGCGACCCGAAGGTAAACATTACCTGCCACGTGCGCGAGATGGCCCTGTACCACGGTCAGACGGGCGAGACGGGCATGGCCTTGCTGGCCCGCGTGTTCTACCCGGCACGGCCCATGTACTACCACAGGTGGCGTCCCACGTGGGCGCGTCTGCGGGCGGTCCTGGCGGCGGGGTATCGCGACGGGGAGGTGCGGCGGTGATGGTATTGATAGCCTGCGAGTTCAGCGGGATTGTACGAGACGCATTCCTGCAAGCCGGTCACGACGCCTGGAGTTGTGACCTGCTACCGACCGAGAGACCTGGCCCACACTACCAATGTGATGTTCGTGACGTGATCGCGTCAGAACTGTGGGACATGATGATAGCCCATCCGCCCTGTACACACCTGGCTGTGAGTGGCGCGAGGTGGTTCAAGTATAAGCAGCAGCAACAGGCCGAAGCGTTGGACTTTGTGCGGTTTCTACTCGGCGCGCCCATTGAGCGCATCGCCCTGGAAAACCCGGTGAGCATCATCAGCAGCCACATTCGTAAGCCCGACCAGATCATCCAGCCGTGGATGTTTGGGCACGGAGAGACTAAGGCAACGTGCCTGTGGCTGAAGGGGCTGCCGCATCTGCAGCCGACTGCGATAGTTGATGGCCGCATTCAACGCATACACCGCCTGCCTCCGGGGCCGGACAGGTGGCGCGACAGAAGCAGGACATATCCGAACATCGCGAAGGCGATGGCAGAACAGTGGGGAGAACTGGGCGCACAGGAGCCCCTGGCGGCGGGGTATCGCGACGGGGAGGTGCGGTAGGTGACGCGACGCATGAGAGGGCTGCTCAGGAAGCAGCCAACAGCCGCGCAGAGCGGCGAGGGAGAGTGATGACGATGACAAGGACTGACGAGCAACTCAAGCGGTTGGTGCAGGACCACCTGAGTGAGGACGGCGGGGAACTCGACCTGAACTGGCAGGGCCTCGATGACGACGACCTGCGGCGGCTGGTGCCGCTGCTGGAGGGCCTGACCGGGCTGCAGGGGCTGGACCTGTCCGGCTGCACGGGGCTGACGGACCTCGCGCCCGTCGCGGGCCTGACCGGGCTGCAGGGGCTGGACCTGTCCGGCTGCAGGGGGCTGACGGACCTCGCGCCCGTCGCGGGCCTGACCGGGCTGCAGGGGCTGGACCTGTCCGGCTGCACGGGGCTGACGGACCTCGCGCCCGTCGCGGGCCTGACCGGGCTGCAGCGGCTGTACCTGTCCGGCTGCACGGGGCTGACGGACCTCGCGCCCGTCGCGGGCCTGACCGGGCTGCAGCGGCTGGACCTGTCCGGCTGCACGGGGCTGACGGACCTCGCGCCCGTCGCGGGCCTGACCGGGCTGCAGGGGCTGGACCTGTCCGGCTGCACGGGGCTGACGGACATAGGTGTCTCTGCGCTCCGGTCGGCGCTGCCGGGCTGTGCGGTCTACGTGTGATGCGCAACGAGCCGCCACGGGCGGCGAGTGACGAGCCCGGCGACGGGCAAACATGGAGGGTGACATGAGAGTCTGCATTGACCCAGGCCACGGAGGTCCCGATAGCGGGGCCGTAGCCAGCGGTATCACAGAGAAGGTCGTCAACCTCAAGGTCGCGCTGGCCGTGCAGAAGCTGCTGGCGGGCGCTGGACACGAGGTCGCCATGACGCGCACCAGCGACACGGCCTTCGCGGCGGGGGTTCGCACCGGCTCCGCAGGTCTCACCGACCGGGGGCGCTTCAGCGTCAAGTCGGGCGCGGACCTGTTCGTCTCGATCCACCACGACTGCAACGCGGGCAACCCGTCATTCCGGGGCTGCAGCGGCTTCTACCACGCCGGAGCGGTCAATGGCAAGGACCTCGCGGCCTGCATCACGACGCGCCTGCACGACAGCCTGGGCCTGCCCTACGCCTACGGCTCCCCCGCGCAGGTGCACTGGGTAAACCTCGGCGTCCTGCGCGGCGGGAACAACTGGCAGCACGTCACGGCCTGCCTCGTGGAGTGCGCGATGCTGTCGGCCACCACGGACAGCGCCCTCATCAAGACCGCGAGCTACGCGGAAGTCATGGGCAAGCTCATCGTGGATGGCATCATGGCCCACGCCGAGAAGGAGGGCCTCGTCTCACACGCGCCCGCTGCCGATCCCGGCGTCAAGGTCGTCGGCCCGGACAACAAGGTGATTGAGTGTGAGGTGGGCCTTTCGGGCAGTCGCGTGACGGTGAACGCGGGGATGCTGCTGGACGCGCTGGGGGTGCCGCTGACGGCACTCAAGCCGGGCACGGTCCACGCCAACGGGCGGGCGTTCATCCGAGACAACAATGGTCTCGGAATCGCCTGCGACCTCGCGGAGAAGTGGGAGTTCACCGACAAGCAGCGGACGCAGGGTAGGCGCGTCTACATCAAGCGCGTGGGGGGTGCCAAGTGAGCGACCTCCCCGACGTGACCGAAGAGATGCTGCAACGCTGGGCTGCCATCGCTACTGACATCGGCAAGACGATATCGGCCATGACACGCGGTGGCGAAATGGCACAAGCCGTGCTGGCTCTCGTGCGCGAGGTGCGGGTGGGGCGGAAGGCGCTGGAGTTGGCGTCTCGTTGGCAAGCGGGGAACGAAGCAATTGGAACTGAGGTTCTGTGTGAAAACTGCGAGAAGATGTGCTGCGATTGCCAACTCGCAGACCGCTACCTACCTGGAGCAATGGACTACTACCGGGCAAGTGCCCGCGCCGCCCTCGCCGCAGAGGAGGCTGCACGGTGAGATACCGCAAACTCAAGCAACCCTTCTGCCACTACCACTGCCGCACACGCGAGAAGGACGGCAGCGAATCGCTGACCACATGCACCGCGCACCTCGCCGACGGTCTGGTGATGGAGTGCCCTTACCACAGTATTGCGCACGCCAAGGCGGTAGAGTATCCATGCGTTGACGCGAAGCCACTCTCTACAGAGGAGGCCCACAAGTGGGCGACCGCAAGCTGAGCGAGGACCTGGCAGAGTGCGACCGGAGGAACGGGAAGGGGCAGCCATGACCGCCATCTGCCGTCCGCAACACGTTCCCCATTGACAAGCCGCTTGAAGGATTCCCTCAGTATCTCTGGCAATCACACTCCAATCAGAGGTCAGCCATGTACATTGCTTGGGATGAACCCGCCAACATGGTCTTTAGGAATCTCCCCGCAAACATCACCCTCAGGGTTGCCGTCTACGAACTCTGTGAGAGGTACGGCTACGGGACCATAGCCGAGAGAATAGCCCAACACTATCCGGGGACAACGATGTGCACACTCAAGCAAGCGACACAAAGGTTGGCCGATGGGCATGTCTTCTTCTGCCCGAGATGTGGGAGGCCAACTACCAGCACCCGTCTGTGTTCCACTTGCACCCAATCAGCGAGAGATGGTATTATGACAGAAAGGGAGTGGGGAAGGCTGAAGCAGCACTATGCTGAGGCCCACGAGCAATATGGGAACAACAGAGAACCAGTCCTCATCGACAACTACACGAGATAACATGCGTTTCTGGCTGTCCCCCCATGCGGTCGAGCGAGCCGATCAACGCTTCGGCTGGTCCCCCAAGCAAGCCACGAAGTACTGGTACAACCATGTTGACTGGGGCACCTTCAACCAGGGTCCTGGGGTCTACAACGTTGTCATGGGGGGATACGTCCTGTGGACCGTGGCCTACGATCCCGAGCAGAATCAGGTCCGCTGTCTGACGATGGCTATTGCGAAGTCCTTCAACTCGTCAGGCTGGCTGGGGCCGCTCACAAATGAGGACGGGGAAGTGGTCAGTTACAGTACGAGGGTGGAGAGTGCTGGTCCCGACAACACCTGAGGCTGTTGGGTTCGCGAGTTGTTGACAACTTTTTGAGAAGCGATACGAATGTTAGCCGTAATCGAACTCCACGCCTCATACATCAAGTTCCGACAACCCTCAGCATGGCTGGAGAACAAGGTCAAGGAAGCCTTCTCTTGGGAAGACCCCAAGGCCAAGTTCATGCTTCGTCGGCACCGGGAAAAGCACCGCGATCCGTCAAAGTACAGATGGTGCTACCTGTGCCGATGGGATGGCACTGAGTGCCTGTATAGGAACGGATGCCTGCCGGTAGGCTTCCTTGGCCGAGTACTGGAGTTGATGGATGAGTGGGGTGTGACATGTGAGGTGGATGATTGTAGGCCCCCGAAGCCGGAACGTCAATACGACTGGCATTACGACCGCGAGTTGAGGCCCTACCAGCAGGAGATCGTGGAGGCCGTCATGGCTTCCCCATACGGTGTTGTGGAGGCTGCCACTGGGGCCGGGAAGACTTGTGTGGCTGCCGCTCTGGTGTGCGAACTGGGTGTGCCCAGCATCATCCTCACGCCCACGAAGATCGTCTGGCAGCAATTCTGGGATGAATTCACGCAACACACGGACATCCCCATAGGGAGAGTGGCCTCGGGGAAATACGAGGAAGCCCCGGTCCAGATTGCCATTACCAAGTCACTTATCGGGACCGATGGAAAGCCCAAAGGGGAGTTCCTCCAAGACAAGCAGTTGCTGCTGATTGATGAATTCCATGTGGGAGCTTCGGCCTCCTGGGAGAAGATCATCACTGCCTGCCCCGCCTACTACCGCTTTGGCTTCTCGGCCACTCCCTTCAGGTCCACTGATCTAGAGTGTCAGATGCTGACCGGCATGGCCGGGGAAGTGGTGGCTAAGATCAGCACAGAGGAACTACAGGACGAGGGCTATCTCTGCCGTACAGACATCAAGATGGTTCCGGTGACGGTGGCCTACGACCGAAGTACACAGGACGACTACGGGGACTGGAGAGATACGACCTTTGCTGAACGCTACCGGCAGGGGATCGTGGAGAACTTTGAGCGGAACGACCACATAGCCAGACTGGCTCAGTACCACTACGACCGTGGTGAGAAGGTACTCGTCATTGTTGCCTGGACGGAACATGCCGAGTGGCTACTGCCCTGGCTGCCAGATGACACGATCTTCCTGAGTGGGCATGACACCCAGAAGAAGACCCGAGAGAAGAGGGATGAGTTCAAGTCACGACCAGGGGGAGTCCTGCTGGGGAGTCCCGTTGTGGATGTTGGTATGGATGTTCCCCAGATCGACGTTTGCATCATGGCAGGTGGTGGCAGTTACGAGGGCCGTCAGAGGCAGAGGTTGGGCCGAGGGCTGAGGCCAGCACCTGGCAAGGACTGCGTGACCGTGTACGATTTCCAAGACGATGATCGGCAGAACGGTGGCAGGGCCATGTTCTGGCAGCACAGTAAGGCCAGGATCAGAGCCTACAAGTCAGTTGGGCAATCGGTGGCTGAGTGCAAAGACCTAGATGCAGCCTTGGGCTGCGAACTCGCGTTAGGGGTGTGATTGGCATGTCAGAAACGCTGTACGGCTCCGGCCTGGAGTTTCAGTACGTGGAGGGTAAAGTGGAAATCGTCAAGGACTGTGACGAGAAGATTGCCGAGGTCGAGCCGGAGGAAGCCGTTGACTTTGCGATCCGACTGCTGGAGATGATCCGCTGCTGTGGGGACATATTGGTGTATGCGAAATGAGGATAACGGCTGAGTGTTCTGACCCGAACTGCGAATTCTGCCATCCGAAGGAGACAGACGTGTACCCAGACAACCGTAGTTATGCCGAGTGCTTCCGCGTGTTGCGGGGGGCCAAGAAAGACAGGATCATCAAGGGATGGTCGTACAACAATAGAGAGAACGCCTTCCCGGCGATAATTCTCTCATATCAGGACAAGTTGCTAAGCACCAAGTCGTTTGCCGACGAGGACGGCACCAAGGGCGACATAGGTGTTCTGAACGAGGCCGTGGACTGGGTAGTGGCACGAAAGAAGCAGGTGTGCCTACCGGCCCCCAACACGATGACAGCCGAAGAGTGTATGAAGGAAATCTTCGGGAACGACCACGACTTTCTCACCGACAAGTTCGATAACGGTATTCCCACGTTCTCATTGGTCTTCGGGGATAGGCACTTCACGGGGATCGCTCTGCAGACGAACGAGACCATGACTGACTTCCTCCGACGTTGCGTGGAACGAATCAGGGAGGCCAAGAGTGCGTAAACCGCCACCGGGGATGACACATCTCGACGGCAAGACAATAGACGAGGCAACGGAGATCATCAAAGCCATGACGAAACCGGAGGACAAAGTGGAACCGAAGTATCTGCACCTGAGACGGTACTGCCTGCACACCCACGAGTACCTACCGACCGGGGGTATCACCCTGGCCTACGAGAAGCACGGGGACTGGTACAAGGTGGGGGCTGCCTTCTGTAGTCTCAGGGACCAGTACCAGAAGGGTGGTAAGGACCGCAACGGGAAGTCCGTGGGCCGGGACCTTGCCAAGGAGCGGCTGTGGAGCCAGCCCTGTTGGATTCCGGTGTGGTGTTGGGATTGGCTGACGCTTCCCGATCACTTGGATAGCCACTCGGGACGGTCTTGGTTGACCCACGCCATGAGGCATGGCCTGAACCAGGATTGGGAACTGAAGCCGATTTTCCATGCCACCACTATCCCTCAGTCCTATATCACGACCACGGGCAAGCCTGGACCTGTGTTGCCGGATATGGATAGTCTGACCACTCCCATCGTTGGTTGTGGAGACCCCTTTTTTCTGAAAAAAGATTGCCATACGACTTGACAGCACTCCAACTATGCCTTAGTGTGGTATCACCTGCCATGTAGTATTGATGGGTGAACCACAACAACCCTTTAGATAAGCCCACCCCGAAGGTTCACCTAGCTCATGGCAGGGCAGATGACTCGGTCTCAGGGTGGGCTTATCTATTGGGGTACAGCCTATGTTCCACCTCACTATCGAGCAGCACCTCCTACTCTTCCTCTATAGGCACTCCCGCAACTACAAGGAACCCAAACTCCTCGACCTCAAGCAACTGGCCTCCGTATGGAAGTCAAACCCCACATCCCTCAAGAACGCCCTCCAGAGACTCCAACACAAAGGCTTCATCCGACGAACCGACAGCCAGGGTCTCACCACCGTCACCCGCTCAACCTGCGAAGACCGGCTCGTCAAACTCCTCCTCGACAACGGCTGTGTCCTCCCGTGGGATAAGAAATCCCGTATGGCTATAGCCAGGAAACTCGGGATCAAGTTCAACTCCCTCCGGGTCTTCAAGGCCAACCTCGATCACATCCTGATGACCGAGTACGACGAGCGGAACTGGCCCACACAAATTCGGGTCTCGGAAGTCGATGCCCTCACGTACCTCGAAGACAAGGAGACCGCACAGACGGGGGTAGGCAACCTCCACTACTATAAGTACGTCCATGGATGGAGGAGACCCAGAGCCAAACGGAAGCCCCAGCCGAAGCCCCGACCGCGTACCCGCTACCACGACATCCTTGAGTACCTCGTCAAGGCCGGTGGCTCCGTGGTGGGTCCTGCGAAGTTGCACTACCACAACTGCGGGGCCACCTGCTCGTTCTCCTCGTTCCGGGGTGCCCTGAGGCAACTCAGGGATCGTGGCATGATTCTGAAGACCAACGGCCACATTGAAATACGGGATGCCGAAGCCGTTTCTCTTTTTTTGTCCCGCCCCACCGAGGTCCGCAGTATTAGGCCCAGAGGACCCGTTTGCCTCTCCTCTGGACTCCTCTCTTGTAAAGGCTTGGTTACTAGAGAGAACAGTAGCTACGCTACTGTCTCTTGTAATCCCCCTTACCCCCAAACGACAGTAGCACGTCTTGCTTTAGCTAATCTGATTCTCAGGAAACGGCTGGAACTACAGGTGGCACAGATGCTCCTGTGGTATCCCCGCAACTACGCGAAAGGCCAGGACAGGATTGTGAGTACATACCGCGAGATCAAGGCCACCCACGACGACGACAATGACCTCCGCCGCCAGCAACTAGGTGCCAACTGGGGCAAGCAGAAGGCCATCGTGTTCTCCATTCTCCGAAGCCTGCAGGAGCACCTGGGCCTCGGGGGGCCGATACTGGATGCTCTCGTCGAGGAGGGTATCACGCGGCTGCAGGGGCTCCTGCCCACCTTGGATAGCCCAGACAATGACCAAGCCGAGCAACTGGCCGACTACCTCGATGCTGCATTGCCAGTTGACGGACCACACCAAGGTTGGATACAATCGTTCACCAAGGCAGCACAAGCCCAACTACTAAGCGAGTTTGTCTGTCGTGGTGGCTTAGACTTACTCGTGAAGATATGGGCCTGGAACGAGTCGAAGACCAGTTTGGTCGAGCACCGGCAGTTGTGGTACATTCTGGCCTATCTGCGGTACATCGAAAAACACCCGTTCAACGAACGCTATTTCCACCAGTTCCCGTCCATCAACGAGTGGGACGGGGTGAAGATCGAAGACACGTACTGGTGCGGCCTTACCGTCATGGAAGCCCTGAGTGACTACGTGATCGAGTATGGCGGGACCTTGGGGAGCATCAAGCACCTGCATCCGCATATCGTCAGGGCCATCACCGATGTCTACCCGGTGAAGACCGACCAGGGCACCATCGAGTTTCACAATGCCTGGGACGATTTCTTCCAGCAGGGCTACGACTTCAGCGACGTGCGAGAGTGGGACGAGGTGGAGACGTTGGTACTGCAGTTCCGCATGGAGGCCCTGTCTTCGGGGAGCGTTCCCACGGTTGAGAAGTACACGCTGGCTTGGTATGAGGCGAAGTTGAAGGACATCGAGCAGTACGGGTTGCCCGGTGACATCGAGCGGATCAACGAGAAGATAGCTGCATTGAGAAGATGGACGAAGGCCGATGTGCATGAGCAGCAGTCGAAGTTGGTGCCGATGCTGTCCCGCCCGACCCGGTACGAGCACCCGCAGTTGACGTGGGCAGCCTGGGACGAACTGATACGACACGGGTACATCGAGACTGACGAGTAAGCCGGAGGGGCCTATGGAAACGATCACAGTACGCATCGAGGACTTGGCTGCAGCACTGAAGATAGACGAACGCATCATCAATACTGCCGAACGTGTCCTGCTCCACGGTGCTACTCCTACGGGCAATGGTGAACCCCGACAGACCCGCAGAAACTGGGAGACGTTCTGCAAGTTTGCAGCAGCCTGCGGTCTCCCCAATGAAGATGCTCTGAAAGCCGTACAGGGCAACCTCGACCAGACCTATATCTCCCCTCAGCAGGTGTCATCCACACGCATTGACGGCCTACAGGCCATGAACAACAAACTCCGCAAGGAGTTGGAGAGGAAGGAAGCCTACACCCAGAACATCGTGGAGGCCCTGATCTCCGAGTTAGGGACACTCTCCCCGACACCGTTCAAGTTCCCGCAAACGATGAGTCATGGTGATCCCGAGACGGCCATTGCCCTGTTGTCAGACTGGCAGGCCGGATCGTTCTGGACGAACGCTGACACGGCTGGTTTCGGGGAAATGAGTACGGCCATCATCAGCGAGCGTGTCCGCTTGCTTACGCAAAAGATCGTCCAGTTGGTCAATCTCCAGAGGATGAGCCGAAGTGTCAACAAGCTCGTGCTGAAGGTCCTCGGGGACATCGTTGATGGGGACACGATTTTCGACAGCCAGGGGTCTTCATCGACCAGCCAGCCCTGTCACAGATGAGTACCTGCCTGTGCCTGTTTGAGGAAATGCTCGTCACTCTACTGGAACACTTCTCTGATGGCATCAGCATCTATGCCGTGGCCGGGAATCATGGACGTGTTGGCCGCAAGGGTGAACACCATCCCCTCAACAACTGGGATCACGTACTCTACTTGTTCATTGCCGAGCGTTTCCGCCACGACCCCCGAGTGAACGTCTTCATTAGTACAGCCAACAGGATGGCCTTCAACCTGCCGGAAGCCCCCGAGTGGAACCACCTCATATTCCACGGTGACACGATCAAGAGCCACTACGGGATTCCCTGGTATGGTGTGGACCGCGATGTCTCCAGAGTCTCCGAGGTCTACGACAAGCCGTTCCACTACGTTGACCTTGCCCACTTCCATTCGGCAGCCGTGATCGACAAGCCCTATGGGCAGAAGATCGTCAACGGGTGTCTCACCGGAGTCTCCCCCCTTGCCAGCACCTTGGGTGTTGGTGGCATCCCCAAGCAGATCATGTACGGCCTGCACCCCGACGAGGGAAAGACATGGCTCTACGACATCCGTGTGGGTGACAGGCCCATCATAGAGCCGGATGCCAACGGCATCATGTCGAGTTACGTGCAGGGAATCGGCCAGCCCACCCAGTTGAACTAACAACCGGAGTCTAACCGCTTGAATCTCCGTGCCACGATTGATGCGATAAAGGAACGGACAGACCTCCGCCAGATCATTCCTGACGTTAGGAAATCTGGCAGTAACTGGATGGTCTGCTGCCCGGCCCATGTCGACTCCACGCCGAGTATGGTAGTGCATCCGACGTACTGCCTCTGCTATGGCTGCGGGGCCAGTTTTGACATCATCTCCTACTACGAACACACACTCCATTTGGACTTCATGGAGGCTCTCCGAACCGCCGCCCTCGATGCCGGGATCGTCCTCGACGACAAACTCGAAGAACAAGTGGCAAAGATGGTGGCCGAACGCGAGAAGCGTCAGGAAGACCTGGCCTTCTACCGTTCCCAGTTGGAAGCCGTAGACAAACCCCGCCAGTACCTTCAAGGCCGAGGCCTCACCCCCGAGACCATCGAGTACTTCCAACTCGGCTACCGCCCCGACTGGGATGCCATTGCCATCCCGATATTCGGACGTTCCGGCAACCTCGACTCCATCTCCTTCCGCTACCTAGACCCCAATAACGAACAACGTTACCACCACAAGAACAACGAGACGTGGACGAAGGGCGAGAGTCTCTACAACGCCCGTGTGCTGGAGTTCGAGCAGGGGACAGTCTACGTCTGCGAGGGCATGTTCGATGTCATGTCCATCTGGCAGGCCGGGTTCACCAAGGTTGTCGGGATCATGGGAGGGAGTCTCAACGACTACCACGTCAGGCAGTTTGGCGAGTGCCCGGTGGTGTTCATCCCCGACCGCAAGAAAGAGAACGACTTCGACCTTTTCAAGAAGTCCGTCTTCCGGCTCAGGAGGTCCCACCCCGAACTGACGATCCGTGTGGCGATGCTGCCCTCGGGTGATGCGAACTCGAATGACCCCGAGGTTCTGAAGGCTGCCATCGGGAGTGCCGACTATGCCGAACTGGCGATCCTGAAGGCTGATCTGGAGACCTGCGAGGACGTTGACCAAGAGTACAAGATGGCCCGCAAGGTGGCTACGGACATAGCCGACCCGCTGACCAAAGACGACATTACACGCTGGTTAGCGACCCGGTGGGACAAAGACAGGGATGTGGTAAAGCAGGCACTCAGTAGGTCTGAAAACACACCCGTAAGCCGCGTTTTGACGATCACCGATGCCCTGAATGATCTGGAGGAGAGGGAACGCACCTCCACTCTGGAGGGGGTCACGCTCGGGTGCTTCGGGCTGGGCCAGTACATCAGCCGTCCCCATACCAGCCAGATTGCTCTGATTGCCGCCAGGGCCAACGTCGGGAAGACGCTTCTGGCACTCAACATGCTCCACGCTGGCCGGGAGTTCAACGTCCCCAGTCTCTTCCTGTCCATGGAGCAGCCCGCCTCCGAGTTGGCATTCCGTCTGTCCCTGATGGCATCGAGCGACCTCACGCCGTGGAACTCAGACCAGTTGAGTGCCCACATCCGCAAAGGGTCAGAGGAGTGGAAACAGGGCCTCCGACACCTAGTTGAACACAGTTACCCCAACCTCCGTTTCCGCGAGGACCAGCTCGACCCTATGGGGGTCAGGGATGCGATCATAGATGCCTCTTACAGCCTCGGGGAACGGGTGAAGATCGTCTACATTGACTACCTGGGGCTCATGGCCCACGCCATGCGAAGCAACGACAGCTACGAACGCATGTCAGCCATTGGCCGGGACATCCAGGCCGTCACGAAAGAGATGGACGTGTTCGGTGTCTACCTCGTCCAGTTGAGCCGTAAGGGGGGAGACGGTTCCGACAAGGTGACATTGGACATGATGCGAGACTCCGGTGTGCTGGAAGAGGTGGCCGACTACATCATCGGGGCTTGGCGAGGCAAGGACCGCAACCAGTATGCCGACATGGGAATCAGCGAGTTCTTCACGAACGTCTGCAAGAACCGCCACGGCAGTACTGGGGAGGCCAAACTCTGGATGAACATGAGTACACTGCTGCTGTTCAACACCGACTATGCCCACTCCGGCCAGGGGGATGCCCCCAACTATCCCAACACTCCCGAAGAGGAAGAAATGCCAGTTGACCCGTTCTAGGTTAGGTGGTATGTTAGTTGCATTCCACACTACCCGAGGATAGGGAGGAGTAGACCGATGGCACGAGGCCGGGCACGGGCAGACGGCACGGTAGTACCGAAGGGGCCTAACTACGGTGGGGCTCTGGGGGCCATCAAGAAGCATTGCCGAGACTGCATGGGCGACCAGCCGGTGAAGTACTGCTCGGTGGATGGCTGCTGGCTGTTCCCGTTTAGATTCGGGAAAGGCCCAGACATTTCACGGTTCGAGGGCAAGAAGGTCGATCCGACAGAGTACATCGGTAGAGCGAAGAGAGACGATGAAGCGCAACACGATTGATGACTTCTGGAAGAAGGTTGACGTTAGAGGCCCTGACGAGTGTTGGGAGTGGAAACAGGGCAAGCATAAATGGGGATATGGACAGTTCCGTTACATTGGTAAGATGTACAGAGCACACCGTTTTGCGTGGGAGCTAACTAACGGACCAATCCCTGGTTCTGATGAGTTTCCCAATACCAAGTGTGTTGCATAAATGTGACAACCCACCCTGTTGCAATCCGAATCATCTGTTCTTAGGAACGTTGCTTGATAATAACAGAGATACCGCATCCAAAGGCAGATGCAAACCGTCTAGGGGAGAGAAGAACCCCAACGTCAAACTAACTGCCGAGCAGGCGAGGGAAATCAAAGAGAGTGTCGGTCTTACGTTCAGGCAACTGGCCGATAAGTACGGCATATGCCCCCAACAAGCACATCGAGTCAAAGTCGGGCTAAGATGGAAGCACATCAAGGCAGCAGCCCAAGGAGAATGAAGTAGTGAACATCGTGTACGTGCAGATCGAGAACATGCTCGGCCTCACCGAGGCCAAGATCGAGCCGGGGGAAGTCACGCTTATCGAGGGCAAGAACGGGGCTGGAAAGTCCGCCGTGGTGGATGCCGTCATTGCCGCCTTCAACAGCAAGGGCATCGAGGGCGAACTCGTCACCAAAGGGGCCGACAAGGGCCGCGTCTTCATCAAGTTGAATGACGGCCACCAGATCAAGGCTCAGTTCACGGCAGATGGCAAGCGGTCTGTGAACGTCACTACCCCCGAAGGCGACACGAAGAAGGCCCCGCAGGGATGGCTCGACACACTCTTTGGTGCCCAGGTGGTCAACCCGATTTCCTTCCTCTCGATGCCGACCCCCGAGAAGCGAAAGGTCCTACTCTCTGCCCTCCCCATCACCGTCACCCAGGACGACCTGCAGGAGTGGTTCGGTGAGGCCCTGCCGGTGGACACGGGCAAGCACGGGCTGGAGGTACTGTCCGAGGTCGAGAAGACGTACTACGACCGCAGACGGAACACGAACAACGAAGCGAAGTCCGTGCAATCCGAGTTGGATGTGGTGTGCAAGGATATCCCCGCCGACTTCGATCCCGACGAGTGGTATGACTTTGACGTGTCAGCGGCTCAGGGCGAGTTGGAACTGGCCGGGGCAATATCTGAACAGAAGCGACAGTTGGCCGAGGATGCTGCCCGCATCAGACGGGATGCCGAGAAGGCACGCCAGGGTGCGGAGGCCTGCAAGACCAAGATTGCCAGCATCGAGAAAGACATTGCCAGTCTGCGAAATCAGATCGAGGCCTATGAGAATCTGATTGTTGATGAACGAGAAGAGGCCGGGATGCTGTTGGCCTATGCCCAAGACCTCGATAAGGAAGCCGATGCCAAGGTTGCCGAAGCCGAAGCAGTAGAAGTCCCCGACACGCAAGCCATCAAGCAGAAGATGGCCGACTACTCCCACGCCCAACGTGTCATCCAGCAGATTGCCAACCGCGACCGCCTCCAGCACGATCTCGACGAGATAAGGCAGAAGGCCGAGGCCCTGGATGCCCGTGTGGAAATGGCCCGCCAGAAGCCCAAGGAACTGCTGGCCCAATCGAGTCTCCCAATAGACGGGCTGGAGTTCACCGAGGACGACATCAAGGTCAACGGCCTCAGCATTGACTCCCTATCCGATGGGGAGCAGTTGATGATCGGTGTTCAGATTGCGAAGTCACAGTTGGGGCCGTTGGGTCTGATCTGTGTGGACGGGGCCGAGAAACTGGACGAGGACAACCTGAAACTGCTCATGGCCCAGGCCGATGACAACCACCACATGTTCATCACGCGGGTTGAGAAGGGCCAGTTGAAGATCACGACCGGCAAGGAAGCCGTGGATGCACGGCAGCGAGAACTGTTTGGAGAGGACTAATAGATGAACCCTTGGATGATGGCACTGGTGGTCTGGATTGCATTCGGCCTGGGACATATCATAGCTCGTTTTGTGGGATTAGTCAGGCCGATTGGTTGGTTAGCCGTTTGGTTCCATCAACTTGTCATACTCATGTGCTTTGTGTGTCTAACAGCATGTCACAGCAGGTGATAGGAGACCCAATGGAAGACAGCCCCTACATCACACCCATAGTACGACTCGAAGCACTCAAGCAGCAGAAGCGAGCCATCGAGCGGGAAGAAGACGAACTGACCAAGGCCATCAAGGCTGGCCTGGACATCGGTGAACTCGACGAGGACACCATCAAGATGTACGGTCTCGAACCCCGCACCCGCGACGGTGGGTACGATGACGGCTTGGTGGCCGTCTGCAAGAGGAAGCAACTGGACGATGCCTGGGGGACGAAGGAAGTCCTCGTGCAGAAGCAGGTCAAGGAGTACATAGCCGAGGGCCGGATCACGAAAGACGAGGCCGCTCCGTTCAAGAAGCCCGACTCGTTCTACCTGCAACTGCCGAGGGAGAAGAAGTAGATGGCATACGACAAGAAGATGGACGAGAACATCTGGGTCTTTACCAACAAGCCTACGGCCCCCCAGATACAGGACTTGCTCTCGGACATTCCCGCGTGGTTCGGGGGCACCAAGATGATGTCAGAATACTCTGGTTTCGTCATCCCTTACAGCCGTGGCAAGGAAGGACCGTGGAGGCTCTACACGACCGTAGCTGGCAAGTTGGCTATCCTCCGAGGTGCTCACACGCAGTCTGACGGTACCGTGGTCCCGATCACCGAAGAGACAGAAATCGAGTACAAGAACCAGTTTGTCATCATCAGGGGCCGGATGGTCAGCCCAATCTTCGGCACGGTCTACGAGGTGGGTACGGGTGTCATGTCCGACAATGCCTCCGGGGCCGACCGCACCAACCCCTTTGAGAACGCCATGACCTCGTGGAGGGGCCGGGCAGCCTCCGCTCTCTGTGGTGCTGGTATCCTCCCCTACACCGGCATTGCCTCGGCTGAGGAGGTCCAGACGGCCCAGCACCGTGACGAGATGGCCGACCGGGGCTACACGGTGGTAGGCAAGCAGGAAGAGAAGTCCGATGCCAAGCCCGCCAGGGC
>Ga0116148_1002559_pt1 | contig 17786 bp, 10 predicted proteins | sample AD_UKC055_MetaG_FD_89786 | JGI IMG/M metagenome (GOLD analysis project Ga0116148, IMG submission 89786) | Active sludge microbial communities of municipal wastewater-treating anaerobic digesters from USA - AD_UKC055_MetaG | ecosystem: Engineered > Bioreactor > Anaerobic > Digestate | place: USA... | reverse complement strand
AGTGTTGAGCGTCAATGCGCTGGGCTACATCAAGAAAACCCTGCCCCCCGGCGGCAAAATGATTTGCCTGAATCTGCCGCTGGACAGCATGAGCGAAGCCTCCAACGTCTTCGGCCGCACCTCTGTCGCGCAGGAATTGCCGAATGGGTCGGAAGTATCCTTTTGGAATGAGGACAAACAACAGTGGTCCACTGGCAAGAAAAGCAACAAAGGCGTCTGGTTGGATGCCCAATCTAATCGCGTAATCAGAGTTGGTGAGGGTTTCTTTGTGAAGTCGCCAACAAACTCGGTCGCGCCCATCGAACTGACCATCGCTGGTGAGGTGCCATCCGCTGGGACCAGCACACGAAATGTCTCCGGCATCAGTCGACTAGACGTCGTGGGCAACCCCTATCCAACGTCATTTAAATTCGGTGATTCCGATTTGGCAAAAAATGCGGCAAATGGGTCAGAGGTGTCTTTCTGGAATGAAGACAAACAACAGTGGTCCACTGGCAAGAAAAGCAACAAAGGCGTCTGGTTGGATGCACAGTCGAACTATGTGGTCAAGGCAACCGAAGGATTTTTCCTGAAAACCAGCAATGCGACGGCGTGGGTTTGGACCAACGCCAAGCCGTACACCTGGCCCTAACTGAACGGTCAGCGATTGAAAGGCGCCTGCGGGCGCCTTTTTTGTGGCCGGAGGGGAAGGGCATTCAACGCAAGCGACGCCAACGCCGCAGAGAAGAGACTATAGACTGTAGACTAGAGACTATAGACAGAAAAACCGGGAAGAACTCTCGCCAAGCCGCCAAGGACGCCAAGAAAAAGGACGTCAACGCAAGCGACGCAACCGCCGCGAAAGCCCGCAAACGAGATTTACTGTAGCCGGCCTCGCTGAGGCCGGGGCTGTTCCGGCTGCTGGTTTTTACCTGAACTCTGAACCCTGAACCCTGACCCCTCCGCCGCCTTGCGGCGGTGCCGGTGTCCGGAAAAAAATCCCCGCGGTCACCGCCCGCGGCTACAGTTAACAGCCAAGCCCTTTGCAGGCCGGGGTTGCCTCCCGGCGGGCTGCCGGCTGTTCTCCTGCAACCTGCAACCTTTAACCTGTAACCGTCTTCTGTAGCCGGCCTCGCTGAGGCCGGGGCTGCTGGCTGCTCGGCTGTTCCCCCGAACCCTGAACCCTGACCCCTCCGCCGCCTTGCGGCGGTGCCGGTGTCCGGAAAAAAATCCCCGCGGTCACCGCCCGCGGCTACAGTTAACAGCCAAGCCCTTTGTAGGCCGCCGTTGTACCGGCGGCGGGCTGTCGGTTTTCCTGCCTTACTGTAGCCGGCCTCGCTGAGGCCGGTGCTGTTGGCTGTTCTGGCTGCCCGGCTGTTCCCCCGAACCCTGAACCCTGACCCCTGCGCGCGTCTCGCGCGCCGCGCGCAGCGCAAGGCCGAATTATTTTACTAAATTTTAACAAAAAAAAGGCTTGCCAAGCGTCTTGCTTTATCACATTCTGGACGCCGAATGTTGGGAAAGGTTTATCCCGACGACGATTTAAAAAAGCAGGACCAAGGGGAAGAACAATGAAGAAGTTTGTGTTGGGTCTGATGGTGTTGGCCCTCGGCGCAGCCTGCGCCTCGGCAGCGGTCGGGATCAATTGGCAGAACGAATGGGGTGTCTATTCCCACGAGGCCACGGATTTGACCGGTAGTGACGAAGCTGATTCGATCTTGGCTAACTACGCAGTGACATGGCAGCTCATTTATGCCGGGGCGAATAATACGATTGATGCTATTGATATCAGCAACGTCGCCGGTGGTTGGGTGAGTGGCGATGATGTGGTGTGGGGTTCTCGTGTCGTTACTGGCGCGGGTGTGCCGGCAGCTGATGGCACCCTTTGGGATACATGGTTGACAAGTCTTTCAGGTACGGAAGATCCATACCATGTGGATATGTCGTGGACCACACCAGGCTATGTTTATCAGCGCTTGTACGAGAATCCGGTGCAGGCAGGCGCGTGGTACTATCAGACAGAGTTAACAGCTATTAATACGAGTTACGACCCGATGATCGGCACACAAGCGATTCCGCTTGATGGTGGCGCCGGTGTCCAACCCAACCAGCAGGTCGGCACGCCGATTCCGGAGCCGGCGACGATGAGCCTGTTGGGCCTTGGCGCGTTGGCGATGGCACTGCGCCGCCGCCGCTAAATCACGCTCCAGCGTGAACGAATCCCCGGGAATCCCCCGGGGATTTTTTTGTGTCCAAGAACCGCCAAAACCTTCAACGCAAACGGCGCAAAAGACGCTAAAGAAAGACTAGAGACTACAGACTAGAGACGAGAGAAGATTGCAGGGTTAAGAGTTCAGAGGTCAGGTAAAGACCGTCGAGCCAACAACCCCTGCGCTTAGCAAACGCAGCCACACGAAGGGCCGTGCCGAGCCTTGTCCGCTGAGCGCAGCACCTGCATGCGGAGGATTTCTTGCGAATTTTGGCGGGGATTTTGCGCAAAAATAAGCGGCGGATTTTTCGATGATGGCGCGTTGCGGACGACCCGAGCTGGACTCGTGTCCGCGAGCGGTCGGTCGCAGTGCGCCAGGGCGGAAAAGACGGCGGTTGGTTTTTGCGCCGCCAAAATTCACAAGAAATCCTCCAACTCAAATGCCAGGAGAGGCAAAACAACACGGGGCCTGTTGCTGGTCTCGCTTGCGCTCGTTTGCGCCGTTTGCGCCTTTTGCGTTAAATGTCTTTGGCTGCTTTCTTGCAGCTCGTCTTCAGTCTACAGTCTCTAGTCTACAGTCTCTAGTCTCTCGCCTTCCTTGCGCGCAGCGCAACGCCTTCGTTCTGGATTCGGGCGGGGGCGTTGGGGTATGGTGCGGGGTCATGAGAACGCAACGGACGTTTTGGCTGAATGCCACGGTGTTTCTGACGGGCGCGGGGTTGATGACGGTGGAGCTGGTGGCGAGTCGCTTGATTGCGCGCTATTTGGGGTCATCGCTGTACACGTGGACGGGAGTTTTGGGGGTGATTCTGGCGGGGATGAGTTTGGGGAATTACTGGGGCGGGCGGATGGCGGATGCGGCGCGTAATTTGCCGGGGCGGATCGCAGCGATGTTTTTTGCGTCGGCGGCGGCGTGCCTGGCGATTTTGTGGCTGAATGCGTGGGCGGGGAATGCGGCGTGGCTGATGGGGCTGTCGTGGCCGGTGCGGATTCTGCTGCACATGGCGTGGGCGTTCCTGCTGCCGGCGGCGGTGCTGGGGACGATTAGTCCCATGGTGGCGAAGTTGGCGATTGAACGCGCGGCGCAAACCGGACGGGCGATCGGCACGCTGTATGCCTGGAACGCGGTGGGGAGCATTGCGGGGACATTCCTGACGGGGTTTTACCTGACGGCGTGGCTGGGGAGCGTGCGGATTGTAGTGAGCATGGCGCTGCTACTGGCGGCGCTGGGGCTGCTCTATGCGTGGGCCGCGCGGGCCAAGGGACGCGGCGGCGTGGCGGGGGCGTCAGCAGGGCTGGCGATTTTCCTGGCGGCGTTCCTGCTGGCAGTGGCCCCGGGTGAGGGCGTGGCGAATGTGGCGCGGTCGCTCAAGCTGCGCGATGAGGCGAATGAGGCCAACGCGATCTTTTTTGCCGAGACGCAATACCAATTCCTTACGGTGACGGCGGAACCGGGCAACCCGCAGCACCGTGCGTTTTATCAGGACAAATTGCGGCACAGCGAGGCGGATTTGGCGAATCTCGGCGACCTGAAATATCCCTATATGCGCATCTATGACGCGCTGGTGAACCAGAAGCTGGGCCGGAACAGCCAGCCGGTGCGCCTGCTGCTGCTGGGGGGCGGGGGCTACGTTTTCCCCAACTATTTGTTCCGCGCCCGTCCGGGCAGCGAGCTGGTTGTGGTGGAGATTGATCCGGGCGTGACGCGCGCGGCGCAAGAAGCGTTTGGCCTGCCGCCGGATGCGCCACTGGAGATTCATCATCAGGACGCGCGTAATTACGTGGCCGACGCCCTGCGGCAAAACCGCGCCACGCCGGGCAGCGTGCCGCTGTTCGATTTTATTGTGTGCGATTCGGTCAGCGACTATTCCGTGCCGTACCAGTTGACGACGCGCGAGTTCATGGCGCAGGTGCGCGAGCTGCTCAAGCCAGACGGGGTGTATGTGATGAACCTGATTGATGCCTACGACGTGGGCGGGTTCATGAACGCAGTGGCGCAGACCTTTGCCGAGGTGTTCCCGTTCCGGGGGGCGGTGTCGGCGGTGCCGGAGCTGGGGCCGCGCAACACCACGGTGTTTGTCGGCGCCAACCAGCCGCTGGACCTCGCTGGCCTGCCGGCGGCAGCGACACGCCCGGAGTCGTTCCAAGGCCGGGTGCTGACGGAGGAGAACTTTGCCGATCTGCGCGCGCGCAACGGGGTGTGCGTGCTGACGGATGACTACGCGCCGGTCGAAAATCTGCTGGCGCCGGTGGTGCGTGCGGACCGCCTCGGACTGGTGACGGCGGCGCTGCAACGCGGTATCCGCGCGGCGGAGAAAAAGGATTATCCGCGGGCAGTGCGGCACTTCCAAAAGGCGTTGGAGATTGCCCCCGGCCACGAGGACGCGCTGACCAATCTAGGTCACGCGCAAGAGCTGGCGGCGAATGAGTCCGGCGCGCTGGATGCCTACTCGGTGTTGGTGCAGCTTTATCCGGAGAATGTCAACGCACGCAACCGCGCGGCGATGATTTTGGCGCGGCAGGGACACCTCGGCCCCGCGCTGGAACAGTGGCGCGCGAGCCTGGCGGTGAATCCCGCGCAGCCGGATGTGCTGAACAACCTCGGCGCGCTGGCCATGCAGTCGGGCGACCGCGACCGGGCCGTGGCCTATTGGCGGCAGGCGCTGCAATACGCGCCGGACGCGGAAATCCTCAAACGCAATTTGGCTGCCGCCGGCAGCCCGGAATAGTTCCCCCGCGAGCCACCACCACCGCGATGAGCACGTCCCTGCAACGCACCCCGTTATATGCCGAACTGGTGGCCGCCGGCGGCCGGATGGTGGATTTTCATGGCTGGGAGCTGCCGGTGCAGTTTGCCGGCATCTTGGCGGAGCATCGGGCGGTGCGCACGGCCTGCGGCGTGTTTGATGTGTCGCACATGGGTCATATTTTTGTGACGGGCCGCGAGGCGTTCCGGTTTGTGGAGTGGGTCAATTGCAACCGGATGAGCGCCGCGCCGGGGCGCGGGGCCTATGCGCATATTTTGCGCGAGGATGGCGGGATTCTGGATGATGCCATCACATTCTGCCTCGGGCCGGAGCGCTTTCTGGCCGTGGTGAACGCGGCCACCACGGCCAAGGATTGGGCGTGGTTTCAGCGGCAGGCGGCGGGGTTTGACGTGGCGCTGGAGAACGCCAGCGACCGGTTGGCCATGCTGGCCGTGCAGGGGCCGCGCGCGCCCGCGCTGATGGCGGAGCTGTTTCCGGCGGCGGCCACGTTGCCGCGCTTCCACGCCGCAGAGTGGCCGTGGGCGGGGGAGACGGCCATCGTGATGCACACGGGATATACCGGCGAGGACGGCTTTGAGGTGGCGGCGTCCTCCGCCGCGATCCGGGAGCTGTGGGCGGCGCTGCTGACGCGCGGTGCGGCCTACGGCCTGCAACCGTGCGGCCTCGGCGCGCGCGACACCCTGCGGCTGGAAGCGGGCTATTTGCTCTATGGCCAGGATGCCGACGAAACCCGCACGCCCTACGAGGCGAATTGCGGTTGGGTGGTCAAGCTGGCCAAGGGCGATTTCATGGGGCGCGCAGGCTTGCTGCAGCGGCCAGCGGCGGAGATCCGCGAAAAATTGGTGAAGCTGAAGCTGCTGGACCGGGGGGTGCCGCGTCATGGCTGCGCGGTGTGGCAGGGGGATCAGGCGGTTGGCACGCTGACCAGCGCGACGTTTGCGCCGAGCCTCGGGGTGGGGATTGGCCTCGGCTATTTGCCCGTGGCGCTGGCCGGCGTTGGGGGGCGGGTAGAGATTGAAATCCACGGCAAGCGCGTGCCTGCCGAAGTGGTGGAGGCGTTCCGCCCGGGGTGAAGGGGCTGAACGGGTGAACAGCCGAAGGCCTTTAACGCAAGAGACGCAAGAGACGCGAAGAAGAGGCTCTAGACTATAGACTGTAGACTATAGACTTGAGACTAGAGGCAGGGAATGACTCTCGCCAAGACGCCAAGCACGCAAAGAATTTTTCCCATAGAAATCGCTTGCGGACTTTTGCGACGATTGCGTCCTTTGCGTTAATTTTCTCCGGCTGTTGGCTGCCGGCCTTTACCTGACCTCTGAACTCTGAACCCTGACCTCTCCGCCGCTTTGCGGCGGTGCGCCATCATCGGAAAATCCACCGATTATTTTGGCGCAACAGCCCCGCCAAAATCCGCAAGAAATCCTCCGCATGCACGTGCTGCGCACAGCAGACAAGGCCCGGCACGGCCTCTCAAAATACGCCGCCCTGCGGCGCATGGCTGCTGGTTTTCTGTAGGCCGCCGTTGTACCGGCGGCGGGCTGTTGGATTTTCTGTCTTACTGTAGCCGGCCTCGCTGAGGCCGGGGCTCTTCCGTCTCTAGTCTATAGTCTCTGGTCTGTAGTCTCTTCTTCGCGCTCTTTGCGTCTCGGCGAGAATCGTTCTTTTCCTGTTTTCCTGGGTTTCCTGCTTTCCTGCTCGGCTGTTCTGGCTGTTTTCTTGCAACCTGCAACCTGCAACCTTCCACCGTCTTCAGTCTCCAGTCTCTAGTCTCTAGTCTATGGTCCCTCGTCTTCCTTGGCTGTTCTGCTGACCTCTGAACCCTGAACCCTGACACCTTGCGCGCAGCGCAACGCCTTCGTTCTGGATTTGGGCGGGTGGATGCGGCACACTGGGGGGCGATCAAGATTGGAGAACTGCCATGTATCCAGAAGCCAATTGCCGCTTTACCCCGTCCCATGAATGGGTGTTTGTGACGGGAGATGTCGCCACTGTGGGCATTAGCAACCACGCACAAAAAGAGATCAGCGATATTGTTTTCATTGAGCTGCCGAAGGTGGGGGCGAAGGTGACTCAAGGCAAGCCGTGCGCGGTGATCGAGTCGGTGAAGGCGGCGGCGGACTTTTTTGCGCCGGTCTCCGGCGAGGTCAGCGAAGTGAATGCGGCCATTGTGGACAATCCCGCGCTGGTGAATCAGGAGCCGCATGGCGCGGGCTGGTTTTTCAAGATCAAGATGACGCAACCCGCCGAAGCGGATGGCCTGCTCTCGTGGGCGGACTATCAGGCCTCTTGCGGCTGAGACGGCGGCATTCCGTTTTTTCGAATGTACTCCCCCCACACAGCCGCCGAACAACAGGCGATGTTGCGCGACATTGGCGTGGGGTCGCTGGCGGACCTGCTGGCGCAGATTCCCGCCGAATTGCAAGCAAGCGTGACGGCTTGGCCGCCGGCGTTGACTGAGCCGGAACTGCTGGCGCACGCGCGCGAGCTGGCGGCGCAAAACCAGCGGTTGCTCTGCTTTGCGGGGGGCGGCGCGCAGGAGCACCATATTCCGACGGCGGTGTCGGCGTTGGTCCAGCGCGGGGAATTTTTGACGGCCTACACGCCGTACCAAGCCGAAGCCAGCCAAGGCACGTTGCAGGCGATGTATGAGTTCCAAAGCTCCATTTGCGCGCTGTACGGCATGGCGGCTGCCAATGCGTCGCTCTACGACGGTGCAACAGCGCTGGCCGAGGCTGCCAACGCGGCAGCACGCATCACTGGACGACGGGTAATCCTGCTGCCAGAGACGGTGCATCCGGAGTGGCGGGCGACGCTCCGCACGTTGTTTGCCGCGCGCGGTGAACCGCAATTGGTCACGCTACCTTGCCCCGCCGGGCGCATGGAGCCGGAGGCCGTGGCCGCGCGGCTGGATGATTCCGTGGCGGCGCTGGTGGTGCCATCGCCGAACTATTTTGGCTTGCTGGAAGATGGCGCGGCATTGGCTGCGCTGGCGAAAGCGCATGGCGCCTTGGTGATTGCGGTGGCGGACCCGATCAGCCTCGGCCTGTTGCCCGCGCCGGGGACGTGGGGCGCGGACTTTGCCGTGGGCGAGGGGCAGGGGCTGGGCAATCCGCTGAATTATGGCGGGCCGTACCTCGGCTTGTTTGCCTGCCGGCAAGAGTATTTGCGGCATGTCCCCGGACGGCTTTGCGGCATGACCACCGATGCCGCGGGGCGGCGCGGATTTGTGCTGACCCTGCAAGCGCGCGAGCAGCACATCCGGCGGGAACGAGCGGCATCCAACATCTGCTCAAATCAGGCGCTGTGCGCGCTGGCGGCCACCATCCATCTGGCGCTGCTGGGGCCGGCGGGGCTGCGCGAAGTGGCGGAGCTGAACGTGGACCGGGCCCACCGGTTGGCTGCGATGATTGCAGCTATTCCGGGTTTCCGCCTGCGTTTTGACGGCGCGTTTTTCAACGAGTTCGTGGTGGAGTGCCCCATGTCGGCGACGCGGCTGGTCAAGGCCATGAGCAAAAAAGGGATTCTGGCGGGAGTGCCGCTGGGCAAGCTGTACCGCGGGATGGACAACAGCCTGCTGGTGTGCGCGACGGAAATGCGCACCACCGACGATTTGGAACGCTATGCGGCGGCATTACGCGCGGTGGACCTATGAACCGTGGCGAGCCACTGAGCATTGAAAAAAGCGTGCCCGGGCGGCGCGCGCTGACTTTTCCCGCGCCATCGGCCTCGGCGGCGGCGTGGCTGCCGGGCGTGGCGCTGCGCGACGCGTCGCCCCGCCTGCCGGAACTGAGCGAGCTGGATGTGGTGCGGCACTACACCCGGCTCTCGCAACTGAACTTCTGTCTGGATACGCATTTTTATCCGCTGGGCTCCTGCACAATGAAATATAACCCGCGCTCGCTGGAAGAGTTCGCGCGGCAGGATGGCTTTGCGGCGGCGCACCCCACCGCGCCGGAAACGGCGGTGCAAGGCACGCTGGCGGCATTGCATGGGCTGGAGCAACTACTCTGCCAGTTGACGGGGCTGGCGGCCTTTACCCTGCAACCGGCCGCCGGCGCGCATGGCGAGCTGACCGGCATTTTGATTGCCGCGGCCTATCACCGCGCGCGCAAGGACCGACGGCGGACGGAAATCGTGGTGCCGGATACCGCGCATGGTACCAATCCGGCTTCGGCGGCGTTGGGCGGCTTTGCCGTGAAAACGGTGGCCACGCAGCCGAATGGGCGGCTGGATGTGGCCGCGTTGCGCGCGGCGCTGGGACCGCAAACTGCGTTGGTGATGCTGACGGTGCCGAATACGCTGGGCCTGTTTGAAACGCAAATCCGCGAGATCGCTGCGGCGGTGCATGAACCCGGCGCGCTGCTCTACATGGATGGCGCCAATTTCAATGCGCTGCTGGGGCTGGCGCGACCGGCCGATTTCGGGGTGGATATCCTGCACCTGAACTTGCACAAAACTTTCGCGACACCACACGGCGGCGGGGGGCCGGGCGCGGGGCCTGTGGGGGTGACCGCGACGCTGGAACCATTCCTGCCGCTGCCGCGCGTGATGCGCCGCAAGGGGCGCTACGCGTTGCAAACCAAGGGCGCGCGCAGCATCGGCCGGGTGAAAAGTTTTGCCGGCAACGTGGCGGTGGCGCTGAAGGCCTATGCCTACCTGCGCCGGCACGACGCCACCACGTTGCGGCGCGTGGCGGAGAACGCCATTTTGAACGCGAACTATTTGCGCGTGAAACTGCGCGACCTTTTCCCCCCGGCGGTGGATGAACCGTGCCTGCATGAATGCGTCTTGCGGACGGAACCGGACCGATTGAACGGGGTCAAAACGCTGGATGTGGCCAAGCGTTTGCTGGATCACGGTTTTTACGCACCGACGATTTATTTTCCGCTCAATGTGTCCGAAGCGCTGATGATTGAGCCCACCGAAACGGAAACCTCAGCCACGCTGGATGCGTTTGTGGCCGCCCTGCGCGCGATTCATGAAGAAGCCCGCACCGCGCCAGATCAGGTGAAGAGCGCACCGCACAACCTGCCGGTGCGCCGGCTGGATGAATTGAACGCGGCGCGCAATCCCAACGTGGCGTGGCCCGCGCAACCGCCGCAGTAGGGAGGCACCCATGCTGGCCGATTTGCTCCAATTGCCCCCGGCGGATGTCTTCGCCCACATGGCCTGCGACGAAGCCTTGGCCCGCGCTCAGCCGGATCACTTTTGCCTGCGGTTTTACCGCTGGCAGGGGCCCGCGGCCACTTTTGGCTATGCGCAGCGCGTCCGCGAAGTCATGGCGACGCTGCCGCCGGCAGTCGGCACGGCCTACACCCGGCGGCCCACCGGCGGCGGCGTGGTGCCACATTTACACGATCTCACCTTTTCGTGCGTTTTCCCCAGCGCGGGCGAAATGCGTGCGGCGGTGGTGTATCGGCGGCTGCACACGGCTATTGGGGAGGGGCTGCGGGGGATGGGGCTGCCGGTGGAGTTGTGCGCGCGCGGCGGGAGCGCTGCGCCGCATCTCGCGGGCGGGGCTTCCCAATGTTTTGTGCAGCCGGTGACCATGGATATTATGCTGGCGGGGGAGAAGGTGCTGGGCGGTGCAATCCGGCGGTTTGGCGATACGGTGCTATACCAAGGCTCGTTGCAGTTGGCGGATGCCCGCGCGCGGGAGGTGGAGTACCAAGCCGTGGTGGCGGAGGCTATCGCGAAGGCGTGGGGGTTGGCGGGGTGGGAGCTCTGTCCTGTGCCACAAGCGGTCCGAGATGCTGCGACGGCGTTGGCGGTGCGTTACCGCTCGCCGGAGTGGATTCAGCGGCGGTGAGTGCGCGGGGGGGGGCGGAGGGCGGTAGCTGTCGGCGCGGGTTGTTCTGGTGCTTCCGGCACTTGGGGATGGAGGATTTCTTGTGAATTTTGGCGGCACCAAAACCAACCGGCGTCTTTCCCGCGCTGGCGCGCCGCCCCGCCTCGCGGGGCGCTCGGCGGAGAGGTCAGAGGTCAGGGTTCAGAGTTCAGGGAGCAGCCATGTGCTGCGCACAGCGGACAAGGCCCGGCACGGCCTCTTTATAAACGCGCCACTTCGCGACGCCGGGGCTGCTGGATTTTCTGCCTTATTGTAGCCGGCCTCGTTGAGGCCGGTGTCCGGAAAAATCCCCGCGGTCACCGCCCGCGGCTACAGTCAACAGCCACGCCTTTGTAGGCCGGGGTTGTATCCCCGGCGGTCCGGGCTGTTGGTTTGGCGGTTTTTACCTGAACCCTGAACCCCGAACCCTGAACCCTTACTTCTTGTTGGCCAGGATGTATTCGCGGGCGGCGTCCAGTTGGCCGGCGCTGCCGAGCAGCACGTTCTTGGCGCCAATGAACTTGGCGTATTCAGGCATGAACACTTTGCCCGGATCGCGCAGGTCGAACTTTTCAGGGTGGTCGCGGAAGAATTCGCGATGCACCCGGCACCAAACGAGGCGACCGTCGGTATCAATGTTGATCTTGGTGACGCCGAGTTTGGCCGCGCCAAGGAATTGGCTGGCATCCACGCCGGATGCGCCCTTGATGTTGCCGCCGGCGGCATTGATGCGGGCGACTTCGTCCTGCGGCACCGAGGAGGAGCCGTGCATGACGATCGGGAAGCCGGGCAGGCGCTTCTGGATTTCCTGCAAGATATCGTAGCGCAGTTTTTGGTCGCCCTTGAACTTGAAGGCGCCGTGCGAGGTGCCGATGGCGGCGGCGAGGCTGTCGCAACCGGTTTGCTTGACGAAGTATTCGGCTTCTTCCGGCTTGGTATAGACGTGCTCGGCGGCGACGACGTCTTCTTCGACGCCCTTGAGCTGGCCGAGTTCGGCTTCCACCACGATGCCCTTGGCATGGGCGGCTTCTACCACGCGCTTGGTGATCTCGATGTTTTTCTCGAGCGGCTCGTGGGAGGCGTCAATCATCACGGAGGAATAGACGCCGGAGTTGATGCAGTCCATGCAGGTGGCTTCGTCGCCGTGGTCGAGGTGGATGGCGAAGACGGCTTCGGGGAAAATCTCGTTGGCGGTCTTCATCATGGCTTCGAGCATCAGCTTGTGGGTATAGCTGCGGGCACCCTTGGAAAGCTGGACGATGAACGGGGCTTTGCTGTCCACGTTGCCCTTGAACAGGCCCATGGTCTGCTCGAGGTTGTTGATGTTGTAGGCGCCGATGGCGTATTTGCCGTAGGCGTGGGCAAACAGTTCCTTGGTGGTGACGATCATGGTGGGGTCTCCTTGGTTGAGTTTTTACAGGTATAGTTCGGCCTCGTTGACGTACGGGGCCGGCTGCTCGGCGTCGGTGTCGTCGCTCTCGTCTTCGTCGTCGGCGGAGTCGGGCCGGCGCTGCAAATCGGTGAAGCGTCCGGGGGCGAGCAGGCCGGTTTGCCAATCATGGAACAGGCCTTGGGCGCGCCGCGCGCGGATCGCGGAGGAAATTTCGGGCTGGTAGGCATCGAAGGTGGCCTCATCGGGTGAGGTGCGCTGCTTGACGTGGGCCACGAGCAGGCCGTCCGGGAGGAGGACGGGCTCGGTGATTTCGCCTTGGTTATAGCCGACCACGGCGCGCACCAGCGCTTGTTCCACCACATTGGTGGAGGAAGCGCCCGAGAGGCCGGTGAACGGTTCGGTTGTGCTGATTTCGGCGGCGAAACCAGCGGCCGACTCGGCCAACGTCTTGCCGGCGGCAAGGCCGGCAGTGATGGCGTTGCGCAGCTCGCCGCCCTTGGCCATGAGCGCCTCGCCGATGGCTTTTTGGCGCGCGGCGTCCAACGCGCGTTCTTCGACTTCCTCAAACTCGGGCACGCGCGGCTCCAGTACCTTGTCGAGATAGAGGATATACACGTTATCCTGGCCGACGACGGGCGAGCTGACGCGGTCATAGGCATTGGGGGCCAGTTCAAACGCCGTCAGCACGAACGCAACGCCGCCATCCGGCACAGGGTCGTCCCCGTGCGCAAACGGCGCCAGCGCTACGGCGGGGTGCCCGGCCTTTTCGGCTTCGACGGCGAAATCAGGTACGGTGCCATCGCGGTCGGGAATGGCGCGGAACACCAGCTCGTTGGCGGCGGCTTCCGCGTGGTCAACGGCGTTGAGTTTGCGCAGGATGTTGGCAATGCCGTCACGGACATCGGACAGCTCGGCCACGATGGCGCGGGGCTGGCCGTTGGTGTCGGTTTCCTGCGTGGTGTAGTCCTCAATGTGCAGCTCGTAGTAATCTTGAATGTCGTCTTCGCTGATTTCGCTCTCTGTGTCGGTAAAATCGGCGATGGGGAAAGCCGCGTATTGAATGCGGCGTTGCTCGGGGATGGTGAACGCCTCGGGATTGGCGTTGAACAGCTCGCGGGCGTCATCGGGCGTTACTTTCACGTTGGCGGCCACGTCGTCGCGCTTGAGCGCGGCATATTCCACCGTGAAACTGTCCAGCAGCGTATCGAAGGTGCGCTGGATTTCCAGCGGCGTCACCAGCGCCTGCCGGCCGATCAGATTGGCCAGTTTCTGGATGATGATTTCCTCGCGGAGGTGCTGCTCAAACAGGCCCACCGAAAAGCCCAGCGGGCTCACCATGTTCTGCAAAAAGGCCGCGTAGCGTTGCGGGTCATACACGCCGTTGGTGGTGGAAAAATTGGCGCGCAGCACGCTGACCAGTTCCTGGTCGCTGGCGGTGATGCCCAGCTTGCGGGCCTCGCGCAAGGTGGCCACGCGCTGCCAGGCCAGTTGCCGCAGCAGGACTTCGGTCTCCGGCGTGGAGGCGGCATCGCGGCCCAACGCCAAGGCGCGGCTCAAGCGAATGCTCCGGTCCGCGGCGCGGAATTCGTTGAAGCCAACCGTTTCGCCATCCAGCGTGCCGACGGCATCGGCCTGGCCGGCCCGATCGCGCTGCGAAGGCCACACCATGCCCCAAATCACGAACGAAAAGACAATGACCACCAGAAATATCCCCCACAACAGGCGGGACTGGATCAGCCGGTGGAACTTTGAAATCATCATGGTCATGCTAGGACTCGCTTTCCTCAACAGATAGGCAACACCGTCCCGCACGGCCAAAAACCGGGCGGGCAACGTCGGGGCAGGAGAATACGGGCCCCCGCCATGCCGGGCAAGAACCATTTTCGGCGTAAAAGCGCCTTGCCGGCATGGCGGAGGGGGGGGCGGGGGGCAGGGGGGGGCGGCGGCAGATGAGATTTTATTCTTCATTGTTGAAACGGGGGGCGGCCACGCGGTAACCTGCTCCTTTTGTCTGGCTGTCCAGAAAACGCCGGGAGTGGTTCGTGAAGTTGCCGTTGACCGTCAAGATGCTGCAAGACTGGGGTGGGCCTACCACCTTCCGGGATGGGCGTTCTTTGTTCGAGCGGGGCCTGGTGATGGATGCCACGGTGGGGGAGGATCAGCGAATTCAAGGCACAATTTCGTGGGGCAGTCGCTCCATCAAGACGGGGGCGCGGATTCTGCCGGACCATTCCTGCGAAAACCAGTGTCCTTGCCGTGACAACGTGGAGCGGGGCGTGGTGTGTTCCCATGTGATTGCGCTGGGGCTGGCGCTGCTGGCGCGGCATCATGACCCGGACCGCGAGCGCAAACGGCTGGAGGAAGAACGCCACGCGCAGCGGCTGCGGCAGGCCGCCACGGAGTTTTTCAAACGCGCGCCCAGCGGTGCGCCCGGCGCGGTCAATTGCGCGGTTCGTTTGGAATTGCCGGAGGGCTGGCGCGAGGCCGCGCCCGGCGGCCAGATACCGGTGCGGTTGGGGTTGGTAATGTCCGGCGCAGTCGTGCCCATGACGCAAATCTCGCGCGAGATCACCTTGGGGCTGACGCCGCAGGATGAAGCAGTGCTGTTCGTGTTGGAAGAGATTGTGGGGGGCGCGCTGCCGGATGAGCTGCTGGTTGGTACGGCGGACTTCATCAATTTGCTGCAACTGCACAGCGGGCGCGCGCTGCATGCGGCGGCGGGGGCGGAGTTGCCGGTGAACGCCACGCCGGTGCAAAGCATGTTGCGCGTGGATTTGGACCACGAAAACGGCGAGCTGTTGCTGACGGCGCACACGGAGTTGCCATTTACGCGCGGCGCGGAAATTCCCACCTATCTCGTCGCCGGGCGGGCAGGGTGGGTGTTTGGTGGTGGCAACTTCTGGCCGCTGGCGCGCCTGTTGCCGGTGCCGTTGTGGGCGCTATATGCCCAGCAAGTGGTGATCCCCCGGCCGGATGTGCCGCGTTTTCTGCGCGAGGAAATGCCGGGCTTGAATGGGCATATCCGCGTGGAGGCGGAGGTGAAGGCCGACGTGTTCAGCTTTGAGCCCGAGACGCCGGAGCTACGCCTCGATGTACAGGGCAGCCCGGCCAGCCTGACGGTGAAGCTGATCGCGGTGTATGGCGATGTGGAGCTGGTGGCGGGGAAGACAGCGGCCCGCGGTTCTTTTGCGCATCCGGACCCGGAAGATATTTTGCGCTACACCGTGCGCAATCCGCAGGTGGAGCAGGAAGCGTTGGCCGTGCTGGCGCGCTACGGCCTGACGGGTCCCGCGGGCGATGCGCTCAATGGCGTGGTGGGCAGCCGCGCGGTGCTCAACTTCATTGGCAGCGCCATTCCCGCGTTGCGGCGGAAGGGGTGGCGCGTGTTGTGGCACGGGCGCATTCAGGCAGCGGTGGAAAACGCGGTTTTCGCAACCCCGGTGGTGAGCATTTCTCCAGAGCGGGGCGCGGAAAGCTGGTTTGAGGTGCGCTTTGACTATGATGCCGGCGAGGCCGGCGGGCTGACCAGCGCGGAAATCCAGCGCGCGCTGCTCAAGGGGGAGGCGTTTGTCGAGCGGGGCGGGCGGACCATTCTGCTGGATACGGATGCCATCCGCGCGCTGCATAGCGTGTTCAGCGATTGCGCGTCCGGCGCGGGACGCCAGCCCGGCAGCTTCCGGCTGGCGCCGGTCTATGCCGCCTATGCGGCGAGCGCGTTGCAGGCGCTGGACGGGGTGGATGTCGAAGCGCCGCCGGCCTGGCTGGCGGCGGCGGCGCAGAACAACCGCTTGGAGCCGGTGGAGGGCGAGCCGCTGGACCCCATGTTCGAGCGCGTACTGCGTCCCTACCAGAAGGAAGGCGTGCACTGGCTGCGCTTTTTGCAGCGCAACCGGTTCGGCGGCATTCTGGCCGACGAAATGGGGCTGGGCAAAACTCTGCAAACACTGGTGTGGCTGGCCATGGCCACCGCAGAACGCGCCAGCAGTGAACGCAAGCCGGCGCTGCTGGTGTGCCCGACCAGCCTCGTGGACAACTGGGCGGCGGAGGCGGCGCGCTTCACGCCGTGGCTCAAGGTCGGCACCATGACGGGCGCGGATCGGCACGAGCGCTGGGAGGAGGCGCGCAACCTGGATATTCTGGTGACGTCCTACGCCCTGCTGCGGCGCGACATCGCCTTGCACGAGCAAATGCCGTATTTTGCCGTTGTGCTCGATGAAGCACAGCACATCAAAAACCAGTCCACCCAGAATGCGCAGGCCGCCAAGCGGCTGCACGCCGAACACCGGTTGGTGTTGACCGGCACGCCCATCGAAAACGGCGTGGCGGATTTGTGGAGCATCATGGACTTCCTCATGCCGGGCTATCTGGGCAGCCGCGAATCGTTCCGCGCCAACATCGAGCAGGCCATTCAGCATGGTGGCGCCGAGGGCGAACTGGCGCAATGGAAGCTGCGGCGCAAGCTGCGCCCGTTCCTGCTGCGGCGCATGAAGCGCGATGTCGCCAAGGAATTGCCGCCCAAGATCGAGCGCGTGGCCGCGTGCGCCCTCAGCAACGACCAGAAAAAGGTGTACACCGCCTTGCTGGAAAACTCGCGGCAAAAAATCGTCGAGCTGGTGGCCGCGCAGGGCTTCCTGCGCGCCAAGTTTGAGATTCTCAATACCCTGCTGCGGTTGCGCCAGGCCTGCTGCCATTTGGATTTGTTGAAGCTGCCGGATTTGCAGGCCCGCGAACCTTCCGCCAAGCTGGAGCTGTTTTTCGAGCTGTTGGATGAAGCCCTGGATGCCGGCCACCGCGTGCTGGTGTTCAGCCAGTTTGTTTCCATGCTGACCATTTTGCGCCGGGAGTTGGAACGACGAAAACTGCGCTATTGCTATCTTGACGGCGCGACGACCGAACGGCTGAAAATTGTGCAGGAGTTCAACCGCGATGCCGCCATCCCGCTGTTCCTCATCAGCCTCAAAGCCGGCGGCACTGGTCTGAATCTGACCGGTGCGGACATGGTGATCCACTTTGACCCGTGGTGGAATCCTGCGGTGGAAAATCAGGCCACCGACCGCGCCTATCGCATTGGCCAAAAACGCACGGTGTACAGCGTGAAGCTCATTGCGCAGGATTCCATTGAGGAGCGCGTGCTGGCGCTCCAGCGCAAAAAACAGAAGCTCTACGACGCCACGCTGGAAGATGGCGACGACGCCACCGACATCCATAACCTCACGTGGGAGGATGTCCAGGAGCTGCTTTCCCTGTAAAACCGGTTCCTCGCTGTTTTCAGTGGCTGAATCGTTCCATTTAGGGCGTGAAAGCGGCTGTTGCCAAGCCAAGCATTTATTTGCCATTTGAACCATGCCATCCAGAGTTTATAAAACATGGATGGGTTTGATAATGTATATAATTCATTTATATACAATTTGATGCGTATATTTTTACGACCTTTTTTAATTGGCTATTTTGAAGGTGTCATCCACAGTTTATAAACTCTGGATGAATTTATTGAGTCTTGCATATATAAGTGACATTATGTCACAAAGAAAGCTCGGCTTGCTTCCAAAAGGCTCTGACCAAGGAAATCCGCCGTTGGGAGCTGCGCAACTTGCGCCGGGCTTCATCGGT
>Ga0116148_1002549_pt1 | contig 17819 bp, 14 predicted proteins | sample AD_UKC055_MetaG_FD_89786 | JGI IMG/M metagenome (GOLD analysis project Ga0116148, IMG submission 89786) | Active sludge microbial communities of municipal wastewater-treating anaerobic digesters from USA - AD_UKC055_MetaG | ecosystem: Engineered > Bioreactor > Anaerobic > Digestate | place: USA... | reverse complement strand
TTCATCTTTGACCATCACCCGAATGAAGAAGAGATTTTCGTGACCGCGGGCGATATCGAGGGGCTGGTGGCGCAGAATCTAGAGGGAATCGATTTAAGCGAGATCATACGACATTAACGGCAATATTCATCCAGCCTTCTTCCCCCTGTCCCCCGGAGGGGGCACGCGTGAAGGAGCGGTAGGTGTAGCATACCCCCCTGTCCCCCGAAGGGGGCACGGATAAAGGAGCTGTGAGTGCATAAGCTCAATGATGTGTAGAATTTTATCAACAAATGAAGATGTATCCCACACGCCCCCTCTGGGGGACGGGGGGGCGTTAAGGAACATGAAACGATTAATCATCATCCTCTCGCTTGTGATCATGGGGCCACTGCTCCTGACCTCCTGCCTGATGAGCCATCAATACCGGATCATCCGCAACCTGGATGCGCAGGCCGGAAACCGGCGCTTTGACCCGGCCCTGTTCAAGGCTGTCGATGAATACGCCATGAATGCGCCGGAAGCCGCCGCTGCGACCATGGAAAGCCTGGCCGCGTACCTTGCCCGTCCGGAATGGGGCGAGCTTGAAAGAGTCAGGGCGCTCTGGCGCTGGATCACCTCGCATATCGACTACGATGCGGCAAAGCGGAATTATTACGCCCCCGAGACCTTCAGGGACCGGAAGGGCACCTGCCAGGGCTACGCGGAGCTGTTCGTTCTCCTGGCACGGAGCGCCGGGATCACTGCCGTTGAAATAACCGGCTACTGCAGGGGCTCCGGGTTCAAGCCGGGAGACCGCATTCGCAATGACCATGCGTGGAACGCGGTACGCATCGATTCCCTCTGGTACCTGTTGGACCTTACCTATGGTACCGGGGTCGTCAGCGACGGTAAATTCATCCGCCAGTACCAGGAGCATTATTTTCTCACACCGCCGGGCGAATTCATTTATTCCTATCTGCCCGAGGTGCCCCGCTGGCAGCTCCTCCCGGACAGGATATCGAAGATGAAATTCGAGAAGCTGCCCTTCTACCGGCCCGGATACTTTCTGAGCGGGCTCAGGCAGATCGACCCGGCCCCATCGTGCATAATAAACTGCACCGGCAGCATGAAAATCAGCTTCAGCGCCCCTCCGGGAATAACCCTTACCGCTGTCATCAGGACTGAATCGGGAAAATCCCTGTTCAAGCCGATCATCGACAGGAAAGGCGAGGTCATCGGGATTTCGGCTGATTTCCGGGAGCCGGGCGATTACTACCTGGTCGGGTGGGCCGGCCCGGATTCGGGCAAAGGAAAACAATCGTGGGCCTTCAGTTATTTGGTCAAAAACCGGTGATTGTAAATTTCAGCACACACCCTCTTCTCCGGGAATCTTCAGCCCTTCAGCATAACTATAATTTTAGAAATAAATTCTGCCGGGAATTAATCCATACTTGACATAATCCGTGTCCTTTTTTAGTGTAACTCAGTTTATTTGAATACGCAGCGTCACTCACCCATCCCGAACGATGGGGCAAGTCAGGCAGGGGTGATAACCATCCACCCTCTCGCCCCTCCCATCCGGGAGGGGAATTAATTCGCAATTCTTCTATTATATTTTATTACATGAGGTTCCCGTATGCCCAAACGAAACGACATCAAGAAGGTCCTTATAATCGGGTCTGGTCCCATCATCATCGGCCAGGCCTGCGAATTCGACTACTCCGGCACACAGGCCTGCAAGGCCCTGAGGAAGCTCGGCTACCGGATCGTGCTGGTGAACTCGAACCCCGCGACCATCATGACCGACCCCGGCATGGCGGACATCACCTATATCGAGCCGCTGAACGCGGAAACCCTCGCGAAGATCATTGAAAAGGAGCGCCCCGACGCCCTCCTCCCGAACCTCGGCGGACAAACCGGCCTGAACCTCTCGTCAGAGCTGCATAAGAACGGCACCCTCGCCCGGTTCGGCGTGCGGATCATCGGCGTCGAAGCGGACGCGATCGAGCGCGGCGAAGACCGGATCGCCTTCAAGGAAACCATGAACAAGCTGGGCATAGAGATGCCCCGGAGCAATCCCGCCTACACGGTCGAGGAAGCGGAGAAGATCGCGGAAGAGCTGGGCTACCCGGTGGTCATCCGGCCCGCCTACACCATGGGCGGCACCGGCGGCGGCATGGTCTACAACGTCGAGGAGCTCCGCACGATCGCGGCGCGGGGGCTTTCGGTCAGTCTCGTGCACCAGATCCTGGTGGAGGAATCCGTGCTCGGGTGGGAAGAGCTCGAGCTCGAGGTGGTGCGCGACGCGAAAAACCAGATTATCACCGTCTGTTTCATCGAGAACGTGGACGCGATGGGCGTGCACACCGGCGACTCCTACTGCACCGCCCCGATGCTGACCATCGACCCCGGGCTCCAGAAAAAGCTCCAGAAGTACTCCTACGATATCGTCGAGGCCATCCAGGTCATCGGCGGCACCAACATACAGTTCGCCCACGACCCGAATACGGGCCGGGTGGTGGTCATCGAGATCAACCCGCGCACCTCGCGCTCCTCGGCCCTCGCCTCCAAGGCGACGGGCTTCCCCATCGCGATGGTTTCGTCGATGCTGGCGGGAGGCATGACGCTGGACGAGATCCCCTACTGGCGCGACGGCACCCTCGATAAATACACACCCTCGGGCGACTACGTGGTCGTCAAGTTCGCGCGCTGGGGCTTCGAGAAGTTCGAGGGCGTGAAGGACGCCCTGGGCACGCAGATGCGGGCGGTCGGCGAAGCCATGAGCATCGGCAAGAACTACAAGGAGGCCTTCCTGAAGGCGATCCGCTCGATGGAGACGGGGCGCCACGGCCTCGGGTTCGCCCGGAACTTCAACTCCCTTCCGCTGGACGAGCTGATCCGGATGCTCTCCGTCGCCACGAGCGAGCGGCAGTTCATCATGTACGAGGCCCTGCGCAAGGGCGCGGACCCGGGCCTCCTGTACGAGCGGACCCACATCAAGCCCTGGTTCATACAGCAGATGAAGGAGCTGGTCGAGCTCGAGGAAACGATGCTCGCGTATAAGGGGAAAAAGCTCCCGGACGGCCTGCTCGAGCAGGCCAAAAAGGACGGCTTCTCGGACCGGTACCTCGCGAAGATACTGGAGGTCCCGGAAGAAGCGATCCGGAAGCAGAGGACCGCGCTGGGCGTGGTCGAGCGCTGGGACGCCGTCCCGGTCAGCGGCGTGGAGGACCGGGCCTACTACTACTCGACCTACAACGGGAAGGACACCGTGCCGGTCTCGAACCGGAAGAAGATCATGGTGCTGGGCGGCGGGCCCAACCGGATCGGCCAGGGGATCGAGTTCGATTACTGCTGCGTGCACGCGGCCTTCGCGATCCGCGACGAGGGCCTCGAGTCCATCATGGTAAACTGCAACCCGGAGACCGTGTCCACTGACTACGACACCTCGGACAAGCTCTACTTCGAGCCGCTTACCGCGGAGGACGTCCTCTCCATATACGAAAAGGAAAAGCCGGACGGCGTCATCGTCCAGTTCGGCGGCCAGACGCCGCTCAACCTGGCGAACCAGCTCATGAAGGCCGGGGTGAAGATCATCGGCACGTCGCCCGAATCGATCGACCTGGCCGAGGACCGCGACCGTTTCTGCCAGGTGATGAAGAAGCTCGACATACCCCAGCCGGAATCGGGCATGGCCAGCACCATCGAGGAGGCTTTGGCGATCGCCGGGCGGATCGGCTACCCGCTCATGGTGCGCCCCAGCTACGTGCTCGGCGGCCGCGCCATGCAGGTCATCTATTACGAGGACATGCTGCGGCAGTACGTCGCGGCCGCGGTGGACGTGTCGCCGGAGCGGCCCATACTCATCGACAAGTTCCTTGAAAACGCGATCGAGTGCGAGGCCGACGCCATCAGCGACGGCTCGGACGTGGTGGTCCCGTCGGTCATGGAGCATATCGAGCTGGCCGGCATCCACTCGGGCGACTCGGCCTGCGTCATCCCCCCGGTCACCATACCGGAGAAGCACATTAAAACGATCGAGGAATACACGAAGCGGATCGCGCTCGAGCTCAACGTCGTCGGGCTCATGAACATACAGTACGCCATAGCGGACGACGTCGTGTACATCCTGGAGGCCAACCCGCGGGCGTCCCGCACGGTGCCGCTGGTATCGAAGGTCTGCAACGTCTCCATGGCGCGCATAGCCACGCAGGTGATGCTGGGCAGGAAGCTCGCCGACCTGAAGATCGAGCGGAAAAAAGTGAAGCACTTCGGCGTCAAGGAGGCGGTCTTCCCCTTCAACATGTTCCCGGAAGTGGACCCGGTCCTCGGCCCGGAGATGCGCTCCACCGGCGAGGTCCTGGGCATGGCGGACTCCTTCGGCCTGGCGTTCTCGAAAGCGGAAGAGGCCGCCGGCATGAAGCTGCCGGCCGCCGGCACGGTGCTCATCACGGTCAACAAGAACGACCGCCCGCAGGCGCTCGAGGCGGCGCGGGAGTTCCACAAGCTGGGCTTCCGCATCCTCACCACCGAGGGCTGCGGCCGCTACTTCGCGGAGCAGGGGCTGAACGTGGAGACGGTCTTAAAGGTATACCAGGGACGGCCGAACATCATCGACCGGATCAAGAACAACGAGATCAACCTGATCATAAACACGCCGGCGGGCCGCCAGAGCGAGCATGACGACTCGTACATCCGCAAGGCGGCGGTGCACTACAAGCTCCCCTATATAACGACGATGGCCGCGGCCGTTGCCACCGCGAAAGGCATACAGGCCGAGCGGCTGGGCAAGAACGAGGTAAAATCGCTGCAGGAGTACCACCGGGGGCTCTGACACCCGCCAAACCGGGGCCCCGACCCCGGGCTTAGGCAGAAAGCTGACGAAAGACAAAAAAACCGCCGCGGTATCGCGACGGTTTTTTTATGCAATGAATTTTCTGTTAGAACTTGTACGCAGCTCCGAACGTGATCCCGCCGAAATGATCCATCTTGCCGGTTATCCATCCCTCCTTATAGGACAGATCCAGGACCGAGCCGTCATCGCCCGCCACGATTTTCCCGAGGAAGATATACCGGCCGCCCACGAACACTTCCAGGTGCGCCGCCTCGATGTAGTAGGAAAGCTTCAGGTAGCTGTCCAGGCCCAGGTCAAAATGCCCGACTTCATAATTATACGGGAGGAAGAACCAGAAGGCGTCCAGGAATTTTTTCTCGGTCTCGAAAGCGCCGAACTGTACTATGAACGATGTGCCGAAACCCAGGACCAGGTTTTTATACAACTCGAAATGGAGCCCGACGCCGAGAGAGGGGCCCAGGGACCAGTTGGAGAACTCCTCTTTTTTAAAGTCAAATCCCGGCAGTCCCAAACGAAAAGAATCGGCTTCGCCGTCGTCATAGCTGAACCTGACACCGATGAGAAGACTGACGTACTTGTGAAGCTCCTTCGCCACACCAACGTCGGCGTCCATTTTCCACAACTCAACATCTCCGATGTCTAAATACGTCCTTAAGAATGGAGGATTAGGAATTACAATGTCGGCCGCAAACGTGGAATACTCGAACGTGTTCTTGTTAAGGCCGAAGAGCATTTGAAAGTTCAGGCTCCATCCGTTCCCGAACCCGGCCCAGAGATTGGGGCCCATCATGAAGGAACCATCCAGGTTCTGCTTCGTGTTTGAACCGAAAAGCTTTCCCTCGGATTCATTCACCAGGCCCATGTAGCCCGGCTTGTACCAGTCGCCCATCATCGTCACGCCAAGCTTGACGTCCGCGGCGTTTGAGGGCGCCGGACTGAACACGATACCTATCGCGAAAAAGACAGCCAGCACGATAATAATTGTTTTTTTCATAAAACCCCCTTGTTTACGATTGATCTGCCGCAGGCATGCCATATACCGGGAAAACAGGAATAAACATTCCCGTGCAGATTCTTTTTTTAATACATGTCCCGAATATCCCCCTGAAACCTGATATTCTGCAATGACATGCCCACACGACATTATACCGGTTTTCAACAAATATACGATTGAAAACATCCTCGTGCGATATGTAATAAATTGTTTTAATTATGTCCAGTAAATTTTTTTGCCGCTGTCCGGCGCCGGACGACTCCTCGCTGTAATTTCCTTTTTTATAAATTGCTTGACTGAAAATATCGGTTGCCGGTAAGAGTAAAATCATACGGCAGCCGGAGTTTTATGATCATGACTGACTTCAACCAGCTCAAGAAAAACCTCAAAAAGGATTTCTCCAAATTCAAAAGCGCCCGGATAGCCCTTCTGGGAGACAGCGCGACACAGCTCCTGGCGCAGGCCATACGGGGATACGGCTACGAAGTGGAGATGAGCTTCGAGATATGGGAAGCCGATTATGACCAGATCGAGATGCAGGTCTTCGATACCTCCTCCGAGGTCTATGCCTCCAAGCCGGACTACGTCATCATATTCCAGTCAACCCAGAAGCTCATGAAATATTTCTACAAGCTCCCCGCATCCGAGCGGGCCGGCTTCGCCGACGCGCACCTGGAAAAGGTGCGGGGCATGTACGACACCGTCACCTCGAAGCTCAAATGCCGCGTCATCTACTTTAATTTCGCCATGATGGACGACGCCGTCTTCGGCAACTTCGCCAACAAGATCGATTTTTCCTTCACCTACCAGCTTCGGAAAATCAACCTGGGGCTCATGGACCTGGCCCGGGGCCTGAAGAACCTCTTCATCAACGACATCGAGAGCCTGGCATGCCGTTACGGGACCGATACCGTAAACGACATGAGCATTTACGTCAACACCGACATCGTCTTCAGCCTCGACTTCATGCCCGCGGTCGCGAAGAACATCGCGGACATCATCCTGGCTATTTCCGGGAAGCTCAAGAAATGCGCTATACTGGACCTGGACAACACGCTCTGGGGCGGCATCATCGGCGACGACGGCATGGAAAACATACAGCTGGGCGACCTGGGGATCGGCAAGGCCTTCACCGAGTTCCAGCTCTGGCTCAAGGAGCTGAAAAAGCGCGGCATACTCCTGGCCGTGTGCAGCAAGAACACGGAGGAGATCGCGCGCGAGCCCTTCGAAAAGCACCCGGACATGGTGCTGCGCATGGAGGACATCTCGATCTTCGTCGCCAACTGGGACAACAAGGCGGACAACATCCGCCGGATCCAGAGCGTTCTCAATATCGGCTTTGACTCCATGGTGTTCATCGACGACAATCCCGTGGAGCGCGAGATGGTGAAGACCCACGTGCCGGACGTGACCGTGCCGGACATGCCGGAGGATCCGGCCGAGTACGCGGGATTCCTGCGTTCCCTGAACCTGTTCGAAACCGCGTCCTTTTCAGAAGAGGACGAGTCCCGGACCGAGCAGTACCAGCAGGAGGCCAAGCGGAAGATCGCGCAGGAAGTGTACACCAACGAGGACGATTTCCTCGCGAGCCTGAACATGAAAGCCGCGGTATCGCCTTTCAACAAGTTCAACACGCCCCGCGTTTCCCAGCTGACCCAGCGCTCCAACCAGTTCAACCTGCGGACCGTGCGCTACACCGAAGACGATATCGCGAAGATCGCGGCTTCCGCTGAATACCTCAACCGTGCCTTCAGTCTGAAAGACAAGTTCGGCGATTACGGGCTGATCAGCGTGATAATCCTGCACAAGCGGGAGGACGCGCTGTTCATCGACACCTGGATCATGAGCTGCCGTGTCCTCAAGAGGGGCATGGAGATCTTCACCCTCAACGAGATCGTCAGGATCGCGCGGGAAGCGGGCTTTAAAAAAATCATCGGCGAGTACCTGCCCACTCCGAAGAACGGCCTGGTGAAAAACCACTATGCCGACCTTGGCTTCCAGAGCACGGGCGGCCACTGGCTGCTGGATGTCGACTCATACGCTGACAGAGTGAATTTCATCGGCACGGAAGAGCCCGTCAACTGACGGAGCGCCGGGGCGGCGGAGTCCCTCTGGTACCATACGATAAATCAAATGAACGAGGTCACCCATGACAGTTGATGACATTATTAAAGAAGTAAACGGCATATTCATCGATGTGCTCGACAACGACGCCATCGTGCTGAAATACGAAACCACGGCCAAGGACATCGAGGAATGGGACTCCCTCACGCACGTCCAGCTCGTCGTGGCGATTGAAAAGCACTTCAAGATCCGCTTCAAGTCCTCGGAGATTCAGGGCTACAAGAACGTCGGCGAGATGTGCGAGGGCATCCTCGCGTACACAGGCAAATAGCCGCCGAGCATCACACGATATCGGACGCGCAATTGACCGGCAGGTTCACGCCGTTCACATGCTGGGGCGCGTCCACGAAGAAAAACACGATGTCCGCAACCTCCTCCGGCGTGAGGAGCTTTTTAAGCGGGTGGCTTGCCGCCATCTCCTCCACGATGCGCTCGTCTACGGCGCTGGTGAACCCTGTCCGCATGAATGAGGGCGAGATGCTGTTCGACGTGATATTGAACCGCGCGTTTTCCACGGCCCACGATTTGCTCATCGATTCGAGATAGGCCTTGTTGGCCACGTATTCGGACAGGCCGGTCGGCGGGCGATTGATCAGATAGGACGTGAGCACATTGATTATCTTGCCAAATTTCTTTTTTCTGAACAGCGCTATGGCCTGCTGGGTGATCCTCATGACCGGGTACACGTTGTGGGAAAAGCTTTCTATGAACAGGCCCGGCCGCATCTTGTGAAAATGCTCCTGGGTGTACCCCACCGTGGCGTTGTTGACCAGCACATCGAGGTCCATTCCGGGCATGGCCGCCGCCAGGGCCTCGATGTCTTCCGGGCTTTTATAGTCGCACTTGACCGACTTCACGCTGCCGCTTGAAGATCCGATCTCCCGCGCCCTGTCGGGCGATGCGGGATAGGTGATCCAGACGCGGTTGCCCTCCTCACGCAGCAATCGCACGGTAATGGCTTTGCCGAGGCCCTCGGCCCCGCCGGTGACGAGTATGTTCATTATATCATCCTTATCTGGATTTTTCCCCGGGCCACCCTGACGCCGGACGCATTTACAAACTGGTACCTGAACTCGACGATGCCCACCGAATCATGGACGTCCTCGACCTCGGCCCGGAGCTCGAGCCTGTCATTGAGATACACGGGTTTCGCGTACGCGATGTCCTGCGAGATGAGGACGACGTTCTTTTCAGGAAGGCGCTCGCCGATGAAGCAGGAGATGAAGCCGTTCAGTATGTTCCCGTACATCACCTTTTCCCTGAAACCCTTGCCTTTCGCATAGCCGTCGTCCATGTGGAGCGGGTTCCGGTCCTCGAAAATGTCTGTGAACCCCCGGTAGACCTTTTCCGTGACTTCGAAGGGGATGGTGAAGGTGTCGCCTTTTTTCATGTGACGGTTCCTCCCGTGCGGCCCGCCGGCCGTATTAAAACTGGAAATATATGAACTGCGCCTTGCTGGAATACACGCCAAACAGGGCAAGACCGAGCAGGATCAGGTAGTACGCCCCCCAGCGGAACCAGGACGGCTTCGCCGCTATGATTTCCCAGAGCGAGCCGCGGCGCTGCATGAATTCCAGCACCTGCACGATCACGACAAGCAGCAGGGCCAGCTTGAATTCGAACTGGCTCAGGCCCATCTTGAGGACGACGCTCTTGTCCAGGAAAAACGCGGCCACCGACTGCCCGAAACCGGAGAACAGGTGCGTGATGACATACCAGGAATCGGCCGTGGTTGCGGCCCGGAAAAATATCAGGGTGAAGCTGAAATAGAGGAACGTGATGCCGATATTGAGAAAGCTTTCGAGAAACGAAGGCATTTTTTTATTCAGCCTGTTCCGCGCCTTCTGGACCAGCACTTCAAGCGAGAGCCCCACGCCGTTGAAAAAACCGAAGAGCACGAAGTTCCAGCTCGCGCCGTGCCAGAGACCGCACAGGGTGAAAGCGACCACCAGCGCGAACACGATCCCCGCCTTGCCCCAGTAGCGCCGGTTCAGGACGATGGGCGTGTACAGGTAATCCCGGATCCAGGCCGAAAGGGAGACGTGCCACCGCCGCCAGAAATCCGTGAGCGAGTGCGCGAAGAAGGGGCGGTCGAAGTTCTGCGTCAGCCGGTATCCCAGCACCCGCGCGGAGCCCAGTGCGATGTCGGTATACCCGGAAAAATCATAGTAGAGCTGAAAGGTGAAAAAGATCGTCGCGATCACGAGGGAGAAGCCGCTGTAATCCCGGACGTTGCCGAAGACCTGGTTCACCACGATGGCGAGGCGGTCGGCCACGACGACCTTCTTGAAAAATCCCCAGGCCATGATCTTCAGTCCCTCGACGATCTCACGGCTGTCCGCGCGCGGCGCCGCGTGAAGCTGGGGCAGCAGGTCGCCCGGCCTCTCGATGGGTCCCGACAGGACCTTCGTAAACAGGAGGACCGAAAGCGCGAATATGCCCGGATGGCGCTCGGCCTCCCGGTTTCCCCGGTAGACCTCGATACAATAGCTCAGGAGCTGAAAGGTTATGTAGGAGATGCCCACGGGGACGATGATCGTGAGCGCCGCGAAAGAGAGCGTCATGTTGAAGAGAGACGCGACGGAGGATACCGACCCGAAAAAGAAATTGTAGTATTTGAAAACGAAAAGAAAGGCGCAGTCAAGCACAATGGCGGCAATGACGTACGCACGGCGCGGCTTGCCCTCCGCTTTTTCAATAAGGATCCCGGCGCCGAAATTCGCGGCGGCCATGGCAAGAATGAAAAGAATCTGGTACGGGTTGAAGACCATGTAGAAAAAGCAGCTTGCAGCGAGGAGCGCAGCCCACCGGAGCCGCGCAGGCGCGATATAATACAGGGCGGCTGCCGCGGGAAAAAACACCATGAATTTCCATGAATTGAACAGCATGCCCCTACCCTACCTCACCCCTTTCGTGCCCGCGGGTTGAATCTTCGCCTTTTCCATTGCGCCGATGAGGATCGCGGTCCGCTTGTCCCGCCCCTCGAAGCGGAGGTGATAAATGGTGTTGGAAAAATATTCGTACGGAAAGATGGTGTCAGCCGGCGACCCGAGTACCGGAAAGCCGAGCGACTTCCGCAACTGGTCCGCCATCGACTCGATCACGGCGCGGTTCCGCTCGTATTCACCGGCCGGAAAACCGGAGAAGGAAAGGTATACCGCCGCGTTCCCTTTCGCGGCCGCGGAGTAAAAATCGTTAAGGGTCCGTATTATGACGGGTTTGATGGGATCGGGCTGAAGCAGGTAGCCGCGGCCGGCAAGCTTTTCGGCTGGGACATACTCCCAGTTCTTCATCAGGTCGCCGAAGCGGTTGGAGCGCCGCGCATAGGCGGCGGCCCCGTCGATAAAGGGGTTTTTACCCATCCACAATTCGCCCCACATGCCCTCGATCTTGCACTGGAGCAGGTCCGAAATGTCTCCGGCAAGGAACGCCAGCTTCCCGTTGCTGCAATAGATTTTTTCAAACGCGTATCTCGGCGAAAGGAGGAATATCCACTTGTTGCTGACGTCGTCGGAGTTGAAATCCCCATTGAGAACTCCATACTCAGGAATAATAACGACGATATCGCCCTTCCCGACATGGGGCTCAACCAGGTGCAGCATGTCGCTTATGCCGAAACCGCCGTACACGGCCATGTTGACAACGGTACGGCCGAAGCGCCGGTACACCATCTCGCTGTTGACACCCACCAAAACCTCGCTGCCCCCCACGAAGATGATACGCGGGGGGGATGTCGATTTGATCAGGTTGACCTTGTTGACGATGGTTGCCAGCGGATGTTCATAGGTCCCGGGAACAGAATAGATCAGAAGGACGGTCGCCAGGACGGCCACGACCAGGCTGGATGCTTTTAATGAGATGTTCTTCATATGATAGTATTTGATAAAAATTATACCTTATTAGGTTTCCGGAATACCTGATGTCAAATACTTTTCCCGCATCGGTTTTCGGTCGTTTATTGAAAATAAAAAGCGCATAACATATTTTTAATTGACATTTTTACCGGATGATAAATTGTTTAATGAAATTTGACGGTCCGCACCCTGCGGCCGCCAGGACTGGCCGGTCTTCCCTGGAAAACGCCCGATAAAAAAAATACAGTCGGGCGCGGAAATCGCGGCTTGTATAACGAAGTATTACGAATAACCAGTATTAAACATCTATTCTTATCTCAGGAGGATAAGCCATGCACTCATGCTTATTGCGGCGTTATCTATGTGTTTTCACGCTATTAATAGCCGCCATGTTCGTTTTCGCCGGATGCGGCAAAACGTCCGGCGGCTCAAGCGGACTCCTCGCCCTTCTTGGCGGCGGCGGACCCGATGTACTGCAAGCTCCGGAAAATGTTACCGCATCAAACGGGTCCTTCACGGACAAGGTGACGGTAACGTGGGACGCAGTCGCCGGGGCGACGTATTACCAGGTCTTCCGGTGTGACACCGAGGACGGCACCTACGAGCAGATCAGCGGCGACGAGACGGAGACAACGTACGATGATACGGACATCACGCTGCTGCCGAACGTGGACTACTACTACAAGGTCAGGGCGTTGAACGCGGAAACCGAGAGCGAGCTCAGCGATTTCGCGGCCGGGAAGCTCGGGCTCGAGCCCCTTGATGCACCGTTAAATGTAACCGCAACGGACGGCACGCACACGGATAAAATTGTCGTGTCATGGGACGCGGTCACAAACGCCACCTATTACCGTGTCTACCGCTCCACGGCATTTGACGGGACATACGATCTGATCAGCGGGGACGAGACCGCTGCGTCATACGAGGATACGGCCATGACGCCGGCGCGGGACTATTGCTACAAGGTAAAGGCCTTTAACGACGACCAGGAGAGCGAATACAGCGAATACTCCACCGGCATGGCCGGCCTCGCAGCGCCGCTTGATGTGGCCGCCTCCGATGCCACCTATAAGGACCACATTGCCGTTACCTGGTCCGCTGTAACCGGCGCGGACTATTACCGGGTCTACCGCAGCGCCACGTCGGGCGGCACGTACGACCTCATCAGCGGAGACGAGACCGGCACGTCCTACAACGATGACGACGGATCGCTCGTCGCCAGCACCGATTACTTCTACAAGGTACGGGCCTTCTACGGGACCGTGGAGAGCTCACTGAGCGCGTACGACGCGGGCAGCATGGGCGCCTTCGTCACGCCGAACCCGCCCGTGAACGTGGCGGCGACCCAGGGCACGTACGAGGACAGGGTAACCATAACCTGGAACGCCTCGGAGGGAGCGGACTACTACAACGTGTTCCGGGCCGAGACTGAAGGCGGCGCCTACGACGTGCAGATCGGCGGCGACATCGCCGCGCTGACCGTGGATGACGACACGGGCGCCGTGGGGACCCACTATTACTACAAGGTCAAGGCGCACAATGCGGACGGGTGGAGCGATTTCAGCCTTTCAGCGGAAGGCTGGTCCGAGGAGGCCATCATCCCGCTTGACGCCCCGGCGAACGTGTCCGCGAGCGACCGGACGAGCACCGCGACCGTGACCGTTTCCTGGGACGCGGTCACCGACGCGGACTACTACCGCGTGTACCGCGCCCTGAAGACCGACGGGACTTACGCGCAGGTCGGCGGCGATATCACCGATACCTCATACGGCGACACCGACACCTTCGAGGACCTGGCCTACTACTACAAGGTCAAGGCCTTCGATTCGGTGAGGGGTGAGAGCGCCTTCAGCGCGATCGACAGCGGACAGTGCGAGCTGACGCCGTTTGAATACCTCATACGATTCAACCTCGACTGGGATCGCATGTTCAGGAAGCTGGCTGACCGTTCAGACTTCCCGCCGTCCGGGGCGAAGAGCTACACGGTCAACGGCGCAACTTCCGGCTCCACGGCCGTCAACGTTACCGTCCCGGGCCTTAACAAGGCGAAGACCAGCTTCACGCACAGCAGCTACAATGACTACGGGATGGTTTTTGGCGGCTCGGAATCAACCGATACGAACTGGAGCGGGACCGGCACTCATTCCGGTACGGTCACCACGTCCGGCACGTACACCGGCTCCATCGGCCAGAACCTCACGGTCACCTCGAAGCTCAGGACGGCAGGCACGTTCACGCCAAGCTACGGCGGATCGAGCGACAGCGTGAGCTGGAGCAGCACACGCGGGGTCAACGGACTGCTTGTGCCCATACCGCACCACGTGTCCGCGACGCAAGGATCGGATGCGGCGAAGGTGGTCGTGACCTGGGCCCCTGTATACGCGGCGCCGGTCTACGAGGTGTTCCGCGCCACGAGCTCCGGCGGCTCCTACACCAGTATCGGCACCGTGACCGGCAGCTGGTACTCGGCCGCAGGCACCGTGTATACGTTTGATGATTCAACGGCAGCGGCAGGCACCCACTACTTCTACAAGGTCAGGGTCGTTAATAACGAAGTCATCAACGACAAGGACGGTGACCAAGAGCATGATGCGGACGAAACTGCCTACAGTGATTACAGCAGCATCGCGGAAGGCTGGCGTTAATCGTTATATTGGAGGGTTTATGACAGGCCGCCGGAGATTATCCGGCGGCTTTTTTTTATGCGATCAGGGCTTCCATGAATTCCATCGACGCTGCCAGGTCCTCTTCGTTGTAGACCTCGACGATGAGCGGCACCCTGCCCGCCCCGGCGAAGTCCATCATGCGTTTCACATACCCGAGCTCAAGCTCCGAAACCGGCCGGTGGTCTCTTCCCCCTGCGACGCCGTGAAGATGCACCTGGCGGATACGCGCGCCGAACAGGCGCAGGAATGCGTCCGCGTCATGGCCGTTTAAGTAAAGATGGCCCGCGTCCATGCATACCGGGAACGGACTTTCCAGCACGAGGTCGCCGAAGGCGGCCAGATCGTAGCCGATGTTTTCTATGAAGACCAGGGATGCGCGCTCTCCCAGGCGCGCCGCTATCGCCGCGAGGGAATCCCTGAACGGGGCGCGCTCTTCCGTGCCCGGCGCGGGCGTCTTCACGCACGCGTCGAACAGGTCCAGGTGGAGGACGTACCCCTCGACCCCGAGCGGAGCGGTCGCGTCCATGACGCGCTCGATCACGTCGACCGCGTCGCCCCGGGACCCCTGCCGGTTGAGCAGGCCCAGGTCGGCCGGGAGATGCACCGTATAGGCGACGCCGCTTTCTTCCCGGAAGGCGCCGAGCCCGCGGATGACGCGCGGGGACATGACCTCCTCCAGGTGGTCCCTCCCGAAATAGAGGAGCTGGACCAGGTCGAACCGGTCTTTCAAGAAGTTAACGTTTGCCAGAAGATTGTCCTCCCGCACGGGAAGAATGTACGAGGGGGACCCGACCGGGAACGGAAAGGCGTTTTTATATGATTTCATCGCGCACATGTCCGCAGTTTCCCCGAAAAGCGCCAAAACATCAAATGAAAAAAGCCCTCTGCCGGAAAATTATTTTGACACGCGCGGGCATATCGGCATAATCGCGTATTCATCTGCGCCGGCACTAAAATCTAAACATGCAGGTCAAAGCCATGACTCAGGCGGAATTATTAACCATGGTCTATATCTTTTTCGCGCGGATCCTCGACGTCTCCATCGGTACGATGAGGATCGTGCTGATCTCGCGCGGGTACCGGTACGTCGCGCCCCTGCTCGGCTTCGTGGAGGTCCTCATCTGGCTCACGGCCATCAGCAAGGCGCTGGCCAGCCTGGAGAGCGCGTACAGCTACCTCATCTACGCGGCCGGGTTCGCCGCGGGCAACTACGTCGGCATGATACTCGAGGCGAAGCTCCCCTTCGGTTACAAGTCGCTCCGGGTCATCACCACCAAGGAGGTCTCGGCGCTTCCCCTGATGCTCAGGGACGAGGGGTTCGGGGTCACCATCAGCGAAGGCGCGGGGCTCAAGGGCCCGGTCTTCATACTCTACTCCCTGGTCCCGAAGAAGAGGCTGGAGCGGTTCCTTGACATAGTGAACATCTTCGAGCCGGGCGCCTTCATCACGATCGAGGAGGTGCGGCCCTACCGCCCCGGCTTCATCTCGAACAAGCCCTATCACAATTTCGTGGGACGGTTCCTCGCGAAGCGGAAATGACCGTCAGTACAGGAAGGGTACCAGCCGCCAGGTCTTTTCCCGGTAGCGCCCGAACTCCGCGCCGAACCGCGCGGCCAGCATGTTCTCCTCCAGGGAGAGCCGGTACAGGGTCTGCGGCACGGTGAAGAGCGTCATGAGCGCGAACCCCGCCGCGCTCCCCGCGGCCAGGCCCGGGAGGCTCCCGAGCAGGCAGATCGCCAGGTAGGCCGGATGGCGGATGACAGAGTAGACACCCGAGGTCACGAGCTTCTGCCCTTTCCCCAGGCGGACGTCGTAGGTGAAGTAGCGCCCCAGGCCAGCGAAGGCCGCGGCCCGCAGGGCGACCCCGAGCCCGGTCAGCGCCAGCGCGGCCACGCTCACCCATAACGGAACGGAAAAAGGGACCAGGCCCCAGCGCACGTCCGCGAACAGGAAGAAGACGGAGCAGAGCCAGAGCACGCGGCTCGCCATGATCCAGGGGCTGCGGGGCACCTCGTCCAGGAACTCCTGCTTGAGGGCGATACCTGTCTCGAGAACGAGCCAGAGCCCGTTCAGCGCGAGGAGCGCGATGAGCGCTGGCCCGCAGTCACGGGAAAACGCGATACCACAGGCCACGATCGACAGCGGCGAGACGGCCATGCCAAAGCGTTTCATTCAGTCTTCTCTTCCGGTAACGGCTCCTTTTCAGGCGCCTGGTACGAATAAACTGCAGCAAGGGTGACACCATAGAAATGGTCGGATTCTGTGCTCAGATGTAAATCCTGCATATCACGCCCGAAGGTATAGAGGTACTGGTACCGGAAACCGGCCGTTATCGTTGTCGAGATTGCTTCAATGACATAGGCGAGCGAGAGGGTTGAATTGCCGGCAACCGAGTTGTAATTCGGCATATACCTGTTGCGCATCGGTATAACGGGGGTAGAAATTAACAGGTATGTGTTATTGCGCAGGATGATAAAGGGATGCTGGTAACGGGCCGACAGGCTCCAGATCAGATACAGGTTCTGCACGAGCCTGAAGGTGAAGCCGAACCCGAACCCGCCGGAAAGAGCGTTGAATGACACGCTGTCTCTGCTGTATTCGGCCCAGGTCGGCGACATGGACATGAGCCGGGTTTTCGTGAACGAATAGTTCTGGTACTTGACGCCGATGATGATCTTGACGAAACGGTTGAGCGTGATGTTCAGCGCGGTGTCAAGATCGTACTTATTGATGCTCACGTCAGGATGCGCAGCGGCGGCCCCATTGGCTGAAAAAGGCAGGAGAGTCAGAACAGATGCCCGAAAACGGTATTTCCCGCCCGTGAAAATTGCCGTGAGATTGACCCTGTCATTGAAATCTATTCCGAGTACAGGGCCGAAAAGCGGCGATTGAGGGAAAGAATAATCCTTAACCAGCCGCGGCAGGTTTGTAGTCGTGGGAAAGCCCTGCAGCATCCATTTTTCGAACGAGGGCTTCCACCATGTGTACCAGCCTATTGCCCCGATCTGAAAGCCCGCAGCGCGCGCTTCGCCCGCCGCGCAGGCGAACAGCAGCGCCGCCGCAATAATAGATGCAATCCGCGCCTTCATGCCGGACCGCTATTTCGCGAGCGGGTCCACGACGCGCCCGATGAACAGGATCGCGCCCGTCCTGTCATCGCGTATGGCGAAGAGGAACGGGTGGTCGGCGCGGAAGGAGAGCTTCTTCCCGCCGTTCGCCCTGACCATCAGGATGGCGGTCGCAGCGGCGGCCTCGGTCCCCTTCTCGTTAACGGAGACATAGGCCTTGTGGAACGCCTCTCCGATGAAGAGGTTCGGCGCCATGCCGGAAAAATCGGCGGCCGGCGAAAACGCGGTCTTCATGCC
>Ga0116148_1002546_pt1 | contig 17831 bp, 19 predicted proteins | sample AD_UKC055_MetaG_FD_89786 | JGI IMG/M metagenome (GOLD analysis project Ga0116148, IMG submission 89786) | Active sludge microbial communities of municipal wastewater-treating anaerobic digesters from USA - AD_UKC055_MetaG | ecosystem: Engineered > Bioreactor > Anaerobic > Digestate | place: USA... | reverse complement strand
TCCCCAGCCCGACACCTTCCTTTACTTCCACTCCAACTCCTACCCTCACGCCAACTTGCACTTTCACCCCAACCCATACACCAACTGTTACCCCCACTCCCAGATTTACCCCTTCTCACACCTCAACCGCCACTCCAATCCCCAGCCCGACACCTTCCTTTACTTCCACTCCAACTCCCACCCTCACGCCAACTTGCACTTTCACCCCAACCCATACACCAACCGTTACCCCCACTCCCAGTTTTACTCCTTCTCACACCTCAACCCCCACTCCAATCCCCAGCCCGACACCTTCCTTTACTTCCACTCCAACTCCCACCCTCACGCCAACTTGCACTTTCACCCCAACCTGTACACCAACCGTTACCCCCACTCCCAGTTTTACTCCTTCTCATACCTCAACCGCCACTCCAATCCCTAGCCCGATACCTTCCTTTAATTCCACTCCAACTCCCACCCTCACTCCGACTTGCACTTTCACTCCAACCCGTACACTGACACCCACTCTCGCTCCAACTCCGTCCACACTGTCCACACCAACCGTGACAGCATCGCATACACCGACTCGGATTCCCCTCCAATTCGTGCCGGGACCATCCATCCCCGCACTTCCGGCTTCCAGCGCCATGGCATTCGGAACACTGTCATTTGCACAGGAACCGGCTTTGGTTGTTGTCTCGCAAAGAAATCTCGGCGCGGCCTCTTATCTCGGAAAAGGAGATGGGTCGTTTCAGGAGATTCCTTCCCCTGTGCAGCCGGGAGAATATGCCGATGTCGTTTTTCTTGCCTCGGATTGGGTCGCCTTGGCCGATGCAAATGCGGATTGGGTTTTCCTGTCTCACTATGATGAATCACAGGGGTGGGTCATGCAGGATCGCCGGATACCCATTGAGTTCCCCACATGGGTTCTCAGCGGCGATCTTGAGCCGGATGGTAAACCGGACCTGATCGTGGCAAGCCAAGTCCCCTGGGTTATCACCGCCGTCCTGGATGTTCTTGGGGATTCGCCGCGATGGATTGATTTCGACTTGCCGTTTCGTCCCGTATGTATGACCGTTGCAAATTGCGATTCCCGGCCCGGCGATGAAATCCTTGTGAGTTACGGAGTCCCTGCTGAGATTCGGATTTACTCTCTCGGAGAATCAGGCTTTCTGGAAAAAAGCCGCGTCGATCCCACTTCCGCTCTCGGACCGGGCGCTCATGTCACCGACTTTGTTATTGGGGATACGGATGGCGATCCGTATGCCGACATTGCCGCTGTCAATTTCTTCGGCTATGCGCAAATCTTCCACGGTTCCGGGGATGGTTCTTTCCAGCGGATGGAACAGGCGACCATTCCTGCGCTTCCAAGGCAGATCGGGGTCGGTGACATGGATGGCGATGGAATCGAGGACCTTGTTGTGACCGCCATTGGAATTGGGGCGAATGGTCACGATGAAATCTTTGTTCTGAGGCAGGATCCGTGGACGGGGCTTCTTCCGCCGGAAACTGTCGCAGAGGTCCCCGATCCCGCAGCGTTGGATGTCCTGGACCTGGACCATGACAAGCGTCCGGATCTCGCGGTCTTGAGTCGAAAGTCGGATGAAGTCAGGGTGTTTCTGAACCGAACACCGTCTCCCGATACATGTCCTCCTGTCGTCGCCAAGATCCCGGATTTGCGACTCCTGAAAGGCGAATCCCTGCCGAACGCTTTCGATTTGGATAGATATGTCGTAGACCCGGACACGCCAGGGCATCGCTTGCACTGGTCTGTCAGGTCCTGGGGAAATTGCCCGAAAATAACGATCCATCCCGATCAGGTTGTAGACTTTGATGCTCCTGTGGAGAGCGGAAAAAATGGCTATGCGCAGTTCATCGTGACCGATGGCCGCCATCGGGTCGCTCAAACCGTCCGAGTCCATATCTTTGAGCCATATCCCGGGGAAAAATAAACATTTCGGTTCCCCTCAACGCCACTCTCTACAGCTGATCCGCAAAAAGATGGTACACCATCAGGGCAAAACAAACCGCCATCAGCCCCAGGCACACCCATTCCACCCGCTGCCAGAAGCGGCTGTTGTACACTCTCTCGGAATGGGGACGTACAAATTGGGCAAACAATCCCCCACTGATTGCCCCGCCTGCATGGGCCAGATTGTCTCCCCGTACCATGAACGAATACAGCACCCCGATCACTATCCAGGTCATCATGAACTTGAAAATCTCCTGCCCGCGTGGTCCGCCCATCCGAAGCCCGTAGATCGCTCCCGCACCCAGCAAGCCGAAGATGGAACCGGATGCGCCCACCAGCAAAATCGGTTTTCCGTAGAACGCATGAAGAAATACGGACGTTGCATTGCCCCCAAACCCGGTCAAAAGATACAACGCGAGAAACCGTTGGCGGCCGTACACCGCCTCAATTCTCGGTGCAATAACATAGATTGCCACACAATTGAACAGCAGGTGCATCAAATCCCCGTGCAGGAATATCGCGGTCATCAGCCGCCAAAACTGCCCCGCAAGGATCGATGGCGTAAACGCCGCGCCGAACCGATAGAGATCCATACCACTTGCGCCGCCCAATCTTCCGGGGCCGTCCGGGCGCGAGACACTGAAAACCAGCGCCACCAGCATCATAAATACATTCACCCCAATCATGGCAGAGGGATAATTGATCTGAGACAGGTTGATCTCCCCGAATCCACGTTGCTCAAATCTTCGGACCTGCCATCGAAGACGTTCTGTTGCCAGGTTATGGGCAATCAACCACTCGGAAACAGATCGAAAAATGCGGACCGCGAGGCGATGTACCCGGCCGCCTGGGAATCCTTCCATAGAAACCTGTCTCCTTCGTACCGAATGCTCTCCTGAGCCTGTGGACTTGCAGAACAAAAGTTCGACTTAGTGTTGTGTAACTGAATCGGTTTTACAATGACTCTTGAATCAGTTTGGCAACGATCCACGAATCAGTTATGCAATGACTCTTGCGCATCATATTCCCCACCACCCCTTATCCGGGTGGGGTGGCGCCAGCATCTTGCCGCTGATTCTTCCGGGCTTGCAATAGGTAAAAAGGTAATTCAGTTACAGCGCTCTTGTGTGCCTCTCGCCAAATGTCTCGTGCGACCACTATTCCCAAGCAACAGCGTAGGACAGAACCAGCCCCCACAGGCCGAACAAAAAACACCAATCCCTCCGACTGCTTGCCTCATCTTTCCGTGTAATCCGCGTCCCCTCCGTGTAATCGGTGGTTCATTCACCCAAGCGACGAAAGCCGGTACAGAATCCGGTCTCCTGCCCGTCTGACCTCGGTCAAATGGGATGGCAACAGAATCGAGAAATCCACATCCTTCCGAAGTTTCGGCCATGGCGTTGCGATGTGCGTAACACCCGCTTTACGCAACACCTCGGCAAGATGTTCCGCATCGTCCAGCCCGGTTTCTTCTTCCAGCCAGGGAATATACCCATACTTGTTCTTGGAAATATAACAGCGCCTCAATGGATACCCCAGTCCGAGGACCAGCGCATTCTCCGACAAGTTGTCATTCCCCCAAATGACCAGATCGAATCCCGGAAACCGTTCGCGAAGAAATTGTTCCCGTGCCGTTCTGCTGAGATGTGGAATAATCTGCTGGTCGAACACTTCAACTTGGTTGACACGGTGGAAAGTCCAGAACAGCGACAGAACACCTGCGAGCAGATATCCTCCTATGGTCAGCAACCTGCGATGTTTTTCGTCGGACAATGCTTTCAACAAGGTGAACCATCCCCATGCTGTCAAAACCGCGCACAGCGCCAGTGTTGGAAACACAAATCGACCGTCGTGGTTGTCTGTCGCAGTCAGAAAAACCACGCAGGACAGAAACGTCGTGATCCCCAGGAATCGGGGAAGAGAATCGCCCTTTCTGAAAAGAGCAAATAGGGAAACGCCCAATCCGGTGAAGAATACAACAATCCCGTCTCCTGCCAGTTTCGACAGCCTCATTCCCAGGTAGGTCCCAAACCCGGATAGAGTCAATGCCTCGTCAGGTGGGCAGTGCGACCGGAAAAACGCCTCCGCTTCGAGACAGGGGGGAATATGACGGCCAAACACGCCCGGCAGCATCGGATAGATCGGATTGCCCGTCCAGTAGAGGTTGTAGACAAGCCACGGAGATGCAATCAGCAATGCCCTCACACACAGGACCGCTGTCCGCTCCAGAGCCTTGCACAGACCATGTTCCCTGACCCAACACACCCAACAGGCAAATATAATCGGCGGAACAATGACACCCCATGCAACGTATTTCGTTCCCAGCGCCATCCCCAGAAAAAATCCACCCATAAGAAATGATTTCCCATGGTCATGGACCAGGCATAGAATCGCCGCCATTGCCCACAGGCCGACAAACAGGTCCACATAGCATGTTGTCATGATGAATGAAAAAAGCGGGATCAACGCGGCCAGGAAAACGGATAAAACGGCCATGCCATGGCTCCCGATTCTCCGCGCCAAAACGTAAATCAACGCCAGAATCCCGACACCCGCCAACCAGTGAATCAACTTGCCCAGAATGTCGGGACCAAGCAGCAGCACAAACGCATACAGCATCTCGCCGTACTTCGGCATGTAAGTGAACACATGCCACGGAATCTCCACAATCCCTCCGGAAACTCCGTACAAATTCGCAACGGTCAGGTGATAATCGTATGGATCGTGGCGAATCTCCGGCGAGAAACAGAACCAGGCATTGACTGCGCAGACCCCCATCACGACACAAATCCCCAGGCGACTCTGCCAATTCCAAGCTGCCCAAACTGACCGGACCATGCCGGCGATATCCAGGACATTTCGCCGAATCCATAGTGTCCCGTCCACGAGCAGAACCGCAAGTAGCAGCCACGCACATGCGCAGTTCAGAACATGAAATGTCCCGAATAGGGCTAATGAAAGCGCGATCAGCGCCATCCCGGCGGCAAGAGATACGGCCAGCTTTTCGCCCGCCTCGACCATACATAACCGACGAACAAAGCGATCCCCAATCGCCAGAAAACCAAAGGCAAGTATCGGAAAAATAAAGAGATAAAAACAATCAACCATTCGAAATCACTCCCTTGCGGGGGTATCCAATCAGGTTATACTGAGTCTGCTATCATTCTCCTCACAAAATCACAGAATCCGGAACGCGCAACATGCACATCTGCTTTCTCCTGGATCATATTCTGCTCCAACATCAGCCGTTGGGGGTCTGCTATATCGCTGCTTTGCTTATAAAGCACGGCCACAAGGTTTCTGCGCTCAATGTGGACGCGGTTCCCGATCCCATTCAGGCTGTTCGCACAATATCTCCCGATATTGTGGCCTGTTCAACCTCCAGCAGCTCCGCTGCACGATACCAGGAAATTAACCGCGTTTTGCGGGATGCCATCCCCGGACTGCTTTCTCTGTTCGGCGGTCCTCATCCGTCTTTTTTTCCTCGGATGATTGACGAGGACCCTTGTATTGATGCTATCTGCATCGGAGAAGGGGAATACGCAGTGCTTGAATTGTGCGACCGTCTGCAGAAACGTGAGGACATTTCAGATGTTCCCAGCCTGTACGTACGCACACCCGAAGGAATCCGCAAGAATCCCATTCGCCCGTTTCTCACGCCGGAACAGATGGACAATCTCCCGTTTCCCGACCGGGAGGTCGTGGACGGCATGGGGACATTCCACGGGCAGACCGCCTTTGTCATCACCGGTCGTGGATGCCCGTTTGACTGTTCGTATTGCTTCAACCATGTTTCACGGAACTTGCAGCAGGGGAAATGGGTTCGCAGGCGCAGTGTGGAGAATGTCCTTGAGGAAATTCGATGGCTGAAAGAGCAGTATGGCGTGGTTTATGTGGCTTTTCAGGATGATACATTTATCTTGAACCGCAATTGGCTCCAGGAGTTCTGCCCGAAATATGCCCGGGAAATCGGCCTTCCGTTTATCTGCAATGTCCGAGCGGATTTAACCGATGAGGAACTCGTTGACCTTCTCGCGGAGGCCGGATGCATTCGAGTCGCCACGGGGATCGAAAACGGGGATGACAACATCCGGCGGAATATCCTCGCTAAGAATGTCACCTCCGAGCAGTACAGACACGCCTGCGATCTTTTCAACTCTCGCAAAATCCGGGTTGTGGGCCAGAATATGATTGGTGTTCCGGGGGAGACTGTCGAAAGCGTACTCTCCACAATCGAGTTGAACATTCAGTGCCGATGCCACATTGCAATCTATTCATTCTTTGCTCCCTTTCCGGGTACGAAGTTGGGAGAGATGGCGAAAGAATACGGATTCACGGGCGATATGCGGGAAATTCCACGAGAGTTCCAGGATGGCCTCGCCCCATCCATGCGTCTCGAACGCAAAGAACTGATTGAACTGATCGGCCATTGCGCCCATCTGTTCACCAGTTATCCTGCGTTGTTTTATCTTTCCAGGGCCTTATTGAGGGTTCTTCCCGGTGATACTCATCGCGCATCCTATCTTCGCCTAATGATACGCCTGAGCGATTGGATGATTCAGCGCAACGGTGGACGGCTCCCAACCCACTGGCATCAGCCGAAATTCATTGACGGGCTTATTCGTCGGACTCACCGCAACTGTTCCAAGCCCCCCGAATGACCTTCATGCCATCTCTCCCAAAGATTAATCGGTTCGCAGGCAATGAAAATGCTTACATGTATTTGAATAACCTGTTTAATTGCAGGCTGGTTTGCCCGTTCAGGATAGTGTCTGCTGAGCGGCTCCATAGAGGCCATGAGCGTGGATGTATTCGAAGACCGACTGAGGAACCAGGTATCGGACACTTCTCCCGGTGCGAATGTACTCACGAATCATTGACGAGGAGATGTCCATCATGGGCATGTCGATAATGGCGGGTGAATCGGGTTGGGAATTTCCGTTTCCCCGTCCTGCTGAGGCTACGGAATATCGACTGAGGATTTTCTCACCATGGAACCAATTCCGGATCTGGCCTGCCCAGTCTCCCCCAACCAGGAGAACCAATTCCGTGTCTGGTCCAAGGTCCCGTTCGAGTGCTTCCAAGGTCTGGATCGTATAGCAGGGGCCTTTAAAGTCAATTTCAAAGCGAGAAACCGTAAATCCTGGATTATCAGTGACTGCCAGTTGAACCATCCGATAACGGTGTTCCGCATGGGCCAAGTCTGCTTGAGATCGCTTATGAGGTGGTTCCCCCGCAGGTACAAAAATCACCTCTTTCAAATCCAATGTCTCCAATGCGGCCTGTGCCAGAGCTAAATGCGCAATATGGATGGGATTGAACGTTCCCCCGAATACCCCGACCCGGTCTTTCTCAACCATGGTAATCCTGATTTCCTGTCTGTGGAATACTTTCGCAGAGATTCCTCACATTCGTTCGGAAAATAACAATCTATGTCAATAGAAACTGACCTAAATTATTCCCGAACTTGTCCGTCGCCGAACACGATGAACTTCTGCGTGGTCAAACCTTCCAGGCCGACCGGCCCGCGTGCGTGAAGTTTGTTAGTGGAAATGCCGATTTCCGCGCCAAGCCCGTACTCTCCCCCATCCGAGAAACGAGTGGACGCGTTCACCATGACACTGGAGGAGTCAACCTCACGCAGGAATCGCATGGCACGGGTGTGGTTCTCGGTCACAATCGCCTCCGTGTGGCTTGAGGAATGCCGGGCGATGTGATCCATGGCCTCCTCGAAACTGGGCACAACCCGAATGGCGATGATCAGATCCAGGTATTCCTCGTCCCAATCCTGATCCGTGGCCGGTTTCGCCTCTGGGATCAATCGGCATGTTTTGGGGCATCCGCGAATTTCCACGCCCTTTTCGATCAGGGCTTTTCCCAAGCGAGGGAGAAACGATTCCGCTACAGATTCATGGATCAGAAAGGTCTCTGCGGCGTTGCAAACTCCAGGGCGCTGGACCTTTGCATTCATACAGATTCGCAGGGCCTTATCGAGATCGGCGTCCTCATCCACATAGACATGGCAGTTGCCGTCATAATGCTTCAAGACCGGCATTCTCGCCGTTTCGGAAACCAGCTTGACCAGCGGCTTTCCACCGCGCGGAACAACCATGTCGATGCAGTCATCCATCGTAAGCAGCAGGCGAACGGCCTCCCTGTCCGTTGTATTCACAAATCCGATTGCATCCGGCGGAACCTCCGTACCGGCGCAGGCTGCTCGAAGCGTTTCCGCCAGGGCGCGGTTGCTGTGAAAGGCTTCCGAACCGCCCCGTAGCACAACGGCATTGCCCGCCTTGAGACACAGGGCCGCCGCGTCCACCGTCACATTCGGTCGCGACTCGTAAATCACTCCAATCACCCCGATCGGCACGCGCATCTTGCCCACGAAGATCCCGCTCGGACGGGGGACCACTCCGGAAATCTCTCCTACCGGGTCGGGAAGGGCAGCGATTTCACGCAAGGCCAAAGTTATTTCCCTGATTCGCTTATCCGTCAGCGCAAGACGGTCCAGCATGGCACTGGACAATCCCCTTGCCTTGCCCCCTTCAAGATCCCCCTCATTCGCCTTTTGAATCTCCGTTTTCATTCTCTCGATCCGTTCGGCGGACTGCATCAACCAGGCGTTTTTCGTCGCTGTCGAAAGGGAACCCATCACGCGCGAGGCTGTCTTCACCCGCTGTGCAAGTTCTTTCATGAGTATTTCCGTATCCATACCTCTCTGCTCCAATCCATTGGCAGCCTCTCACTGAGGGCTGTCCCTGTCCATTCTACGAGAACCGGCAGGAGATTAAAAGAAAAACCGGCAGGATTTGCCATCCCGCCGATTCTCGATTCGATCATTTCTCGGCAACAATCAGAAGGTAATTCCTTTTCCCTCTTTCTTGTTCATAGTGCGCAGGAAACGAGTCGATACCCACACCCGCTTCACTTTGCCGTTGATCTTGACCTTTTTCCGCTGGAGGTTCGGCTTAAAGCGACGCTTGGTTTTATTGTGAGCATGACTGACATTGTTCCCTGTCATGGGGGCCAATCCGGTGAAAAAACACTTCTTTGCCATTTCGATATACTCCAGAAAATAATTCGATTCTTATCTTAGGATGGACACATAACGCGCTCAAGGGTAGCTCGAGAAATCGATTGCAATTTCAAGCCCGTCGAACGCCAATTCCATCCCGTTCGGTAGTTTTCCATTTGCCTCGCTATGATCAACATCATGAGTAATGTGCGTAAAGAAGGTCCTTTCTGCACCCAGCTGTTGCGCAACCTGCACGGCTTCATCCAAGTTGAAATGGGTGGGGTGAGGACTATACCGGAGCGCGTCCAGAATCAGCGCTTTCAGACCCTTCAGCCGCTCCAAACTGCGATCCGGGATTGCGCTGCAATCGTTGATATATGCAAACGAGCCGATTCGATAGCCGAATATCTCCAGTTTGCCGTGCCGGACCGGAATCGGCTCGATCGGAATCCCTTGGAAATCAAACGCCTCACTGACTTCGTGGAAAGCCACTTTCGGAACCCCTCCGCCGTTCTGAAAAGGGTTTGTGAAATAGGAATAGACCTTTTTGAGATGTCCAATAGTCCGGGCATGTCCGAAAGCCGGAATCTCCTGTTCCTGGATAAAATTAAAAATCCTCAGATCGTCGCAACCGAAAATATGATCCGCATGTTCGTGCGTATACAGCACGGCGTCGATCCTGCGGATATCATTTTCCAGGCATTGCTGCCGCAGATCCGGTCCCGTGTCGATCAGAATCTTGACACCCCGCACATCCACCAGCGCTGAGGATCGCAGCCTTCTATTTCGCGGATTGCTCGAGCGGCAGACCTTGCAGTCGCACGCAATCACCGGAATACCGCTGGAGGTTCCACTGCCAAGGATGGTGATCGTCAAAGCGGTTGATTCTGAGTTCATCGGTAAGTCTGTCTTGAGGTCATTCACATTTTTTCCGGTGCGGTGACTTTCAGAATGCCCAGCGCATTCTCCATCACTTGGCGCACGGCCCGGACCAGCAAAAATCGGGGTTTAGAACCCCGCGGATCGCTCTCGTTGAGAACTCGCTGGGCCTGGTAGTAAGCGTGAAATGTCTTTGCCAAGTCCTCCAGGTAATTGGTCAGCAAATGCGGCTCCAGGCGGTCCGCAGCATCCAGGATAACGGCGGGATAGTGTGCCAGCTTGATGAGTAATTCCCGCTCCCTTGGGAATGCCAGGATCGACCAATCCAGATCCTCTCCGATCTCCGCCGAGATACCCTTTTCCACTGCTTTCGCAGCAATGCTGCATGCGCGCGCATGGACGTATTGCAGGTAATAAACGGGATTGTCCATCGATCGGCTTTTCGCCAGTTCCCAGTCAAATGTCATCTGTGCGGTGTAACTGCGCTGAATGAAGAAATACCGTGTGACATCCGCCGAGACATCCTCGATCATCTCGCGCATGGTGATCAGTTCGCCCTCCCGTTTGGAGAACTTCATCAGTCGATCACCGGCCTTCAGGCTTACCATCTGGGTTAAGAGGTAGTGCAGGCTGGAGGTTTCAAGTCCAAGCAATTCAAGGGCATATTTTACTCGCTCTGCTTGGCTGTGATGATCGTGACCCATCACATTGACCAGCCGGTCGAATCCGCGCCGAAGTTTGAATCGATGATAGGCGATATCCGGCGTGACATAAGTCGGTTCGCCATCACTTTTGACCAACACACGGTCTTTATCGTCACCCTTGAGAGTGCTTCTAAGCCAAACGGCGTTATCTTTTTCATAAGTAGCATGTTTCGCTGCCAGATCCAACAGGGTTGATTTTACCTCTCCGCTGTCATAAAGGCTTTTCTCGCTGACAAAACTGTCAAAGGAAATCCGCAACGCGGCCAAATCCTCGGAGATCCGTTTCATCAGTCTCTCGGCGGCATATTCCGTAAACCACTCCCATCCCTCCTCCAAACGACTGTCTCCATGTTCCCGGCGAATCTCTTCGGCGATCTCAACAATGTACGTCCCCTTGTAACCATCTTCAGGGAACGTGAAAGGCAGGCCGTATAGCTCGCGATAGCGTGCCTGGACCGAGAGACCCAAGTTTCTCATCTGCGCCCCGGCATCGTTGTAATAATATTCCCGCTGCACTTCATAGCCGACAGCCGCCATGAGTTCCGCTACGGTGTCTCCTACAACCGCGCCGCGAATGTGTCCCACGTGTAAGGGGCCGGTAGGATTGGCGCTCACAAACTCCACCAGCGCTCTCTTGCCGGAATGAACAGTAGAACGCCCATATCCCCCCAGTTCGGTCAGAATCTCCTCCAGAATCTTTTTCAACACGAGATCGGACAGAAAAATGTTGAGGAATCCGGGACCTGCGATCTCTACATGATCGACCAGTTCCGAGGTTTCCAAAGCATCACGGAAAATCTGGGCAACTTCTTTCGGGGGGCGGCGGAGGCGTTTCGCTGTCATCATGGCCGCATTCGAGGAAAGGTCTCCACGGGCACTCTCTCTCGGAAGTGCAAAAGGGGGAAACGCTTCTATGGTAAATTCTTCACCGGTCGGTGAATTGCAGGTGTTTGCCAACAATCCAAGCAATGTTTTGCGAATCGAGAATATGGTGTACATCCGGAATTCCTTTAGGGAGGATTCAAAACAGTAAGATCCTTCGGATCATATAAAGCTTTTATGTTACCATAGATGCAGAATTATTCTTGCCTTCTTGTGCAATGACAGGAACTATGAATTCCAGACCGCGCTGCCTGTTCATCAATCCGCCCATGCGGAACGGGACGATTTATATGAAAGAGATTGGTCGTTGTGGGCGGAGAAGCATTGGGGGTGAGCTTTGGCCCCAGACCGGCCTGGCGTACCTGGCGGCTGTGGCACGTGAGCAGGGTTGTGCCGTAGAGTTGTTCGACGCGATGGCACTCGGCTGGCGATGGGAGGAATCACTTGCGCAGGCATCACGTTTCGCTCCAAATCTCATCGTTATTCTCGTTACAACGCCAACATTCACAAACGATGCCGCCTACGCCCAAGCCATACGGAAAATTTTGCCTGAGGCACAAATCGCCTTGGTCGGAACACATGTAACCGCGCTTCCTAATGATTCACTTTTGGAATCACAGGCCGATTTCGGCATCCTGGGCGAGGCGGAACCTGTGTTGGCGGAAATGCTGATGCGATGGCCCGATGCGCTGGAGCGTGTGAGCGGACTGGCCCGCCGGCAAGGGGGGAAGGTTATCCGCAATCAGGGACGACTGTTTGTGGAATCTCTCGATGACCTTCCCGATCCCGCGCGGGATCTTTTGCCGTTTCATCGGTACAGCATGGCGTTCACCGAAGGACGCCCGTTTACAACGGTTATTCCCTGTCGTGGATGTCCCTATCCATGCACGTTCTGTCGGGCAGGCGATGTCTGGGGAAAGAAAGTCCGGGTCCGTTCCCCCAGGCGAGTTGTCCGCGAGCTGCTCGAAATTCAAAACCGGTTTGGGATTCGCGATGTTGCTTTTATGACAGACAGCCTTCTCACCAATAGGGAATGGTCGATGGACTTGTTTCGGGAGATGATCTCCGCTGAGGCCGATATCCACTGGATCGCAAATGCCCGAGCCGACCAAGTCAATCCGGAACTCCTGGGACTGATGAAACAGGCCGGATGTCGCCTAATCTCTTTTGGAATTGAGTCTGGTAGCCAGGAAATCCTGGACTCCATGAAGAAACACCTGACGCTGGAGCAGTGCAGGGAAGGGGTCAGGATGGCCCGAAAGGCGGGGATTGTCACATTTGCTTATTTCATCCTGGGACTGCCGGGTGAAACGAAAGATACCATTCGAGAGACCATCCAATTCGCCAGGATACTCCGAGCAGACTATTCGAATTTTCATATCGCCACACCATTTCCAGGAACAGAGTTTTATGAGCAGGCCAAGACGAACGGTTGGCTGATCAGTAACCGTTGGGAGGACTATGAGGAGGAAGGTTCGGCGGTAGTCTCGTATCCGGATCTTTCGGCGTCAGACTTGGTTGCGGCGCAAAAACGGGCCATGTTGGCCTTCTATTTGTCACCCAGATATCTGATCCGGGAGATATTGCGAATTCGGGGCTGGGGAGACTTGAAAGCCAAGTGCAAGGCAGGTTGGCGGATGATGAAGTTGATGGGGGATAAAGAATTAAGAATTAAAAAAAGGGGGGATTGACCGTGGAAGAAACAAGCCAAAGAATCAATCTCACCGTCGGGCATTCTTGTTATCGAGGTGGTGAGCTTGATGGCTGCCCTCCTGGACCAGGATTCACAGGAGGATTCGGCTCCGGTCGGGGAGGAGCGATCTGTTGGAGAAAATTGTCAAGGCGATCCGCATCGAAAATGGGATGCTCTTCTCCATAGGCCGACCTTAAATACCGCAGCCAACTGGAAAGTTGCTGATGCGAAAGCGCCAGCCTTGCGCGACGGTTTTCTGAGGAGTCCTGTTTCCAGAGCTGATAAGCGCAATAGGCATCGGTGAGATCGCGCCACAAACGTGCGGCATCCTCCAACATCTCCAATTGTGCCGACAATCCGATATAGACCGGGATCTGAGCGGAGGCTCGCGCGCGCTCCAGGGCAGCGTGTGCCTCCAGGCATTTCGCAACCGCTTCGTCTTTTTCTACAACCATCGATTGCGCCACACTTGGGGTAATGGTCTTGAGCAAAACCTCATTCTTCTTCAAATTCGGAATCCACGCTGAAAGAGCGCCGCTTTCGAGGTCTTTGGACGCAGCCTTCAAATCGGGAATCCGACTCTCATTGTTGAGAAAGGGCAGCCTCTGAGTCAAAAAAGTCTTCTCGATGATTTCACCGGTTGATTCGAGGCAGAAACGAAGATTCTTGTGTTCTTTCTCGCCGAACGTCATTTGAAGATAGTCGGTCCATATTCGATCAATCGTGGTACTCGGATCTGCAAGCAACCTACAAAACGTGAACAGATTGACTTCATTCGGTGTACCCACACAATGCTCATGTCCGCAATCCACCCGCGCGACTGCACCCGCCGCGCCTTTGCTCAAAGCATAGGAGATTTCCCTGCTGACTCTTTCAGGGCAGCAATAGGGGATCAGACATCTCCCGTAATGGGTGTTCCCCAAGTCCATTTCCACTAATTGACGTCGGTCTGCAAATCTCCCGATGATTGGATGGTCAGGCGCATCAGGATGGGACCGATAAGGCAGGGCAGGGATAATCACACCAACACTTTTGCTCGCACCTGAGATAGCCTGGATGATCTCATCCACCTCTGTCGGAGGGACTTCAGGAAATTGCACCCACATATCCCAATCCAGTTCGCGGCAAACCGTATCGAGTTCCGTGATCAGCTTGCTCAGTCGCGCCGCCCCGCTCATTGTGGATTGAATGCGAGCGGTATCGAAAATGGAGAGTTCCGCACTATCCACGGAAAGAACCAGGCCATCGACTTCCGGCAGGACGTCGTGCAATGCCTTGTAACGCTCGTGAACTTTGCCCCAGAATCCGGGATCGTCCAATGAGATCTTCTGTCCATTGGAGATATCTTGGAACTCCTGAATAGACAGATAAACGGCCATTTCTTTTTGTTGAGCGGAGAGCGTCACCTGCCGGATTCGGCGCGCTCTTTCAGGATCATGGACGACCGCGCTGACCGAGTTCACAATCTCACCGGACAGCTGTATCTGATTGACCCCGTTTTGATGAGCGATATCGACAACTTTCTGAAGATAGGAAAGATCATCATGCTCGAAACGCCAAGCCACGACTGTGGCGGCTTGCGAGGATGTTCCATGAATTGACAGGGTCAGCGCAAAGACAACTGAGAGAAACGCCCGATGGTTCATGTTGTTTTCTCAATTCCGGTTGCGATCAAGATACGAGAGTTTTCTTGATGAGAGACATCACGGCCATTTCACGGTCGGTGTGAATCTCTATCATGGTTTCTTCCTCGCCGCTCGCCAGTATTTCTACAATGCGTGAATTCGGTCGGATCAGGAAACAGGCATGTTTTCCTTTTTCTTCGAACTCCCGAATACATCGATCCAGGAATTTCACAGCGGCATCAGACGTGGCAGTCATATCGGTCACATCCAGCAAGGCCAATCGTTGCGAGGGTCCCAGTTTACAGAGCGCCGCCTGGATTTTCGTTACGCTGGAGATGCTCAATCCGCCGGATACCTCCAGGGTGGTGACAACCCCCGCTTCTATTATTTTGACGAGGAGATCGTCCAAACCCACGCTGCCATTGCGGATTTGTTTCCGCACATGTTGAGCTTCCTCGGTCAACAGACGGAGGGTAAAACTGCCGCGACCGCACCGGCTGACCTGGCCGGATTTCATTTGGGGACTGTTCATAACTTGTTCGGCGGTGAATTTCCCACCCTTCCAGTGTTCTGGAACCGGAGCGATGTGTATGGTCGCGCCCTTTTCTACCTTGGTTGAGGAACGCAGATCTGCCATGAGACCATCCAGTGACACCATGGATGCAAAGAAGGGTATCTGGGTCCCTTCAACCAGACATACGTGCAGCTCCTTGATCTCCTGCTTTCCACTTCTTTGCGACGGCATAAGAGTTTTCCCGAAATCAATGAAACCCTAATACGAAATCCGAATGGTCTTGACTTGCGATGCTTTCATGGGAACCGTGACAGTCCGGTCGTTGTATTCTAACGGGACAGGGTCCTTCTCCAGAAGAGTAATTTCTTCCGCCACGAGAATTTTCGATCCCACAGTAACCTTTGCGCGACTCATCCGCCTCGCTGTTTCCCAAAGCCGAAGCAACAGTCCTCTCACGCAATAACAAATCGAATTATCGCAGAAATTGTAACAAATCTCCACAAGACTATCGCTAAACTTGCCTGGGACAGAGAGGAAGCGACTTAAAAACATTTAAATCCAGGGTTGTTTAGGTAGGGTCTTGTTGTTTTATGTAGTCGCATAAGATGTATTATGTATACTATTCTTTTCACGTTTATGGATTCTGACGATTCCAGCCCTTGATATCATCTAAATTGAAGTGATATAAGTAAAGGTAATTCAGGATACAGTGAGGATTTTAATATGCGTGCCGTTATTCAGAGAGTTACTCAAGCAAGTGTGAGCGTTGGTGGTGAGGTTGTTGGGGTGATCGGGGCCGGTGTGTTGGTATTTTTGGGTGTGCAGAAAAGCGACACGGAGCGGGATTTGTTCTGGCTGGTGGATAAGATTTCCGAGTTGAGAATGTTTCGGGACGAGAACGGAAAGATGAACCGTTCCCTATCGGATATTTCGGGGCAAGTTCTTGTGATTTCACAGTTTACGTTGTGTGCAGATTGCCGTAAGGGACGGCGTCCCGGATTCGACCAGGCTGCGGATCCCGTTGCTGCGGAGGCATTCTACGAGCAGGCGATCCAGAGATTTCGGGAGCGTGGGCTGAGGACGGAATGCGGGCGGTTTGGGGCGATTATGCAGGTGGATTTAAGGAATGACGGGCCGGTGACGTTTGTGATCGAGAGTCCGTTTCCAAGGTAATCCGTCTTCGAGATGAGCCGTTGCGAAGGGCTTAGAATAAGTGTCAGCGCGGAGATCATAAGTCGAAAAGTTGAAATTTAACTTACGGAGGGTTGATCCTGGGAGGAATTCCCATGACAGAAGAGACGGAAAAGGCGGGTTTTCAGGTCGTCTTTTGGCTAAGCCAGGATAACCTGGTCGGTACTGAGATGTGGGCATAACAATTCGGTGTCCGGATGTTCGCGTAAGGCAGTTCGGGGAGAAATAATGAGATAATAATATAATATACGGACAATATGATAAATCCATAACATCTTGATATAGCTTATGATAGTATCTGTACAGGTTTCGAAAGGTCCGAGACACGATAAATGTTTTTCGTGGGCTTGGGTTACGGGCTTGTGTTGGAACCGATGTGTTGCATGGATCGAAGGGGCAGAATTGGGGCGTATCATGACAACTGCATACCTGTCATCCCGGCCAAGGGATCTGATCTGATATTTTGAGGATTTGGAGGTTATTTTCCGAGAAATAGTGTGAAAGTAGAAAGCGTAAGTGGAATTAAGCAATAACAACTACAAACTAAGGAATTGAAGAAAAAAAGGAGTTCGGATGGACGGAATAAACGAGGATGGACAGCGGCAGGTGGAGAGAGGAGAGAGACCAGAAAAACGGAAGAAACGGAAGAAACAAAAGGGGAAAGGAAGCAGGCGCGCGAACGCACAAGAGGAAGGCGGATGTGGGCATGACTGCATTGACAGAAATGACAAAAGGGATAGGCGATAAAATATAATCCATTGAATATGAAGAAGATAGGAATGGAAGGCAAGAAATCGTATGAGCGAGATGAGATGAACTGTGTGCGCGCTTTCTGCGCATCGTTTATGGGCGCGAAAGACGTTGAGGAAAAGTGGCTTGCAATGGGCAAAACAAGAGGGTTCAGGTGGAATAAGTGATTGATATAACTAATGATAGAAGATAAATTGAAGAAATAAAATGAGGGATGGGTCCAAATAGAGGATACTTGTAATACAAGGGCTTGCAATACAAGATAAACTTTTGGGAGAAATTAAGAATTGAAGATTATGAAAACGAAGGAAGCAAAGAGAGAAAAGGGAGAGAAAAAGGGGTGGCAGGAGAACGAATGGGCGAGAAGGAATGGACCTGCTCCCCGAAAACTGGACCAGTGAAAATGTCAGGATCTCCTGAGAAGCAGGAAGTCAAGAATGAAGAGAAGTCGATTCAGCGAGGAACAGCTTATCGGGATTTTGCGTGAGGCCGAGAAAGGAAAAGGGCCCTCTATGCCAACATTCCCTGAGACAACCTCCTGTGAGAAATTAGTGTAGAAACGGAGGTTAAAGATGAAGATGATAAGAAGACGAAAAGAAAGGTCGGAGGAATGCGATGGGGGAGTCC
>Ga0116148_1002541_pt1 | contig 17853 bp, 12 predicted proteins | sample AD_UKC055_MetaG_FD_89786 | JGI IMG/M metagenome (GOLD analysis project Ga0116148, IMG submission 89786) | Active sludge microbial communities of municipal wastewater-treating anaerobic digesters from USA - AD_UKC055_MetaG | ecosystem: Engineered > Bioreactor > Anaerobic > Digestate | place: USA... | reverse complement strand
TGCATTTACACCATAAAAAACCCAAATTATAATAGCACGAGTTTGTTGAGCATTTGCTGAGTTCAATTACTAGATCAACAAACTCGGTAAGTAAACAGGGTAACCTGTTTACGACAAACTGCAAGAGCAACCGTCAGGTTGCGACAGGAAGCAGCGAAGCGTTGCCGGGCTTGGGACTGCGCCCGAACTTATCAGTTTTGCATGGTTTATTTCAGGGTCTAGTTTTTGTCATCATAAAAAAATCATATTATACTAGCACGAGTTTGTTGAGCATTTGCTGAGTTCAATTACTAGATCAACAAACTCGGTAAGTAAACAGGGTAACCTGTTTACGACAAACTGTAGAAGCAACCGTCAGGTTGCGACAGGAAGCAGCGAAGTGTTGCTAGGCCGGGACTGCACCTGAATTTCTATCAGTTTTGCTCAGAGCTTATCAGGGTCTATTTTTTTTCACCTTAAAAAATCAATTTATAGTAGCGCGACTTTGTTGAGATTTATTAAAGTTCAATCAAAGGCAACAATATTTGAATCTTATTGTGTTTAAATATATAATACCTTAATGAGGATAGTAATGAAAAAAATAGTAAAAAAGATTACTGCGGCAGCCGCTTTTATAATAATCGTATCAGCTGCTCTTTATGTAATCTATCAGTTCGTTTTTAATCCAAGAAGAGAAGAGACAAGGAAAATAGAAAAGTCTTTACCCTTGGAGTATGTTCTTTCTTTGGACGAAGCCCTTGAAGATGTTCATTATCTTTACGACAAACTGAAAAAATTTCATCCTGCATGGTTGGAGAAAAATAATTCCAACACTGCAGCAGTTACCAGTCTCATACTTTCTTATCAGAAAGACCTTCCGGAAACAATAACAACCCTTCAATTATGGCGGGAATTATCATCTATTATTTCTGTACTTCACGATGGTCATACAAAGATTTCGTGGAAGAATCCCGGGGAAGAATTATTTATTGATGATTTCACTATTTCCGGTCTTTATTCGAAACCAGTTAAAATAAATTATCAAAAAATTGAAGAAATCTTATCTGAATATTTACTTTTATCGTCCTATGAATATGACTTTTATGCAATAAGAAAATTTTTTGACTCATCAATTTACACTAAAACTTCATTAGAATTTATGGGAATTGATACTTCAACAGGCGTAACTTTTACGTACAATGACAATGGATCTCCTGTTAATTATTTTTTTGAATTCGTTCCGTATAAAAATGTTATTAAAGATACAGCAACAGATTTAAACAACAATTGGGTATTTTTTGAAATTGATGAAAAATCCTCTTTAGGTATATTTACATTAACAACGTGTGATCTTAATGATGAATACAGAAAGGTTCTAGCAGATTTTTTTAAAGAAGTTAATGATAAATCAATAGAAAATATTGCTGTAGATTTAAGAGGCAACGGCGGCGGTAATTCAGGTGTTGCAAATGCTTTTTTACAGTATATTAATGTTGATATGTATAATTCCTGGGATAGTGCAGTTCGTTTTGGGCCTGTTCTCTGGAAAAACAAGAATGTTGTCATTAAAAACATTAAAAAAGATAATCCTTTTTCAGGCAGTCTCTATGTATTGACCGATGTATATTCTTACAGCTCTGCAATGGATTTTGCTATGTTGATAAAGGATAATAATTTGGGGCTGGTACTTGGCGAGGCTTCTGGAAATAGTCCGGACTCTTACGGTGATAACTTATATTTCCAAATGCCGAATTCAAAGCTGTATTTTTCTGTATCACATAAAAAATGGTATAGAGTTAACAAAGAAAAGGCCGGACTTCCAATTGAACCTGATTATGAATGCGCCTCTGCAGATGCGGTAGAAACATTGTATAAGATTATATCGAAGAATTAAGTACCACAAATGACAGGACTCAAAAATTGCAAGGATGTAAGCGACAATCCGGCATGGATGCCGGGCATACAGTTTACTTAGTTAATCAAGTTTGAGTGAAACTCAAACTTGGAGAGTTAGGATGACATGGATGTCATCCTAACGACTCATTCCCATCCGAATGTTGCAGGCGGTTTATTGGTTATATCATAGAACAGCGCATCAACATAATCAAGTTTTTTAAGGCGTTCAATAATAGTATTCAATACGGTCCAATCAAGGTGTGCGAATCGTGCTGTCATAACATCTTCCGAAACCACAGGGCGCAAAATGAAAGAACAGTGACCTTCTTGAGACGCATATGTTGTGTGAATTGTTAGATGCTGGAAGATTTTTTTATACCACGAAGATTTTTTTAGTTCTTCAAGAATAACAGCATCAGCTTCCCTTGTCTGATCCAGCGCATTTTTATCGCAATATCCTTCCTGAATCGAACAGTGCGGTTTCTCCCATAAGGTTATTACTGTTCTGTTGACGTCTGAAACAGTGTTGGTTATATAAGAAGATGCTTTTTCTAACAAATTCCAATCAGGAATATCTTTTGAAAAACTTAAGACTGCAGGAAATCGGTAGGTTCTAAAATCTCCCTGTACACCGACAGATTTAACCGGCAGTATAGATGTTTTTACAGAATTCACCGGTATAGCAGGGAAGAGGGCGGCGAAATCTATAGAAGTAACTTTTTTCTCTGCCCGGGCAAATTCTCTTTCTTCTTCTGATGAAAGTACCCCGGAGTTGCATAATACATTAATTGATAGTCCCGGGCCGGGAAACGGATGTCTCATTACAAGTTCATCACTTAATCCAATTTTTTTCCCAATTTCACGTACTTCATCTTTATATAAATCTTTAAGAGGCTCGATTATTAAGCCTTTTGCTATTAATGCCTGAATGCCTTCTACTCTGTTATGATGTGTTTTAATTACATGAGAATTCTTTGTTCCGCCGGATTCAATTATATCGGGGTAAAGAGTTCCCTGTGCTAAAAGCCACTGTGAGTCAGCGAGGCTCAGCCGCTTTGTTACTTCATTGCGGACAGCTATAAAATTTTCACCGACTGCCTTTCTTTTTAGCTGGGGATCAATAAGTTTATTGATTGCTTTTAAAAAGGACTCTGCTGCATCTTCAACAATAAAGTTTGTGAAGCCAGCAGCCTTATATCGCTGTTCTATAATTTTACTTTCATTCTTTCTCATAAAGCCGTTATCAATATGGAGTCCTAACACACGCTCCTGCCCAAGGGCCCTATTTAATAATGCAAATGCAACAGTTGAATCAACTCCGCCTGATAAAAATAATAAAACTTTTTTATCGCGGGAATCAGTTTTAATTTGTTCAATAATAACATCCAGAACTGTACTTTGATCCCAGTTTTTTTCCATTCCGCAAAAAGAAGCAAAATTCTTAAAAATGTCGTTTCCACAGGGAGTATCTTTTACTTCTACATGAAACTGGAGTCCAAAACGTTTTTTTTCTAAATTCTGAACAGCGGCGTAAGGGCAGTCTTTGGTAAAGGCAGCCTGTTCAAACCCTTGTGCTAAACTTAAAACGGCATCCTGATGGCTCATCCATACCTGCGCCGGCAGGTCAATGTCCTTAAATAGGGGGCATTCTGTTTCTTTATTTTTTTGAAGTTGTGCAATGCCGAATTCTCCTACAGGAGCTTTTCCAACTTCTGCCCCGCATTCTTTAGCTAAAAGCTGGTGCCCGTAACAAAGACCGAGTATTGGTACGGGAAGTGTTAGAATTTCACTGTTGAACTCGGGAACATTTTCTTCGTATACCGATGAAGGCCCCCCTGAAAATACAATGCCTTTAGCATGATGTAAATGTTCAATTGAAGTGCCGGGTGAAGCAATTTCTGAATAATAACCCAAAAGGCGGAATCTTTTTGCAATTAAATGTGCATACTGGCTTCCGAAATCTAATACAATAATACTGTCTCTCATTTTTTTCCTTCTAAAGATGCTTTAATAAAGTCTCGGAATAGGGGGTGTGCTCTGTCCGGGCGGGATTTAAATTCCGGATGAAACTGAACTCCCAGCATCCAGGGGTGTTTTTCCGTTTTATCAAGTTCTACAATTTCAACAAGATTTCTTTCCGAATTTATTCCGGCGATTTTCATTGTGCTTTTCGTAAATTGTTCTCTATAAACATTATTGAATTCATACCGATGCCGGTGTCTTTCCCATATTAACGGATTTTTATAGGCTTTTTGAGCGATACTGTCTTTTGAGAGGGTACATTCGTATTTTCCGAGTCGTAATGTTCCTCCAAGAATAACGCCGTTTTGGTCGGGCATAAGATCAATAACAGGATGAGGTGTGTTTTTATCCATCTCGGTTGAATTTGCTTTTTTTAAGTTCAGTACATTACGTGCATATTCAATTACCATTATCTGCATGCCGAGACAGATGCCAAAATAAGGCACCTTGTTTTCACGGGCATATTTTGCAGTTGCAATCATTCCTTCAATACCGCGGTCCCCGAACCCGCCGGGAACAATAATTCCGTCTGCTCCGGACAGCAGTTTTTTTGCGGCTGCATCACCGGTAATTTTTTCTGATGAGATCCAATCAATGACAACTTCTGCATCATTGAATATTCCTGCATGCGTCAATGACTCAACAACAGAAAGATATGCATCGTGAAGTTCTGTATATTTTCCAACAAGAGCTATGTTAACCTGTTTTTTTGAATTGTATAATTTGTATACAATTTTTTCCCATTCTTTAAGGTTCGTTTCTTTGTTTTCTATACCCAGACACTTGCAGACAGCCTTTCCAAGACCTTCTTTTTCCATCATGAGCGGAACTTCATAGATGGATTTTGCATTTAGGTTTTGAATAATACAATCTGTTGCAACATTGCAAAAAAGTGCCAGTTTCTCTTTTGTGGAAAAATCTACCGGCATTTCACTTCGAAGCATAATAATATCCGGCTGAATACCTAAGCCTTGAAGATCCTTTACGCTGTGCTGTGTCGGTTTTGATTTAAGCTCTTGAGCCTTTTTCATGTATGGTAAAAGTGTCAAATGGATATATGCGCAGTTTTCTATACCGACTTCATACTTAATTTGCCTGATAGCTTCAATAAACGGCAGTGATTCAATGTCGCCCACAGTACCGCCGATTTCTGTAATAATGACATCGGCATTGGTTTCCTGTGCCGGCAGAAGAATTCTTTTGCGAATTTCATCTGTTACGTTTGGAATAACCTGTACGGTACCGCCTTCGTATCCGCCTTCACGTTCGCGATTTAATATTGTCAGGTAGACACGGCCTGCTGTAGTATTACTGCTTTGAGAGAGTGCTGCATCGGTAAAACGCTCATAATGACCAAGATCAAGATCTGTTTCTGCTCCATCATCGGTAACAAATACTTCTCCATGCTGACAGGGATTCATTGTTCCAGGATCTATGTTCAGGTACGGATCAAATTTCTGGTTGATTACGTTCAGTCCGCGGCTTTTTAGTATTAACCCTAAAGATGCCGCTGCAATGCCTTTTCCTAGTCCGGATACAACACCGCCTGTAACAAACACATACTTGGTCATGATATCTCCATCTTCCAGCATACAGCTGAATGTTTAATAAAATTAGTGCTGATTATACCAAAATCTAGTCTTTTCGTCCATAAATATGACTTGAGTATTCGGAAACTAATGAAATTAGTTTCCGGGCAGCTTCAGGTTGTGACGTTATCAGTGTGGAAAAAGCATCCCTTGAGACTGTCAGAATACAGATGTCGGTATAAGCCTTAGCCGAAAATATACGATTTTGATGGAAAAAACTGGATATTTCCCCAAAAAAGTTTCCGCTTTCCAAATAGCGGGTGTAGTTTTGTGTTGATAGTTCAACAGTACCTGAAAAAATGAAATATGCCTCACTGCTTGAATCTCCTTCGGAGAATAGAGAAGTACCCTTCGTAATAGTACTATAATTCGGGCTTTTTACCGGTCTATTCCTGGAATTCATAAATAGATATCTTTCCAGAGTTTTAAGGAGATTGGTAGTATTTCTGTCCGGAAGCAGGAATAATTCTGCTAAAAGCAGTGTATCAAAAAATTGGATTATGTAAATCATCTGAGCGCTAATAAGAAAAATAATGAAAAAAGAAAAAACTTCGAGCAGTAAAACAATCAGGCTGCTGAGTATTCCATATATCAGATTGTAGCGGTATGTAATAAGAAAAAATGAAAAGAAGAATTGAATAATTACAATACTTATTACACAGCCGGCTGAAAATACAAGGCAGGTAAACCAGGACGGCTTTGTTCCGGAAACAAAACGAAATACCAGAATTACAATAACAAAAATTACAAGTTGCGGAAGAAATTTGGCAAGTTTAATACCGAGCGTAAGAAAAAACGTCCTCAGGGACTCAGGTATAAAACGCAGAATAAAAGGTGCCGAGCTTAAAGAACTTGAAAAAAATGAAACAACAGCAGTTGAAACAAATAAAAGAAGTGCAATGCTTATAACGATAAGAATTTCTCCAAGAAAGACAAACGCATTGGAAATTGCCCCCTTTTTCTTAACTGTGCTGTGAAAAATACTTTTTACTGCAGCAGCTATTGAAAAAAAGAAGCGCTGTGACATCCAGACAAGAAAGATTGATAATGAGACTTCAAGCGCTCCAATTTTTTTTGTAAAAAGCAGGTTTTCTATGAGATTGTGTGCTTTACCGGTGTCGAGAAATATAGCTTGAGTGTCTATTAAACTAAAAAGAATATCGGGCGTGGTATGGAAAACTCGAATGAGAACTATCAATATGAGCATAAGCAGGGGAATAATTGAGAAAAGAAAACCGAGCGAGCAGGCTGATGCATGTGTATATAGATTATTCTTAATAAAAAGTTTTCCGCATAAGAAGAAGCTCTGCAGCACTGCTGCTGCTGATATTTTTTTCTTCATAAAGCTAAGTATAGCAGAAAAAAAACATTTATGATATAGTCTACTTTGCTACATTAGTGGAGGATTATTAATTATGGAACGCTGTTTTGTCATGCTGAAACCAGGCACCGTTAATCGAAGAATTGCAGGAGAAGTAATATCCCGGCTTGAAAGAAAAGGTTTACGTCTTGTGGGCGTAAAGATGCTCAATATGTCGCTTGAGCTTGCTAAAACCCATTATGCGGAACATGAAGGCCGTCCTTTTTATGATACGTTAATTCAGTATATAACATCAGGCCCTGTTATTGCGATGGTTTGGCAGTCGGATGATTGCGTGACTTTGGTGAGAAAATTGACTGGAAGTACAATAGTTACCGAAGCTTCTCCTGGAACTATCCGGGGGGATTATTGCTGTCATACACCGCATAATATTATTCATGCCTCAGATTCTAAAGAGAGTGCAGAGCGGGAGATCAGTTTATTTTTTAAACCCGAAGAACTATGTGTATGGAAAGATGAACCCGGCTGCAGATATTAGCGCAGATAGTGTCTGTGTCCGGTACTAAGGTATAAAGAGAGTTTATTGGTTTACCTGTATGAGACAAAAGGTTTTAACAAGAGGTAGAAGATGGAAAGCAAGAATATTGGTGTAATTGGAGCCGGTGCATGGGGTACTGCCATAGCACATGCTTTAGCTAAAGAGGGTCATTCTGTAGAAATTTGGGCTATGGAAGCAGACGTTGTTGAAGGAATAAATGAAAAACACGAAAATTTTAAATTTTTGGAAGGTCTCTCTCTTTCTCAAAATGTAACTGCGACGCAGAATATTCAAAAGGCGGCTTCTCAAAAGGAATTTCTTATTCTTGCAAGCCCGTCTTTATACCTTGCAGGAACCGTTGCTCAACTGCTCAGTGTACCGTCTATTGCCGACGGATCAACGTGTATTGGTATTTTAACAAAGGGTTTTGTTCCTGCAAAGAACGGACCTAAACTTATAACTGAAACCCTGGAAGAAGTTCTTCCTCCCTCATATAAAAAAGCTCTTGTTTACATATCCGGACCGAGCCATGCTGAAGAAGTTGCTATGGGTAAGTTAACCGGACTAATTGCCGCAAGTGAAAATCCTAAAAATACTATTCGATTTAGAGAACTTCTTAAAACTCAAAGCCTCATGGTCTTTTCAAGTCTTGATGTCATTGGTGTTCAGATATGCGCAGCTGCGAAAAATGTTGTTGCTGTCGTTTTCGGCTGTCTTGATGCTGTTGCACAGAATTCAGACTTTTTCGGTGATAATACCGAGTCATTACTTCTTGCTGCAGGTTTAAATGACATACAAACACTCGGCTTTGCCATGGGGGCTACGCATTCAGAAACCTTTACTTCGATTGCAGGAGTAGGGGATCTGGATGTTACCTGCCGCAGTAAGTACGGAAGAAACAGAAGATTCGGCCATGACATTATAAATAAAAAGATTTTAGAAAAATTTTCAAGCCTTGATGATCTAATCTCGAGAATTTCTGAAGTAGGATACCTTCCTGAGGGTGCTGTTGCCTGTAAATATATTCAGCAGATTGCCTCAGACAGAAATATAAAACTGCCAATCTGTAATGGCTTATATAAAATATTGAATAAAGAAATTGAACCTGTAGACTTTTTAAAGGAGGTCTTGCGCTAAGCCTATGCTGGAAAAAATTACAAATACCTTTTCGGACGTTTTTAAACGTATAACCGGAAAAGCATCTATATCAGAAAAAAATATTGAAGAAGCTGTAGAAAGTATTAAAATTGCTCTACTCGAAGCCGATGTTAACCTGCGTGTTGTAAGACGTTTTGTCAACAGCACCATAGAGGAAGCTAAGGGCGAAAAGGTTCTGCGTTCTGTAGATCCTGGGCAGCAGTTCATAAAAATTGTTTATGACAAAATTATATCTCTTTTGGGCGACCAAAAACAGGACCTAAAGCTTAAGGGCCCAGATACTCAGTCTGTGATTCTCTTTTTGGGTTTGCAGGGTTCCGGTAAAACTACGAGTGCTGCGAAACTCGCCGCCCGTCTTCTAAAGCAGGGCCGAAAACCTGTTTTAGCCGCATGCGATCTTGTACGGCCTGCAGCCGTTGAGCAGTTAAGCATTCTTGGTCAGAAAATCGGCATTCCTGTTTATAAAGAAGATACTAAAGATGCCGTTCGTGTTGCAAAAAATGCACGGGATTATGCAAAGAAAAACGGTTATGATACACTAATCGTCGACACTGCCGGACGGCTTCAAGTTGATGAAGTAATGATGGATGAGATTGAGAATATTAAAAAAGCGCTCAATCCTGACGAATTAATCCTCGTTGCAGATTCAATGACCGGACAAAGCGCCGTAGATGTTGCGAAAACCTTCGATGAACGTCTCGGTTTGACAGGTGTTATATTAACTAAATTTGATTCCGATGCGAGGGGCGGCGCAGCATTATCATTAAAATCGATAACCGGAAAGCCCATTCTATTTATTGGTACCGGTGAAAAAATCGAAGATTTTGAGCCCTTTCATCCTGAAAGAATTGCAAGCCGCATTCTTGGAATGGGCGATATAGTTTCTTTGGTTGAAAAAGCCCAGGAGACCATTGACGATGAAGAAGCAGAGCGTCTTCAAAAGAAAATGGCAAGTAATGAGTTTACCCTGCAGGATATGCTGGAACAGCTCCAGCGTGTAAAAAAAATGGGTTCTATGCAGTCTCTTTTAGAGATGATGCCTGGTTTGGCAGGTCAAATCGGGGATCAGGATATTGATACAAGCGGCATGAAAAGCCAGGAAGCTATTATTCTTTCCATGACAAAAAAAGAACGGGCAAATCATCTGATTATTGGTCCGAGCCGGAGAAAAAGAATTGCTCACGGTTCGGGAACCTCTGTTGGAGAGGTTAACAGACTTATAAAGCAGTTTGAAAAAACCCGTCTTGCTATGAAAAAAATGACAAAAAATAAGGGTATGCAGGCAAAACTTATGCAGCAGTTTGGAGGTCAGGGCGGTATGATGGGCTAGTAACCCTGTTTACTGTATAGAAAAAGGGCTGCTTTGCTTTATGGATTCACCAAAAGCAACAGTCCTTTTTTTTGCTTAATTCTGTACTGCCTTCATCAATCCGTTTACAGCTTCACTGTTTTTATTGTTTACCATATGAAGATTTTCCATAGTTTCTTCGAGAGAATTATCTTCATCCTGCTGTAATTGAGTCTTTAATCTATGTTCTAACACCCCAAAAAATAGACAAGTTGAAAAAACAGCGCTATAATATGAGTTTAGGGGCTGGGATTTGGTTAAATTTTTACATTCTATTACTAGATTATTGAATATAAAAAACAGAAATCATAATGATATTATACTTTCTCAAAAAGATGCATCCGATTTTTCACTGCACCGATTTAAAATAAATAATCTGAGAACCCTGTTTATTTCTGCTTTTTTGGCTATAGAGCAATTTCTTTACGGACTTTTGGCAGCAGATAAAAATACCCTTATGCAGAAAGTCTTTTTTGTATGTGCTGTTGTCATGGTCTTATTCAGCTGCCTTAGTTATACTTTGTATAAAAGACAGGTTAAGAAAATCAGCGGAATATATGTATTTTTTTCCTTAAGTCTTGCCTATTTTGGTCTCATGACTGCATTGTACAGAACCATTATTTTGCAGCAGCAGGTATTCAGTTTGCCTGCTGTGTATCTTGCGGTTACATATGCTGTTGCAGTAATTTTTTATTTTTCATACACAGAAGCGACCATTATGTATGTTCTTTTTGCCTTTTTTTCCATCTTTTTTATGAAAATACTGTCAATTAGTCCCGATTCTCATATTTTTATTGGCGATATTCTGTCTAATATCTTTATTGCATGGGTAATTGCAGTGTTAAATTATCGTAATCTCCATAAAGATTTTCTTAATCAAATTATTATAAAAAAGGCTAATGATGCGCTGCTCGAAAAGAATGATCATATTCAGCTAATGAATAGGAAACTTACAATTTTGTCCGAGCATGATGCATTAACCGGTATTTATAACAGAAGAAAAATAGATCTGTTGTTAAGCGATGAGTGGAATCGTTTTGAACGGTACGGCAATCGGTTTTCTATTGTTATTTTGGATGTAGATTTTTTTAAGCAGGTGAACGATACTTACGGACACTTAACCGGCGACATGGTTTTAAAGGATTTAACAAAGGTTCTTGAAGATCAGCTGCGTTCTTGCGATTTAATTGGAAGATGGGGCGGAGAGGAGTTTCTTATAATATGCAAAGAGACAAACCTTGATCAAGCCTGTCTTTTAGCTCAAAGACTTCATGCTAAGCTCAATTGTACGGAATTTAATGATGCCGGAACTGTTACTGCCAGTTTCGGGGTTGCCTGTATTGACGAAGCATCTGAATTAGATTCACTCGTTTCTCTTGCTGATAAACGGCTTTATTATGCTAAAACTTCCGGCAGAAATAAGGTTGTTAGTTCAATCTCCTGTGTATAGTTTTTATAGTTTTATTTCCTAAAAAATGACGTTTTTTTTATTTCTGTATGCCTCTATTATTGTTATGTATGGGAATACTTCTCATATATTTTAAATGTAGAGGGGATTAAGTATGAAGAAACAAAGAAATAAAGCTGTTTCAGTGCTTTTTTTTGCAGTATTGATAAGTGCTTTAACTTTAGTGTCAGGCTGTGTTTCAAACACGGGCGGCGAGTATACTCAGGAGAGTAATAACCGTAAGGTCTTTACCGATATTCCATCAGATAAAATAGCTTCTGTTCTTTCCCCCGGCTGGAATCTCGGGAATCAGCTTGAAGGGGTAAGTATAAAAACCGATGCTGCATCGGGAATTTCCATAACCATTCCAAATGAAACAGGATACATCGATACAAAAATTTCAAAGGAACTTCTGACTGCTGTAAAAAATGCAGGTTTCAAATTTGTAAGAATTCCGGTGTCATTTTTTTCATACATTAATGATGATGATAATTATCAAATAGATGATTCCTGGCTTTCACGCATAAAAGAAGTTGTCGATATGGCAATCGATGCAGATTTGTATTGTATGATCGATCTGCATGGAGATGGCTATTATACAATAAAAAACAGCTGGCTTTTATGTGCAGAAGAAAATCAGGAAAAAATCATTGAAAAGTACCGTGCTGTATGGAGTCAAATTGCGCTCACATTCAGAGATTATGATGAGTCTGTACTGTTTGAATCGATGAATGAAGTTTTTGACGGAAATTACAGCGGACCCATTCCTTACGCATATGAGAATATTAATACGTATAATGAGGTATTTGTAAACACTGTACGTGAAACCGGGGGAAATAATGAACGCCGCTGGCTTTTAATCCCCGGATGGAATACAGATATTAATGCAACAGTCAATGGTTTCGGCACACCTGGAAATTTTAGAATGCCCTCCGATGACCGGCTGATGGTGTCTGTTCACTATTATGATCCGTGGGGTTTCTGCGGTGGTGAAAACGGGGTTGCGACACAGTGGGGTTCGTTCGCGTCAAATAAAGAGAAGGTAAACGGATACGAGGCTGCAATGGCAATTCAGTTTAATAAACTAGAAAAAACATTTACCTCAAAAGGAATTCCTGTTGTTATTGGTGAATGGGGAAGTATTGATAAAACAGAAGATGACAATGAAAGCGGCCTTTACCGCGCTTATTATGCTCAGAAATTATGCGAAAATGCAAAGAGAACCGGCTGTATTCCTGTTATTTGGGATAACGGATGGAACGGGAAGTATGGTTTTGCCCTATTTAACCGCGGTGAAAAAGCTCATGATGACGGTACTATAAAAAAAGGCTCGGTATCTGTTACCCAAAGCGGAATTATTGATGCAATTATGAATGTATACTCTTCTGTAAGTAGTGATTCTACCGCATCCATAACACTCGATAATGAATCAATTACGATGATGAATATTCAAACCGCACGTCTTAACGCCGAAATATCAGGCGGAAAGGGAGATGAGGTAATAAGCTGGAGTTCTTCTGATGAAACAGTTGCCGTTGTCAAAGATGGTCAAATCGTTCCCCAAGGCGGAGGAACGTGTATAATAATAGCATCTTTAATAAATGGATCGAGTGCATCTTGTGAACTAAAAGTGACCGTTCCCGGCGGTGTTCAGGCAAAGGTATATCTCTTTGAGGGTGCCGGCTGGAGCTCTGTAAAATCTCAGACACTCACAATAGAACCCGGAGTAGAGAAGGTGTATGAGGTTAACTTCAATGCATCGAAACTTTCTCTTGAAAATATTGCTGCTATGTATCTTAAAGATATGGAAGTTGAAGAAAATCATGCCGAATCTTCCGGTATTGAATCATGCTTAATTACCGTAGAAGAAATTAAGTTTAACGGCATTAGTGTTCCGCTTGTAAATAACGAAGCAAAAGAAGCTGTGAACGCTAAAAAACAGCTTGATCTTCCGTTTATTAATGAATGGGCTGTCGATGTCGAAATGGTTAAAGGTCTTTCTCCTTCCGGCCACCGGAATATTAAGGATGCAGCGGTAGAACTAATTCTTGATGAAAAAACAAATGATGTATATATAAGGTTTAAGACTCTGGCTTCCTCTGCTGCGGCCTCCGGACCTGAGGCTCCTGCCGAAAAAGCCGTGCTGGATCCGGCTAAAAAATATAATGCATTTTTCGGCCTGCAGGCAGCGGACAGCTGGGTATTTAGAAACTCATACGGCAACTCAAGCTACGGCGGAGAAACTATTCAGTTTAAAAAAGGACTATTTGACACAGAAAATGCCACTGCCGATGATGGACATGTTGCCGGAAAAATTACCGATGCTCAGTTTACCAGGACCGATATTGAGGCCGGAAAGACTATTAAAGTTGTGTGTACCGATTTTAACCTTAATGACAAGGCTGTAACAGCCTCAGCTTTGAATGTAGCTATGATTTCTACAGATATACCCTTCGGTTTAGTAGAAGTTACCGGTGCAAAGCTCTTTTTTGATGGTAAACAGGTAAATCTAAGTTCAAGCGGTCAGGAAATTTATGCTGTTGATATTGATAAATCCTATGTTCTCATAACTTTTATAAATATCTGGCAGACAAGTCTTAAAACGTTCGGCTATAAAATGCCCGAAAAGGACATAACGATGGAGTTTACTTGTAAGGTAAAGGAATAAACATACTTTAATAATTGTCAGGGCTAAACTGCGAATAAACACAGTTTAGCCTCTTTTTATTATGTCCGGCAGGTTTAATACCCCGCAGCTTGCTGCGGAATCTTGAGTAAAGCCGGTATATACAGCAATTGTAAAATAGTTTGGGGTATTAAATCCTGCCATACAATAAAATTCTTTGCATAACCTACATACCCCGGAGCTTGCTCCGGGATTGTTGATTGGTGAATGCATCTTTTATGGTGAAGTTCCTTCTTTTCTTGTTTAGTAAACCGGTATAGTCAATCTTTTTCATTTTTGATATACTGCACTTAATTGGAAAACATGAGTAAAAAATGGTTTAATCGATTAGTTTCATAAACGTAAGGAAGATAAAGTGGGAATTACAATTAAGGATATTGCCTTAAAAGCAGGCGTGTCAAAAACGACGGTATCATTTGCCTTCAATAATCCTGACAGGATTTCTGCAGATACTTACGAAAGAATAATGACCATAGCCCGTGAAATCGGTTATTCGCCGGACCCCATAGCACGCATCTTGAGTAATAAAAAAACCAAAAATATAGGAATTGTTCTTCCTCAGACTATATCAGTTTTTTTTCAAAACCCATATTTGGGCGAGCTGCTGCGGGGTATAGGCTCGGTATGCGATCAGGAAGGTTTTGCTGTTTCTGTTTTATCTCCTTTTAAGGGCATTGTTACCCAGACAATACTAAATGCTGCTGTTGACGGTATATTAATAATGGGAATATCGAAAGACAGTGAAGTGCATACTACCTTTAAGCAGAGAACTATGCCCTATGTCACCATTGATGCGGTAGATTCAGGCGATTTTGTTAATGTAGGCATTAAGGATGAAGAGCTGTCAGAAAAACTGATGGACATTCTTCTTGATAACGGACATCGAAAAATTTGTTTTTGTCTTTTGCAGTCAATTTCATCTACGCTTCAAAAAGCGGATACATCCGGTACCAGAGAAGCCCGGCTTCACGGAATATTTCAATCTGCAAAACAGCATTGTTTATCTGAAGATGAGATGAAAGATTTTCTCTACATTAATACTCCTGCAACCTTGTCCGACTCTTATGACATTGCCCTTTCATTACTAAAAAAGAAGGATCGGCCATCTGCCGTATTCTGTATGGCGGATGTACAGGCTTATGGTTTTTATAGAGCAGCACGGGAATTATCACTTTCAATCCCGGAAGACCTTTCTATAGTATCGTTTGATGATCTGCCGCTTACAGAAACCTTAACCCCCGGCCTTACCTGCGTACACCAGAGCGCATACGAGAAGGGCAGAATGGCGACGAAACTTCTATTCAAAATGATTGCAGGACAGCACTGTGAATCTGCCGTCCTTGATGCCCATATAACTCATCGTCATTCAGTTGCGAAGCTGAATAAGTAAAGTACCTCTATTTATTCACAAAGATTTCTGCCGTACAGCATGCTCATTTTTTTCAGCCATGATGCAGCATCAGTATTATACTGATCAAAACTCATTCTCCACTGCCAGTTGATGCCGCCTGTTGTAGACGGTAAATTCATTCTTGCGTTATTATCCAAAGCAAAAATATCCTGCATTGGTATAACTGCAAAATCGGCAACAGAGCTGAATGCAAGCCGTATGAGGGCTCTGCACAATCTTCCGTCAAGGACCGCTTTTTCGATGTCGGAGATTTCAAACCCTGCATAGCTTCCTATCAGTTCGCTTTCTTCCTTGCTAGCATTTTTCAGCCATCCCTGCATTGTCTCATTGTCATGGGTTCCTGTGTATACAACACAATTTTTGTTATAGGTATGGGGTAAAAAGTTATTTGTACATCCGCTTTTCCCGGTTTCTTTTGCATCAAAGGCAAACTGAAGTATTTTCATTCCCGGAAGTTCAAAGTCATTGCGGAGTTTTTTTACAGCATCTGTAATGAGTCCTAAATCTTCTGCAATTATTGGAATGTCTCCCAGCTCTTTTTTTATTACATTAAACAAATCATGTGAGGGTCCGGGAATCCATTTTCCATGTATTGCTGTTTTTTCATCTGCAGGAACGCTCCAGTATGATTCAAACCCGCGAAAGTGATCAATTCGAACATAATCTACAATATTAAGCATAGCCTTAATTCTGTTAAGCCACCACTTGTAGCCTTCTTTTTTCATAGCTTCCCAATTATACAGAGGATTACCCCAAAGCTGCCCTGTGGCGCTGAAATAATCGGGCGGAACACCTGCGGCTGCAAGAGGTTTGCCGTCGGGAGATAATTGAAATAAATGCTGATTAGCCCAGACATCGGCAGAGTCCGAGGCAACAAAGATCGGAACATCGCCGATAATTGAAACTCCTTCGTTCCCTGCATATTCTTTTAATGCATGCCACTGACTGAAGAAAAAATACTGAATTACTTTTTGTACCTCACATTCCGCTGTATGAGCGGCATGCCATTTAGAAACAGATTGGGGATTACATGAAGCAAGATCTTTCGGCCAGTAACTGCTCCACATAGCACCTTTGATTCCTTCTTCTGAGGCCTTTGCATCATATACTTCCTTTATGCTCATGAACACAGCATAATTGTCGAGCCAGGATGCACTGTCGTTTTTAAAGGCTTCATAGGCCGTTCGGGTATCGGGTTTAGCCCTCTGCAGAAACTGCCGCGCTGCAGTTTTAAGGAGGGGGATTTTCCACCAGACAACTGAGCCGAAATCTACTCTGGAACTGATGGTAATGTACGGAGGCGGAATAATTTGCTGAGCATCAAGCCAGCCGTCCTGCGCAAGCATGTCAAGATCAATGAGCAGGGGATTACCGGCATAAGTAGAAAAAGACTGATACGGTGAATCTCCGTACCCGGTCGGGCTTATAGGAAGAATCTGCCACAAGGACTGATTTGCCTCGTGAAGCCAGTCAATAAATCTTCGTGCTTCTTTACCTATAGTTCCGATGCCGGGTGTTCCGGGTAAAGATGTTGGGTGTAATAATATTCCGCTCGATCGGTTCATGTTCATGATGCTTATCCTTTAACTGCACCTGCAGCTATTCCTTTAATAATGTACTTTTGTAAAAACAGATAGAATAAAATAATAGGGAGAGACGATATAGTAAGAGATGCGGTCATAGCTCCATAATCTTTGAGAAATTGACCGTTGAATCTCATTTGTGCAAGCTGTATTGTTCCTTCCCGTACCACAAGAAGCGGCAGAAGAAAGTCATTCCAAAGCCACAGCGCATCTATAACTGCAATTGTTGCAATAATTGTTCTTAGTAGAGGAAGTACAATAACAAAGAATGTATAAAATCTTCCTGCGCCGTCTATTGCTGCAGATTCTTCCAGTTCACGCGGGACACTTTTAACAAATCCGTGAAACATAAAGATTGCTGTCGGACAGCCGAGTCCCCAGTACATGGGAATTATGCCGCTTATACTGGTTAAATTGAAGTCGGAAGCGAGAACAGCTATGGGCACCATGATAATTTGAAAGGGAATGACGAGTGCAAAGGTGAAAATGGAATAAATAATCCAAGACAGTCTGGTATCAGTTCGTGCAAGCATATAGGCGCACATGGAACTGGTGAGAATAATTCCCAGAACACCGGCAGATGTAATAACAAAGGTATTAAAAAATACTTTGGGAAACTCCATTTCCTTCCATGCCTTAACATAGTTTCCTACATAGAAGCTTCCGGGAAAACCCGTCGGGAATCTCGTAATATCTGCACTTTCTCTAAGTGAATTAATAATCACATAAAGCATCGGGTAAAAGAAAAAGAGAGAAAAAACTATAATAATCCAGAATACCGCCTTTTGCGCTGGGCTTTGATGTTTTGTTGATATTGTTTTCATTATTGCTCAACCTCCCTCTTTTTCATAACATACAGCTGCAGCCCGGTAATT
>Ga0116148_1002522_pt1 | contig 17924 bp, 10 predicted proteins | sample AD_UKC055_MetaG_FD_89786 | JGI IMG/M metagenome (GOLD analysis project Ga0116148, IMG submission 89786) | Active sludge microbial communities of municipal wastewater-treating anaerobic digesters from USA - AD_UKC055_MetaG | ecosystem: Engineered > Bioreactor > Anaerobic > Digestate | place: USA... | reverse complement strand
GCCGGCGCCCGGCTCTTCGTGGTCGATCGCCCCGACTCGGCGCAGACCGTCGTGGCCCAGTGGCTTCAGGCCCCCGAACGCCGGTCGCCCGACTACGACGCCCTCTCGCTGGTGGACGCGGTGTGGGGCGGCGGCGGGTTCGGGACGCGGCTCAACCTGAACCTCCGCGAGGACAAGGGCTACTCGTACGGCGTCTTCTCCAATTTCGACCCGATGTCGCGCGCGGGACAGTGGATCGCAAGCGGCGGCGTGCAGACCGACAAGACCGCCGCGGCGGTGGCCGAGTTCGACAAGGAGCTGAAGGACCTGGTGAGCGGCCGCCCCATCGGAGCCGAGGAGCTCGAGCACGCGAAGACGCGCCGCGTGCGCGGCTACGCGCAGCAGTTCGAGTCGCTCGGCCGGATCGGCCAGCAGGTCGGCGACCTCTGGACGCTCGGCCTGCCGATGAGCGAACTGCAGCGCGAGTACGAGGCCACCCGGCAGGTGTCGCTCGACGCGGTGCTCGCCGCCGTGAAGAAGTACGTACGCCCCGAGGCCTCGGGGCTGCTGCTGGTTGGAGACCGCGCGAAGATCGAACAGGGGCTGCGCGATCTGCAGCTCGGCGAGATCGCGATGCTGGATATCGAGGGGCGGCCCGCCGCCACCACGAACCAGGCAGCCGGCCGCTGATCGCTCGGACGGAGGGGCCGCCTCCACAGGAAGCCGGGGCGGCTCCTCGACTCCGGCGCTCTTGCGTTGAGCAAAGGCGTGCATGTTCGCGGGTCCTGCCGCGGGGCTCCCCCGCTCGGCTTCGCGCGAAGAGCGCTTGTCACGCGTGTCGCGCTCCACCCTTCGACTTCGCTCAGGGTGCGGTGAGGTTTGTCGAACCGCAGGCGAGCGGGGGCCCTCCGCCCCGCGTCACCCGCTCACGGCCTTGCTCAACGCAACACGTTCTCCGCTACACGACCCCCATCCAGCGTCCTGCTAGGCTATACTCCGCCCGTCAGCAACATTCCGCCCGTCAGGAGCCATCATGAACCAGCCTACGCGGATCGATCGGCGAACCATGCTCAGAACCGCGGCCGCGGCCGCCGCCGGTTTCTCCATCATCCCCAGGCACGTGGTGGCCGGGTCGGGCCGCCCCGCCCCGAGCGACACCCTGCGGATCGCCATCATCGGCACCGGCGGGCAGGGGGTCGTCAACCTGAAGGCGCTGTTCCAGGAAGACGATGTGCGGGTGATCGCGATTGCGGATCCCAACGAGGAGAGCGACCTGCGCGCCTGGTATTACGGCGGCTCCGCCGGGCGCCTTCCCACGCAGAAGCTGATCGACGACACCTACCGGCAGAAGGACGGCGACGCGTTCAAGCCGGTCAAGGCCTACGTCGACTTCCGCGAGATGCTGGAGAAGGAGAAGGAGATCGACGCGGTGCTGGTGGCGACGCCCGACCACCTGCACGGGTACGTGAGCCTCGCGGTGCTGCAGCTGAAGAAGCACTTGTACTGCGAGAAGCCGCTCTGCCGGTCCATCTACGAGGTGCAGAAGGTGGTGGCGGCGGCCAAGGCGGCGGGCGTCGCGACGCAGATGGGCAACTACGGCCACAGCGGCGAGGGGCTGCGGCTGTTCTGCGAGTGGATCCAGGACGGCGCGATCGGCCCCGTGCGCGAGGTGCACGCGTGGGCGACGTTCCCGCCCCTCAACACGTTCAAGGAACAGCCGAAGGAAACGGTGCCGACGCCTCCGGGCCTGAACTGGGACCTGTGGCTCGGGCCGGCGGCCGAACGCCCGTATCACCCTGCCTACACCCCCGTGACCTGGCGCCCGTGGCACGACTTCGGGACCGGGATGATGGGCGACTTCGCGTGCCACCACCTCGACCCGGCGTTCATGGCGCTCGAGCTCGGCTACCCCGACACGGTGGAGGCCGTCCACTATGGCGCAGGCAAGGAGACGTACCCGTTCGCGGCAACGATCTACATGGAGTTCCCCGCCCGCGGCGAGCGTCCGCCGGTCAAGGTCACGTGGTACGACAACGGGCTGAGGCCGCCCACGCCCGAGGAGCTGGGAGCCACGCGGCGTCTCGGCCCGCACGGCATCCTCATGGTTGGCGACAAGGGGAAGATTCTCGGCGGAGGCTGGTCGCAGTCGCCGCGCCTGATCCCCGAGGAAGCGATGCAGGCCTACAAGCGGCCGCCGCGGACCCTGCGCCGCGTGAAGGGACACCATCGCGACTGGATCGACGCCTGCAAGGGCGGGGAGCCCTCGAGCGCCAACTTCGAGACCGTCGGCCGGATGGTGGAGGTGGTGCTGATGGGCGCGATCGCCGAGCGCATCGGCGAGAAGCTTCACTGGGACCAGGCGGCCGGGCGCTTCACGTCGGCGCGCGCCAACGAACTGGTGACGCCCACCTTCCGGAAGGGATGGGAAGTGTAGACGGCCCAGGCCCCTGTCGCCGGCTGGTGACAACGGCGGCCGCTCGTCGGCCGCCTGCCGCCTGATCGCGCTAAAACTGGCCTGTTTTTACCCCTTCGCCACTGGCGCGCCGCTTGCTCCGGCTGAGTCGGAGGCATTGTCATGCGACCGTCAGTCAGATTGGCGCTGGTGCTGGGCGGCGTCGTTGCCGCGTCTGCCCTGTTCGCCCCGTCCGCAGAGGCGCAGTGGCGCGCGCGCAGCCGGGTTCGTGTCTTCGTCGGCGCGCACATCGGCCACCCCCACTTCTACTACCGCCCGTTCTACGACCCGTTCTTCTACCGCGGTTTCTACGGCTGGGCCCCGTACGCCTGGCCCGGTGCCTACCCGCAGTGGGGCCGGGCGCGCGTCGATCGCAACGCCGTCCTGGTTCGGCCCGACGTCTCGCCAGACGAGGCGCAGGTCTACGTGGACGGCTATTTCCGCGGGACGGTGAGCGATCTCGACGGGCGTTTCGAGGGGCTGGTCGTCGAGCCCGGCGAGCACGAGATCGTGCTCTACCTGCCGGGTTACCGCACCGCGAGGCGCACCGTCGAGCTGAGGGGCGGCACGGTGTACCGCCTGAGGGAAAAACTGGTGAAGCTGCCGGAGGGCGAGCAGAGCGAACCGCCCCCGCCGCCGTCGCCGCGGAGCGAACAGGCGCCCCCATCGCGACCGGGCGGACAAGCGCCGCCGCCACCGCCCCCCGAGCGCTACGAGCCGCTGCCCGGACGCCCGGCCCCCGACCAGCCGCGGCGTGTGCCGAGGCCGCCTACCGAAGAGCTGCGCGAGCGCCCCGACCTCGAAGCGCGCGGCTTCGGCTCAATCGCCATCCGCGTGCAGCCCCAGGATGCCGAGATCCTGATCGACGGTGAGCGGTGGGAAGGCCCCGAGACCGGCCGGCCGCTCGAGGTCCTGCTTGCTGAGGGCCCGCACGAGATCGAGGTGCGCCTCGACGGTTACGAGACGTTCAGGACCCGGGTCCAGGTGCGGGAGGGCGAGATGGCGCCGCTGAACGTCAGCCTGCCGCGCCGGTAGAGCAGGAGCCGATGAAGGGGTCCCTGCCCCCGACCTCCACCCTGTACCCCGCCGGCACCTCGACCCGGTAGTCGAGGGCGCCCCCGTCGCGCCACCAGCGCAGGCGCACGGGCCCGTCCGGCGTGGGCACGGTGCCCTCGCACCATGCCAGCTTGGCGTCGCCGAACCGCAGGGTGATCACCTTGCGCAGCGGATCGACCGCGTGCACGCCAAGCACGTCGCGCTGCAGCGTGCGGACGATGTGCGAGGCGAAGCCGTGGTTGAGCGAGGCCTCGGCGCCGACGTTCTCCCAGAGCGTGCCGGTGCGCTCCACCATGTAGAGCAGGTAGCCGATCGATTCCTCGAGGATCTGCTGGCTGCGCCCGGCGCGTGACAGCAGCTCCATGCGCAGCATGTTGCCGATGAAGGAGTTCGCGGGGTGGATCTCGGGGAACGCCCTGGTCTCCTTCCGATCGGGCCCGAAGCGGCCGCGAAGCTTCTCCCACAGCGCGGCGTCACCTGTCGTGTCGGCGACGCCGAAGAAGAAGGCGAAGTACTGGCAGACCTCGGTGCGGTTGCGCGTCACCTGCAGGGTACCGTCGGGGCGCCGCACCGCGTTGTCCACGAAGAACTCGCCGTCGAACGACTGCCGCCTGACGGTTGCCCGCACCCGTTCCGCCTTGGCCGAAAGCCCTGGCATCCCGTAGAGGCGGCCCGCCACGTCGAGCGCCTGCGCGTAGAGCATGTTGCTCGGGTAGTTCACGTCCTGCACGAACTTGTTCGCCTCGGACCACTCGACGAACACCCAGCTCGGAAGCTTCTCGAGCAGCCCGTCGGCGTTCTCGTAGGTCGCGAGGAAGTCGAGCAGGCGCAGCACGCGCGCCCGAAGCCCCTCCACCACCTCGCGGTCGCCGCCGCGCGAGACGTACTCCTCCAGCTGCACGACGAACCACATCGCCCAGTTGGGGATGAAGACGCCGTCGTAGTGGTCGGCCGGGTAGCACATCGGCAGCATGCCGTCGGGCAGGTGCTCGAAGCGCGCGGCCCGCAGGTAGTTCTCGAAGAAGGCGTCCTCGACCGCCGGCAGCCCCGTCAGCGAGAAGGCCGACCGCGCGGTGAAGAAGCTGTCGCACAGCCAGCCGGCGCGCTCGCGCGACGGGCAGTCCATGAAGACGTCGAGCGTGTTCTGCCGGAAGGTCGAGACGCCGGCCTCGAACAGGCGGTTCAGCCGCTCGTCGCTGGCCGCGAACCGGGCGCCGGCAACGGCCGGGTGCGACAGCTCGCGCAGGTAGACATCGCGGAGCCGGCACTCCCCCTCGAGGTTGATCGCCTTCAGGTAGCGAAGGGTGTACGGCTCCAGCGTCTCGAGGCGGTAGGTGCCGGGCTCGAGCGAGTAGCTCACCACGCTCACCGTGCCGAGCCGCTTGAAGTCGACGTCGCCGCCCGTCAGGACCTCGTCGAATGCCAGGCGCAGCTCGCTTCGCGCGGCGACTTCGACCGTCATGCCGATGAAGCCGGTCAGGTTCTGCCCCAGGTCGAGGATGCGGTAGTGCCCCGCGGCGAGCGCGGCCTCGTCGCCCTCCCGCCACTTCCGGTTGAGTGAGGCCGGCTGCGTGGACCCGAGGTGCTGCATCTCGGTGGACACCACCCGTTCCAGCTCGCCTTGCGGGAACCCCTTGAGCTTCGGGCCGATGTTGGTGAGCGCCCGGTCCTTCCAGAGGCGCTCGACCTGCGCCCTCTTCTCCACGCGCCCCTCGGCCACGTGTGCCACGGGGCGCGTGACGGCGAAGTCGGGGTAGGGCACGCGGCGCGGCAGCAGCGTCTTCGGCGAAACCTCTTCCACCTCGATCACCCGGAACGGCGCGGCCGGCTCGCGCAGCCACCGGTCGAAGCCGGGCGCCAGGCGGTAGACCTCGATGAACGGCCGCTGGAAGCTGTAACGCTGTACCTTCTGGACGCGGTGGTCGAGGATCGCAGCGTCGAACGGAACCGGCCGCTCCGCATTCCCCGTCTTCCGACTTCCGCTCTTCGTCGCCCCTGCCCTCGTGGCCGCAAGAACCGTATCGCCGGCCGTGACCTCTGCCAGCAGAAAGGACGGCTGGTCGAGCAGGTAGTAGCTGTTGACGTTGTAGCCTGCCACCTCGAGGCTCACGACGGCAGGCCCGCGGCCGAGCGCGGCCGTGACGTCCCACTCGTCCACCCGGTAGAACCCGTGGGCCGCACGCGCAGGCCCGTGGCCGACGAACGTGCCGTTGACCGACGCGCGGTACAGCGTCGAGGCCGCGACGCGCAGCACGACCTTTTCTCCGGCAGACGGCGCGGGGATCACCGCGCGGAACCCGACGAGCAGGTTCATCTCGGTGGCGCGTCCTTCGGGCCACACCGGCTTCGCGGCTCGGAACCCGACCGCCGGCGCGGCAAACGCACGGCTGGCCAGCAAGACCAGCGCGATGGATAGAGCAATCTGGCAACGAGTTTTCATGGTCGTAGTTCAGGCTGCTCACAGGCGAGGACGCCTGTGCCACTGGCCCTGAGCCTTTTTCAATCTCCGACTCCGGGCTCAAGCAGTTCCAGCGTCTTCGCCCCTGCATCCAGGCGCGCCCTGGCGCCGTACGGGAGCGTCACCTGGTCGGGGACGTGCCCCACCGCGAGGTTCACCAGCACCGGCACCTTCAGCGGCAGCAGGTGATCGGCGAACACCTGCGTCATGGTCAGGCTGCGCTTCCCCGGCGAGTTGCGGACGTCGGTCCCCGTGAAGATGCCGAGCGCGAGGCCGGCGGCGTCGGCGAGCTTCCCCGCGGCAATCAACTGCGCGAGCAGGCGGTCCACCCGGTAGGGCTCCTCGTCCACGTCCTCCATGAAGACGATGCGGCCGCGCGTCTCGATCTCGTAGGGCGTGCCGAGGCTGGCGGCCATCAGGCTCAGGGTGCCTCCGGTGAGCGGCCCCTCCCCCACCCCGCGCCGCAGCGTCCTTGGCCGGCGGTGCGCCGAGAAAGGCAGCCGCCCCGCCGGCCCGGCCGACATCAGCACCCGCTGCAGCCCGCGAACCGAGAAGGGCGTCCACCCGAGCCCCGTGCAGGGCATCGGCCCCCAGAACGACACCACCCCGGCCTTCTGCAGCGCGAGGTGCAGCACCGTGATGTCGGAGAAGCCGACGAGTGCCTTGGGATAGCGGCGCGCGAGGCCGGCGTCGAACCCCGAGAGCAGCCGCGACACGCCGTAGCCGCCGCGCGCGCAGAAGATGGCCTTGATGCGAGGGTCGCGGAAAGCCGATTCGAGGTCCTGCCGCCGCTCGCGGTCCGGGCCGGCAAGATAGCCGTACTCGGACATCACGTGCCGGCCGGCCACCACCTCGAGCCCGAGCTGTTCGAGCCGCTTCTTCCCGGCCAGGAGCAGCCTCCGGCCTGAGGGCGGCGACGCCGGCGCCACCATGGCCACGCGGTCGCCGGGCTTCAACCTCGGAGGAAGTATCAAGCGCATCACCTTTCAGAACAGCAGGCTGCAGATGATGAACGCCGCCACGATCCCCGACACGTCGGTGATCAGGCTGGCCGCCAGCGTATAGCGCGTCTTGCGCACCGCGACGCACCCGTAGTAGACGGCCATGATGTAGAAGGTCGTCTCGGTGCTCCCCTGGATGACGCTCACCAGCCGGCCGACGAACGAGTCGGGGCCGTAGATCTTGAAGATCTCCGAGCTCATGGCGAAGGCCGCCGATCCGGACAGCGAGCGCATCAGCGACGAAGGCAGCGCCTCCACCGGGAAGCCGGCCCACGCCACCATCGGCTGGAGAATCCACACAAGCCAGTCCATCGCGCCGCTCGCCCGGAACATCCCGATGGCCACGAGGATGGCGACGAGGTACGGCATGATGCGGACGCCGATCTCGAACCCCTCCTTCGCCCCCTCGATGAAGCTCTCGTAGACGCGGATCCGCTTTGCCGCGTAGGCGTAGAGCGGCACGCCCAAAATGAGCAGCGCGACGATCCAGCTCGACGCCGCGTTCACCAGGTCGCGGATCATGCGGCGCCTCCCTGCCACCGGCGGGCGTACCAGCGGGCGAACAGCTTCGACGTCGCGATCGCGACGGCCATCGACGCCGCGGTCGCGAAGATCGTCGCCACGATGATCTCGGACGGGTTCTTCGAGCCGGCCGCCGCACGCAGGCTGATGACCATCACCGGGATGAGCTGCAGCGAGCTGGAGTGCAGGGTGACGAACATCGCCATCGCGTCGGTCGCGCTCTCCTTGTCGGGGTTGAGCGTCTGCAGGTCCTGCATGGCCTTCAGCCCGAACGGGGTGGCGGCGTCGCCGAGGCCGAGCATGTTCGCGCCGAAGTTCATCGCGATCGCGCCGAGCGCCGGGTGGTCCTTCGGAACGTCGGGGAAGAGGAACCGGAACACCGGGCGCAGCGCGCGGGCCAGCACCTGCACCAGGCCGCTGTCCTGCGCTACCCGCATCAGCCCCAGGAAGAGCGTCATGCCCCCCACCAGGCCGATGGCCAGCTCGATGGCGGTCGTGGCCGAGCTGAAGACCGAGTTCGACACCTCGGCCATGGTTCCCTTGAAGACGGCGGTGATGACGGCCGCGCCGATGAGCAGCAGCCAGACGATGTTCATAGGCGCCAGATTCTACCTCGGCAACCCGGCCCGCCGTTGCCCGTCTTCGCCCCTCACCTCGGGCCCTTGACCCCAGCCCCTAGCCCCCCGGCCCCTGGCCCCTATATCCTGTTTTCATGAAGCCCCTCCTCCTCGCCCTCACCCTCGCCGCGTCGTTGGCGGCGGGCCTGGCCGCCGACCAAGGCATGTGGACCTTCGACAACTTCCCCCGGAAGGCGGTCGCCGAGAAGTACGGCGTCCAGATCACCGACGAGTGGCTCGGTCGCGTGCAGAAGGCGATCGTCCGGCTCGAGACCGGGTGCACCGGCTCGTTCGCCTCGCCCGACGGCCTGATCCTCACCAACAACCACTGCGTCCGGTCGTGCCTGGCCGAGAACTCGACGGCCAAGCGCGACCTGGTCGGCGGCGGCTTCAGCGCCGACTCGCGCGCCGCGGAGATCCGCTGCCAGGGCGAGCAGGCCTCGGTGCTGGTCGAAACCGTGAACGTCACCGACCAGATGACCAGGGCGCTGTCGGGCGTCGCGCCGGCCGACGCCGCGCGCGTGCGCAACAAGACGCTCACCACGCTCGAGTCCACCTGCGAAGCCGAGGCGGAGAAGGCCGGGGCGCCCCTCAAGTGCGAGACCGTCTCGCTGTACCAGGGCGGCCAGCACTGGCTCTACAAGTACAAGCGCTACGACGACGTGCGGCTGGTGTTCGCGCCGGAGTACGCGATTGCGGCCTTTGGCGGCGACCCCGACAACTTCCAGTTCCCGCGCTGGTGCCTCGACATGTCGCTGCTGCGCGCCTACGAGAACGGCAAGCCGGCCTCGACGCCCGGCCACCTGTCGGTCAACTGGGCGAGCGCGAAGCAGGGCGAGGCCGCGTTCGTGGCCGGCCACCCCGGCACCACGCAGCGCCTGCTCACCGTGGCGCAGCTGAAGGCGCAGCGCGACGTCTTCCTCCCCTTCTGGCTGATCCGGTTCTCCGAGCTTCGCGGCCGCCTCGCGCAGTACTCGAAGACATCGCCCGAGGCCGCGCGCACCGCCACCGACTACCTCGACACCGTCGAGAACAGCCTCAAGGTTCGCCGCATGCAGCTCGCAACCCTGCTGGACGATCGGCTGATGGAGCGGCGGGAGGAGGAGGAGCGCAAGCTGCGCGAAGCGGTGCAGGCCGACCAGGCCCTGAAGGCGCTTGCCGGCGAGGCCTGGGACGAGATCGCGCGCGCCGAGGCAACCTACCGGAAGATCCTCGGGCCGTACACCTGGCTCGAGGGAGGCGCCGGTTTCAACAGCGACCTCTTCGGCTACGCGCGCATGATCGTGCGGGCGGCCGAGGAGAGCGCCAAGCCGAACGCCGAGCGGCTGCGCGAGTACACCGACGCCGCACTCGAACAGGTGCGCCAGGCGCTGGCGGCGGAGGTGCCGATCTACCCCGAGCTCGAGAAGGTGCGCCTCTCGTTCTCGCTCGAGCGCATGCGCGAGTACCTCGGGCCCGACCACCCCGTCGTCAAGCGGGTGCTCGGGCCTGCGACGCCCGACGAGCGCGCCCGCGAGCTGATCGCCGGATCGACGCTCGCCTCGCCCAAGGCCCGCCTCGCGCTCTTCGAGGGCGGCCAGGCGGCCGTGAACGCAAGCAAGGACCCGATGATTGCCCTCGCGAAGGCGGTAGACGCGGAAGCGCGCGCCCTGCGGAAGGTGTACGAGGAACAGGTGCAGGTGCCCGAGCAGCGGGCGCAGCAGGCGATTGCCGACGCCCGCTTCAAGGTCTACGGCACCTCCATCTACCCGGACGCCACCTTCACCCTGCGCCTGTCGTACGGCTCGGTCCAGGGGTGGAACGAGTCCGGCCGGCCCGTCGACCCGTTCACGCAGCTCTCGGGACTGTTCGAGCGCGCCACCGGGGCGCCCCCCTTCGCGCTGCCGAAGGCGTGGCTCGAGGCGAAGCCCCGCCTCGACATGACCACCCGCGCCAACTTCACCACCACCAACGACATCGTCGGCGGCAACTCGGGCAGCCCGGTGATCAACGCCGCCGGCGAGATCGTGGGGCTGATCTTCGACGGCAACATCCACTCGATCTCGGGCGGTTTCTGGTACGACGAGGAGATGAACCGCGCGGTGGCCGTCCACCCGGCGTTCATCCGGACCGCGCTCGAGAACGTGTACAAGGTCCCGGGCATCGCGGGCGAGTTGGGTATCCAGGCAACGGTCAAGAACACGGCGCGGTAGGCAAGGCCATCCTACCTCAGGCGTGGGCGTTCCGGTGCTATCTTACGTGCTATCTTACGTGTGTCATCTTACGTGTGTCATGGCTGTCTGGCTGCGATACCTGTTCGCCTTCCTGTTGTTCGCTCACGGCTTCATCTACATCCGCGTCGGCGGGGCGCTGCCCGGTACGGTCAAGGGCTGGAACGGCCGGCCGTGGCTGCTCAGCAAGGCCATCACCGGCGGCGCACTCATCACCCTGCTGCGTGCCGTTCACGTCGCGGCGGGCATCGCCATCGTCGCCTGCGCGATCGCGATCGCGCTCAACCACCCATCGTGGCGCACCTTCGCGATCCTCGGGTGCGCCGTCGGGCTGGTGGCGTTCGCGATCTTCTGGGACGGCCAGACGAGCCTGCTCTTCGACGAGGGAGCCGTCGGTGCGGTGATCAGCCTCGCCCTGCTGCTTACCGCGATCCTGGCCTGACGCTGCCGCCAGCCTGACGCTCACCGGCTCCCTTTTTCTCGGGTCCGCTCCTTGCTTCATCGACTTGGGCCCGGGTGGCCCAGCACATCGGCACATCGGCCTAACGGCTTGCCTCGCTTGCCCTTAGACAGCTTGCGGGGCGATCGCTGAAGGCATTCGGCTGCATGTTCCGAAGACACTCGGGGCGTTTGGCCCCGTCGCCGGCCCCGACCCGCAGCCTGGCTATAAGGAGGTTCCCTGATGGCAACCGGCACGTCGATGTCCCCGGACAAGGCCGCGCTCGGGCCGCGGCAGCGTTTCCTCGACACCCTGGAGCGCGAGCACGAGACGACGATGAAGGTGCTGCGCGCGTACCCCGCCGACAGGTTGGACCTGCGGCCGCACCCGCGGTGCAACACCGCCCGCGACCTGATGTGGACGCTGGTGATGGAGCAGAAGCTGGCGCAGAAGGCGTTGACGATCGGCTTCGACTGGTCCAAGGCCCCGGGCTCGCCGCCGCCGCCCCCGCAGCAGCTCGACGAGATCATCGACACGCTCGAACGGGAGCACCGCCGAGTCGTCGCGCTGGTGAAGGATCTGCCGGACCAGAAGCTGCACGAGACCGTCACGTTCCCGACGGCGCCCAAGACGATGGGCCAGTGGCCGATCGACCAGTTCCTCTGGATGCTGCTGCACGATCAGATCCACCACCGCGGGCAGCTGTCGATCTACCTGCGGATGGCGGACGGCAAGCTGCCGTCGATCTACGGCCCGACGGCGGACGAGCCATGGCTCTGACGCCGGTCAAGGCTCACGGCTCAGGACTCAAGGCTCAGGGGCTGGCAAGCCGCAGTCTTCAGCGGCCTGCTAACCCCTCCTCCAGCATCCAGATGTCGCCGCCGCGCGGCACGAAGCGGTCGAACGACGCGAGCGTCCCGTCGGGCGACCACACCGGGTAGTCGATCCGCACCTCGGGATCGTCGAACTCGAACACCGCCTCGGGCGCGCCCTGCCCGACCCTCGACACGTGCAGCACCTTGTGGTTCACCACGTCGAGGACGAGCGACTCGTCGGGCGACATCGACATGTGCGCCCCCCCGGCAATCTCGCCCAGGGGCTCTGCCTCTCCCCCCTCCACCGGCACGCGCAGCGTCAACGGCTTCCCTCCCCCCGGGCAGCGGAAGATCACGTAGCGGCCGTCGCGGGTCCACCGGAGAAAATGTCCCATCGCGCCGACGGTGGTGAGCGGCCGCGGCTCCGAGCCGTCGGCGTTCATCACCCACACCTCGAGGCGGCCGAGCCGGTCCGACTGGTAGGCGATGAGCCGCCCGTCGGGCGAGTAGAACGGGTTGATCTCGATGCCGCCGCGCGGCGAGAGCGATGCGAGGTCGCCCGACTCGAGGTTTACCGTCCAGATGCCGGGGCTCCCCGAGCGCGACGAGAAGAAAGCCAGCGTGCGCCCGTCTGGCGACCAGTTCGGCTGGAAGTCGCCGCCCGGCCCGCGCGTCACCTGCTTCGACGCCGCTGCCGCCACGTCGTGCACCCAGATGTTCATCGCTCCGGCGCGATCGGAGTTGAACGCGAGGCGCGTCATGTCGGGCGACCAGGCGGCGCGGCTGTCCTCGCGCGATGTGGCGATCAGCTTGCGGGGAGAACCCGCCGGCCTGCCGGTGGCGGGATCGAGCGGCATCACCCAGATCGACGCATTCTGCCTCAGGATTGAAAAGGCCAGCCGCCCGCTCCCCGGCGCAGCGGCCAGCTCCACGTCCTGCCCGGCGCCCGCCGTCACCTGCTCGGGCGTGCCGAGCGGCGCGCCGTTTGCCGCCACCCTCACGCGCCAGACGTTGAGGCCGCCGCTGCGGTACGAGGAGAAATAGACGTGCTGCCCCGAGGCCGACCAGGCCGGCTGCAGGTCGGCCCACGCCGAGTCCACCACGGTAGTGAGCGCGCGAGTGGCCAGCTCCACGGCGGCGATGCTGAAGCGGGTGCGCTCGATCCTCTGGAAGACGATGTGGCGGCCGTCGGGCGACCATCGGGGACGGACGTGCGCGACGGCCTCGGAGACGTCGGAGGTGAGCTGTTGCGGATTGCGGCCGCGCGCGTCGGCGAGCCAGATGCGGCGCGGCCCCGCGAACGACGCGTCCACGGCCACGCTGCGCCCGTCGGGCGACCAGGCGGGGGTGAAGGCGTCGGCCAGCCAGAGCGACTCGCGGCCCGAGGCAAGATCGACCGACCACACGTCGGCGTCGAAGAAGAGGCCGAAGATGTCGCCCGGCTCGAGGCGCTCGCCCGGGCGGCGGCCGCGCACGAAGAGGACCGTCGTCCCGTCGGGCGACCAGGACGGCTGGATGTCGTCGCGGTCGCCACGGGTGATCGCGGCGGCCTCGAGCGCGTCCACCTTCTGGCGGTAGATCTTCCGGACGCGCCCGGCGTCGCGCACGAAGGCGATCTCGCCGGCGTCTGGCGACCACGCCGGCATCGCCTCGAGCCCGTCGGCGAAGGTGACCTGGACGATCCGTGCCGGCCTCGGCTCGTCGGCCGCGCGCCGCGAGGCGTCGATGGCCGATCCGACGGTGGTGCGGGCCTCGGCGGCGGTGATCGCGCGGCGCGAGGGCTCTTTCTCGAGGCAGCGCGCCAGGAGGCCGGCCACGGCGGGCGAGAGCCCCGGCGGCAGCGCCGTCCAGTCGGGCTCGTTCCGGAGCGTGGCGGCCAGCGCATCCGCCGCGGTCGGCCCGCCGAAGGCCCGCCGCCCCGACAGCATCTCGAACAGCACGCACCCGAACGCCCAGAGGTCGGCGCGCTCGTCGGTCGCGAGGCCGCGAGCCTGCTCGGGGCTGAGGTAGCCGGGCGTCCCGAGCACCGTGCCGGTGCTGGTGAGCCCCGCCTCACGGGTGGGCCGCGACCCGGGCTCCTCCTCCCCGAAGTTGGCGTCGATCACCTGCGCGATACCGAAGTCGAGCACCTTGACGCGGCCGTCGGGCGTCACCTTGACGTTCTCTGGCTTCAGATCGCGGTGGGCGATGTGCCTGGCGTGCGCCGCCTCGAGGGCGTCGGCGATCTGGATGGCCAGCCGCAGGGCCCGCTCGACGGCGACGGGGCCACCCGCCAGCAGCTCGCGGAGCGTCTGTCCCTCTACCAGCTCGAGCACCGCGAAGCGGACGCCGTCGGCCTCCTCGAACCCGAAGATCGTGGCCACGTGCGGGTGGGCGAGCGAAGCGAGCAGCCTGGCCTCGCGCTCGAAGCGCGCGGCGGCCTCGGGCCCGCTCAGCCGCGGGTGAACGACCTTGAGCGCCACTTCGCGGCCGAGCCGCTCGTCGCGCGCCCGCAGCACCTCGCCCATTCCACCCGAGCCCAGGCGCGAGACGACGGTGTACGGCCCGAGCCGCGCGCCCGTGCGCAGCGCTTCGCCCTGCTGTGCCATGCGTGTGTGCCCTTCGAGCATGATACCAAGCGCGCGCGCCCGTAGCGCCGGCCTCCCACCGGCCCCGAGCAGCGTCGAAGGGCGGCTCTTCATGAGAGAATTGTCAAAATGCCATCTGACGGGTTCGATGGCGCCCACGAATCGGGCGAGGGCGCCGAACTGCTCGGCCTCGAGCGGCTCGAGGAGCATGCGCGGCGGCTGGCGGCACTGCTGACGCCCGAGCGCCGCGGCCGGTCGGGCCGCGCCGAACACTTGAGGCGGCTCAGGGAAGATTCGCGGACGCTTCGCCGGATCTACACCGCCCTCGAGGAGGATGCGCGCGCCGGCGAGGCGACGCCGCCCGCCGCCGAGTGGCTGCTCGACAACTTCCACGTGATCGCGGCCGCCATCAGGGACGTCCGCAGCGACCTCCCGCCCTCGTTCTACCGCCGCCTGCCGTCACTCACCGCCGACGAGTTCGCCGGCCTGCCGCGCGTGTCGGCCATGGCGCGCGAGCTGATCCGTTCGAGCGCCGGCCGCCTCGACGCGCACCGCATCCAGCGCTTCATGACCGCGTTCCAGTCCGTCACGCCGCTGACGATTGGCGAGATCTGGGCGTGGCCGAGCGCGCTGAAGCTCGCGCTGGTCGAGCAGCTGCGCGCCCGGGCCGAGGTCATCTTCGCGGCCCGTGCGCAGCGCCTCGAGGCCGACCGGCTGGTGGGAACCCTCGACTCCTCCCCGCCGGAGCCGCGGGCCTGGCCCGACCCCTTCCACCCGGCCTTCGTCATCCGCGTGCTGCAGCGATCGCGCGAGCACGGGGCGGCGTCCGCCGCGCTCCGCCAGCAGCTGGGGGCCGAGCTGGACGCGCGCGGGCAGACCATCGAGGACGTGATCCGCGCCGAGGCGCGGTACCAGGCGGCCAGCCAGGCCGCGATGGCCAACCTCGTCGAGAGCCTGCGCCTGGTCTCCACCTTCGACTGGAGCGAGTTCTTCGAGAGCGTCAGCCTGGTCGAGCAGGTGCTGCTTCGCGATCCGTCGGCCGTGTACGGACGGATGGACTTCCGCAGCCGCGACCGCTACCGGCACGCGGTGGAGGAGCTGGCCGAGCCGACCGGCGAGGGGCAGGTGCGGGTGGCGCTCAAGGCCGTCGAACGGGCGCGCCAGGTGGCCGAGCGCGATCGCGAGGCGCGCGGGGCCCACGTCGGCTACTACCTCATCGGGGGCGGCCGCGCGAAGTTCGAGCAGGGGATCGGCTGGACGCCAGGCCCGCGGCAGCGCCTTCGCCGCCTCGCGTTCCGCTACGCCACCCCGCTCTACCTCGGCGCGATCACGCTCGTCACGGTGGCGATTCTCGCGGCGCTTGCCGCTTACTCCCTGCGGCACGACCCGGGCACCGTGGGCCTGGCGATCGTCATGCTGCTCGCGCTCGTCCCGGCGAGCGAGCTGGCGGTGCAGATCGTGCAGCGGATCATCACGCGGCTGATCCCCCCGCGGCGGCTCCCGCGCCTCGACCTGCTGCAGGTGCCCGACTCGGCGTGCACGATGGTGATCGTGCCCACGCTGCTCGACAGCGTGGACGGCGTGCGCGAGCTGCTGTCGCACCTCGAGGTGCAGGCGCTCGGCAACGTCGATCCCAACGTCCACTTCGCCATCCTCAGCGACTTCCGCGACGCCCCCACCGAGAGCCTGCCCCGCGACGCCGAGCTGCTCGAGGCGGCGCGCTCGGGGATCGAGGCGCTGAACGCGCGGTACGCCCCCGAGACCAACGGCCGGTTCTTCCTGTTCCACCGGGCGCGCCAGTGGAACCCGCAAGAGAACATTTGGATGGGCTGGGAGCGCAAGCGGGGGAAAATCGAGGAGTTCAACCGGCTCCTGCGGGGCGCCACCGACACGAGCTTCGTGCTGCACGTCGGCAACCTCGCCGTGCTGCCGAAGGTCCGCTACTGCATCACGCTCGACTCGGACACGCGCCTGCCGCGCGGCGCCGCCCGCGAGCTGATCGGCATCATCAGCCACCCGCTGAACCGCCCCCGGTTCGACCCGAAGGCTCGCCGGGTGGTGGACGGCTACGGCATCCTGCAGCCGCGCGTCAGCGTCACTTTCGCGAGCGCCGAGGGGTCGCTCTTCGCCCGGCTGTTCGCCGGGCACACCGGCGTCGATCCCTACACGACAGCGGTTTCCGACACCTACCAGGACCTGTTCGGCGAAGGCATCTTCACCGGCAAGGGGCTGTACGACGTGGACGCGTTCACCTCGGCGCTCGAGGACGTCGTCCCCGAGAACGTGCTCCTGTCGCACGACCTGTTCGAGGGGCTGCACGCGCGCGTGGCGCTGGTGTCGGACGTCGAGGTGGTGGACGACTACCCGTCCACCGTGCTTTCCCACGCCCGGCGCCAGCACCGCTGGGTGCGCGGCGACTGGCAGATCCTCCTCTGGCTGTTCCCCTTCGTCCCCTCCCGCCGCGGCTTCGTCCGCAACACGCTGCCGCTCATCGGCCGCTGGAAGATCCTCGACAACCTGCGGCGCAGCCTCGTCGCGCCGATGCTGATGGCGCTGCTGGTCGCCGGCTGGACGGTGCTGCCCGGCAGCCACTGGCTCTGGAGCGGCGTCGTCTTCGCGGTGGTGGCGGCGCAGCTGCTGCCGCTCGTCGCCCGCCTCGTCACCGGGCCGCGCCGCGCGCAGTCGATCCCGGTGTTCCTCCGCAACCTGCGTAACGACGCCGCCGTCGCGCTGGCGCAGGCCGGGCTCGGCATCGCCTTCCTCGCCTACCACGCGTTCCTCACCGCCCACGCGATCGCGCTGGCGCTGGTGCGCCTGGCCTTCACCCGGAAGCGGCTCCTCGAGTGGGAGACCGCGGCGGCGGTCGCCGCGCGAACCGCCGGCCTCACCGGCAGACAGGCGCTCGGCCACTACCACGCCGAGATGGCGTCGAGCCCGATTGCCGCGGTGGCCTCGGCCTTCCTTGTGGCCGCCGTCAACCCGTCCGCGCTGCCCGCGGCCTCGCCGTTCCTGGCGCTCTGGCTGCTCGCGCCGGGGATCGGGTACTGGATCAGCCTTCCGGCCGCCGCACGCGTGCAGCCGCTCTCGGCCGCCGAGCGCCTCGCGCTGCGGCGCGCGGCGCGCAAGACCTGGCGGTTCTTCGAGGCGTTCGTCACCGAAGAGGACGCCTGGCTGCCGCCCGACAACTTCCAGGAGGACGGCGCCGGGCCGAGGCTGGCGAGGCGCACCTCGCCCACCAACATCGGCCTGGGCCTGCTCTCGACGCTCGCCGCCCACGACCTCGGCTACATCACGGCTTCCGAGCTGGCCGACCGCATCGATCGCACGCTGACCACGCTCGAGGGGCTCGAGCAGCACGAGGGCCACTTCCTCAACTGGTACGACACCGCCACGCTCGCGCCGCTCTATCCCCGCTACGTCTCGACGGTGGACAGCGGGAACCTCGCCGCCGCGCTGATCGCGCTCGCGCAGGGCCTCCGGCAGGCCGCCGACGAGCCGCAGACGCCGGCCCAGCGCCTTGCCGGCCTGGCCGACACGGCCGACCTGCTGGCCGAGGCGTCGCGCCTGCAGGGGAACGTGAACCAGTTGGCCCGCGCGATCGCCGCGGCCGCCCGAGCGGGGACGCCACCCGCCGACCTCGCCCAGCTGCGCGCGTTGGCCGCGGACCTGGCCGCGGCATGGCCTGCGGCCGCGCCGGCCGATCCCCGCGAGCCGGAGAGCGATCTGACCTTCTGGGTGCGCGCCGTGGTCGACGCCGTCGAGCGCCTCGACGGGAGGGCCAGTAGCACAGGCGTCCCGCCTGTGTCAG
>Ga0116148_1002515_pt1 | contig 17979 bp, 9 predicted proteins | sample AD_UKC055_MetaG_FD_89786 | JGI IMG/M metagenome (GOLD analysis project Ga0116148, IMG submission 89786) | Active sludge microbial communities of municipal wastewater-treating anaerobic digesters from USA - AD_UKC055_MetaG | ecosystem: Engineered > Bioreactor > Anaerobic > Digestate | place: USA... | reverse complement strand
TCATTGCCGCCCCCGTCCTCGCCCAAATGGCGAGGACCGCCAACGACGCCGTACAGCTCGGCGAATGGTCCCCCTTCGACATTCCAGTGTATGTGTCATGGAATGTCCAACGCACCGTCGAAGGTGGCAAGCCCACCTTCGCACACCGCTGCTGGCTACTCGCCGGCCACCTCAGTCAGGCGAGCACCCGCTGGCTCTAACCCCACCCCTACATGAAAAAGCCGGACAACACCGCCGCTCGTGCCCGCTTAGAGGCCACGGGTGGCACAATCGCCCGCGAGATCATCGCCTACGCCGATGATTTTGCGGGCGGTGATATTTATAAGGCGGTTACCGACCTGTGCGATCCGCACGACCCCGGATACCTCCTACGCGACGCACGTAGGATCGGGCACCTGTTTAGCCCGGCGCTAGAGCTGTACGAGTCTTTCCCTACGCGGGAAGAGACAGCCAAGGAAAAAGACGCCCGCGAACAAGCCGAAGCAATCCGCGCAGCCGAACGCTTGCGCGCGGACGCAGAGGCCGCCGCCCGCGCGCAGGCCGCCCAAAAAGAAGAAGGCGCCCGCGCCGCCGTCGAAGCCACAAGAAATGCGGCACTGAAACTCGCCTCCGCCGCAGGCGTGGACGAAAAAAGATATGGCATCGCGTGGCGGTGGGCACGGAAAGAAACATCCGTTTACACAGATAGCGAGGGGACCAATCATGACTTGGGCGACATCCGAGTTGAAGGCGTTGCCCTCGCTGACTGCCTCCGAGAGGCCGCAGAGAATAACGGCGTGGACGCCGCTCTGGCACTCGCAAAAGACATGGTGGCGAGTGCAGTAACGCAGAAGATGTACGAGAGCAGGCACAGCAGCCTCATGTACATGCTCCGCAGCTTCCGTGAGAGGAAAGATGACATTCGCCGCGCGATCATCGCGTCCCGCGCAGCGCGCGAGGTCAGGGATTACTCGATGGACGAAAAGGGCTGGTACGATGCCAGCGCACACCGTGAGCTAATCGCCCGCATCCTCCGTCACGAGATCGAGCAGTGGGCTAAAGAGCGTGCCGAGCGTGAAGCCAAGGAGAAGGAGGAAGCCGCCAAAAGGACGATTAGCCACCGCCGCGCACAGTATTCCCCCGCCCAATCGTTTCAGGGAGCGGCGCCGCTGACGCAAAACCCTTTTTTGTCCCTCAAACTCTAGTCTGCGCAGACAAAAAAGCCCGGTCTTTCGACCGGGCTTTTCTCTTTTCTTCAACCTACTAAACTGGAGTCCTACCGCCGACGACCCGGAGCAGGCGCCGCAACCTCGGTGGCCTGACTGTGAGCGACGGGAAGGTGATGAGGCGCATTGGATGCGCGATAAGCGACCGCGTGCTGGCGGAGGTGGTCGATGACACGGCCCTCGTGGCGAACGCCTGCGGCGCCAAGCGAGCGAACATTTACGTCGAGCGAGGCAAGGGATGCCCGGACAAACCGCACATCCGCACGACACTCCTCCGCGACTCGCGCAGCTTCGCCCTGATAGGCAACACCTCGCTCCTCAGCGGCGCTCATCGCCGCATTGGCGGCTTCCGTTAGATTGGATGCGTCCGCACCCACAGAGCGGAATTGCGCGGCCAGAGCCGACAGGTTTTCGGACTCGGCCCGAGACCGAAAGAGAGAGGTGAATAGGTTTTTCATGCCGGAAGGTTGTTTGAAGATTGTTAAAGCGTGGCCTCGTCTAAACGAAGTCCTTGGGGAAAGGCGTCCGCAGTAGCAGGGTCGCCTAGATTCCTGTCCGCATAGACGCTGATAGACTCGTCCACCGGCCTCGGAAAATGCCCGTACAGGTCCGTAGCTTCACCCTCGGAACTTTTACGCAACATCGCGGACCCATCCCCCATACAGAAACGCCAGCCCAAAGGGAGCGAGCCGAACGAAACACAGTATCCCTCCGGCAAAGACACGGGCACAGCAGTGCCAAGCCCCGCTGAATCGGGGTTGCTTGAAGAGTGCGTAAGTCCGCTTTGCATGGTCCTGTGGATTATAGGCTGGCCGGGCCACTGAAAAGACTAAACTATTTCCCAACGCACAATTCTACCAACCCTAGAGCATGACGGCAAACAAGGCGCAGACATCAGCCTCTCCGACCGGGGCGCAGACTCCAGCCGAGACACACGATTTAAGTGTCGGCCCCATTGAAATACTCCGCATACCAGAACTGCCATCCATTCCCGGCGTGGGAGAGATCTACCTCATGCAGTGGTCGTTTGTTTTCGAGGCCCTGCTGAGGGGCGTCGTGACGCGAATCACCATTGAGCGGATTCGACACTTCCGGGGCTTCCAGCAGGCAATTTGCAGAAGCGCCCAAATCAACAGCCGGAAAGAAAGCCCGTGGCGCGTGGTCGCACGCCTGATCGCACGCTACAAGGATGGCCGGCCAATCCGTTGGGAACTCAGACGAGTTGCCGAGGCCGATAAGGCGCGCCGAATCCATTTCGAGATCGAGCCGCCCACCGCCCGCGACCGCGAAGCCGCCACAGAAGCAGCAGCGGGGCGTAAACGGCGCAAACGCATCCCGGCATCCCCGTGGCGCTGGTGCAAAGCCCAAGCCGAAGCAATCAGCGCAGCACCGAGCACCGGGCCGATCATGCTAGAGGTAGGGCCGTCCCCCATTGCAGCGGACATTCTCGCACACTGGTTTTATCAGGCCATCTACCGGATTCTGAATCGAACGCCTCGCAGGCTGGCCCCTGCTCTGGCGGATGCCGACATTCTCCTCTTGAGAAATGCCATTCACCCGCGCCGAGGCGGCAAGCCATCCATGATGATGTCAGGAGAACATTGGCTGGTCCATCACGGCGCCACGGGCGTGGTAATCGAAATCTCCACCGAAATGCAAAGAGCCTTCCGATTTGCCACGATTACGGAAGGGGTTGAGCTGGATTCCTGAAAACAGCTTGCCATTTCCCGGCACCGCCAAAAACAGTTGGTCCACTTCTCCATCGTGGACCCCAAAAACAGTTGGTCCACTTCTCCATCGTGGACCTCCCCCTTCAATTTCAGACCCATTACGACCCGCGCATGGCGCGGGCCTTTGCGGCCCTTCAAGGCGTCAAGTCCCGCGTATATAATTCCGTGGCGCTGACAACAATGCTCGGGATCTCGGAAGAGGAGCTTCGAGCATTTGAACCGCCCCCGCTCGAACCGTCGTTCAACCTACTCGGCGCTGCGGTCCTCATCGCACTCATCCCGCCTACGGCGCCAGATCAAGGCGAGCCCCGCTTGATTGTCCTCGACGGCGGGGAAAACCTCATGCGATGCGCCCAGCATGGCGAAGACATCTACGGGTTCGTCCTGCCAGCGAAGCTCCTCCAGTTCTGCCGCAAGAACACTGGTGCGGAAAGACACGCGATGCGCCGCCTTGTGACAACCGCCGTAGCAGGCGATGCCGATGCAGCGCAAAACCCACCTTTCCCCGCCCAATGAAAAACCCCGCACTCCGAAAAGTCGCACACGCCTCGCTCCCTATCTCGCTAGAGTTGACCCCAAGCGGTCAGGTGAGGGTCATCATCAAGGGCAAGCTCGCAGCCGAGCTGGCGGAAGCACCAAAGCCCACTCCCGTCACCGACCCGACCGCACTCCGCGACCTCCGGGAACACGGGTTCAACCCCACCGAGTACAAGGCCATCGGCCCCCATGCCGCCGTAAGCAACGCGACATTCGCGTGGATACTCTCACAATTCCCCCCGCTCCGGGCTCAAGACCCGGCGAAGTTTGCTGCGGTGGCCACGGCGCAAAACGCCGCACTGAAAGCACCCGCCCAAGATAGACCGTCAGACGCAAGCGTACACTCCAGCCATCACAGGTAGGGCGCACCGCCATGAAAAGGTTCATCTGAAAGATTCTTTTCGGAGAACCTTTTTTTATTGCGCGCTTGACATACGCAATCGTTTGCGCACAGTAAGTGCCATGAGCCATCCCGACCCGAGCCGCCGCGAAGACTTCGAGCGAGCGACGCTCTACGCCGAGTCGCGTAGCAATGGCATCCGGGTAACCAGCCGTATTCTATGGGTGGTTCATCGTTGCCGGGCTAAAGACTGGCGCAATGAACGCCGCCAAAGTTGGCACACCACTGCCGTTCGAGTTTCTCGCAAATGGGCGGAACGCTACGCCGCCGAGCAGGGATACGAGATCATCACCTTTTAAGCCCCCCTTTTGCCGCCTTTGCAGCCTCGGCAGCCTCCTTGGCAGCGGTGGCGGTTTCTCCGGCAGCCTTCCGGGCCTCCTGAGTCCGGGCCTCCTTTTCAGGGACAGTGTAGGTGATTTCGCACCGCTTGGCGCCGGCAGGTGCGGGGAGCTGGCCGGCAAACGGGCGCTCCTGCATGTCGTCGAGCAAAGCCTTCTGCTTCGCCCTCAGATCGGCGCATTGAGCACGCAGCGCATCCGGCGATTCCAGCTTGGCGAGCAGTTCCCGACTCTCGTCCACTTTCTTCTGCCACCCCTCCAGTTCGCGGCTGACCATATTCGGGTGGCTGGCTGCGCAGTTTCGAGCCGCGTCCAACTTCGTGAGCATCGTTTCTGGCGTCAGGAACGTGCCCGACATGTAAACATTGAGACGGGCCGAGCCACTTTCGCCAATCACGGGCTTGAGTGGGTTGGGAATCTGAACCTCCAGCTTGAACGCGACATCTGAGGAGGTATCCATGCGGAGCTGGCGACGCATACCAAGGTGGGCGGGGACGCCGTTCCACGTCAGGTAAGCGATGGCACGGTCCTCCTCCTTGGCACGCCACTGCGTGATGAGTTTGCCGAAGACCTTTTCGACCACATCCGCACTCCCGGAGATTTTCACGTTGAAGTCATCATCGAATTTGAATCCCGCCTTTTCAATCGTGGTACGCTCCCATGGATTTGCCGGCTTCTGGAACTTGAGCGTCACATGATGCTCGGTCGCGTCCTGAATCGGCGTCACGTTCTCCGCAAACCAATCCTTGACGGAATGAGCCTCGGTCAACTGCGCTGTGAGGTGCTGCACCTGCCACTCGGCATTCTTGAAGCTATTGGCCACCGTACCGCGCCGGTTGTTGATCGCCTCGATGGATAGTTCGAGATCGTTGATCTGATCGAGCAGGCACGCGGCATCCTTCGCCCGCGAGTCCGTGAGCATGGCCGCACGCATGATCTCCATAGCCATGTCCTCGGAGGCGTCGAATTGCGCGCTCGTCCCGTCAATCCAGACCTGACGTGCCGCAGCGGCCTTGGTGTTGATTCGGCCATAGATGGCCGGGATGACTGTATCGGCCATACCGTAGAGGATGCAGCGCACTTTCTCGTGCGTATTGCCCTGCCGCAGGATGCGCCCCCAAGACTGTTCCATCGAGTCGGGAGTCATGGACCGGGATGGGTCAATGGCATGGGCCGCATAGAGGAGCTTCTGGTAGTTGGCGCCAATGCCGAGCCGGTCGCGACTGCCGATCAGGACGGCGATTTCCCCGGCATTCATCCGTTCCATCAGCTCCAGCTTGGCCGGCGGCGACTTGACATCGCTTATCAGGGCGATCTTGTCGGCAGGCACTCCACGCGCCACCAGCAACCGGCGCAGTTCTTCCCAGAGGTTGAACGATGCACCGACTTTCGCAGCGGCCTCAACGGCAGCAGCCTCCTCAGCAGCAGCGGCCTTAAACTCCGCCTCGTCCTCGTTCTCATCCGTAGCGGCATCGAGGTCGATGACACCCGAGTTTTTCGAGTTTTTGTCAGTCGGCACCTCCTCCTCATCCAAGTGATCCCGAGCGTCGGCGAGCGCCTTGCTCAAAATAGCACCCGTCTGCACGGCGTTGTGGCTTACCCGCTCCTCTGGCGCCCCGTCGAACCGGGACCAATCGCGAGCGAGGTCCAACTTGATTTTCGGGTTTCCGCTCTGCTTGCGGTCGGAGAATACCACCTGCGTGTGTGTGATTTTCCCGCCCTTGTTCTTCGCGTGGTAGATTTCCGCGATGTTGTCGGCGATCCCGTTAATCAGCGCATCTTTTCCAACGACGGCCTTGGGGTCCACCAACCGGGGGTCGATGGAGAGTGCCGTGTTGAGCCCCATGAGAACCAGAGGCACCCAACCGAGCAGAGCCTTCTTTTTCGGTCCCATTTCCTCCCACGCCTTGTAGATCGAGGCCACCTGTTGCTGCCCCTCGTAAACCACGCGGGAAAGTGGGCAGATGCCGGACTCAAAGCCCTCCATTTCGTGGCCGGGGCGTTTGATGCCGAGCTCGTCGGGGTTCATTCGGACATCCATCGCGGTGTTCACGAGCTTGCTGAATGAACGCCCATTCACGTAGCGAGCCAACCGCTCGACATAGCGCCAACGGCCATTCGATTCATTCAGCTCCAGCTGCGTGCGAACCTCGCAGAAGTTCGTCACGAACTGATCGAACGTCTTCACGTCGAAAGCCGCCAAAGTTGGCGGGTCGAAGAGCACGCAAGCCGTGTGCATTTCCGCGAGGGTGTTGCTGACCGGCGTGCCGGTGAACCCGATTGCGCCACGTCCACCGCCGTTGAGCTCACGGAGGTAATTCGCCTTCATAAGCAGGTCGAATCCACGGTTGGAGACGCCCACGTCGATACCCTTCACGTCGAAACGTGTCTTGATGCCGATCTTCTTATGTCGGTGCGATTCGTCCACGAAGAGCTGATCGACGCCAAGCTGTTCAAACGAAATGCCATCACCTCGTTTCTCACGCAATTTTTCCACCCGCGTCTTAATCTTCTCAAACATCTCTTTCTTTCGCTTGATCTGAGTGGAAGCGCGCTTTCCGCCCTCGCCCTCGGCTACCTGAGCCTCGGCCTCGGCTTGATCTATGATCGCGTTGAGCATCGCAACTTCGCGTTCCGGGGAGATGCGAATCTTCCCGAATTGCTCGCGCGACATGATGACGAAATCCCATTCGCCGTTGGCGCAACGGCCCAGCCACTGGTCGCGGCCCTTGGGCGACATGTCGCCGTCCTCTGCCTGCAAAATCCGGGCCGTCGGGTAGCAGCGATACACCTCCCGGACGATCTGCTCGTAGTTGGCATTGTCGCAGACGATCATGGGCTTTTTGACCATGCCGAGGCGCTTCATTTCAGCGGCAGCGAGGATGATCTCCAATGTCTTTCCGAAGCCGACACCGTGAGCGATGACACCACGACGCTGGAGGAGCATCCGCATGGTGGCATCCTTCTGGTGAGCCATCGGGATATAGGAGCCTTGAGCGAGGCCGGGGAAACGAAGGCGGGAGCCATCCCACTTCGTCAGGATGACGCGGTTGAACGTCCGGTTGTATGCGTCGGTGATGGCATCCCGGTGTTCAGGCCGCTGGGCGACCCACTCGCCAAAGGCTTTCTTCCACGCATCAACGCGAAGCTCAGCCTCGCGGGTACCAGCCGGGTCCGCATGGCCGTCGTCATCGAACGCCTTTGGCGACACGCCCGCCAAGGCACAGCGCAGGATGTCGGCAAAGTGCATGGCCTTGGTGCCCCATTCGTCTTGCGCCCCCGCGCTATAACCGAAGAACCGGCTCCAATTGCGCTCGCGGCCTGTGGCCCGCGCAGGCACCCAGCCATCCTTTTCCTTGTAAACAAGCTCGCCGTAGAACGACACCTTGGCCTTGACGAAGGCTGTCAGCGTCTCGGCAGGAAGCCACGACGCAGAGAGCGACATACCGCCAGAGGCGACGATTTCATCATACGGGATTTGAGGAGGGAGTACCGCCTCCAACGCCTGCACATTTGCCATGTAGGCGCCATCCACCTCCGCCCTCACACGAGCCTGCTGGATTTTCGTGTTCACATCTCCCGTGAGATAGATTTCCCGGTGAACGAGCTCGCCGTCCACATCACGGAAGGCAATGCCCTCCTTTAAGAGCTCATCCCGGACCGCATCGGCCTGCCCTTCCCGGCCCAGCAGACGGGCAATGTAATCGGCATCCACGCGGCCCCGCTCCGCCATCGAAATGTAAGTACCTTCAAGGAGGTTTTCCGCCTTCTCAGGCGCGACAGACGGCCAGAGCGTGCGCCGGCTGATAATTGGGGCCGGGACAAACTCGGTGACAGATTTCCCATTCTCCCGTTTGCGAAGCGGGTCTTCCAAGGCAAAGACCGTGTAAAGGTCCGGGTCGCTCCCCGAGATCGTCTTGAGGAGCTTGCGTGTGCGAGGCGCATTGAGCCGTCCGTACTTCTTGGTGAACCCATCGTAGGCGGCTTTGAGTGTGGCGCGTGTCGTGGCGCTCTTCACCTCATCCGACTCTGGCGAGCTATCGACGGCGAGCTGTTCAATCAGGGCGCCACGCAGCTCGACATAGGCCCGAGCCATGGGCTCGTTCTTCTCAGCAAACTTGGCAGAAGCGGCTTCATCCGGTGCCCCATCCTTGTCTGTCACGAACGGGCGGCTGCTCCATTCAACGAGATCGCGACTGGCACTGACCACATAGAGCGTCCCATCACGGAGCACGAGCGAACCCGTTTTCTCCGCTCTCAGGGCTGCAATGCGGGTGTTCTCGATTTCCTCGTCCGTCATGGCCTGCGCTGGAGCCGAAGAATTTTCAACGGCCTTCACGCTGGCAACCTGAACGGCCAGAGCTGCGCTGAGGTCGCCAACCGGCTCCACGGTGTACTGGCCGATTGCAGGGTCTTTCACACCTCCGTACAGCTTCCCGCGCAACGAGTGCTGGCCGATCACCCGCTCCGGGTGACGCTGATAGAACTCATTCACGAAGGCCGTGCTGGCTACCTCGACCTCCTTACCTTCTTCCTCCTTGGGAGCATCCGGGCGCTGCTCCGGTGCGATGTCGATTGGCGTCGTGTGCATCCATGTCTCGCCCGTCTTGGCGAGAGCGAGCGACGGTTTCCGCAACACCAGAATATCCGTGGTGACTTGGGTCCCCTCAGAATCGAACGCGGTATTGGGGAGACGGAAAGCGTCCAAAAATTCGACGGCCTGCACCAGCTTCTCACGCTGATCGGCGGAGCTGTCCATCGTATGCTGCGTCGTGATGATGACCGCCAAGCCGCCCGGCTTCAACTTGGTCATGCACTCGGCAATGTACCAGTTATGCAGGTTCATTCCCGAATCCCCGACCGTCTCGGAGCCAAACGGAACATTCGTGATGACCAGATCGCAGGAATTAGGTGCCACAGGGGCCTCCCGGAAATCCGCCGCATGAACCTTCGCCTCCGGCAGGAGCTTCGCGGAAATGCGTGCCGAGAACGGATCGAGTTCGACGGCCTCGATGCGGCACTTGTCGCGGTACTCGGGAGGCATCGCGGACACGATGCGACCACAACCGCAAGCCGGCTCCAGTACCTTACCGCCTTGGAAGCCCAGATTCTTCACGATGTCCCACATGCGGAGCGACACGTCTGGGCTGGTGTAGAAGGCATTGAGCGAAGAGGCTTCCGCCTGACGCCATTCTTCGGCGGTCAACAGGGCCGCAACTTCCTCGCGACGCGCAGCCCACTTTTTGCCCCACTCCAAGACGCTCTTGAGCGGTATACCGTCGATGACCGACTCCTCGCCGCTCGGTTGGTTTTTATAATCGTAGTAGTAGCCGAGGCGCCGGATGAAAAATGTTGTTTCCTCACCGATTGGCTCACCCTTGATATTGCGCGGCTGATAATCGACCCGAACCGCATTGCGACCCCACAATGCGACGTACTCTTTCAGGGTCTCGCATTTCACCTCTTTGTTGCGGCCAGTGCCATAGTCGTAGAACACAACCGTATGGGCGTCCTTTTCGTACTGGTCGCTGACGGCCTTGTGGAGCGCCGCCATCTTGGAATTGAAGAGTCCCTTGTGGGAGCCCCAGCCGGAGAACGCTGCAAGGGCGTCCTTTTCCTGCGGGGTGGCCTGACGTTCCTCCGCCTCGACGAGTTTCAGAAGGCGGATCGCCTCCACGTTCGCCTTGAAGCGCGCCGTGTCGCCACGGTCGGCCAACTTAACGGCCGCGTCCTCGCGAGAGTAATACCAGTTGCGCATTTCAGGCGGGAGCTCCGCCTTCATCGTCTTGGCCAGATGCGCCACCTCGGGCTGGAAGAGTAGAATAGCGTCGCCAATCAGGACGGCCAGATCGGGCTGACGGAGAGCCTCAGCAAGGCCCTTGGCGTCGGCACGGTTCGCAAACGCAATCGCCGATGAAACCTCCTTTGCGAGCGGGTCGTCCGGCGAGAGCTCACGCGATGCCCGCTCTGCGTGCTGAACGAAGGCGGCGAAGACATCGCCAGCCGGGCGGCGAAGCACCGCCTGATTGAGCGCCGGGACAGTCACGTTTTCACGGAGGGCAACCACCGACGCAATCGGCTCGGTGGCGTGTTCTGCGGTCGGAACCGGGACCAGCGTAATGGTCCCATCCTTCCCCTGCCCAACCACACACATGCGCTGTGCGCCTGCCGCCGTGTGGAGGTCCACAATGGTCAATGCCTCGACCTTGCCGGCGCCAATCGCGGCGCCGCCTTCGGCGAGGGCTGCGGCACGACTGGCCGCAATCGCGGCCTGCTCCATTTCGGCCTCGGTAGGTTCCGGGGCGGATGCCTGCGCAGCCTGCGCGGCTGACAATTCGGACTGCGGGAAGAGCTCGGGCTGGGTGGCGTTCTCCGCTTTCGCTACGGGCTCGGGCTGGGCGGGGGCCGGCTGCTCCGGGGTCGTCGCGGGCGCTTCCGCTACGGCTGGAGCCTCGGGAGCTGGCTGCACAGCAGGCTGTGCCTGCTCCGCCTTCCCCTTCTGGGTGGCTTCAATCTGAGCCTCGACGTAAACCACGTCGTCGGCCCGAATCACGTAAGCATGATGGTCCGGTGTAGTGAGCCAGATGCGCGGGCCACGCCGCAAAATCTGGCTATACCCCTCCGCCATGATCGCATCGAGCCATTGGCGACGTGTAACGGTTTGCGCCTCAGTCTGGCCCCGAGGCGTGTATCGAACCGACACCCCATCCAACCGCTGAATCGCACTATTCAGGCGATAGTCTTTTTCTTTTTTCGCCTGCTCCTCGGCTGCGGCTGCACGGTCCTGAGCCTCCTTAGCGATCATGGCGTCGTAGGCCTCGGCGCCCATCCACGATTTCAGACACGCCTCGGCATTTTTGAGCGTCTTCCGGCTATCACCCCAGCCGGTGTATTCAAACATCAAGGAGATCGTCCCCTCGAAATTGTTTGAGTTAATCCACGAGTGAATCTCGGGCGACTTTGCATCGAGCTTGTCCACGACATCCTGCATGTGCTTCCGGTAGCCGGCGAGCGCACGGCGGTCATAGGCGTCGTAGATTTTGGCCGGGTGGCGCGGCAGTGCCTTCCGCTCATCTGCATCCCTATCCAGATGAATGCGCATCATTTTTTGGGCATACTTCTCCGCAATGGCAGACTTCGCCGGGGTCATCTCCGGGCGAATTCCGATGTGCAACTCGTATTCGGTCTTCACAACCTCCGGCACCGGCTTTCCGGCTTCGAGAGCCGCCTTCACCGAAGCGATATGGTGTTCCAGAACCGCCGTCTCCATTTCGATGCGAAGCGGGAAATCTACACGAGACGACGACGGCGTTGTGATAGACACCGCGCGGGCGCTGCGCAGTTCCTCCCTCAGTTGAGCGATGGACTTTCCGCTCACCGGGTCGATGAAGTCGCGAACGCCGCGAGCAATGTCCGGCTCTTTTCCGACACGGAACAAATACGTCTCATAGCGGAGCTGCCACGGCTCGACATTCTCGGCAGCCGGGTTCGTGTCTTCCGCTCTGGCCGGAACCGGGGCCGGGGGTTGTTCAACGGGCGCGGCGGCAGGCGCAGGCGGCACTACGGTGGCCTCCGGGGCCGGGGCGGATTCGGCGACAGTGGTCTGTGCCGGCTTGAACCAAGCCGGGACGATATAGTCGCCATTGGTCGAGAAATTTCGGACCAACGCCGCCAACCGCGTCAATTTCGCGTGATCCAACGCCGACGCATCACCGTGCAACCCGGTTGAATAGTCCTCACCGGAAAGGATGGTTGCCCGGATGAAATCCTGCGCCACCCCCCGCGAGACAAAATCGGCAACCCGCAATCCGCTCGGGCCGTGTATGACGGAACCGCTACCTTGTCGGAGCACAAACGGGATGCCCTCGTAGGCCGTCACCGGGACATCGGTCTCGGTTTTCAGTAGCCTTACAACGGCGCGGTGTGACTTCGGCAATTTCACTGCGCCGATCGCATCCCGGAACTTCTGTTTCAGGTCCGCCTCCCGCCGTACCGCGAGACCTACCTCCGCCCTCAGTGACTTCGGCAATTTCACTGCGCCGATCGCATCCCGGAACTTCTGTTTCAGGTCCGCCTCCCGCCGTACCGCGAGACCTACCTCCGCCCTCACCTTCGCAGCACGATCTATCGCAGCACGATCTACCCGCGCCTGAACCTCGGGGTTCAGAACGATCATCGTCCCGTCGGTTACACGCCAGCCCAGCCGCTCGACAAAGCGGTCGATTGCGGCGCTCATCGTGGTCCTGTGCCCGACCACCGCCGACTCCCACTCTGCCACCTCACTGCCCGCAGGCCGGACGGGGCGAATCGCAACGGTAAGGTAGCCCGGTTCGTACAGACCGCGCACAACCGCATACTCGTAGCTCTGCGTGTCACCCTTCAGTGTCTCGACGGCGAAAACCTCCCCCACCTTCGGCAAGCCGGCAACGCGGTCAACGACCTGCGAATCCGTATCGGCAGGCGGGACCGGCTGCGGCGCGGTACTGCGCACGATCTCATCGGCCACCACGCCGGCCTTTCCGGCGAGCTGAACGCCGGTCAATTCCTCGTACAACTGGCGGCAAGGCAGTTGTGCCAATACCGGGCAGGGTTTCCCCTGCTCGACGGCCTCCATCACGGCAAAGGCCGCGACATAGGTTTCCGGTGCCTCCGGCATCCCGAGCGCCACAAGACGGGCTCCAAGATTTCCGACCTTCTGGAGGCGGTCCCCTGTCAGGTAATCGCGCGGGTCGCGCACCGAAGGGGCCTGTTGGGGCTCGTCCATTTCAGGAACGGCGGAAGCCTCGATCTCAGGCGCCACGATGCCCTCACGGGCCTGCAATGCCGCCCGGAAGGCATCCAGCCCGCCCGCCGCATCGACGGCATGGGCCAGAGCCTCTTTGACGGACAATCCACCCGTGCGACAAATCACGCTGCCCGTCCTGTCGTCCACAACGAGGATGTCGTCAGCCTCGCGAACGGCGGAAATGGCCACGCCAGCAATCCCATGGTCGGCCTCGGAGACCGTCATGGCATCGAACTCGACCGGCTGCGCGCCTTGCGCATTTTCGAGGCGCACCGCAATCCGCTTGTCCGGCGCCCAGCCGGCACGCTCCGCCATCGCATCAATCGCAATGCGCTCCGCCTCGATCAATCCAACGAACCAGTCGGTCGGCTCCTTGCGGATGCTCTCCACCGCAGCAGTGTAATCGACGGCCATCGCCCCGCCCTTGGTCCACGACGCCACAGACGCCGATAGAGCCTGAATGGCCTTCGGCACTTCCTGCATGTACAGGTCATGCCGGCTCGTGGCGCTGGAAAGCACGAAGGCCGGGGACTTCTCGACGGCCTCGCGGACAATCGTCCGCAGACGCAAGACCCCCGAGAGGTTGAGCGCGTCGCACCGCTCTTCAAATTCAGCACTCGGCTGGTTGAATTCCGAGTAGGCGGGCGCCGTGTTCTGCAATGCTTCCGGGGTCGGAGCCGTGAGTGGGGCCGGAGCCATGCCCGGCTCGCGGCTCACCGTCGCTGCGGCGTCTGCGCCGATCTGCTCCCACTCCGGGGAGAACGGCACAGCACGGCCACGAGGGAATGTCATGGCGGCGGCGCCCGTGGCCTTCATCACCCGGACCAACTGCCCGGAAGGCGTGGCGATCACGCGTCCAAAGACCTCACCGCCGCAATCCGGGCGGAGCATGACCTCGGAGCCAGCGGCCAGCCGGTTCAATGCGGGCACAGTCGCCTTGGCCTCAACCTCAGCAGCCGGCAACGGCACCGGCTTCTGCGCCTTCGGCACGGATTTCGATGGCACGCTCACAGCGCGCTTCCACGAAGCCGCAAGCGCCGGGAAGCTCTGGCCAAGGCGCAAGCCCGGAGCTCCGGCTGTGTCCTCAAGGCGAATCCGCCAGCGTTGGGCCGAGTTGATCGTCACCTTTCCGGTGATCTGGTACGTCTCACCGTCCGGTGCCGTGTACGTCTGGGAAACCGTTTCGCCCAACCGCCAGCCCTCGTCGGTCTCCACGGGCGCTTGTGCCGGCGACGGCTGGCCAAGTTTTGTCAGCACCTCGGCATGTCGGCGCTGAATGTAAGACACCTCGCCCTTCCGCTGAAAGCGGTAGAACTGTTTCGTGACGGGATTGCGCAGCGCCACGGACTGCACCGCCGATGTCCGCTTGTTGGTGGAGACATCCATGACCACGTAGCCACGGGCCAGCACGTCCTCGATCAACTGTTGGCGGGTGACAACCATGCGCGGGATTTCCCCTTTGCGCGTGTAGTCGCAGGTCTCCAACAGGGCGTCCCGCTCGTCTTCGGTACGCGGGATGGCAGCCGGGGGAATGGGGGCGAGGCGGACGGGAGCAGAGGCGGTGTTCATGGTGTGAGAGTGTGTTTCAGGATTTGGATTGCCCAAATTGAGGCATCCGCATAAGTCCTTTGCAACGCAAGAGATTCCGACCTTGGTTTAGAAAAAGAATCTTTTGAAAGAACCTTTTTAACCAGACAACACCTCAACCCAAAACAGCCATGCCACGCTACGACCAAGACATCTGGAAAAGCCAGCCCCCCCCCGCACTTCTGACCGAATGGGACTCCACCGAGGCGCTCGCCGGGCTGCACGGACTGCACTACAAGCTATTCGTGGTTGAACAGAATGAGGAGCCATCCGCCCACATCCTGATTGGCCACGACCGTGACAATGTGCGACGCGTGGACACGCTCCTTGATACCGCATACCACCGGAAGCTCGACGAAGACGACTTTGCGGCCATTGAAACGGCCCTAGTGGGCGCCCCCTCTGATGCTAAAGATATTCTCGCAGGCTACGGCTCCAATGCCGTGGTCGCGGAGATCGAGCACCTAGAGGACAGGCTCACCCCGGCCATCCTATCGAATGACAAGCCAAGCCTGCTCAAACTCGACGAGGAAATCCGTGCTGCGCTTAGCCGGTTTGGAATCGAGCAAGACCCCGCGCAAGTCGCCTACCCTAATCCCGTACAGGATGGAGTCGTGGGCGATCCGGGCGAAGGCGAAGCCACCTTCCACATCTCGCTTTCGGGTAGATTCAATGGCCAAAGCACCCACGGAATGGCGGGAGTCCACGGCTTGCAGGATGGCACCAATCGGCTGCACCTCGCCGCCCGCGCAAACAAGAACGGCATCGGATGGTCCATCATCGAATATCACAGCAACGAGTATTCAGAGGAGTACAATGACGCATGGACTCAGGCCGAAGCGACATCACTTGTGGAGATCGGCGAGGCTTACGCGAAATGTAAGCCCGAGGTACGGAAACCGGAGGCCGTTGCCGTTGGGGCAGCAGTCGCTCAACCCCAGCCCAAAGGCGCCCCGGAGATCGGACAAATGGCAGCGACAAATGGATTACCGCCCTCGGGGCGCTACATAGAGCATGACGCGACGCCCCCCGTGAGTATGGACTTCCAGCAATTCATGGAGCTCTACGCTCGGCTCGCGCGCCTGCCCAGCGCCTGTGAAAGCGGCATCAGCATCAACACGGCATGGGCCAGCAATCAGCCGGCCTACGAAGCCAAAGCCCACATCAGCCTGTTCCCGGGAAAGAGCCTCTTGAAGTTGAGCACCGAGGAATTGGCAGACTTCCGAGCTCATGGCGCAGGTGGCGTGTATATCGCCCTCTTCACCCAATGGGGTGGTGCGGAAAGCAATGGAAAGACCCTTGTCGGGAATCGCGTCAGCCTTCGCGTTTACGACAACCGATACCTCCCGCGAAACACCACCAACAAGGTAGATGTCACCCTGAAACACGAATGGCTCGCCGGGCAATGGTCCGAGCTCGCCGGGCGTTGGCCCGAGACCGAAAAGCCCGCACAGGTGGCGCAGCCGATGCCCCAACCCGACGAGATCGTGGAAACGATTCTGAAATTTGAGTATAACCGATACACCTACTGCTATCACCCGGACACGATGGCCCCCGCCGTCAGCGAACGGCTTGAGGACAGACTCACCGATTACTTCCCCGGCCTACGCGTGGAGAAGATTGCGACAGGCGACGGCAGAATGCCCGGCGCGGATGGGCCTGATCGAGATGTGGCCGAAAGCATCGACTACATGGCTCATAAGCTCCCGGCTGAGATCGCGGCCAACATCGCGATGGCCGAGAAACCACCGAGCCCCCTTTTCAACTACCTATTCGGGGAAGACCCCAACGCGCCGACGCCACAAGGTTATGAGGCATACACCTGCACACTGCACCCCGCGCACTACGGCGAAGGGCTCAACTCCAGCGAGCGCGAGCGCATCACCTTCGCGATCTCCACAGCCCTGACAGAGCAATTCCCCGGCATCAAAATTGTCACCAGTGACATGGAAGGCGCCGCAACACCCACACGAGGCCCGGACGAAAACACGATTGAGAAGATCGACCGGACAAGCGAGCAGGCATTCCACGCCACCCTCGACAAGATGCGGGCCGAAGTCGAAATCGAGGAGTCCGTGCGCAATATGGGTTGCTTGCGGTATGGCGTCCTCGACTCCGAAACGCTCGCTGGGAATCTCCATCTGCAAGGCATCGAAACTCGCCGGCACAGCGACCTGACCGGACGCGTGCCACATGCCGGGATGGGGGGCGCGGAACGCTACGAATACACGTCGAAAATAGGCCAAACCATCTACGTCCTTGAGCGCAGCAAGCCCTACGCAGGGGATGCCTACGAGATGGATGTCTGGCAGTTCGAGAAGCCGTTCAACATGATTCAGGCCGACGCCTTCGTAACGGCCTTCGACCGTCTTCACAAAAAGCTCGATCCTCTCTTCACCGGGCAGGCAAAAACGCCGTTCCCAATCCAATGCCCAGCTACCGCCGACTACAAACTTTGGGTGACGCGACTCGAAAACGATGGCACCGGGGAAATCCTCGTCCGCCCAGATAAAGACGGCGCCAAAGGCGACGAAACCACCCCCGAGGCCCTTGAACGTCTAAACCCCGCAGACTTCTCCGACTCCGGCAAAACGGCAGTGGAGTGCGTCGAGTGGCTCGTGGAAACCTGCCACGACCTTGCAACCGCCCGGACGGTCGGCCTGACACAGTATTTCGCGCACGAGGCTGCGGTTCTGAGGGCCGAGGAGCAGCGGGCGAACCAATCCATAGAGGCTCGGAAAATGAGGGCGTAAGCGCCACCGCATCGCAACACCCGAACATGCCCCCGCCCCCAAAGCCGGCCTCACACAGGCCGGCTTTTTTGCGCCCCGGAGGGAATCAAATCTTGACATTCGCAGACGCTTGCGAATACTGGCCGCAATGCCACGCATCACATCCAGCCGAAAAAAGGTTCATCAGAAAGAACCTTTTTGCAAACCCCGCTTCACCCGTTTCCAGCGCCTCGGCTACATTCTCGCGGCTATGGGCGGTGACTTGAACCGGGCACTCTTGGGCTGCAAATCCGAACGCGAGCGCAGGGAGTTTACCGAAGGCTTCGATGCCTTCGAGAAAGAAGGCGCTCCCACCACCGACACGAAGCCGGCCAAAAGGCCCTCACAGTTTAACCACCAACTCACTCCATGAGAAAAGCGAAAGCCCCCATCACAATCCTCCGAAGCCTCGTCTCAACTTGGGACGCCGGGCAGCATCCCGCCGAGCTCAAGTCTATCGTGCAGAAAGCCCGGAAAACCCTCTCCGAGGAAGACCCCAGCATCGCGCTGCTGCGCGAGCTCTCCAAGATCAGGGGGGTGGGCACGCTACCCAAACAATTCCAGCCCATCATAACCGCCGCCAAGGCTGCAATCGAAGCCGCCGCAACCCAATCCACGGCAAACAC
>Ga0116148_1002510_pt1:2500-18010 | contig 18010 bp, 10 predicted proteins | sample AD_UKC055_MetaG_FD_89786 | JGI IMG/M metagenome (GOLD analysis project Ga0116148, IMG submission 89786) | Active sludge microbial communities of municipal wastewater-treating anaerobic digesters from USA - AD_UKC055_MetaG | ecosystem: Engineered > Bioreactor > Anaerobic > Digestate... | reverse complement strand
TATCACCGGCACGGAAGCACGGATCAAGTTCAACTGATTCATCAATCGCTGGAGGAGTATGTCGATGCCTGGAGATAATAAAACGACTCCAGCTCAGGCCAAGGCGCTCAATGAGCTTATAGGATTGGTCGGCGAAAGCCACGTTGGCGGCCGGACTCTTTGCTGCCTGATAGGCGGTCAAGGTTCTGGAAAAACATGGCTTGCGGAACACATAGCATCGCTGGGCGATTTCGGGCAGGTCCGATATGTGAGCGTGAATGACATCGTTCTCGACCTGCTGGCTAAAGATCCCATGTTTGCCGAAGTGTTTGAATTCAATGCTACAACCATCACGGCGGACCTTAAACGCTACGGGAACAGACTTCGGAAGGCGGTACACGACCTTGTAGCCGAACAGCTATTGCCAGAGGGACTGACCATCCTCGATCACCTGGAACTGGTTTTCGCGCTCGGCATGGACCCCATGACCACCTGGTACAACGATGCCGTGGGAAAAAGAAGAATTTTACTGGTGCTGACAGGACGAATGGCTGGTCAGCTTTGCCGCTGCGGGCAGTACACCCTGACTCGCGGAGATCAACCAATTGTGGAGATGGAGGCCTGATATGCCACTCATGAAGGATATGTTTGATTTCACGCCCGTCAGTAGCTGGGTGGAAAACTTCAACGAGTCGACTCACGATTCGGCCAGCCGGACGCGGATTTTCGAAAGCTTCGTCATGCTGCCCGAGGTTGAGGAGTCGGCCCGAATTATCCTGGACCGAATTCACCGTAAGCAAGGTCGCGGCTTCTTCATCACCGGTCTATACGGTTCCGGCAAAACCATCTTCATGGCATGGCTATCCGCCATTCTGACCGAACCGACGCTGCGCAAACAGTTCCTCGATACCAAGCCCGAATGGGGCATGGATGCGCTCGCACCACGAAAATTCCTCACGATCAACTTTACCGCCATTGAAGTGCCTGACGAGACCCTCGAGCAGGCTTTCTGGAACTCGGTTACTGACCACCTGCGCCACCTCTCGCCGCCAGTAACGGCGACTTTGTCCAACACCGATGCCTATCTGGATACCTTTTTCAATCACACCGCCAGCGGCACCCGCAGCGATGTCGAGAACTGGATTCGTGACAACCGGAGTCTCTCCGTCGATCAGCTTCGCTCCTATGACAAGGAATATCAGAAGACCATCATTGAGCAGGCTGTTGCCGCCCTGAACATTCAACTCGTTCAGGACCGCACCACAGTCACGGAAAAGGTCAAGAAGCTGGTCGAGATCGCCAAAGAACGCGGCTACGAAGGCGTCCTGGTCTTTATTGACGAATTGTATCTTCACCTGATCCAAAGCGACGAACACTTCAACCGGGGCACTGCTTTCCTTGGACAACTGGCCGAAGCTGGACTGGCCGGGGATCAACCGTTCTGGATTTTCGGCGCGGTTCAGGAAGAAATTCAGGCCATCGCTCGCCAAGCCGGGCGCAATTACGATACGGAGTTGATGGGCAAACTCTCCGGGCAATCCGGCCGCTTCCAGTCCATCAACATCCCGGTCACGCAATTTCATCGCATCTACAATCACCGGCTGTTTCGTGAAAATTCCAAATGCGTTCATAAGCTCGCTGATGCCTTTAAGGCTGAAATTCAGCCGCATTTCCGGGGAGCCTTTACTGACTTCCTGAAACGGTACTTCCGCGAACGCGAACCCATCACCGACGAGGCAAAACACTTTGCCGACGTTTATCCGATGCATCCCTTCGGGCTGTACTGCCTCACCGCGATCACCAACCGGGGCGGCAGATCCCGTGGCGCACTGGGATTTGTCCAGGAATTCATTGAAAGACGCCTGCAGGATACCAGCGACTGGAAACGTATCGCGGTGCTCGACGACGTGTTCGACTACGAGGACCTGCGTAACAAGATCATCCAGGACGATCCTGAGATGGCCAAGTATTACGGGATGTTTGAGCGCTTCTGCAGCACGGCCAGGGACGAGGTCCTGTCCCGCGTGCCTTATAAGCGCTGGTCGGACGCCGATCAGGCGGCCGCCAAGGTAGCGAGCGAACGCCTGATCAAAGCATTGATCGTCCTCTCCATGGTTAAGGAAGAACTCACCGTTTCGAAGCTGAATGACGCGCTCTTGCTGCGATGGCCCGGCAAGGAAAGTGACCCCGCTGGAAGCGACCAGGAAACGGCCCGAATCCTGGAAAAGATTGCCCAAACATTTCCGCCCCTTCGTCAGAAAGGCAGCGGGGATAATCTGAGCTTTTTCCTCTCGGTTGAAGGTGACGGGGGCGAACGCGAAGAGCTGTTGGTTGAAGTCGAGCGGGTCAAGAATGGTTTCGCACCGGATATTCAGCTTGAGAGCGCCTACCGCTCCCATCTTGAACTGTTCCTCCGCTTCCCGGGCAGTCCGCTGGGCGGCACTGTGCCACCACAACATGGTTTCTCGACCCAGGTGGATGTGGATTGGCAGCGAACCCGCCGCTCCCTGGACTATCGGCTTGAACCGGTGACGGCGCTCACCAACGACCACGCAGTCATCGGCTTTGTTAAGGACGTGCCCGCCACCAAGGCGTTGCACCTGGCCGTACTCTACCCGTCAGCCTCGCCGCTCGATGTCGAGATGGACGCAGTCCGTCATGGCAACGGACGGACCCTCGTATGGCTACCGGCCACATTGCCAGCCCAGGATATCGATGAGCTCAAACGTAGCATGGCTTTGGTCAAACTCTTTGGCGACTACCAGTCCCAGGTTAACGCGGGCGGTGCTTCGCAATCCGTCCGGCGCAAGCTGGAGCTGCTGGGCGAATGGATTGACCTTCCCGCTGGAACCAAATCGGCCCAGCCTGCCCGCAAGGCCACGGAGATTTTGCTCGAATCCTTTGTGAACGGCGAAATCCGCCAGTGGAATACCAAGGACCAAGCCTGGGAAATCCTCTGCGAGCCCGCAGAACTGCTTTCCCTCTACCACAGCATTCCGCAGAGTGAACGCTCTCTGGAACGGCTCCTGGAAAAGGTCGCCACCAAGGCTTTAGCCAAGGTCTTCCACTTTCATCCGGATTTCCGGGAGGCCTATTCCTTTAGCGCGGACTTGAGCAATCAGATGCGCAAACGCATCCTCGAAGCCATCTGGAAAGGGCGCGTGACCGATGGGGATGGGACTGCCAAGGCTGATCTTGAAAAGCACCTTGCGCCGCTTGGTTTGCTCAACACCGGTGTGCCCGGAGAAGTCTCGGTCACACTGGCCGCCAGCAGCGTGGAAGCCTTCAAAAAGGCGAAGGAGCGGATTCGGGACAATATCCGCAAGGCCAACCCGCCTGCCACGAGCATCGCGGAAACCCGCAAACGGCTGAAAACCACGGACCTTGGATTGACCGACACCTGGGTGGATATCCTGATCACGCTGCTCATCAGCACTGGGGAGATCAGCGGCTTCACCATTCACGGCAAGACGGTTTCTCAGGATGATCGCACCATTGGCAGCCCGGTTGACTGGCTCCAGGAGCTGGATGAACTCCGTCCCGGGACGCGTCCGGATGAAACCCTGTGGCACGACCTGACCGAGTCGCTTCACGCCCTTGGCCTTTGGAAAGAAGGCACCGGTTACAGTCCGGCAGCCGCCGAGCGCCTTCTTGACCTCTTGAAAGAGACGGAAACCCGTGCCCGGCACGAATTCCGCCAGGCCGAACAGGCATTGCAAACCTGGCCCGGAGCCTCGGTTCCCGATGCTATTTCCGAATGGGCTGACATCTTTGCGCTACCCGAGGATGGAAGAGAAAGCCGGGTTGCCTGTTATGCCTCGGTGCGAGGAGCCCTGCGCGACATGCTGGGGCTTGCCGAGGACGACGATATCGAGGCGGCCAATCGTTACACCTGCGTTGAAGAATTCGCCCACCGTGTGCGGGAAGCCCGCGATTTTCTGGATCGCATTTCCGAGCTGGCGAGTCTCACCGGCAAACTGCGTGAGCTCAAAGCACTGGGCGTCCCGCCCACCATTGAAAAGCCATGCCAGGAGCTGCTCGACAGCATCGAGACCTACGTCAAATCCGCTGGCGCGTCCGGGGAAATGAGCCGTATTACCGCCGAATGGAAGGATCTGCACGAGCTCTATCTCAACCAGTACCTGAGTGAACACGCGGGCCTGCACAACGATCTGAAAGCCCTCCGTGATGCCGTGCTCGGCAGCCCAAGCTACCTGGTGCTGAAGGTCCTCTCACGGGTGGAAGGGCTTAGCGCCCATTTCAGCCCGACCTTTATCGAAGCCCAACTGACCGACCTGTTGACCCAGGTTGGCGTGCAGCAGGTATGCGAGCAGAGCCTGGATGACGTGAAGAACGACCTTTCCCACGGCTGGGTGTGTTCCGCCTGTGGCTATAAACCCGGCAAGCGTCTGGAACTCAAGCCGGACCATTTCCTGGGGTTGGTTGAGCGCGGCATCAAGGAATACCTGGACCATGTGCGGGGCTGCGAAGCCGAGCTCCGGGATTACATCAGTGACACGCCCGCCGCAAATCCTTTGCTGGGGCTGCTCAGCGATCCTGTAGAGCAAAGCGCTCTCGATGCACTGCAAGAAGCCACCATGCGCCAACACCTGGCGGAGGCCCTGGCCGAGGCGGAAGCCGTGAAGGTGAATGTCGATGATCTGTTGGACCAGCTAAAGCCGCGCTTGCTTGGCTTCTTCAAGGGCGGGCGGCGTGAGTTCGAGCAGTATGTGCAGGGCGCACTGGGTGAGCTGCTGAAAAAGAACGATTCGGAAGAAGAACAGCCTTGGAAGGTGGAGTAAGCAATGCCCATCGTTAGCGAAAAACCCCTGATCGAAATCCTGTCGCCCGAAGAGCAACACGACAGGTTTGATATCAACTATTACCTTCCAGAGTTCATTCACGCGGAACGGTACATAGAGAATTGTGATATCGAACTCACGACCTTGGGTGATGTAATGACTGATGACGCCAGCTACGGCGTTCTTCCGCCATCTTCAAGCTATTTGGAGGAAGGCGGCATATCTCTTGTCAGATCATCAAATGTATCCAACGGCGGTATTGATTACGAAAGTGCCGTAAGGGTCCCATCTGAATGGATTAACTCCGAGCGTGCTCGAATAAAGAGTAATGACGTGCTCATTAGCATTAAGGGTGCTCGAGCATTCTTCGACATGTGCGTTGCTTCAGACAACCCTCCAGATGCAATCGTCAACGGAAGTATTTTCAGATTCCAGTGCAAAGAGGACTTTGACCCGAAGTTCGTAGTCTTGTGGCTATTGAGCGAACCAATACAATCGCTCGTTTTTCGCGAAAGAGCCAATCTAGGAATTAGCTACATATCGAGTGACGTTTTGAGCTCAATTCCATTTCCAAAGCTATCAATGCAAGAGCAAAGGAACATATTGATTGCACACGCTCAATGCATTAAGTCTCTTGGTTTGTTTGGAGATCAAATAGAGGTCCTGGAAAAAAAAATCCGCGAATCTAGTTCAGATTTATCACAAGTATTTTCTGATGCCCTTGAACTCTCTCCGATTCAAAAGCCTGTTGAAAAGCGTGTTTTTCTCTCTCGACAGGACAGATCAGTTGAGCGGCTGGACGTAAAGGGTAATCAGGAATCTCTTTTGAATATGGTGGCCGAACTTAAAACTAATACCAACTTTCGCTCACTCAATACAATCGCGGATTACATCAACAACGGTGCGGCCAGTAGAGAATATTGCGATAGCGAAGATGACGGCGCACGTCGATATTTGCTTGTCGCCGATGTCAAAAATGGAAAGATTACAGATGATAAGCCTGTTTTTGTTTCTTCAACAAGCTATTCGCGCAAGCTGAGTAATGAATTGCTTCTGTTCACAAGGAAAGGCACTGTCGGAGAAGTTGCAATCCCAACCGAAGAGCACGCTGATTTTATCCCATGCTCCGAGATAATGTTAATCGGACTTAGCTCCATTTCAAATGCAGGGAGAGAGCTAATAAGGGTGTTTTTTCTGACCGAATATGGACGCCTCCAGGTGTTTTACAACTGTTCTGGGGGCCAGATGCCCTCAATAAGTCAAGACAGGGTTGGAGACATCATGGTCCCGCATGTCCCCGAAAAACAGTGCGAAAGCATTCTTAGTAGATGCCGAGTTATTTTCGATAAGACTGAGAACATAAATCGTGAAAAGCGTGACGTTATCAACAAGCGTTCCGAGCTAATGGATGTCCTGTCTTCTGATTTGCTGGGATTGTTAGGTCCTGATTTCGTGGCAAATTACCAGAAGCAGGTGAAGGAGGCACTGCAATGACCGCCATGGAACAAGCCCTGGCTGGCATGTGGCGCAGCCGTGATCTGAAGAAATTCTATCTGCTAGTCAATGACGTGCGCGGCTACTTTTTCGATGCGCCCGACGAACTGCTGGTCGATGGCCAGGCCATCCCCGTGCATGTCTGCGCCAATGAGTTTTCCCTGCGCCGCCATACCGAACACGAGCGTCGGCAACCGAATCCACCCGCTCGTATCATCATCTCGCGTCAGCAGCTTCAGCCGGATCACCTGCCGGACTTGCAGGCCCGCTCCAGCGTGTCGTCCCGCACGGTAACGGGTTGCGACATCGCCAAGGCGCTTGGCGTGCAGAATCCCCGGGCCTTGCTTGACCGGCTTCCCATCCCCGCATTCTGGAACCTGGCCCCGTACCTGCCGCAGCTCGGTGCTTACAGTCTGGAGCGCGTGGTGCTCGCCTCGCTGCTGAACGATCCCAGCGTGTTGTCTGCAGGCTGGGAGCCGGATCGGATTCTCGACAAGCTCTGGTACGAGAATGCGCTGGCAAGGGTACGCGAGGTACTGAGCTCGGTCGATGCGGATGAACGCCGGGCGCTGGAGCAGGAGTTTCTGGACGTGGTTCGCACCTGGCTCGATGGGCCGCGTTTCGCTCTGGTCGAAGCCGCCGTGCTGGAAAGCGACCCGCCGCCGGTGCTGCCGATCTGCCTGCTCGCCTCCATTCTGGATGGCTGGAAGATGCTTACACCGGAACGGATGCGTACCTTCCTCGATGGCAGCGAACTGGGCGACCTATTTGTTGACGTGCTCAAGGACGGGCAAAGCCTGCACGGGCTTGCCGAATGGGGCCGTCGCATCACCCTCAAAGACGATGCGCCCTGCAAACAGGCGCTGCACTACCTGCAGCACGAAGTCTTTCCGAAGCACCCCAGTGCCGTCACCGAGTCCCTTGCGACAGTGGTCAAGGGCGTTGGCGGCAAAGGCTCGGAGCGCCTGCTGAATCAGCTCATCCAGGTCCTGGAGGCCGATGGCGGCATCCTCGCCCAGGGCTTGGCGGTCACCCTGCACGCGTTGCTCGATGTGGTTGTCAACGGCGAGCGGGCCGACACGCTTCCGCTTGAAAAGGCTCCCTGCAAGCTGACCGATGCGTTGGAAACACCGGATGCCCCGGAATGGGAAGAACTCCTGGAAGCCCTGCGCCGACATCAGGCTCGCGAGCAGTACGAGGACCACGTATCGCTGCTGGAAGCGATGGTTACGATTCACCGGCTTACGGACAAGGCCGAAGCAGCGGTGAAGAATCTCGCCAGCCTGGATTGGAAGGCCTGGCTGACGCTGGTGGATTCGGTGTATCTGCCTCTCTCCACAATGGCGCGGGAAGCGGAACGGCGATCCAGCCAGTTGCCGGAAAAGGTCAATGTCTTTCGTATCACCCAGCGGGCGAAAAAGGCCTGCGATTCCATTCGCATCGCCTGGGCGGATTTCTATGTGCAGCCGAGCCGTGGACTGCCGAAGTGGTTGAGCGAACGCAAGTTCGCAGCAGGCACCTGCAGACCTTGGCTGAATAGCGATGTCATGGAATCTGCGGTCAAACCACTGCTGCAGGATTCCGAGATCAAGCAGGTTTATCTGCTGGTCTTTGACGGGATGAGCGTGGCCAACTGGACGTTGCTGCGTGACCGCTTCCTGATGATGCCGGGACGTGAGCTGTTTCGCCCTTACCAGTCGCTGGGACCTGAGTTCCGCGCCTGCACTTATCTACCCAGCATTACCGAATATTGCCGACAGGCCATTTTTGCCGGAGCGCCTCCGGCGGAGTTCCGGAGCTGGCCGAATGGGAAAAGTGAACCCCATCTGCTCGAGCGTTGCCTGGACAACCTGGGGCTTTCGCCTTCCTCCTGGTGGGATCGGGACAAGAATTACCTCTGCTACAACGAGAAGGACGCCAACGCCGACACCCTCAACAGGAAAATGCGCGACCTGGTGGATGCGCCCGGGCGCTTCAAGGCGGTGGTGTTCAACCTCCAGGATCGGCTTCTGCAGAAGGGCATGTCGAGTCTCCAGGAGATCATGCTGGCCTATGTGAAGGAGGTGGCACTGCCCCACCTGCGCAGGATCGCCGCCCAGGACAAGACGGCCGTCGTCATCACGGCCGACCACGGCTTTACCTGGTACAACACTCAGCACGTCATTGACGATTTGAAATCGGACAGCGGCCCCGGACGGGATGTCTTCATCCATAACCGCTGCCTGGAATACAAGACAACCAACCGCACCAACGTTGGCCCTGTGGATGTAAAACGAATCGAACCGGTTGCCGACTACGGCCTTCCAGCAAGCCTCAATGCCGTTGAGCTGCCCTTTGGGCACGACAGCTATGGCTGGCCTGGTGCCAAGCAGACATCGGCAGGCAACCCCTACAAGGTTCAGGGCAACGACCATGGTGGATTGACCCCGGAAGAAACAGTCATCCCGGTTGCGGTGTACATAACACGAGGAGCGAAATAGCAGATGGCAACTCTTGATCAGTTCAGAGAATTTCTGGTCTCGGACCTGGGCTTCAAAGCCCACCAGATCAATGACGGTGATGGTTCTGGCGTGGCCACGACGGTTGAAGGGCTGGACGAGAAAGCCGCGTTTCTGGTGTCAACCAGCGTCGGCAATTGCTATGCCGCCTTCAAGCATGAAGGCTCGGCAACGCTGAGTGAATCCGAGGCTAACCGATACAAAGCCCTCAGCATTCTCATGCCCAATGGTCCGGCAGCCTATTGCGTCATCGAGGTGGCAGGCCATTTACGCATTTATCTTGTCGAAAAGGGGAATGAGATTCATGACGAGATGAAGGACTGGGATGACGTTCGCGATGCCGAAGACATGGTGCGCGAACTCAAGCCAGACGTAGTCAAGGGTCTGCAGCAGTGGGCGCAGAAAACACTCCATACGGAAAACAGCCTCTCCCGCTTCGTGCAACTCATGAAGGGATGCTGGCAGGACATCTGGGACATCGAGAACAAGCGCAACGACTGGATCTTCGACGAATTCACGCGCTTCCTTTTTATCAAACTCAATGAAGACGCAAAACCCAGCGGGGGCTTCACCACCGCCAAGTTAAAGTCGTATTGCGAGCAAAACAAACACATGGGCGACAAGGCCGCCCAGAACTTCATCAACAACCTGTTCGATGACCTGAAGGGGCACCATCCCGAAGTCTTTACTGACGAGAACGAGCGGGTACTCAGCAAGGCGGCAACCGTTGAGCGGGTCATTGCCCGTCTTGAAGGGATCAACCTGAAAGACACCCAGGGCGATGTGCTTGGCCGCGCCTTCGAAATCATGCTGTCCGATACTTTCAAGGGTAAAGACCTCGGTCAGTTCTTTACACCACGAGAAATCGTCGCCTTCATGCTGGACCTTGCCCGGGACAATCCAGACGGCCCGGCCTTGGACATCGAAAAAAGCGAGCGCTTTCTGGATGCCTGCGCAGGGTCAGGTGGTTTTCTGATCGCCACTTACGAGGACGTGTACAAGCATGCACTCTCCAACGGCGTGGAGCCACGCAAGAAAGATCAGCTCCTAAAGCGCCTCGGCCAGGAAACCTTCTTCGCGTGCGAGATTGAAGAGAAGGCGGCTCGCCTTGGGAAACTGAACATGATCGTTCACGCCGTCAACGCGCAGAACGCTCAGTGGCTTCACCAGAACTACCTCTACAACGAGGAATACGGTGGATTGAAGCCGTTGATTGAATACGAGGTCGATTTTGGAGAGGGAAAGAGAAAACAGCAAATAGGGCCGGACAGCATCGATCTCGTACTGACCAATCCGCCATTCGGCAAGTCCGTCAAGACCGAGGGTATTCTGCTGGACTATCAGTTCGGACATGAGGTCAAGGTCTTCAAGTCCAAGGGCCGTCCACCGGAAAAACGGCCGAAAAACAGCCAGGACAGCGAGGTCCTCTTCATTGAACACTATCTTCGGGTGTTGAAGCCGGGCGGCAAACTGCTCATCGTTCTTCCCGACGGTGTGTTGTCGAACGCTACCGCGAAGCCCGTTCGGGATTACATGCGTGAGCACGCCATCATCAAGGCCGTGATTTCTCTGCCCAGCGAAACCTTCGCATCAACCGGAACCTCCATTCCGACCAATGTGGTGTATCTGCAGAAGAAGCGCCCGGGAGATGTTCAGGGCGATATCTTCATGGCGCGGGCTGACTATGTCGGCCGCCGGGCCAATGGCGACCCGCTCAAGGAAAACGACCTCCCGTTCATTCTTGAAAAATTCCGTGAATGGCAAACAGGAACACTTGAACTCCCGGAGGAGGATAACGAGTGAGCGAGCTTTATATCGGAAAGCATCTCGATCCCAATGGGATGCCGGGAGAGCTGTACCGCCACAAGCTGAGTGATCTGATCACTCACACCTTTATTTGTGGCGGCTCAGGCTCCGGCAAGACGGTAATGGGCAAAGCCATCATTGAGGAAGCAGCCCTCAAGGGGGTTCCCTCGATTATCGTGGATCTCAAGGGCGATTTGTCTTCCTTGGCGCTTGCTTTCGGAGAACTGGCAGCCCCGGCCGTTGCGCCATGGGTCGAGGTGGAAGACAAATCTACGCTTGGTCGCGCCGCCTTGGCTGAAGCCAACACCTTTCGGAAACGGCTATGGGATTGGGGACTTGCCGAAACCAACGTGCGGGAGTTTTCCAACCAGGTAGCCGTTGAAATTTTCACCCCCCGCAGCGAGCTCGGCCGCCGGGTATCCATTCCGCTCATTTCTTCCCCGCCGCCGGACATCAATAAACTATTTGACGAGGACCCGGATACAGCTTCGGTCATGGTGACCAGCATGGCGGAAGCACTGGTGCGCCGGGTGATTCCCTCGGGACAGCGGGACCGGGAAACGGATTTTGTTACCGCTCTTATCGAGCATGCCTGGCGCAGGGGGGTTGATCTGACTGGTGAGGCAGGCCTTGGGCAATTGGTATCCATGATTTTGGAACCGCCCTTTGCCACCATTGGTGTGCTGGGGATCGATGACCATATTCCAGAGAACCGGCGTCAAAAGCTTGCGCAAGCGGTGAACGGCCAACTCGTCGGCGCGGCAGCCAACTGGGTTCGTGGCGAAGAGATGAGTATCGACAAGCTGGTGGGGGCCAACCGTGTCGACGGCAAGGCCCAGATCAGCGTTATCAGCCTCGCTCACATCACCGACTTTGAGGATCAGAGCTTCGTTGTTGCCCAAATTGCCTTTGCAATTAACGCCTGGATGCGTAAGCAAGGTAGCGCTCCCGGTGGAAACAGGCCGCGCCTGTTGTTCTTCCTGGATGAGATCGGCGGTGGCGGCGGAAAGACCGCTTTCTATCCTACTTATCCCTATACATCCACCTGCAAGCCCGCGCTGAATATCCTGGTCAAGCAAGGACGCGCCTTTGGTGTCGGCTGCATTCTGGCAACGCAAAATCCCGGAGATATTGACTATAAGGGCCTTTCGAACTGCGCCACCTGGATCGTCGGAAAACTGCAGACAAAAAGAGATAGGGATAAGGTTCGTGAGGGTTTGACCGACGCGGAGTTTTCACCTTCCGACTTGGCGAAGAAGCTCGCACGGCCCAAGACGGGCGAGTTCATGCTCCTGAACAAGGAAGGCGATGTCCATTTCATCAAGGAACGCTGGCTGCTGACCTATCACTGCACGATGAGTCCAGAGCAGCTTCGCCGCTATAAAGCCAAGGGGTTGGCTCCCTATGAAGGCTCACTGAATACGGACATTGCCTTCGAAGATTTCGAGGAGACCATCAAGTCCGACGAGCAGGAAGAAATCCAATCGCTTTGGAACGATGCCAAGGACGCTATCGGGCAAGCCTGCAACCTGCTCGAAAAGATTCTCGATCACGACATCAACTCCGAGAAAGCACGCCTTTGGATATCCATCCTGCGTGACCCGGATGGATTCAATCGCCGCCTTCAGGAAGCCCAAAGGCAGCTTGCCGAGTATGCCGAAGCGGCTCCCAGCCCCAAGGCTAGCAAAGGCCACGAACCCAGCGGCCTGATGACGTTGCTCTCTGAAAAGAAGAGTGCGAGCCAAGGTCCTTCGTTCAACGACACACGCCCGGTGACGAGTCCTGCTTCCACGCCGCCACCGGGCGATAGCGTCCTTGTAGAGGATGATGGCAGCGTCACCTACAAGGGGCGAACATTCCAGCTTTACCGGAGATACGCTGGCAAATCTGTGGCGTTCATTGAGGAAGATGGCGAACTGAAATTTTCTATCGAAGGCAAGGTTCTCTCGAAGAGCTTCAAGCTGTAGGGAAAATGGAGGCTGACATGCAAGACAGATCACAATATTCGGCGGCAGCATCTCTGCTCGGGTATATCTACCAGTGCCGTCTTGCCTTGTTGGAATCTCTAAAACGTTTGAAATCTGACCCGGATATCGCTGTTGCAATCGAGACTCTCGACGACGTTGTGTTCGAAAAGGACGGCAGCCCCACCGAAGTCATCCAGGTTAAACATCACATTGCCCGGAAGGCCAGTCTCACCAATGCGAGCACTGACCTTTGGAAAACCATCAGGATCTGGTGCGACCTGTTTTCCGGAGGACTGTCTGAGGAAAATTCAATTCTATGCCTGATGACGACAGAAGAGTCAGCCGAAAATTCTGCTGCACGTCACTTGCGCATCGAAGGAAGGAATATTGCCGAAGCTGAGACTCTGCTGTTGCAGACGAGCCAAACGTCGTCGAACGAATCGAACAAGGAAGGGTATCAGAAGTTCAATTCGCTCACGCCGGAACAACGAAGGGCTCTTCTGGAGCGGGTTTATATCCTGGACAACTGCCCTTTAAGCAAGGATCTCCAGACCCATCTAAGCGAGGAGCTTTGGGGGCATTGTGAGAGGCAGTATGCGGATCACTTTCTCAAGTATCTGGAGGGCTGGTGGCTCCAGCGTATCGTAGCCGGGATTGATGGCAGCGAGCTAACTGACATTGCCGACAAAGAAATCGATTCCGAAAGCCTCAAGCACAAGAAGCATAAGATCCTCAAGATAACCGGCCGGGAAATAGACGGCCAGCTTGATTCTCTCAGAGAGCAGTTCAAGTCGGACTCCCTACCGATTCATCCCGAGATTCAGTCAGCGGACCCGGATGTTACACCATTTGTGAACTTGGTGTTCGCAAAGCAGCTTCGACTAATTGCTCTGCCAGAGCATCGAATTCAGAGAGCAGCTAAAAATTTCTACAAGGCGGCAGAGCAGCGATCACGATGGGTCAGGGAGTCGCTCCTTATTGATAATGATCTGGAGCAATATGACGACATCCTTATCGAAGAATGGGCGATCCGATTCGACCAAGCAAAGGATTCCCTGCCTGTAGATCCATCATCTGATGATCAAATAGCTTCAGGGAAAAAGGTTTTTCAGTGGGTGGAAGCGGAGGCCCACATCCCAATTCGCCCCTCATGTCAGGAATCCTTCATAACCAGAGGCACGTATCAGATGCTCGCGAACCGCCTACGGGTCGGCTGGCATCCTGAATTCCAGTCGCGCCTGGTTGCTCAATCTGCGGAGGATAATCTATGAAGGAATGGGCGAACAGACCTCCAGAGATTGCAGCACTTTTGAACCCGGCATTTTGCGGGTTTCTGATGTCAACCGGTCTGGATGCATACACACAGAACGTCAACGAGGGTGCGCCGTATGCTTTTCCCTTCGTGATGTTGCCCCTGGTCCTGCACAAGCCGACAAGACAGGCATTCCCACGATCATCTCGCACGGCATTTTCCGCTTGGATCACCAATGCAGATACCGCAATAGCCAAAGTAGGCTTTGCAGAACGCGCAAAGAACATGGCTCCCTACGTCAAGGAAGCACTGGCCTTTGCCATGCAGCACAACAGTATCTATGTCACGGAGTCCGGGCGGCTCAAGACCTCGAATCCAGCTCCGAAGTCATTTCCCAATGCGACCCAGGAGGTCAATGAGTGTGCCCGTGCCGCTTTGATGTGCGGCAAGTGGTTTTCCATGGTCGGTGACTTCAAGACTGCAATGGCGCTACTGGGAGTAAAGCCATGAAATTTCAGATTCTTAATATTCTTGTCTACGGGGCGAACGGCCAAATTCGCTCCATTGAGCTCAAGCCAGATGCTGTCAATGTAGTAACCGGACAATCGAAGACGGGCAAATCTGCTCTTATTCACATCGTTGATTACTGCCTTGGTCGGAGGGAATGCAACGTTCCTGCTGGGGTCATCCGTAAGCATGTCAAGTGGTACGCAGTGAAGCTCCAAACCTCGTCGGGAGAGGTCTTTATTGCTCGGCGCAATCCTGAGCCTGGCAAAGAATCCTCTGAAGACATCTACATCGAGCGTGGAACCTCCCTTAGTTTTCCCGAAGCATCCAGTCTGACCAAGAATGCGAATTTAGAAACGCTTGCGTCAATACTTAATCATGTCTTGGGGATTGGAGAATACACTCACGAGCCCAAGGCAGGTCAGACCCGTAAAACTGGCACTGCAGATATCGGCAAGGCGCTTTTCTATTGTTTCCAAGAGCAAAGCGAAATCGATGATCAGAAATTTCTGTTTCATCGTCAGGGGGAGCCATTCATGCCCCAAAGCATTAAAGACTATCTTCCTTACTTCCTCGGCGCTATCACGGATGAGTTCATCCAGAACAAGGAAGAGCTACGGAAGCTGAATCGCAAGCTGAAGCAGGTCGAGTCAAGAATCGCCGAACGCAACAGACTGAAGGGGCAGAATTTCGAACGTGCTTTTGCTCTGCTGAATGAGGCCAAGAGCGTTGACCTGATTGCTGCTGACGAGCCTCTTCAAGATTCATGGAGCAATGTACGACAACTGATCGAAGCAGCTCTCGCCAGGAATATCGATAACGATCCGGCGGAACCTAATGTAGATGTCCTGAATGACCTTCTTGATCGCCAACAGCGGATCAGGGAGACCTACAGGATCGCTACCTCAGAGCTCAAGTCACTGAAGGATCTGAAACGCTCGTCAAACGGGTTCGGCTCTGAGATGGGAGAGCAGAAGTCACGATTGGAATCAATCAACATCTTTGGCCACACCGGTGATCCGAATACCTGTCCTCTTTGTTCATCAACATTGCCCAGCGCAGTTCCGTCTGCGGAAGCCATTCGAGCATCGTTGACGGACATCGATTCCCAGCTCGAAGCAGTTACCAACGACACCCCACATTTAGATGCGATGATAGCCAAGGCCGAGGATCAGTTGGGGGAAATCAAAAAGCAACTCGATGAA
>Ga0116148_1002509_pt1 | contig 18016 bp, 14 predicted proteins | sample AD_UKC055_MetaG_FD_89786 | JGI IMG/M metagenome (GOLD analysis project Ga0116148, IMG submission 89786) | Active sludge microbial communities of municipal wastewater-treating anaerobic digesters from USA - AD_UKC055_MetaG | ecosystem: Engineered > Bioreactor > Anaerobic > Digestate | place: USA... | reverse complement strand
ATAAAACATCCGGTTTTCAATGATAATGAGTATGGCGGTGACCGGATACTGAAAGGAACTACTTTCTCAAAGTATCAGCAATTTGTAAAAAATTGCTTCAGTATGCTGCCAAGGCAGGCTCTTCATGCAAAGTCACTGGCCTTTGATCACCCGGTTACAGGCAAAAGACTCTTTTTTGAATCCGAACTGCCGGACGATATGCAGTCTGTTATTGACAAATGGAGGGAATATACCGTAAACAGGCAAAGCTGATACTTCCGTTTTACTCATTACCAGCTGCCGGATGCTCCTCCACCGCCAAAGCTTCCTCCTCCGAACCCACCGAATCCGCCACTGTGGCCACCACCTGAAAACCCTCCCCAGCTTCCGCTATGAGAGCTTCTTCCGGAATTCATAGTTGAAAGCAATACCCACAATGGTAAGTCCTTATCGCTTATATGCCTCTGGTTCCCGCCTCCCTTACTTTTTATGAACATCAGAATAATAATGAATATTATGAACACTATAAGCGGAGCCAGAGAACTTAAGTCGTCTTTTTTTGACTGGCCGTACTCTTCTGCACTGAACTCACCACTTGCAAGCTTCATCAATATTGTTGTAGCTTTGTCCAGGCCTCCGAAGTAATCGCCCTCCCTGAAAGCAGGTAAAATCTCATAGTCAATTATTTCTGCACAGGTTATGTCAGGAATGGCTCCTTCAAGCCCATACCCCTGTTGAATGGCTACATATCCTTGCGCTGATGCAGTCTTTGGCTTTACAAGTATGAGCATTCCGTTATTCAGCCCCTCCTGTCCTATACCCCAGCTCTGCGCCAACCTTTGTGCATAATCTGCGATATCATATCCTTTCAGATCTTCAACAGTTACTATGGCGATCTGTGTCGAAGTAGAGTCGTTGAAAGCAACAAGTTTATTCTCAAGAGAACTGATCTCCCCACTATTAAGCATTTCTGCAAAATCGTTAACAAGCCGCGGAGGATAAGGCTTATCTGGCAGATCCTGAGCATCAACACCTGCCGATAATAAAGGTATTAAAATCAGAATCAAGCGTAAGATGTATATTGATCTATGAAGGATCATCCCATTCCGGCTTTATATGTGTCATCAAATGATATATCATCAGGTAATTCGTTTATATCTGTTTTCTCACGTGGGAAATACTCTTTAAGTTTTAAACCTGCAATCTGTATTCCCTCTGTAAGGCCATCAGTAAATCTTTCACTGCTAAAATTTTTTTCTATGACAGCCCTTATCTCATCCCAGAAACCATCAGGCACCTTCTCATTTATTCCCCTATCACCAATCACTGCAAACTTCCTGTTAACAAGCGCCATATAGAATAACACTCCATTCCTCTCTTTTGTATGATGCATGCCGATCTTTCTGAAGATCCAGGCAGCCCTGTCAAGTACATCACCCTCTATCCCGGTTTCAATATGCACCCTTATCTCACCCGACGTAGAGTCTTCTGCCTTAATGATAGCCTGCCGGATAAGATCCTGCTGTTCTCTCGTAAAGAAAGTAGAAGCTTTCATCAATACATTAAAAATTAATCAGAATTGTACCTGCGACGCTACTTCAGCACCTTCCATCGATTCGAAATACGGTTTTTCAACAAAGCCCCTCATCCCTGCAATAATTGATTGAGGGAATTGCTTAATGTATGTATTTAACTCCTTTGCTTTTTCGTTGAAATTCCTGCGCTCTACGGAGATCCTGTTCTCTGTTCCCTCAAGTTCAACCTGGAGGTCCCTGAAATTCTGAGTTGCCTTAAGCTCAGGGTATTTTTCAACAACAACCATAAGCCTGGAAAGCGCTGAACTAACTTCACTCTGGACTTCCTGGAACTGCCTCATGTTATCTGCAGTCATATTTGCCGGATCCAGTGTAAGCTGAGTGGCTTTTGCCCTTGCTTCAATAACCCTTGTGAGTGTTTCCTGCTCAAACTGAGCTGCTCCCTTAACTGTGTTAACGAAATTCGGAATAAGGTCAGCCCTGCGCTGATACTGAGTCTCTACATTTCCCCACTGACTTGCAACTCCTTCCTGAAGAGCAACCATACGGTTATTTACCGTGATCCCCCAGGAAATCATGCCAAGAACTATAAGTGCGATAACAATTCCTATAATAATCCATATCAAGCATCCTTTTTTCATTTCATCTGAATTTAAAATTTCATAAAATTAATAATATCCCGGAAATTATGATCTGTTTCTGAATCTGAACAACAACATTTGAGATCTTTGAATTCAATGTAGGTGCGGTATCAAATGAATTTCCTAAATTTGGGAACTTAATGATACCTGATGAGAACTATTGCTATCGTAGCCGGCGGTGACTCCCCTGAATATGAAGTATCGGTACTTAGTGCCATTGAAGTCAGTAAGGCACTAAGCACAAAATATTTTATATATATCATAATAATCAGAGGATCAGAGTGGTATTGGGAAGATACAAAAGGCCGCTTTCATAAGATTGATAAAAATAATTTCACAGTTGTAGTTGATGATTCCCGCATAAGGTTTGATGCCGTATTCATTGCAATACACGGAACACCCGGCGAAAACGGATTGCTCCAGGGATATTTCGATATGCTAAATATCCCGTATACAAGCTGTGACGCTTTCTGTTCGGCACTGACATTCAATAAACAGGCATGTAAGCTCTTCCTGAAAGAATACAATATAACAATGGCTGATGCAATAATGATAAGGAAGGGTGATAATCCGGATCTGGCCGGAATAGTAGAGCGGCTGGGCCTTCCCTGCTTCGTAAAGCCTACTGACAGCGGTTCAAGCTTCGGTGTGACAAAGGTTAATGCAAAGGAGGAACTGATATCTGCTGTTGAAAAAGCTTTCAAAGAAAGTGATGAAATAATGATTGAAGCATATATAAGAGGAAGAGAGCTGGCATGTGGAGTTGTGAAAACCGGTTCCAGAACTTTCGTATTACCTGTTACCGAGATCATCAGCAAAAATGAATTTTTCGATTACGAAGCAAAATATACACCAGGCAGATCAGAAGAGATCACACCTGCCATGATAAAACCGGAAATATCACATGAAATCCAGAAACTGAGTCTGCAGATATGCGACCTTCTGGGCTGCAAGGGTATTGTGAGGGTCGATTTTATATTAACTAACGAAAAACCGGTTTTCCTTGAGATAAATACAATTCCGGGAATGAGTGCCGAGAGTATAATACCAAAACAAGCAATGGCAGCCGGAATAGAACTTTCAGACCTCTATTCTATTGTAATAGAAGATCTTTTTATATAGCAACACAGCACTGCTCTTATCAATTTGCAGCCTGTTAAACAGCTGCTCCAGCACACTAAATTTTTAAGCCTTTTGCAAAATCATTTATTAATTCTGGCTTTTTTCAGGGCTGTAGTAGTAGTGAAATACTTGGTTATCATCCCCGGCACTTCCCATTCAGGAAGTTTTCCCTTGTCAAGATATTCAAGGAAGCTTGAGCTTACCTGACCAAAATGCTCTTCGTGTGAGATCCTGTATTCTTGAGGAACATTAATCCTTAGCATATTCTTTCCAACAGGCTCTATTTCAAGAGCTTCATAAGGCATTGAGGCCAGGGCATCTTTTAGCTTCGCCGTAAATTCATTTATGTTTTCACCCCTGATATTCTCAACATAAAGAGTTGGAATGTATTTTTCTTCAGCCCCCTGTTTTATTGTCAGATCACACCTCGAACCTCGCATTACAGAATAATGTGTATCGCCGCCTCCCGGAGGAGATTCATAATTCCAGGTTACCGAAACCCTCGCCCAGATCCCTTTTATCTGATATAGTATTTCGCCGTTGGAATATACCTCAAGGCTACCGTCTTTAACATCTTTTTGAAGGAAATCAGGGAATTCTTTGAAACCGGTAACTGCACTGAATTCAGATTTTGTCATGACTGTCGGCCATCTCCTCGCTTCGGATATGTTTATATCCGTAGGGTTCAGTATCTGTTCCGGAAAGCACTCCCACTGTATAAGATCAACAAGATGAGTTGTAACATCAACTATGCCTTCTCCCTGCTGTTCAACATCGAAGAACCAGGCAGGCCTCTGAAGCGGGATCCCTGAAACAATCTTGGAAAAATGATGAACGCTTATCTTCGTTACCGCAGGGTCTTCCTTTGAACCCTGCAGAAGTTTTCCAAACACCTCTTCCTTCTGAGACAGGAGTTTCTGTAAAATTGTTGTTATCTCATATCTTTCTGTCATTATGTCATATAACAGTATCCCCTTTTCATCCGCAAGCCTGAAAGCTTCCTCAAGTGCCGGAAAATCATCAGGCGAAATTATCATCGGTTTATCGGCAAGCACATTAAGTCCCGCATTAACAGATCTTGCTATGTACTCCGCTTTTTTCTTATTGTTGCCGGATAGTACCACAACATTACCTTTTGAATCCTCAAGCATTCTTTCAAAAAAATCCTGGCCAATGTAAACTATCTCTTCCCATGAAGTAGGATCTTCTGCCCTGTTGTTATAAGATTCTATCCGATCAAGGTGTTGAACATAATCAGGTCCTTCCGGAGCATAAACATGCACTTCCGGTGAGACCTTATCGTACATTACTTTTTGAACAAGTGCAGCATGGAAGTGACCGGGATCAACAGTTATGAACTGCACAGAATATTTGTTTTCCATTGTGTCTCCTGATTTTTCAGCTGATTGTCTTTTTGATCCTCCCGATCTGCAGGAAGTGAGAAGTAAAACACAAACAACTACGGATATGAACCTGTTCATAGTAAAACATATAAAAGTTAGAGTACATTAAGTACCTTGATTCAGTGATGCTTGTATAATGGCAAATACCTTTCTGTAGTTCAAACCCTCCGGATTCCCTTTCTTAATTATTATCCTCTGTTAGTCCGGTGAGTTGTATTTTCACTATATCCTATTTTGAATATTTACTGACAGCTTTTAAGAAAGCATGTATGTTGGCATCCTGAACCTCTGGCGCCATCCCTCCTCCTACCGACCATATAATTTTCTCATGAGGTGTTATCTCACTGCATGCTTTAGCCACAGCCTCATCTACCTGCTCAGGAGTGCCTGATGCCATTACATCCCTGGGAGGCACATTACCAACAAGGATGACATCAGGACCTGCAAGTGAACGGATCTCACCCATTGAATGATTGAAGGAGAAGTTGAACATGTTAACACCCATCTCATTCAGATTGGCTGCCGTTATTAAACCTTCGGCATCATTATGGAGGAACCTCGCTTTTGCCCCGGTGCAACTGAAAATTTTACTGAAATAAGGTAGTACAAACTCCCGGAATTCCATTTCTCCGACAAATCCCATAATATCATCAAGCACCAGCACCCCGTCGATTGAGGGAAAACATTCCTTTTGCCAGCATAGCCAGTCACAGATAAAATCACTTATCTTCTTCAGAAGCTTATGTGAATTTTCAGGATCCATTGCCAGTGCCATCATGAACTCTGTAGTGCCCATAAGAAAACTTGCTACGTTAAGCGGACCTCTGGCAATAGCAAACCTTATCTGGTGATCAGACTCCTTTATGGCTTTTTCATTATTCCTGAGCCTGCTTATCATAAAAGGGAGTAATCCATCTGTTTTAACATTAGGCTGTGGCAATGATCCGACTTCTTCAATTGAATGAATAACCTTATCGGCGTGTGGCAGACTCGATTCAAGGAAGACCATCCTCGAACCAAATGCTGATGGTTCGGTGCACATACCAAACTCCGACCAGAATCCGGGTAAGAACCAGACTTCCGGAAAAGTATTGATCATTTTAAGATTTGCCTTTAACCACAGATTATCCGATGAATAATAATCAACAGTAGAAATACCATACCAGCCTGGTATCCAGGGGCTATCGACTATAAAACCGGAAGGTTGATATTTTAGCTTCTCACCGGCTATCATTTTAATAAGATCGTCCCATGCAGAATTACGCATAATTAAATAGTGATTAAATTGAATTAAAATCTTTACCGCTTATAAAATTGAGAAATAATTTCTTTATAAAAAAATGAATTGCCTGTCATAAAGAAGAACAGGCAATTCATTAATATGAAGAAAAAATCAGCAGTAACCCTAAAACTTTAACTTTTCGATCCTGTAATTCTCTATGGGATCGCTGGTACACACCAGATTCCGGTCACCATACCCGTCATCAACTCTTCCGACCGAAGGCCAGAATTTATTTTCTTCCAGCCATTCTGCCGGAAAGGCTGCCTTTTCCCTTCCGTAGCTGTGAGACCATTCATCTGCAGTTACTGCTCCTATAGTATGAGGAGCGTTATGAAGAACATTATCCTTTGCATCAGCTTTCCCGTCCTTTATCTCATCAATCTCTTTCTTTATTGATTTCATAGCCGCAATGAACTTATCCAGTTCTTTTAATGATTCGGATTCAGTTGGCTCAACCATAAGGGTTCCATGAACCGGAAATGAGAGTGTCGGGGCATGGAATCCGTAATCCATCAGACGCTTGGCAATATCGGATTCGGTAATGCCGGCTTCTGCCTTGAAATTCCTGCAATCAAGTATCAGTTCATGAGCTACAAATCCTCCCGCCCCGGTATAAAGGGTCTTAAAATGGTCTTTAAGTGAAGCAGAAATATAATTTGAATTCAGGATTGCATATTTTGATGCTTTTGTAAGACCTTCCGAACCCAACATCATGATATAGGCATGGGAGATCGCAAGAATATGTGCACTTCCAAAGGGTGCAGCAGAAACAGCCGATATCCCCTTATCCCCTCCTGTCCGTATTATTGAATGAGTAGGCAGGAACTCTGCCAGCTTGTTGTTCACAAGGATAGGTCCCATACCCGGACCTCCTCCGCCATGAGGTATGCCAAAGGTTTTATGGAGATTGAGATGGCAGACATCAGCCCCGATAAATCCCGGATTCGTAAGTCCCACCTGAGCATTCATATTTGCACCATCCATGTATACAAGTCCGCCATTTGAATGAATTATTTTTGCCATTTCAACAACGGACTCTTCAAATACTCCGTGAGTCGAGGGATATGTGATCATAAAAGCTGCAAGATTATCACTGTTATCCTCAGCTTTCTTTCTGAGATCATCAACATTAACATTTCCCTTTTCATCACAGTCAACAACAACAACCTGCATCCCTGCCATTACGGCACTGGCCGGATTTGTTCCATGTGCCGATGAAGGAATAAGCACTATATTCCGGTGTGCTTCTTCCCTGCTCTTATGATATTCCCTTATAACAAGTAAACCGGCATATTCACCTGCCGCTCCTGAATTTGGCTGAAAAGATACTGCCTGAAATCCGGTAATCTCCTTGAGTGCCGATCCCAATTCATCCATAAGCCTGTAATAACCATCAACCTGGTATCTTGGAGCAAAGGGATGGATATTTCCAAACTCAGGCCAGCTCAGGACAAACATCGAACTGGCAGAATTAAGCTTCATTGTACACGATCCCAGTGGTATCATGCAATGTGTCAGGGAAAAATCTTTCCTCTCAAGCATTTTGATATACCTCATCATCTCGGTTTCGCTTTGATAGCGCATGAAAGCAGGCTTTTCAAGGAAAGCTGATTTCCTCTGGAATTTATCATCAAGAGGATCTGCTTCTATGAACAGTTCAACTTGTCTGCTCTTCTTGCCTCCTGCCTGAGCAAAAATCTTTACTATTTCATTTATATCCTCCAGGGTGGTAATTTCATCAGTGCTGATACTGACAATTTTATGATCGGGATAGAAAAAGTTATAACCCTTAGACTCAGCAAAATTCTTCAGTTTCATCAAGGGAAGAGCCGGAGGAAGTTCGATCCTGAGGGTATCAAAGAAAGTAGTATTTAGCTGCCTCAATCCCATGTTCTTCAATGCCTTATTCAAAGTGCCCGATGCCCTGCGAATATGACGGGCAATCTCTTTCAGTCCCTCCGGCCCATGATACTGTGCATACATGCCGCTCATTATTGCAAGAAGGGCTTGTGCCGTGCAAATATTGGATGTTGCCCTTTCCCTCCTGATATGTTGCTCTCTTGTCTGAAGGGCCATCCGAAGGGCCGTATTCCCGTGAGAATCGACAGACACGCCTATTATACGTCCGGGCATATTCCTCTTAAGCTCATCCTTTGTGGCAAAGAATCCTGCATGAGGTCCGCCGAAACTCATTGGTAAACCGAAGCGTTGATTTGAACCTACAACAACATCGGCTCCCCATTCTCCGGGAGGCCTGAGCAATGAGAGACTCATAAGATCGACAGCTACGCCCACAAGACAGCCGGCAGCATGCGCCTTTGATGCAAACTCCTCATAATCTTTTATCTGCCCGCTTGCAGCCGGATATTGTACAAAAACACCAAAGAATTTATCATCAAGCACGGCTTCAGAATATTTCCCAATAACAACCTCTATACCAAGCGGTTCCGACCTTGTTTCAATGACATCCAGAGTCTGAATAAAAACATCCTCATCGACAAAAAACTTGTTGGCACCGGCTTTTATGGCAGTGCGGGATCGCGCATTGAACATCATTATCATAGCTTCAGCAGCAGCTGTTGCTTCATCGAGAAGAGAGGCATTTGCAATCTCCATCCCGGTCAGTTCGATAACCATTGTCTGAAAATTCAACAAAGCTTCCAGTCTGCCCTGAGATATCTCGGCCTGGTAAGGAGTATAGGAAGTGTACCATGAAGGGTTCTCAAGTACATTCCTTATGATAACAGATAATGGCGCTGAACCATAATATCCCTGCCCGATGAATGAACGGCACACCTTGTTCCTTGCTCCCAGCTTCCTGAGATGACTGAGGTACTCAGATTCACTTACAGAATCAGGAACATTTAGCGGATAATTAAGTCTGATGCGTTGAGGAACAGTTTTGTCAATAAGTTCATCGAGAGACTCTACTCCGATCACTTTCAGCATTGCCGGGATCTCTTCTTCTCTCGGGCCGATATGACGACTCACAAATTCGTTGTATGACATCGCTATGAAATTAGTGGTTGTTGTCTGATTCTTTAAATTTTCCCTTTATGTATTGAAATTTATTCCCCGTTATTAAAATACGGATTTGTTTCTATCTCTTTTCCTATTGTTGTAGCTCTTCCATGGCCCGGATAAACAAGCGTTTCGGGAGGAAGCACAAACAGTTTTTTCCTTATGCTCTCAATTATTGTCTGGTAATCTCCTCCGGGGAGATCTGTCCGTCCTATGCTTCCGGCAAACAGTGTATCGCCTGTAAAGATCATGTTTCCCTTCTCATAATGGAAGGCAAGGCAGCCCGGGCTATGGCCCGGCACATGCAGAACCTTTAATATTACCGATCCAAATGACACGGAATCAACATCATCAATCAATCCGGCAGGTTCCGGAGGAGCCTCCATCTCAAGACCAAAAAGACGTGCTGTAGCCACAGCTTTTTTCCAGTTCCTTTCCTCCTGGGAATGGCAAAGAGTGCCTATCCCATATTTTTCAAGGAACATCCCGTTCCCGAAAATATGATCGAGATGACAATGAGTATTCAGAAGCATCACAGGTTCTAAGTTCTTTTCCTCAAGAAAATCAGTAAGCTGCCCGAACTCTTTACTTGTGTAGCAACTACAGTCTATAACAGCACACTTGCCTGAACTGTCAGCAAGTATATATGTGTTGACCTCAAACGGGGAAAAAATGAGATTGTATACTTCCATTTATTTATCGTTTACTGTACCTTTTAACATAGGAACAAACATAAAAAGTCCATGAGTGGAATATTCAAAAGAATCCTCGTCCTGTCTTATAACAAGTGTCATTACCTGTCCATCGTTTTTACCGACCGGAGCTACAAGTCTGCCTCCGGTTCTAAGTTGTTTTAGCAATGACTCCGGGATATCATCTATCGCAGCAGTTATTATAATGCCGTCAAAGGGGCCGTACTGAGGTTTGCCGCAATAGCCATCGCCATAAAAAAAATCCACACTGTAGCCAAGGGCAGTCAATGTGGCCTGAGCCTTAAGATAGAGTTCCCTGAAACGTTCTATTGTGTAAACCTTTGCCCCCATTTCGGCAAGCACAGCTGCCTGATATCCTGAACCAGTACCGATCTCAAGAATTTTGCTTCTTCTTTCAACCTTAAGCAGGGATGTCTGGATTGCAACAGTGTATGGCTGGGAAATTGTCTGTCCGGAGGATATTGGAAAAGCCTTATCGACATATGCGTGAATAAGAAATGCCGGATCCATGAAAACATGCCTTGGCACCTTCCCAATAGCCCTCAACACCTCCTCATCATCAATACCTTTATGCCGGAGATCCTCAACAAGTTTTTTTCTTTTGCCTTTTGCTTCGAAATCGTCAATCATCAGAAAAAAGTGAAGTCAAATTCATTATCACAAATTTAAAAAATTTGTCAGACCTCAGCCGGGTAATGATATCAGACGTTGATAAGTTTTTATATCTATCCGGAAAGAAGCAGGGGACAGGGAAATCTGCATTATGCTGCAGGAAATAAAAAACCCGGAACTCTGAAACTATAAGACCGTTCCGGCTCAACTTCTTCCCTGGTTCAGGCTGAATGTCTCAATCGCCTTGTATATCGGACCTTCCGGCCTCAGAACACTCTGATACAGGATTAGCTCTTCAACTATGACATCCTGGATAAAGGTATCTCCATACATCTCAAGTGCTGACTTAAGCGACTCCGCATTCTTCAGATGCTTTATCCGTCCCAGTGTTACATGAGGCTTAAAAGGACGATCTTCAACCGGGAACCCGGTATCATTCAAGCCTGTTTTAACAAGATCGTTAAGCTCTGAAAGTTTTTCGTATCCTTCTATTCCTATCCATAACACCCGGGGATCGCGTAAGTTTTTAAAAACCCCAGTTGAGCAAAGCCTGAAGCTGAATTCCCCAAAACCGGTACAGGCTTGTTTAAGCATAATGCTTAGTATCTTAATCCTCTCTTCTTCAGTCTCGCCAATGAAAGCAAGAGTAAGGTGGATATTTTCCGGATCTACCCATTTAATTTTCTCGCCGGCAAGAACTGTTTTTAATGAATTAATTGTTTTCAGGAGTACTGGTCCCGCAATGATTTTAACACCAATAAAGACCCTTTTCAATTTTCAGATGAATTTAAGAATTTATAAAAGTCCTGCCTCTATATCAAGGAGTATTATTTCAGTGATGGCATCTTCACCATAGGGATCATATTCGGCTTTCAGATTTGTACCGAAAATCCTTGCTATGCCTTGCCAGAATGCTGCAGAGAAAGCACCCCTGTAATCTTTAATAAGCTGATATGAGGTGTTCTGCGTTTCCCTGTCAACAAGCTTTATAAGCAGTTTACCCTGAGTAATGGTGAGCCTTCGCATGTCATCCTCATATTCATTAAAAACACTTCTTTCAAGCTCTTTCAGATATTTCCTTCTTGCCTTTTCATCGGGGAGATCCGTCAGTTCAAGATTTGCCAGGTAAAGCCTGTCTCTTACAATAAGTGCATACGGATATACTTTCTTGAGGTTGTAGACAAGCCTTTCGTAGCGCTTTAAAAAATTTCTTTGCTGCCGGGCGTCTTTGCCTTTCTGATTTGCCAGTATTGTAACTTCTTTTATCTCAATCTCCGGAAGCTCCTCTCCATTGCGGTTCACCTTGTTCAGAACATGTAAACGCCCCGGCAGTGTGTCATTTTTTTGCAAAGCACTGTCGATCTGACATCTTGCATTGTCAGACAGAAATAAAAGAGACAATATTAAAATCAGATACCGCAAATCTTTATAAAGCAATTACTACAAAGTTATAAAATAAGGTGCCAATATGCTTTCACGTCAGTTAGCTATATATATTATTATACGTAAAAAGCCGGGCTTTAGTTTTCTTACATAGTCTGATTATCTTACTGATCCGGCTTCACTTCAGAGATTGGCAGCCTAAGGATATAAAAATTTTTCGCCTCAACTCATTTGTTTTCTTTTTTTTAAAAAGCTAGCTTTGAGAAAAGGCTTATAAATGACATTACAGGTAGAGGATCTTGAAGATCAATCAAAGTACAGACAAATACTAAAAGTACCCTATGATGAACTGATAACTTTTATCCTTGAATATCTGAAGCGTAAAACAAGCCTGATGGTTTTCTTCTGGTCGGTGTGCATTGTCATTATCGGACTTGCATTGACTGTCAGAATAAGCATTGCCGGGTATTTTCCCTTAAAGAATATTATGATTCACAGCCTCCTGGGACTAATTGTTTTCCCCCTAATCATTATACCGGTTCATGAATTCCTTCATATAATTCCCTTCTGGATAATCGGCGCTAAAAGGATAAGGATTGGCATGGATCTGAAACAGTATATGTTCTATGTGACGGCTCATAGACACGTTGTTTCTGCCAGTCAGTTCAGGCTAGTAGGTTTTTTCCCTTTCATTATCATCAGTGCCTGCCTGATTGTTCTTATACTTTTCCTTCCGGGTTTATGGAAATGGAGCCTTTCTCTTCTTCTTTTCGTGCATACCACAATGTGCGCCGGCGATTTTGCCATGATGAATTTCTTAACGATAAACAGAAGAAAGAAACTTTACACCTGGGATGATGCGGATAATAAGATCGCTTATTTTTATGAGGAAATATGATTGGAAGCTGAAGCGTTGAAGAGGATTTAGCTTGTCAACGCTTCAAACTTCTTCAGAATTCCTGCTTTGTCAGCATCAGCACATCATCCTCTCTGCTTATCGGACGCATCCTGAATGAATATACATAGCCTCTTTCAAGCAGCCTGTACTCAGGGTGTATTGGTGAACCCCAGCTGTCATCACCGCCCACACCCATCTGGCCAAGATCAACATTCAGATTGACAAAATCACGGGGAATAACATCATTTGTGTGCGTGTTTGCACTTTTTGCATCCTTACGGTATTGCGATAATTTCCCCGGCGATTCGAAATCGTCATGAGTGTTATTGAGAGCTGAAAAACAAATAAGGGGATCTCCTGTTATGAGCAATCCTGAACCGTCATCATTTGTAAGAGCCAGCCACCTGGTATCGGTTTTATAGCCGTTCTCCTGGGGCCTGATGTAGGGAACATATTGCCCTGCAACCGTACTCTCATAAAGACCGACCAGAGCGGATGTTTTTCTGTCGGAGTAGTTCTCATGAGGACCTCTGCCAAACCATTTCAGATTGCTGAATTCCTCAGGAAGCTGCATCTGCATTCCCATCCGCGGTATCTCGGGAATAAGGGCAGACACCTTCTCTAATGAATTAGTAATCAGAACATCCCCCGATCCCAAAATGGTATAAACAGATGAATATCCGGCAATTTTCTTAGCATCAGTGTCTGTGATATCATAGCGGAACACGATTACAACCTTCCCAAGTTCAGGCTGTCTTATATCAACCTTTGTTATAGTACTTCGTTCGCCTGCTTTTTTCCATACAGCCAATCGTCTGTCCATCCCATATCCGTAATCATTATCTGTCGGAGGACGCCAGAAATCCGGTTCAGGGCCTTTCAGAACGAGATCTTTGCCCCCGAAAGAATAAGATGTCATCCTCCCCTTTTCAAGATCAAAGACCACATTCAGATCTGCCCCTCCTATTTCAAGGTTGTTTCCGTTTGTAGTTGTCTGAAGCATTGGCAATGCACCTGTAACTAAGGGTGTTTTAATCTTCTCAAGCGGAAGCCTGAACTGAGAATAAGCATAAAGATGGCCTTCAGGGACCAGGTTCCATTCGTCGCTCCTTGTAACTCTCAGATTAAGAAAATACTCCGTACCCGGCTCAGGAAGCATCTTTGTCATGGGAATTGAAATATCCATTTCTTCTCCCGGCTTAATATCAGGCAGCGGAATATTGCCCGATTGTAAAGCATGTCCATCTGCAGCCACTTCCCATTCAAGATTGAAAAATGAAAGGCTTGTAAAATCATATTTATTTCTGATCCTGATCAACCCGTTACTGAGATCAATCGGGTCAAAACCGACATATTGATATACTTTCTTAACCTCAATCAGACCAGGCTTTGGAGTTCTGTCAGGCCAGGTAAGCCCGTTAATGCAGAAGTTTCCGTCACTTGGTACTCCCTCTTCGCCGAAATCGCCTCCGTAAGCCCAGTATTTTTCTCCATTTTCGTCCGTTGTCAAAATTCCCTGATCAACCCAGTCCCAGACAAAAGCTCCCTGCAGCTTCGGATATTTCTCAATAACATCCCAGTAATCCTGAAGGTTACCTGTTGAGTTACCCATTGAATGAGCATATTCACACAATATAAGAGGCCTGTCATTTTTTTCATCCCTGGCATAAGCTTCTATTTGCCCGATCTTCGCATACATAGGACATACTATGTCTGTATGTCTTTCAGTAGTATTTGTCGATTTCTCAGCTCTTTCATATTGTACAGGACGGGTAGCATCCCTTTCCTTTGTCCATTTGTAGTTATTAAGAAAATTATTGCCGTCGCCGGCCTCATTGCCAAGCGACCATATTATAACCGAGGGATGGTTCTTATCCCTTTCAACCACAGCCTTCATGCGCGCAAAATGAGCATCTGCCCACTCAGGCTTATCAGCAAGAGTGATATCCTTGTTGTATCCGATTCCATGAGACTCTATATTAGCTTCATCGACAAGGTATAGGCCGTATTTGTCGCACATATCATACCACAGCTCCTGTTGGGGATAATGAGAAGTACGCACTGCGTTTATATTATGACTTTTCATAACCCGTATGTCTTTAAGGATCGTGGCTTCATCAATCACATGACCATCGACATCATGATGTTCATGAAGATTTGTTCCTTTCAGATAGACAGCGACACCGTTCACCAGTAATTGTGAATCCTTTATTTCCACTTTCCGGAATCCGATTTTCGAACTTAAGCATTCCAGAATTTCACCGTCAGCTTTCTGCAATGTAATAAGCAGGGTGTACAGATCCGGTGTTTCTGCCGACCATTTCTTTATGTCAGCAAAGCTCTTCTCAAAATCAATTTCAGCCTTGCCTTCGGAAAGAGTTATTTTCCGTGATTCGGAAAACATAGTCTGCCGGTCGTCAAACAGGGAAGCGTTTAAAAGCATCTCATCAGTTTTCTCAGTTGCACTTTTCAGCCTGACATTCAGCTTCAGTAATCCATCCCTGTAATTATTCTCAAGATCCCCTATTGCAAAGAAATCCTCAACATATACTTTCGGACGTGCGTGAAGAAACACACTTCTCTGAATCCCGCTTAAACGCCAGAAATCCTGATCTTCCAGGTAACTTCCATCACACCATCTGTAAACTTCAACTGCTATCGAATTATTTCCTCTTTTAATATATTCAGTTATATTGAACTCGGCAGGAGTCTTACTATCCTCGCTGTATCCCACAAGCTGTTCATTCACCCATACATAGAACGCCGAAGATACCGCTCCGAAGTGAAGGAAGACTTCTTTGTTTTTCCACCCGGAAGGGACTTTGAAAAACCTTTTATAGGAACCGACAGGGTTATAATCATGTTTTATAAAAGGAGGATTATTTTCATGAGGATATGTAATATTAACATAAATCGGAACATCATAACCTTTCATTTCCCAGTTTGAAGGAACTTCAATCTCATCCCAGTCGCGGGTATCAAAATCATCCATAAAAAACCAGTGCGGTCTTTGATCAGGTGATTTCACAAGATTGAATTTCCAGACTCCGTCAAGGGAAAGGATATTCGGAGAACTCGTTCTGTTTCCCTCAAGAGCTGATTGCTGGTCACCAAAACTGATAAATGATGCATGCGGTTCCTCCTTGTTCAGGCTTATCATCTCAGGATTTTCCCAGTCACGCGGTTCCTTTTCATTAAATATTACATCCTTATAATCGCCGTAATGTTTGCAGCCCGAAAAAACAAGTACTGCAATTGAAAAATAAATAATATGTCTTTTCATTTCACTGATAATTAATCTTTCTTAAACTTACTGGATCTGCCATGTTGTCAGAACAGTCCGGATATCTTTCCTGAGCCATCAATATCGATCTTTTCAGCAGACGGACTGCCCGGCAGTCCCGGCATTCTCATTATTGTTCCGGCAATTGGCACAATAAATCCGGCGCCTGAAGAGAGTTCAATTTCCCTGATCTTGATTGTAAAACCTTTAGGGCAGCCTCTCAGGTTGGGATCGTCTGAGAGGGATTTTTGTGTTTTGGCAATGCAAACCGCAAGCTTACCCAGACCCAGTTTTTCTATTCTCTTCATCCCGTTTTTTGCCTTTACCGTGTATTCGACATGATCAGCCCCGTACATTTTTTTGCATATAGTATCAATTTTTTCTTCAAAAGACCATGAGAGGTCATAGAGGGGTTTGAAGCAATCAGGACAATCTGAAACAGATTCAAGAACTTTCTCTGCAAGATCAAGTGCTCCTTCACCTCCTTTAGCCCACGACTCATTAAGGGCAACCTTTACATTTTGTGATTTGCAATGTCTTATAAGCAGGTCAAGCTCTGCTTCAGTATCAGAACTGAACCTGTTAACTGAAATAACCGGATTGAATCCGAAATATTTCATATTTTCTATGTGCTTATCAAGATTACCGAAGCCTTTCTGCAAGGCATCAGTATCTTCAGTCTGGAGATCGGATAGTTTTGCTCCTCCGTGATATTTCAAAGCCCTGATAGTAGCCACAATGACAACAGCATGGGTTTTCAGGTTGCCGAACCGGGATTTTATATCGAAATATTTTTCGGCCCCAAGCTCACTTGCAAAACCTGCTTCAGTAATAACAATCTCACTTAATGAAAGGCCTGTTTTTGTAGCGATTATCGAATTGGTTCCCTGGGCAATGTTTGCAAATGGCCCCCCGTGTATCAATGCAGGTGTGCCTTCAAGTGTCTGGATAAGGTTTGGTTTAATAGCATCCTTAAGCAGAGCAGCCATTGCTCCCTGCGCTTTAAGATCACGTGCAAACACCGGCTTGTTATCATAGGTATAGCCCACAAAGATATTTCCGAGTCTGTTCTTAAGATCCGTCAGATCCTTAGCCATACATAGCGTTGCCATAACCTCAGATGCTGCAGTTATCTCAAATCCCGACTGTCTGGGAACACCTTCAGTTGTTCCGCCAAGACCGATCACAATATCCCTGAGTGATCTTTCATTCATATCCATAACCCTTTTCCACTCTATCGTTCTCGGATCGATGCCAAGATTACCTTCCTTCAGCTGAATGTTATTGTCTATAAGTGCCGCAAGAAGATTATGCGCCTTCTCTACGGCAGCGATATCACCGGTAAAATGGAGATTGATATCCTCCATCGGAATCACCTGGGAATAGCCACCGCCTGTCGCACCACCCTTTATTCCAAATACAGGTCCGAGCGAAGGTTCACGAAGTACTACAGTTGCTTTTCTACCTATACGATTAAGAGCCTGGGCAAGACCGATGGAAGTTGTTGTCTTACCTTCACCTGCAGGAGTAGGAGTAATTGCTGTAACAAGGATGAGTTTCGCCTTTTTTATCTTTTCTTCATCAATGAAATGCAGGGGTATCTTGGCTTTAAACTTTCCATACAGCTCAAGCTCGTCGTGTGGAATGCCCAGTTTATCTGCAACCTTAAGAATAGGCTGGATCTTAGCTTCCTGCGCAATTTCAATATCAGTTTTCATAACCAGAGCACAATTACAAATTATATAAATAAATTATCCTCTACTAATGTTTAAATTTAATGAGTTTTATTGCTTTTTTACTAAATTAGTCAGATATAAAATTTAAAAATGAAATAATCACGGAAATATGGAGAAAAAAATTAGAGATCTTTATTCTGAATACAGAAAAGGAGAATTAGGCCGCCGCGAATTCCTGAAAAAGCTCTCACTCATTGCAGGAAGTACGGCTGCTGCTTCAATGCTTTTGCCAATTCTGGAAGAAAATGAAAAATTAGCTCCAGGATTGCAGACCACAGATCCTGACCTTATTACTGAAATCATTAAGTATCCTGCAGCAACGGGTGATATGAGAGCTTACCTTGCAAGACCTAAAAAGGGGAATAAATTTCCGGCTGTGATCGTGATCCATGAGAACAGAGGCCTGGT